>ERZ1026844.166-NODE-166-length-53905-cov-7.226388_pt1 | contig 53905 bp, 93 predicted proteins | sample MGYA00380152_ERZ1026844 | MGnify/ENA primary metagenome ERZ1026844 (study PRJEB33269, sample SAMEA4719788) | human gut metagenome | biome: human-associated habitat; feature: organic feature; material: feces | place: Cameroon | collected 2013-10 ... | reverse complement strand
GGGATTTTTGGAGGGTTGTTTGATATTCCCCAGACTGAGTAGACTTTAGGGGTCTTTGAAATTCTCCTTTGTTCTCTTCCAAAGTTCTCCTTTCAGTAAACAAGCCGTCCTATCCTTTCTAAAAGACCCCTAAAGTCTATTCAGTCTGGTAATTACACGGAGGAAACCTCATGAAAGTAGGTGGATTGATAATGACAATTGTTCAGAACCGGTTCATAAGTTACATCGAAAAGTTTGTTGGGCAGCCTTATATATGGGGCGGAACCGAAACTAAGATGACAAAAGCGAATTATATTGCTGTAATCAACAAAAAAGAAGCGCCTGGGATTAATCGGAACAATGCAGTTAAGTTTGTGGAAGCTCTTTTCGAAAAAGGCGCTACTGAAGTATACGGTTTCGATTGTTCCGGTTACATTTCAAAAGCTTTGATATCGTCTGGACTCAGAACTAGACGAGGAGATTGTGATACGCTATGGAGTAAATGTACAAGAACGGACAAACTTGAAAATTTTACACTCTTGTTTAGAGTAAATCCCTCTAACCCAAACGATGAGACACATGTTGGTGTCTATTACAACGGCTACCAGTACCACGCTAAAGGACGAGCTTACGGAGTTGTAAAAGAAAAGTATAATAAAAGATATTGGCATAAGATGGGTCTTTATCCAGGTCTAAAAACCGATTCTATCAAACCCGTTAATCCGTCGAAGCCTGGTACTAGCGAATTCGAATTTTCTCACAACTTGAAATACGGTTCTCCTTACAAAACGGAAGTTAAAGAACTTAAAAAACTTCTTGCCAAGAAAGGATTCAATAATCTTGATATTAACAACGGAAATTATCGAAGCAAGACCAAAGCGACCGTAATTAAATTTCAGAAGACAGTCTTCTCGGATCACAAGGAATGGGACGGTATTGCTGGTAAGAGAACAATCGAAGCATTAGGAGGAAAATGGATAGAATGAAAAAATTGTGCACTACAAAAAAAGTTCTATTCGGAACACTCGTTGTGTGTGGGATTCTTCTAGTTGCAATTGTCGTTGCATGGATTCTTTTGGACAGATCCGATGCGGCTGGATTAGCAGGAGTTGTAACTGGTCTTGCAGGAATTGTCGTAGGATTCTATGAATGGAAAGCAAGAGCAGAGAATCTTGCAAAGTATGGTATGAAAGAAAAAATTTCTATGTGTTCTATTGAACAGGAAGGAGATGCAGAATGACAGACATTACACCTATTGTGATAGCACTTGTCAGTATGGTTTTCGCAATCATTGGAATTTTTCTTATTCCATTTGTTAAGAGCAAAGTTGGAGAAGAGAAGTTCAATGACATTAGTAAATGGGTTCGGATTGCTGTAAACGCAGCAGAACAGATTTACAATGAGAGCGGAATGGGTGAAGTTAAGAAAGAATATGTGTTGGAATTTCTTAAGAAGAAAGGGATTACGATGGACATTGACAGTGTCGATGCTCTTATCGAATCCGAAGTATACAAGCTCAACAATTCAAAATGAATCTAAAGAGAGGAGGCGTTCCTAATGGCTGCAAAAAAGAGACGACCAGCTACTACGCCACAAGGTAGAGAAAACCAATTGGCAGAGGCGGCTGTTGCTCTGGCTGAGCAGAAACTTCTAGACGGAACCGCCTCTTCTCAGATCATAACTCATTATCTACAAATTAGTTCGCCAGTAGAACAAGCTAAACGAAAACTTTTGGAGAAACAGATTGAGCTTACTGAAGCAAAAATCGAATCAATCAGAGCGACTCGGTCCTCTGACGAGACCTATATGAAAGCTTTGGACGCTATTCGTAGATATACTGGAGCAGTGGACGATGATACGGAAGAGTTATAAGGAACTAATACAGTTTGAAACTTTTGATGAACGGTACAATTATTGTAAATTGTCGCAAGCGGTTGGATCCATTTCTTTCGGAGTCGATCGTTGGGTCTATCAAAAGTTTCTGAAAAGTAAGGAATGGCTTGATTTTCGTAAATACATAGCACGTCGAGATAATGCATGTGATTTAGGTTGCGAAGATCATCCTATTCTAGAAGGAAGGATTCTTAGAATTCATCATCTTAATCCAATTGATATCGATGCTTTTCTAAAAGATCCTAGTGTGCTTATGGATCCTAACAATACCATAACGACTACGGAGAATACTCATCGAGCAATACATTATGGAAACATAGAGATGCTTCCTAGAGATCCAATCGTTAGATATTCAGGCGATACATGCCCGTGGAAAAATATTAGGAGATAAAATGAGCAGACATGGCTACATAAAAAGAGGCCCCGTTGATGGCGTTCCTATTTATTCGGATAGAGACAAAAACTCAGAGATTTTAGCAACTATACCTGTTGGCTCTGAGATTGAGATCCTTTATGGAACGACGGACGATTTCTTTGTTGAGATCTGTCTTCCTTGCGGAATCACAGGCTTCTGTCAAGGTCACTATATTAAACTTAGCGAGGAGTAATTATGGAAAATAGCATTCTATCGGACATTAAGGCTCTTCGAAACATTGAGGATGATAACTACGCTTATGATCGAGAACTAGTGTCCGACATTAATTCAGCTATTTCCAAATTATGGCAGCTTGGAGTTGGACCAGACGAAGGATTTGCTATCACGGGAACTTCTGAAACGTGGGTAGATCTTGCCGGAGATGATAAGCGACTAAATCTGATCAAATCATATGTTGAGAAGGATGTTCAATTAAAGTTCGATCCTCCATCAAATGGATTTTTGGTCACAATGATTCAAGAGGAACTCAAAGAGTTAACTTGGAGAATTCAAGTAGTAGCAGATAAGAAATAGGAGGTTCTCATGGACAAATGTTTTCACATTATGCAAGGGGACAGTTATCCTATAGAGTTTGCGTTCTACGATGAAGAAACCGGTAAAAAGATTACAAATTCCGAAGTGTCTAAAATCGAGTTTATTCTTGGTAACACAAGAAAAGTTTATCCCGAGGTTGGGGAATGGGATGAAGAAAACGGGGTTTTTCTAATTCCTTTTTCACAGGAAGACACATTCAAGTTAAGAGAGGGCGGAACTAGAATTCAGGCACGAATTTCTTTTCAGGGAGAAGATTCTGTTGTCGGATGTAAAGGTCCTCGCACTATCGTAGAAGATAGCATGTCTAAGGAGATACTGTGATGAGAGTAGTGTTCGATGTACGTAAGAAACGTAATATTGCGATCGGTTTGCATCGTCGAAAAGAAGTTCGAATGGCGCTAGAAAACGTTCGAATAAATGTTGGAGCTTCCGATCCATATGAAGGACCGTATGTCGTAACACCAAGCACTTACAACGACATCGGTCTTCCGACAAAATCAAAATGGATGAAAGAAAACGTAAATGTTAAACAATACCCGCAGACGTATGTTAGTAACAGTGCTGGGGGAACAACTCTAATTCTTGGGGAGGAATATTATGCCTAATACTTATATTAATAAAGTTATTCTTGGAACCGAAGTTAAACTGGATTTAACCGGGGATGATATTAAACCAGAACATCTAAAGAAAAATATTAAGGCTCACGATAAAAGCGGTGCGCCTATTGTTGGTACGAATACATATGACGCTGATACTACTGATGCTACAGCAACTGCTGCTGAAATTTTGGCGACAAAGACGGCTTATGTAAATGGAGCTAAGGTAGTCGGTAGCATGCCCAATCGAGGTGCACAGCATCTTAAGATCAGCAAACTCGATACTCCCGTAACTATTCAGGGAGGGTATCACGATGGATCTGGTGATGCAGCTGTAGATTCTGTTGAAGCAGCTAAGATTATACCTAAGAATATTCGAGAAGGCATTACCATTCTTGGTGTTACTGGTAACATGTCTGGTTCTGAAGGTATGAAACCTCAGGCAAAGAATGTCACTCCTACTTTTGAGGCACAGGTAGTTTCTCCAGATGAAGGGTACAACTGTTTGTCAGAAGTGACAGTAGCGGCAATTCCCTATAGTGAAGTAGACAATGACTTTGGAGGCAAAACTCTTACTATCGGAGGTTAAAAATGGCCGGTCCACTCAGATTTCCAGAATCTACAAAGCCAATTAATAAAGTCGTTCTGAACGGCGATATTAAAATTGATTTAACCGGAGATACAGTTCAACCTTCTAATTTACTTAAAGGCATTAAAGCTCACGGACCAGATGGGAACATTATTACTGGAACAATGACCCCAGTCCTATACGGAGAAGTCCAGAACTTAACAGACACAGAAAAGAAGCAAGCTCAACAAAATATTGGTATCAATCCAGATAGTTTTCTGCAGAAGCCAGTTTTGTTGTGGACCAATGCTTCTCCGACATCAACACTCGCGGCGCAGTATATAGAAATTAGCGATACCTATCCGTTCCTTCTCTGCGTTGGTACAAACGGGGGATTTGTACTCGACAACACCGAGAGGGGAGGCGTACTAATTCAATCGAGATGGACGACTATTGGCAATAATCTCCATGTCACATTACAAACGAGGGCTATTCACCGAGTGGCCGGGGGCAAGGTACGTATCGACAATGCTTACGGCTATGACTTCAATGTCGACAGTGGGAAAATGAACACGAAGCAGGATAATACAGAATGTATCTTGTACCAGATTTGGGGGATAAAGTAGGAGTGAGATATGCATTGAAATTGGATTCCGATAATCGCATATTGTCGGTAACGTTCGAACAGTTCGCAAAAGAAGGCGCCATTATAGTAGATAGTCTTCCCGAGGGAGATGTTCATGATTATAAGTATGTTAATGGCGAATATGTTCATGATCCGATTCCAAAGGAACCAGAGATCGAACACGATAGCGAAACAGAACGACGTCTTAGCACTTGTGAGAATAACATTGAACAAATACTTACTGGCTTGGAGACTATGCTAAATGAGTAGTAGAATCGAAAATATTCTAGATGCCCTTTCAGAAAAACAAAAGGCATGGAAAAAAGCTAGAAATTTTCTAACAGATGAACAAGCACTTCAAGTGAAAGCGCTTTATTCAAAATGGAAAATTAACACGACATATAGCAAACAGGAAGATTCAAGTCCAGTCAGAGTAATTGATCCAACTGATAATAATTTATACGAATTAATTACTCCTCATACATCTCAAGTAGGTTGGGAACCACACGCTGTGCCGGCGTTGTGGAAACAGATATTTCTGGATGAGTATCCAGAATGGGTGCAGCCAATTTCTGCGGAAACCTCCTATCCAAAGAATGCGAAATGTACTCATAATAATAAAAAATGGATCAGCGATGTAAAAGATAATGTTTGGGAACCTGGTGTTTACGGTTGGAGTGAAGTAACCGGAAACATTTGAGTTTTAGAATAATTAGAAAGGAGCGCGAAGTCCATTGAACTGATATTTTTGGTAGTTGGTATAGAACTAAAAATGAACAAAAATATTTTATAGGAGGATTTGTATTATGGAACTCGAAAGAAAGTCTAGTGGTGTTGCTAAAGCTGGTCTCGCTACCGGCATCGTTGGTTCTTCTCTTGGTGCATTAAATCTTCTTGGCTATGGTGCAAACTTGCTTGGAAGAAATGCGGTTCCTATCAATGGCGCATGCGGCTGTAACGAGGATCATTTGGTTGATCGATTTACTCTCGAACAGCAGCAAACCATTGCCAAACTCCAATCAGATCTTGCTCTTCGTGAAGCCAACACTTATAATGATCAGAAATCCATCGAACTTTACAAGTACATTGATGGTCGTCTGAGAGATATAGAAGGTCAATTGGCTCGTCAGGCCGTTCAGAATCAGAAGACGGCAGATTCCTTCCAGATGGTATCTGAGAGAATCGCTTGCGTCAACAATGAGTTGGACGGCAAGATTTGCGCAGAGCGTCATGAGCGTAAGTGCGCGGACAACACTGTTGTCACGTACGTAAACGCTACGTTCTATCCCAAGCAAGTTGCGGATATTACCACCGGAACCGCAACTACAGCACAGAATCTATACAATCCCCTTCCCGCGGAGTGCTGCGACTGCTAACCAAAAACAATTCTATGGGGGCCGGTATTTAGCCGACCCCTAATTTTCTCGAAAGGATACTAACATGGTAAGTATACCTCAAATCGAGTCCGGTGTGGCTCGTTATTTGGATTCGGAATTGATATCTCAACTTCCAGAAGGTCAATTTTCAAGACTTGCTGCTGGAACATTGATGAGTCTCGCAATAAAGAGATCTTCAAGGATAATTGAGAAGTTGAAAAGGAACACGTTCGTAAAAATGCTAGATATTTTTGACGAAGAAGGTAATGTAGATCTTGAAGTGGTGAAAGAGGCGGTTCTAGAGAACATGACTGACGCTGGTTTAAAAATCGACATTCCGGTCGTTGGAACTATCAGATTTAAACGAGATGATGTAGAAAAATTGTATAAGTGTATACTAGGTTAGGAGGAATGACCGATGTCTCACGATGACATAATTAAGAAATTTCAAGCGGATCTAAAGAACGAAATTCAGGATTCAAACGTATATATGGACATGGCCGAAGCTGCTGAAAAAGATGGTGACGAGCGACTCATGCGAGGACTTTGTGAAATGTCCAAAGATGAATATACTCATGCCAAATTCATTCATGAAACTTTGATTATGTGCGGTATTGCGATTCCATCCGATCAAACCAACGAATTCAAAAATCTGGAGAAACGTATTTATTGGAAGTTTCGATGAACTTCAACACGAAAAGTTTTCTAAAATAGCAGAGATTGCAAAATTTTTGCTTCCCTTGATTCTTGGTTGAATAACGGCGAAATCCTATATGGAAAGTAGCCGTATAAAAATCGAAAATAAGATCTTTACAGATCTATTGAATAAATACTCCGAGAGGAAAGGAGGAAAATTCAAAATGACTAATGAACTTTACCATCATGGTATAGACGGACAGAAGCACGGTATCAGACGCTTTCAGAATTTAGACGGATCTCTAACTCCTGCTGGTCGAGAACGATATGGAGTAGGACCAGCTAGAGATAAAAGTAGATGGGGACTTTTTAGAAAGAAAACTTCTAAGAAGACATCGACGTCTCGAAACGCAAAAGAAGAGAAAAAAACTTATAAACCTGTTAGCGAAATGAGTGACCAAGAGATTAACGACTTTTTGAATCGTTATCGACTTGAGACACAGTACAAAGAGGCTATTTCAAAGTTATCTCAAGAAGACAAAAGCGCAACTAGAAAATTTTTCGAAAAGAGTCGAAATGAGTTGATCAATAAACTTGGAACTTACGGTGCCCAAAAACTTGGTGAACTACTTGTCGACAAAACCATGGATTATGCTAAGACTAAATTGGGTCTTAAGACTGACCAACAAAAGAAAGCCGCCACAGAGGCGACTAATAAAATTTCTGAGAAGTTGCGAAAACCTGTTTCTAAACTAGATCGTTTGACGAAACAGTCAGAAGAAGAACGTCTTAATGCTGAGATTGCTAAAAATCGATGGATCCAAAGGAATGTTCCCGAATATATGAGACCTAAAGAAAAAAAGCAGCCTGAAATAAAAGTTTCAAATGGTCCTACGGTCGTTGCTAAAAAGAAAAAGAAGAAATAATGGAGTGTCGTAATTATGGCTCTTTCTAACACAGCAGTTCCTAAATATTACGGGGAATTCAGAGAATCGGTTCTCAGAGGAGAGATACCAGTGAACCGAGAGATTGCTATGGAGATGTGCCGAATCGATGATCTTATAGCGAATCCCGGAGTTTACTATGATCCTTCCGTTGTAGAAGGATGGGTCGAATTTTGTGAAGGAGAACTAACTCTCGTCGATGGAGGAGATTTAAAGCTTTTGGATAGCTTTAAATTATGGGGAGAGCAGCTGTTTGGATGGTACTATTACGAACATCGAAAAGTTTATATTCCCGGAGGAGATGGTGTTCCCGGTCGGTTTGTGCGAAAACCAAAAAAGAAACGATTGATTCACAAACAGTTTCTTATAGTTGGTCGAGGAGCAGCCAAATCCTTATACGATACGTGTGTTCAAGCATACGAATTGATATTGGATGCGAGCACCACGAATCAGATAACAACAGCACCTACCATGCATCAAGCGGACGAAGTTCTTTCCCCATTTCGAACCGCAATTACAAGAGCAAAAGGACCTTTGTTTCAGCTTTTGACTGAAGGATCTGCTCAATCTACGAGAAACAAAGCCATTCGGCCAAAACTATTTTCTAGCAAGAAAGGTATCGAGAATTCTTTAACTAATTCGATCCTCGAAGTAAAACCAATGAGTATTGACAAGCTTCAGGGACTTCGTGTTAAAGTATCCTCGCTGGATGAATGGCTTTCGTGTGATATTCGTGAGGATGTTATTGGTGCTATTGAGCAGGGCGCAAGCAAAGTTGATGACTATATTATTATAGCTACGTCGTCCGAAGGTACCGTTCGAAATGGTCCAGGAGATACTATAAAACTAGAGCTTATGAAAATTTTGAAAGGGGAATATATTAATCCTCACGTTTCAATTTTTTACTATAAGCTTGATGATATTTCGGAAGTATCCAATCCTGCAATGTGGCCAAAATGTAATCCCAATATAGGAAAAACCGTTACTTATGAAACCTATCAGTTGGATGTAGAGAGAGCTGAAAAAGCTCCTGCTAGCAGAAATGATATTCTAGCTAAAAGATTTGGGATTCCATGTGAAGGATTTACGTATTTCTTTACTTATGAAGAAACCATTCGTCATCGTCATCAGAATTTTAATGGTATGCCATGTTCTATGGGATGCGACTTATCTCAGGGTGACGACTTCTGTGCATTCACATTTCTGTTTCCTCTTCCGGATGGAAGTTTCGGTGTTAAGACTCGTTGTTATATTACTCGGTTTACATTTAATAAACTTCCAACAGCTGGCCGATTGAAATACCAGGAATTTATCGATGAAGATAGTCTTGTCGTTATGGAAGGCGCTGTTCTTGAGATGCTCGACGTATACGAAGAACTTGATAATTTTGTTACGCAGCAGAATTATGATGTGAGTTGTGTCGGATACGATCCATATAACGCAAAAGAATTTATCGAAAAATGGTCTAGCGAAAACGGTCCTTATGGTATCGAAAAAGTAATACAGGGATCTAAAACAGAATCTGTTCCGCTTGGAGAGTTAAAGAATTTAGCTGAAGAAAGAATGTTGATATTTGATCAAGAGCTAATGACTTATGCTATGGGTAATTGCATAGCATTACAAGATACGAACGGAAATCGTAAACTTTATAAAAAACGTTATGAACAAAAGATTGACGCGGTTGCCGCAATGATGGATGCTTTCGTAGCATTTAAGTTAAATCGAGAATTATTTAAGTAAGTGGGTGATGACATGACAAATGAACTTTATCATCATGGGATTAAAGGTCAAAAATGGTATGTACGTCGATGGCAGAATGAAGACGGGTCTTTAACTCCTGCTGGACGTATACATTATGGATATGGTACTCAAGATAAATACAAACGTGATCGAAGCACTTTTTATTCTGACGTTAAAAAAGCTGCTGGAAAAGATCTTGATCGTCTTCAAAAGAAAAGAAAAGAGGAGTTGAAAAGAAACAATGCATATGAAATTATAGACGGAAGCGGTGGAGATATTGTAAAACTCGAAAAATCGATGAAGATCTACGACAAGTATGCAAATGAAGCTGATAAAATAATACTTTCCAAGCTCCAACTTCCGGACGATTTGGAAACGCGTAAAATGTTGAATGATTACAAAGCTTTAGAATGGTACAATGATTCGATATATGATCCGGAAAAACTTCAGATCTTTAAAGATTCGATTCCTAGTTTTAAAAAAACAGCAAAAGAATTAATCGATTTCTATAGTAAAGCAAATCAGCGAGAAAAAGTTGATGAATTTATGAAAGAATACGAAAAGGGAGTTCATGGAGACAACGCTGTTGACACGCAAAAGATAAGAGACAAAATTTACTATCGTCTTGAAAAGGAGGGACAGAATAGATATTGGGATAACGCCGACCCAAAGACACGACAAATCGTCGATACCTTGGGTTCGGTATATCATTATTATTACTTTTTTCAAAATGAAGGTGGCTATGATCCAAGAAGCGGACAGTTTGGAAAGAGTATATGGAAAAATTTTATGAATCGAACACAAGGAAAAGGCTTTCATGATCTATCTAAAAGTGAAGAATCAGAATTCTTTAGATTAGTTGCGAAATCTGAAGGTCTTCCGGGAACAGACGATTATGCAAAAATACTTAAAGATTGGCTCTACGAGGTCGAATGGAACTAAGCGACATTGTGGTAAGGAGGCTTTTACATGGCGGATAGTCTTTCCGAAAGACTTAAGCGTGCGTGGAATGTATTCTCCGGGAAAGACGAATATCTGAAAGATCTTGGTGGTTACACATTTGGATCAACATATCGTTCCGACAGACTTCGTTTGACCAAAGGAAACGAGCGATCAATTGTAACCGCCATATTCAATCGCATAGGTATGGATGTAGCAGCGATCGACATCAAACATGTTCGATTGGATCAAAATGATCGTTACAAAGAAGACATCGATTCTCCTTTGAATTATTGTTTGACTTGTGAACCAAACATAGATCAAACAGCTAGATCTTTTATACAGGATGTCGTGATGTCGATGTTTGATGAAGGTTCTGTAGCTGTTTGTCCAATCGAGACCAGTTTTGATCCAAGAAAGACTAATTCCTATGATATTTGGAATCTTCGAACCGGAAGGATAATCGAATGGTATCCTCAACACGTTAAAGTCTCAGTTTATAATGAAATGACAGGTAAAAGGGAAGATGTTATATATCCGAAGAAAGTTGTCGGAATAATTGAAAACCCACTTTATGCTGTCATGAATGAACCAAATTCAACTCTTCAGAGATTGATTAGAAAGCTCAATCTTCTGGATGTGATTGATGAACAGAGTGGAGCTGGAAAACTTGACTTGATAATTCAGCTTCCCTATGTCATAAAAACAGATCTAAAGCGAGAACAGGCCGAAAAGAGAAGAGCTCAAATCGAAGACCAACTCGCTGGATCGAAGTATGGCATTGCTTATACTGATGGCACAGAACGTATAACTCAGCTTAATCGTTCGGTAAACAACAATCTAATGAGTCAGATTGAATATTTAACGAGTATGCTATATAGCCAGTTAGGTATCACTCAGAGCTTGTTAGATGGAACTGCCGAAGAAAATGTCAGCCTGAACTATATGTCTAGAACCATAGAACCTGTGATATCCGCAATAACAGATGAATTGGAACGAAAATTCCTGACTAAAACTGCGAGAACACAGGGCCAAGCAATTCGATACTTCGTAGATCCGTTTAAACTTACACCCACATCTCAGTTGGCTGAAATGGCCGACAAATTCACAAGAAACGAGATTATGACATCTAACGAAATTCGTCAGGTTATTGGTCTCAAACCTTCTGCTGATCCAGAAGCCGATGAACTTCGGAATAAGAATTTGTCCAAACCTAAGGATACCGAGACTGTGGACATTGTAAACGAAAATGAAGAAGAGGTGAAAGATAATAATGGCTAAGGAATATGATTTCGCCGGCTGGGCTACACGAGCAAATCTTAAGTGTAGTGATGGTCGAGTCATTATGCATGATGCTTTCAAGGAAAACGATGGTGCTGTAGTTCCCATCGTATGGAACCATCAGCATAATTCTGTGAACGATGTTCTTGGTCATGGCATTCTCAAGAATATGGGCGAAGGCGTTCGTATTTATGGCAAATTCAACGATACCGAGAATGGTCAGACCGCGAAGTCTCTTGTAAAACATGGCGATGTTGAACATTTGTCTATTTGGGCAAATCAGCTTCGTCAGAACGGATCTAATGTTATTCACGGTAATATTAGAGAAGTTAGTCTGGTCCTTGCCGGAGCTAATCCTGGAGCCTACATCGATGATGTTATGGCTCATGCTGATGATGCTGAATTTGAAGGACAAATTTATACTGGTATGCCGGTCGAGATAGAACTCGAGCATGCAGATAAAGAAGAAAATATGGAGGATAAGGCCGATATGTCTGAAGAAAAGAAAGAGCGTACTGTTGGGGATGTTATTGATGGCATGACCGAGGAGCAGCAGAAAGTTCTCTGGGCTCTTGTTAAAAAAGCGCTCGAAGAAGGAAAAAATCAAAATGAATCTAAAAATGATGAGGAGGAAACCGTAGTGAAGCACAATGTATTTGACAATAACAATGAACAGCAGCAGGAAGACGTGATCCAGCATAGTGATGTTGTGGCCGTCTTTAACGACATTAAGAAGTATGGCTCCCTGAAGGAGAGCTCTCTGGCTCACGGTATTGAGAACGTGGAATATCTCTTCCCCGATGCTCGCACCACTTCTAATAACATTGATTATATTTCTCGGAATATGGACTGGGTGAGTGTTGTCATGAATGGTGCTACTCACACTGCGTTCTCCCGCATTAAGTCCATCTATGCAAACATTACCGAAGATGAAGCTCGCGCCAAGGGTTACATTAAGGGTAACATGAAGAAGGAAGAAGTCTTCACTCTTCTGAAGCGTACGACCAGTCCTACGACCATCTATAAGAAGCAGAAGATGGATCGTGACGACATGCTTGATATTACCGATTTCGACGTTGTTGCAATGCTGAAGACCGAAATGCGCATGATGCTGGACGAAGAAATTGCTCGTGCGGCTCTAGTTAGTGATGGTCGTAGCACCTCTGATGACGATCACATTAACACTCAGTGCATTCGTCCTATCTACAACGATGAGGATCTGTACACTATCAAGACCAAGGTTACTTATAGCGCTAATGCTACCGACGATGATAAGGCTAAGCTGGTCATTCGTGCCGCGATCAAGGCTCGTAAGGACTATAAGGGTTCTGGCAGTCCTATCATGTTCACTACCGAAGACATGCTGACTAACATGCTGCTTATGACTGATTCCACTGGTCGTGACCTCTATGAGTCTGAAGAGAAGCTGGCTCGGAAGCTGCGCGTATCTCGTATCGTAACTGTACCCGTGATGGAGAATCTCACCGGTAAGCTTGGTGGTACTCTGGTTGCCATTATCGTTAACATGAAGGACTATACCTTTGGTGCTGATAGGGGTGGCGAAGTGAATATGTTCGACGATTTCGATATCGATTACAACCAGCAGAAGTATTTGATCGAGGCTCGTTGCTCTGGTTCTCTGAATAAGCCTTATAGTGCCATTGCCATTGAAATGGCCCAGGCGTAAAAGAAAAAGTATTAGGAGGTAATTAGTTATGGCTAATGTTCTTAAGAAGAATGTTCCCCTCGTATTTAATCGAGCTGAGGACAAGTTTGTTGCTAAATATGTTATCGGTCTGAACTCTAGCAATGTGGCTGTTGTCGGTACCGATACGATCAACGGTAAGCTTTTGGAAGATCTTTTCCTGAATGGTGTTATCGTTAAGGATTCCACCACTCAGTACGTTCCTGTGACTCTTGTTGCAGGTGCATCTGCTGGTTGTAAGCTCGTTTGTATTGCTCTCGGCGCTTCCGATGCACTTAGCACAAAGGTAGTCAAGAGCTCCGATTACGCCGACGAGTAAAAATCAAAATGGCTAAATATTGCGGCGCGATAGGTTTCGCAATGCCCGAAGAAACCGCTCCTGGAGTTTGGACTGATCAAATCGTAGAAAAGATCTATCGAGGAGAAGTGATTCGAAACTTCATGAAGTGGCAGAATTCGGAGAATCTTAACGACGATCTGAATATTTCAAATGAACTTTCTGTCGTCGGAGATCCGTTTCTATGCTGTAACTGTGCAAACATTAAGTATGCAACTTATATGGGCGTAAAGTGGAAAGTAAACAGCATTGATATTCAGTATCCGAGACTTAAGCTTTCTCTTGGGGGTGTTTGGAATGAACAATCGTCTTGAGCTTCACGAAATTTTGTGCAAGATTCTTGGTTCTCGCAATGTTTACTACCAACCCACAGAAAGCGTTCGTCTCAAGTATCCGTGTATTATCTATCATCGAAGCGACATCGACAATATTAATGCCGATAATCTTCCATATGTTAGAACTCACGAGTATCAGATTATAGTTGTTGATAAGAATCCAGATAGCAGGTTTGTTGAAGATATTTCGAAACTTCCTATGTGCAGATTCGACAGACACTATACTGCGGACAATCTTAATCATGACATATTTGTATTATATTTTTAGGAGGAATAATTCATGGCTGTTGTAACTAAACGTCTCGAATGGGATAAGAGCGGCGAAAGGCTCTATGAAACTGGTATTGAGAAGGGCGTACTGTATCCTATTTCTAATGGTCAGTACCAGAGTGGTGTTGCTTGGAATGGTCTGACTGCTTTCACGGAAAGTCCTTCTGGTGCCGAGAACACTGACCTTTATGCTGATAACATTAAGTATTTGAGCATGCAGTCTGCAGAAACTTTCGGCGGTACTATCGAAGCTTATATGTACCCCGATGAATTCGCAGAGTGTGATGGTTCTGCTAACGTTGCTGCTGGTGTGACCATTGGTCAGCAGACTCGTAAGGGTTTTGGCTTCTGCTATCGTACTAAGGTCGGTAATGATACCGATGGTAACGAACATGGCGACAAGATTCACATCGTTTATGGCTGTAAGTGCTCTCCTTCCGAGAAGAATTATCAGACTATTAACGATTCTCCTGATGCCATTACGTTCTCTTGGGAAGTAAACTCCACTCCCGTTAACGTAACTAATCATAAGCCTACTTCCTGTCTGGTAATCGATACTACTAAGATCAGCGAAGCGGCTCTGACCGCTATCGAGGATGCTCTGTATGGTAAGAATGGCGAAGAGGCCGCTGCAACGGATCCTAAGATCCTTATGCCCGACGAAGTAATCGCTATTATTACTGAGAATCCCAAGTCCTAAAACGAAAGAAAGAATTGAGGGGTCTGTTATCGCGGGCCCCTCTTTCAGAGATTCAAAATGCAATATATTATTGAAAGGAGACAATTATGATTACAAAGACTATTACTACTACCGACTATAATGGTGTTGAATACACCGAGGAATTCCGTTTCAACCTTAGCAAAGCAGAACTTATAGAATGGGAACTTAGCATTCCTGGTGGTTTGACCGGTCGAATCAAGGCGGTCACCGATTCTAAGAATGCTCCCGAACTGATCAAGTTGTTCCGTGAACTTATTAAGAAGTCTTACGGTGTTAAGAGTGCAGATGGCCGTCGGTTCGATAAGAGAGAAGAACTTTATGAAGCTTTCGAGCAGACCGAAGCGTATTCCGAAATTTTCATGGAGCTCATCACCGATGCTGACAAGGCGGCTGCGTTCGTGAACGGAATTATGCCTAATATGGACGGTAAAGAAATTAATAGACCGGTAAATCTTACACCGGTTCAGTAATCTAGAAGAGAGGAGATCAGAGAATGCTTCGTTTAACAATCCATGAAGTCGAGATGTGGGATGAGAATAACGAGTGTTTCATTGGACAGAATCGTGATCATGAAATTGTTCTGGAGCACTCTCTGGTCTCAATTTCAAAATGGGAATCCAAATGGCATAAAGCCTTTCTTGGAAGAGAAGAAAAAACGTATGAAGAAACTCTGGACTACATAAAATGTATGACAATTACACAGAATGTTCCAGAGTATCTATATCGATTCTTAACGAACAAAGATTTGGAAGTTGTTAATGAGTATATCGCGAATCCGATGACCGCTACGACTTTCAATGATCAAAAGAAACATGGTTCTAGGGAGATTATTACGAGTGAACTTATATATTACTGGATGGTCTCTCTTAATATACCTTTTGGTGAATGTCAGAAGTGGCATTTAAATCGTCTTTTAACGCTGATACAGGTTTGCGAAGTAAAGAATGGACCCGCTAAGAAAATGTCTCAGCGTGATATTATGAAACAGAATGCGGCGATTAACGCTGCTCGTAGAAAGAAAGCTGGATCGCGGGGGTGATAATCGGTGATAACATTCAAGATTAAAGGCGATTATAAAAGAGCTGAACGATATTTTAAACGATTAACGCAGAAAAAGTATCTTCAGATTCTTGATAAATATGGAAAACAAGGAGTAGAGGCTTTAGCGGCAGCTACTCCTAAAGATACAGGACGTACTGCCGAATCTTGGCGGTATGAGATAGAGACTGGTCCAAATTCATCTTCTATTATTTTTGTCAACGATAATATTAACAAATACGTTAATATCGCTGTGATATTACAGTACGGACATGCAACTCGTAATGGAGGATGGGTCGAGGGGAGAGATTACATCAATCCTGCGGTTCAGCCTCTATTTGACGATATGGTTGAAAAAGCATGGGAGGAGGTTATTAGAGTATGAGTAAGACCGTCGATTCAAGAGTTGTCGAAATGCAATTTGACAATAGAAATTTCGAGAAAAATGTCAAAACTAGTATGTCGACTCTTGATAAACTTAAACATGCTTTTAAAATGGATGATGCTTCGAAGAGCATGCGTCAGTTAAATCGAGAGATTGAAAAAGTTAATCCTGGTATTTTAGGCCAAGCCGTTCAGCAAGTCACGGTAAAATTTAGTGCTTTGCAGATAGCTGGTTACACAGCTCTTAAGAGAATTAGTGACCAAGCAATCACAACCGGAAAGAATCTGATAAAATCTCTTAGCGTCGACAATATTGCAGCTGGCTGGGACAAATATGCCGAAAAGACGAAATCCGTTGGTACATTGATATCTCAAGGCTATAGCATGGAAGAAGTAACCAAACAGTTAGAGAGACTGAATTGGTTTACTGACGAAACTAGCTATAACTTTACAGATATGGTAAAGAACATCGGCATGTTCACAGCATCTGGTCAGACACTTGAAGGCTCTGTTGAGGCAATGATGGGTATTGCAAACTGGGCAGCTTTGTCTGGTCAGAATGCGGAAAAAGCTAGCCATGCAATGTATCAGATTTCCCAGGCTATGAGTGCCGGTGTTCTTAGGAAAGAAGATTACAAATCTATCCAGACCGCGAACATGGATAATTTGGAGTTTCGTAAAAGTTTGATTGAGGCCGGTGTAGAACTTGGTAAACTTAAAAAAACTGGCGAAGATACATATTTATCCTTGGTGAATGCTACTGAAGAATTCACTACAACTCAGATGCCAAATCATTTGACAGAAGATGCTTGGGCTACTTCTGAAGTAATGATGAAAGCGTTTCAGAAATATTCAAAAGCTGTTGATCAGATTTATGAATATACGAAAGAACACGGAGTCACGACATCTCAGGCGATCGAAGAAATGGGAAAAGATCTTGATGCGTTTGGGTTAAAAGCTCTTAAAGCCGCTCAGGAAGCTAGAACTTTTGGAGATGTTATCGATTCTGTTAAGGACGCCGTATCTACTGGATGGTCTAATACATTTGAAAAGATATTTGGCAATTACGAAGAACAGGTCGAATTATGGACCGATCTTGCAAACGAACTTTGGGAAATCTTTGCTGCTCCTGCAGAAGCAAGAAACAGCTTTCTCAGTGAAGTTTTTGAAATATCCAATTGGGAACGCCTTCGTCGGGTGATTACTGATTCCGGAGGCGATGTCAATCAATTCGAGAAAACGCTTATTGATGTTGGTAAAGCGCACGGTCTAGTTACAGATGAAATGATCAAAGAGGCCGGCGGTTTATATCAGAGTTTAAAGAGTGGTTGGGCTGACGAGAAAATCATCAAACAAGCAATCTTAGCTTATGATGATTTCATGAAGAAAGCTTTTAAGAACAAACGTCCTAATCCTATTTGGGATGATTTTGTAAAAAAAGTTGAATCCGGTGATACTGAAATTCTTGGCATAATCAGCGAAATTACCGGCAAAGGGCGAGACTATCTTGTAAACGGTTTCTATAATACGCTTCATTCAATTGTCACAGTTATCGGATTAGTAAAGAAAGGATTCCAAAATGTCTTTCCTCCAATAACCGTTGAACAATTTAAGAACGCGCTGAAATATGTAAACGATCTTACGAAATCGGTTTACGACTTTGTGAATCTTGACGTTAATCAAGAAAAATTTTCTAACATTTTTACTGGCGCATTTAGTATTCTCGGGATTGTAAAAGATTTCGCTACTGGAATCTTTAAGTTTATTAAAGATGATCTTATTGGCGATGCTTTTGACGGAATTCCTCAAAGTATCTTCGATTTCCTTTCGAATGTAGGTCAAGGAATAACTAATTTAAGATCGCAGCTTCGTGGCGGAGAAGCAATTCGAGAATTTCTAGTTTCGGTGAAAACGGAAATTCAAAATGGAATTGCTGTTCTTGGAACTTACTGGGAGAAATTCAAGAATTTAAAGGGTGTTAAACCAATATTCGATGGAATTTCATCTGCTATATCGAAACTTAGTTTCAAGAAATTAGACTTTTCTTCTTTTACAAATTTCTTTAAATCTGTAAAGGCTATCGGTAAGGAAGTTCGTGACTCTTTTGGTGCCATTAACATTTCTTTTGAGGGTTTTGGAGAAATCTTCGATAAAATAGGAGAAAAGGTAAGCTCTGTTAAGGATTGGATTGTCAATTCTTGGAACGGAATCGGAGATTCTATTAACACGAGTATTGATCATGCATCCAGTGGTTTCGAAAAATTGAAGATTCTAGCCGGTAATGCGATTGCTTGGATTGGTGAGAAAGTCAAGAATATGAACTGGGCTAGTTTGGCCGTTTTTGCAGGCCTGCTTGCAATCGGATCTATGTTTGTTGGAATCGGAAAACTTATCGATAAGTTTATAACCTTGCTTAATGGTCCGGCGAAGCTTATTAATTCTCTTGCGACCACAATTGCAGGTTTGCCAAAGCTTATTTCTAACACGTTATTGCAGATGACAAAAGATAGTCCAGGAGAAACATTTAAAAATGTAGCTACGGGCGTTCTTATGTTGTCAGTTGCATTAGCAACGTTAGCAAGAATACCTTCCGATAAAATATGGGAGTCTGTTTTGGTTCTTCTTGCTCTTGGCGGAGCACTTTCTACATTTAGTATTCTTATATCACTATTTTCTAAGTCTATTGATTTTAAGAATATAGGTTATTCCATGGCCGCTATGGGAGCTGCGATTTTAATGACCGTTATCGCTCTCAAGAAAATCAAAGATATGGATCTCGCTAGCATGGGTCCAGAAATTGTCATATTCGCAGGTTTAATGATTGCTCTTACACTGGCCGCTACGATTATGGCTAGAGCCAGTAAAGGAAGCGGTCTTGGCGGATTTACCGCTGCAATCGGAATTGCACTGGCACTCAAAATGATCGTCGATGTTCTTAAAAACCTTCAGGGATTTGATGTAAAAGGAAACGTAAAAGTTATTGTCATGATTGGTGGGTTGATCACGGCAATGGCACTCGCTATGAGAGCATCTAGAGGAGTTAAACTCGGCGCGGTTGCTACTCTTCTTGGAATAGCATACGTAATGCAGAAATTAATTGATGTTTTCAAAAAAATCGATTCTTCTGCTTTGGAAGGCTCTGAAGAAAAGATACGTCTATTTCAAGGTTTGGCTGCAGCTCTCGGAATCGTGATGTTGTCTCTCTCGATTGGCGGCTCTAGAAATGCAGCAAAAGGCGGCTTGGCTGTCGTAGGATTAGCAGCATCTTTATACGTAGCCTATTTAGCGATAAAGAAATTTGCTGATATTCCGGAAGATGTTTTCAAAAATGGAGCCAAAAATGCCGGATTGGTAGCTATTGCGTTTTCTGCTTTTATGGTTCTCACTAGACTTTCTGGTAAATATGCTGGACGAGCGGGTCTTGCATTTATAAGTTTAGCAGCATCAATCTACATTCTTCTTCCGGCTCTTTATATTTTGGGTGGATTGGATACAGCTCGTCTTGTTGGTGGAACACTGGCGATCTCGGCTTTTATCGTAGCGTTTGGTATCATGATGAAAGGTATTGGAGGTCTTGATAAAGGCGGTACATCTAAAATAGTCATCGTTGGTGCTATGATGATGGCTATGTTTGCTGCTGTAGCATTGATAACGAGCCTTGACTGGAAGAAAGCGGCTGTTAGTTTGGCGGGAGTTTCAGCAGTCATGTTAAGTATGTCTGTTGTATTGAACACTATAACCAAATTTACTCAAAAAATAAATGTCAGTGCGTTTGCGAGTCTCGGTGCTTTAACCGCAGTTGCTTTTGTACTTGCTTTAATGGTGGCCACTTTTAATGATATTCCCAACATAAAAGGTGCCATTGTCGTGGCAGGAACTGTTTCCGTATTGTTGCTAACCTTAACTAAGTCGTTGTCAATGCTTTCCGGAATCGAATTTAACGGATCCTGGAAAATGATGGGTAAACTTTATACCACCATGGTAGCATTCACAGCAGTTGCATTTGCTATGGGCGCTCTCGTAAAGATCTTCAATGATATTCAGAATCCTATTGGAGCAATAGTTCTTGCGGGGACAGTTTCTCTGTTGTTGTATGCTATAAGTCAGTGTGTTGTAGTCCTTTCTAAATCAACATTTGCTAACAAATCATTGGATAAGATCGTTGATAGCGTAATGATATTAACGGTCGTTGCATTCCTAATGGGAGGAATGATAGCAGCATTCGGAAATATTAAAAATCCAGGCGGCGCGATAACACTTGCTCTATCAGTATCCATTCTTCTTGGTGCAATTTCAGCCTGTGTGATATTGCTTTCAAAAGCAACCTTCGGAAACAAAAATATTAAGAAAATATCCATAACGGTCGGACTTCTAGCAGTTATTGCGGCGGGTCTTACTGCTGTTGTTGGAAAATTCAGCGGAATGACCGATCCCAAATCTGTTCTTCCGTTAGTTATTGGTGTATCCATTCTTCTTGGCGCTATAACAGGAGCTTGTTTGCTACTACAATTCGCTGGGAAGATTGCTCCAGAAGCTATACTATCAGTAGCGATTCTTGGAGCCCTTGCTAGTGGTTTAGGCGTAATGCTTGGTCTTCTTCTTTCCAGCACCGGACAAGTAGAAGGTGCTATAACAGCAGCAGTTGCGATCTCTACTATGGTTCTGGCTCTCTCTGCCGCCTGCATACTCTTGGGTGTTGCTGGAACGTTCGGAATCGCTGGTCTTGCTGGCGTTGGGATATTTACCGTTTTGGTTATTGCGTTGGTGGGCTTGACCCTATTGATTCGTTGGGTCTCCGGACTTATGAGCATGACCGAAGAAGATCTTGCTAATATGAAAGCTTTCATGGATGGCTTAAAGATCATCCTGGTCGGGATAGCGGACGCGATTGGTTCTGCTATGATTCAAACTGTAGTTAGCTTTACCGCTGGATTCAAAGATGTTGCTCAGAACATTAAGGATGCTATGGATATTGCTGCTCAGATCCAACCTGTCGGAGCTGATAACATTACAGCAGTTATCCAAGCAATCATCGGTATAGCAGCTCTTAAGATAGCTGCTGGAGACGGATGGGCTGGACAGATAGTCGAATTCTTCACTGGAAGAGGAACCGACAAAGTAACTGAAGTTCTTGCTGATATTACAAAGACTGACGGTCTTCTTGACCAAATGGCTGCGTTTGGCGAAGCTTGTAGTAAGATGGATCCGAATATGAAATCCAATATTACAAACTTTGCCGCAGCAGTCAGAGGTCTTTCTGATGGTTTAAAAGATCCTCCGAACAAGAATAACATGATAAACCTTCAGAACATGCTCAAGGATCTTTCTTCTGAAGATTTCATGTCTTCTCTGAAGGCTTTTGCTGATTCGGTTGGTATTATATCTGCTGGTAATCTTGAGAAAGTTGCGAATCTTTCAACTGCTATTGCTGGAATTGTATCTGCTGCTAAAGAATCTAAAAATGTAAAGAACCTTGATGATCTTAAAGATCTTTGTTCCAAACTTCCGGATATTGCCAAAGACATGGGGTCACTGGGTAGTAACTTTACCAATATTGCCTCTGGTCTCACGGCTGCTCAAGGCATTGTTGATATTATTAAGCTTATAACCGAAGGGATAGCTGGCAACGGAGACGATAAGAAGGGTTTATTTGGATTAGATCTATCTCAATTCACGAGCAATATTACTGCTAGCGGCGGATGGCTGCAAGATATTATGGGTGAAACCGATCTTGCGAAATTCACCGATAATCTAAGTGATGCTGTCCGTAACATCCAATATATGGTACAGACGGCTGATGAACTCGGTTTTCTTAAGGATAAGGGGACAAAGGCTAAGACAGTTGCCGCTGCTATCGGAGACGTTATTAGTTCTATAACATCCGGTTCTGGACAGCTTGGACGAACTGGTGGTAGTATAACTGACTTTATTGGGGAGACTCAAACCCTTGGCGATTATACCGATGATCTAGACGATGTTATCCGTAATCTTGGTGCAATGTGTGATGCTTATGATGATGCTCTTACAGGAAGAGATCCAGTAAGCGTTGCTAAGATTATTGGAGACGTCATTGCAGGCATTGCAAGTTCGGCAAAATCCTTGCCTAAAACTGGAGGGACCTGGCAAAAGATCTTCGGTGAAAACGGTCTTACTGGTTTAGGCCAGATTGGAAGACAGTTCGGAATATTTGCTGTTGCAATATCCGAAATCGATGGATCACAAGTCAATAAAGCTTCTACGGCAGCGAATGCTCTCGCTAATATAGGTCTAGCGTTTGCTGGCTTCAAAGAGGGAATGGATATCGATGTTACCCCGATCGAAGGAAAATTAACTTCGTTGGGTAAGACAATCCAATCCTTCTCTGATAGTCTAACCGGTTTTGACTACACCAATATTACTCAGTTCTCTTCGAAGATCAAAGAACTTGGAGAATCTCTTTTGACTTTAGGTGCAGACACTGGGAGTAGTTCTGGTGCAGATGCTGCCGCTAATCTCGAGTCAGTTCAAAGCGGGTTTAGTGAAAAACTTAGTGGTCTTATGAGCGGCGCAGTAACAGATGTATTTTCTGAAAATAGTTCCGTATTCTCCTCAATGTCGTCCGGTGTTGGAGATTTTCTTAGCAAAACCGGAACTGCTATATCAGAAGGCGGTCAATCTATTTTCGACGCAGCTAAGGGAATCGGTACAAATATCTGTGATGGTCTCGTCAAGGGTATTAACGATAAAATCGAAACTGTCAAAAATACTGCTAAAGCAGTTGGTGAAGCAGCTGTATCAGCTTGTGCACAGGGTGCTCAAGTAAATTCTCCTTCTAAGGCCACTATAGAAACTGCTCGATATATTATCGCAGGTCTCGTAAATACACTTCGAAATGAATCTGGAGAAGTTTATGATGAGTCTTGGAATATGGGTCGAAAAGCAACTCAAGGCCTTGACGATGCTTTGTCGACAGTTCGAGATACCATTGAGGGAAAAGTATCTGATCATCCGGTTATTCGTCCAGTTCTCGATTTGTCGGATGTGCAAAATGGGGTCACAACGCTCGATTCGATGTTCTCTAGAAATAGAGCATTGGCCGTTAATGCTATTCGGACAAAGAAGCAAACGGCAGTCGAAACGGAAAATCAAAATGGATCTACAAAGAGTGGTCCGTCTTACAATTTCGTACAAAATAATTACTCCCCCAAGGCTCTTAGTCGCATAGAAATCTATCGTCAGACCAAGAACCAATTCTCTGCATTGAAAGGAGCTACCATGGTATGATAAATGGATTTACTTTCACTAACTTCCGAGGGGACAGTATAGACGTTGATTTGAGGAGGCCGGAAGTCTCTGGCTTCCTCATCAAAGATGTCACAGGACTAGGCCCTGCAAAAGCAACTATTAACTCCACGGAAGTCGCAACATATGATGGATCATTCTTCAATTCTTCTAGACTTGAAAGTAGAAACATCGTTTTTACAATCGGATTCATTGCAACTGAGACTGGAGAAATGATTGAGGATATTCGTCAGAAATCTTATAAATTCTTTGCTATTAAACGAGAAGTCGCGATTATAGTCAAAACCGACAATCGATGGCTAGAAACGACGGGTTATGTTGAATCGAATGAACCAGAGATATTTAGTCAAGAAGAAAGCGCTCAGATTTCTATAATCTGTCCGGATCCATATTTCTATGAAGCTGGAAAAGATAGAAGTTTGCAGAAAACTGATTTCTACGGAATAAAGCATTCTTTCACGTTCCCGTTTTCCAATGAATCATTGACTGAAAAGAAAATTGTTCTTGGAGAGATCCAAAACATGAGCGAGAATACAGTATGGTATACTGGCGACGCTATGACCGGTGTATACATACGAATTCATGCTCTCGGACCGGCAAAGAATATAACTATTCACAACACAGAACTTCGTCAGAAGATGACCATCGATACAAATAAGATTGCTATTCTTACGAATAGTACAGGAATCATTACTGGAGACGACATAATTATCACGACAGTAAAAGGATCTAAGTCGGCATATATTATTCGAGATGGTGTTTATACCAATATTCTTAACGCGTTGAATAAGGATGCAGACTGGTTCCAATTGGAAAAAGGTGATAACGTCTTTACATTCGTGGCTGACGAAGGTTTGACGAATCTACAATTCTATATCGAAAATCGTATTTTGTATGAGGGTGTATAAAAATGGAACCATTAATTTTAACGCCGACATTTGAAGCTGTCGATATAATAGATACATTTACGTCGCTTATTTGGACAGATCGATATAACGCTTATGGGGACTTTGAAATATGTGTTCCAGCAGATTCTAGTATTCTAACGTCCATTGATTTAGACGATTATTTATGGATTAAAGAATCTGAACATACAATGATAGTTGAAAATATTGACATAGATACAGATGTCGAGGAAGGATCTACTATAAAAATAACAGGAAGATCTCTTGAGTCTATTTTGGAGCGAAGGGTCGTTTGGGGTCATAAGGCACTGAATGGAAATTTTCAAAATGGAATTAAAACCCTTCTAGAAGAAGCGATTATCAACCCTTCTATAACCCAAAGAAAGATCTCGAACTTTATTTTTCAGGAGTCCACAGATACAGCAATCACTTCTTTGACGATCGATACTCAGTTCGCTGGTGATAATCTGTATGATGTCATCAAAACTCTATGTGACGAGAAGAAGATAGGATTTAAAATCGTTCTGAACGAATCCAATCAGTTTGTATTTTCTTTATATTCTGGTGTAGATCGTTCGTACAATCAAGAGATCAATCCGTACGTAGTCTTTTCACCGAACTTCGAGAATCTGATTAACAGCAACTACCACGCTTCAAAAGAAAAGCTTAAGACTATAGCTCTTGTTGGTGGTGAAGGCGATGGAAGTGAACGGATATATACTTCGATTGAAGCAGATCCTGATTCAGCGACTGTTCCAAGCGGTCTTGGCCGAAGAGAATTATTTGTAGATGCAAAGGGTACATCCAAAAAGACATCCGATGCAACTCTAACTGATGCCGAATATGACGAAGTTCTAAAAGCAAAAGGATCAGAGAAGCTTGAAGAGTACGTGGATGAAAGGGCCTTTGAAGGATCGGTTGATGTCACAAGAACTAACATCTATGGAAAAGATTTCAACATGGGAGACATTGTTCAGATAGCCAATGAATTTGGATTTGAATCAACGTCTCGTGTTACAGAATTTATACACTCTCAAAGTCTCGAAGGTTTAGAGTTCTATCCGACTTTCGAAGCAATTAAAGATGAATAAAAGGAGGATTTATGAGCTTAACTTTTGGATTTTACAATTCTCTTAACAATGATAGATCTTACGACGCTGTCGATATGAGTCGAATTTTCGATGGTATTATTAACGATGGCGTCTATCTTTCTATTGGAGAGAAATTCGCAGTGAAAGCTGCTACTGGAATGGGTATTACAGTTGGAACTGGTAGAGCATGGTTTAATGGAACCTGGAGCTACAATGATTCTAATTTCGCTTTGACCGTTGACACAGCAGAAGTATTGCTTAAGAGAATTGATGCGGTGATTCTTGAGGTAAATACAACAAATGCAGTACGTCGTAACGAGTTGAAGATGAAAAAAGGAACCCCCAGTTCTCAGCCTACCAAGCCGTCAATGACAAAGACTGGAGGAGTTTATCAGTATCCGCTTGCATACATCACAGTAGATCCCGGGGCTACGAGCATTACTCAGGCGAATATCGAGAATGCTGTTGGCACAACGGAATGTCCCTACGTGACTGGTGTATTAAAGTCTACTGATATCGATGAGATCGTAGCTCAGTGGAACGCTCAGTGGAGCGAGTGGATGACTAACGAACAAACATCGTTCGAAACCTGGTATAACAATCTTCAGGTTATTCTTGACGATAATGTGGCCACGAACCTTACGAACCGAGTGCTTGCACTAGAATCAAAGGTTAAAACAATTGTTGTCGGAAAAACAGCTCCTTCCTCAATGACCGGACTTTCAGAAGGTGACATTTATATTTACGTACCCACTCTTCCCGATTAAGGAGGTAGAATATGGCTGTATTAAAATTCTATCCGAAATCTTACATTGGGTACGTACGATGTGACAGCGTCGACGACGCTATTGATAAAGCAAAGTCTATATCCGATCCTGGAATGACGACACCTACAGATATAACGAATCGAGTTGGTATAACAAATAGTAGCAATAAGGTTTATTTATATCGAATGTCCTACTTCTTTGAAAAGAGTAGTGGCGGAAACATTCCTTTGTTGAAATGTCGCAATCATGTCTTGAATATGTCTTTTCGAGCAAGGACAAGTGGTGTTTCGTATTTCCCTAATCTGTATTACGGTCCTAAAGCAAATTCGATTACTACAAACTTCGCGTATACAAATCGATATGTTGAAGATTGCGAAAACTGGAGAGGCGGAGAACATGATATTAATCCTATCTACTTTTCTCAGTCAATTCCAGATAGTTGCGCATGGGTGTTTGGTGGATTTGACAAAACTACTTATTGTGCACTTTATGATCCATATCTTCAAGTCGAGACAGAGACCTTAACGTTGGAATACAACGCGAACGGCGGAAACGGAGCACCGAATCTTCAAAGTATTGATATTTCGGAAAACGGCTATATCGCAACAATTAGCACTGTAAAGCCAACAAAAGACGGATACAAATTTGCTGGATGGGCTAGAACACCGAATGCTTCTGGGGCAACCTATCAGCCGGGTCAGACATTTGAAATGACAACTAATATGACACTTTATGCTGTATGGCAAAAGTTATCCTATACTGTCACATTCGATCCAAACGGTGGAACAGTTTCAACAACGACTAAAACGGTTACGTACGGAGAAACTTATGGAGAACTTCCCATTCCGGTACGAAACGGATACAAATTTGATGGATGGTTCACGCAATTGTCCGGAGGGACTTTAATTACTGAATCATCTACTGTTGATCTGACAGGAGATACAACTTTGTACGCACACTGGACTGTTCAGTCAATAGTACATGTTGTAGACAAGAATAATCAAATGCAAGACGGAATTGTTTATGTATCTGATAGTAGTACATTACATATCGGAATTGTATACGTATGCGGTTCTGACGGAAATTTGCATGTAAATGGGTAAGGGGTGAAATTCAAAATGGAAATAGAAAAGTGGTTACAATTTATTCTAACCATTGCAGTTTCGATACTTGGTTCTGCTGGTTTCTGGACATTTATGAGTAAACGATCAGACAAGAATAGTGCGACACGACGAATGCTTAAAGGGCTTGCACACGATCGAATATTGAGTCAGGGAACAGTCTATATTGAACGAGGATGGATCAGCACGGACGAATATGAGAATCTAGACCATTATTTGTATCAACCATATAAAGATCTCGGTGGAAACGGAACCGCCGAACGAATCATGGATAAAGTAAAGGAACTTCCTATTCGTAAGTAACGCGAAAAAAACATTCTCCTATATGAGAACATAAGGGAGGATTCTACAATGCGTATTACTTTGAGATTCTTATTCGCTTTCATTCTTTGGATCGTGTCCACTCCGACAAGATTTTTGATGGTATTGTATGCTTACGTAAGAGGAATATACGGAGGTATTAAATATACAGAAGAATTGTCGGAGTGGCTCGGATTCTACAGAGAAGTTGAACTACGAGTCTTAGATCGAACTTTGAAATGGATTCGAACTGGACGTTTATAAGAGGGATACACCCCCTCTTATTTTTGGAATTCTTCGCGAAATATACATTCTCCTATATGAGATCATAAAGGAGGATTTTGTTATGACCAAAATTTTGAAAACTGTTTTTAAGACTGTCATTGTAGTTTTGGATACGTTTTTTCTTCCAGTACGATTTTTAATAGGTATAATTGGGGCAACCGGTATAATTCTGTTTGCCAAATTTATCAAAAAAGTTGATATTGGATTTAAAGCGGGTTGTTTAATGCTATTCAAAGGAATGAAAAAAGGATTTGCAAAATGGTGGGATTCCATTATCGAAATTTATGAAGAGGATTGAGCCGCAAAGGCTCTTTCTTTTGATATTCGCGAAAAAAACATAGTCTATTAAGGAATACTATACTGAAAGGAGAATTAGTATGTTTGAACAATCTTCTGAAATTCTGGAGAAAGAATTGATATCTGTTGGTTCGGAAATGAACGCACAGTTTGTTGGTTCGGAAAGCAGAGATCAGGCACAGTCGAGCTTCGTAAAGTTATACGAGCTCAAACTTCGTGAAAAAGAAATTGAATCAGAAAAAGATTCAAAGAAAAAAGAACGAAGAATGGGTATCATAAAAACTTGTATTGAAGTTGCTGTTCCGGCATTGATATTTACCGGATTAACGATACTGGGATTTAATTTCGAAGAAAAGGGATCGTTATCGTCTCCGACTTTTAGGAATGTTATCAAGTACATGAAACCATCTAAGTAGTATCCGAGAAAGGGATCTTTTACAGGTCCTTTTCTTTTTATATTCGCGAAAAAAACATCTCCCTATATGAGATCATAAAGGAGGATTTTGTTATGACCAAAATTTTGAAAACCCTTTTCGTAACGATTGTTGTGATTATTTCTACGATTTTTCTTCCGGTACGAATTTTGATGGCTATAGGTGCTGAAATTATTGGATTTCTGATTACTGTATTCGCATCAAAATCCAATATTGGAGTTAAGGAGTATTTTTCACGAGCAGTCGACGAAGTTGCAATGGGAGTAAAAATTTGGGGGAATTGTGTTATCGAACTTTATGAAAAGGATTGAGCCGCAAAGGCTCTTCCTTTTTGATATTCGCGAAAAAAACATTCTCCTATATGAAATAATAAAGGAGGAAACATTATATGCTATTGACTATTTTACTTATCTTCATGGCTATCGCTGCTACTATTGCCGCAATCGTCGTACTCATAGGAGGAGGAGCGATCGGAATAGTATTATTCGGAGACGTGATCGTATGTGTATTGTTTATTGCATGGATTATTTCCAAAATTATTAAGAAACATAAGAAGGATTGAGCCGCAAAGGCTCTTCCTTTTGATATTCGCGAAATTTTCAGCTTGTATTATGAGAACATAAAGGAGGTTCTATCATGACTTATCGACAAATCGAAACTTCACGTGAACGTAGGCTCTGGTTGACTCAGGTTGCAATACCAGTGATGACACTGGCGTTGACAGCTCTGTCTATTCCAGAGGTAAAGAACAAAGCTGTTGAGAAATTTAACGATGTTCGTGATAAACTGAAAAAGTTCGTCACCAAGGAGTCCTAACAGGGACTCCTACATTTTTTGAAAGGAGAACAATATGAAACTTAATCGAACGGCTGTTCTTGGTTTTATCGGAGTTGCTGTTGGTCTTGTATGCTCGATTTACACAGCTATTAAAGCTACTCCGAAAGCAGAACAATTGAAAAAAGAAGCGGAAGAGAACAAAGGAGAACCTCTCACCAAAAAAGAGGTGTTAAAAGTAGTAGGAAAAGAATATATACCAACGGCTGTTGCCGCTCTTGGATGCGTTGCATCTGCAGGATTATCTGCAAGGGAATTTACCGGAAAAGCAAGTGCATTGGCTGCAGCAGCTTCAATGGCGACAGCATCTCTCGGAGACTATAAAGACGAGATACGAAAAATTCTTGGAGAAGATACTCCGTTAAAGAACATTGTTTCTAAAAAGTATACGGACGATATTGATATTCAAGATAACGAGGTTCTATTCTATGACGACTTTTCGCATCAATATTTCACATCAACCAGAGAAGCTGTCATACAAGCAGAGTATGATCTGAACAGAGTTCTGGCGCTGTTTGGAGAGGCCAGCGTAAATGATTGGCTCGGCTTTCTTGGACTAGATCCGATAGAAGAAGGATCCGTTACTGGTTGGTCATTTATGGCTTATGCAGAGGTTCAGATGTGCTGGGTAGACTTTCGTCACACTCTTACAAAAATTGATGATGACATGGAATGCGAAATAATAGAGTTTGCAAATGCTCCGTTAGTTCAAATCTAGGTTCGCGAATTTTTCAGCTTGTATTATGAGAACATAAAGGAGGTTCTATGAGTAATAAAATGCTTAAAGTAATTGGAATTGCGTTGAGCGCAATCGGATTGTTAGCTTCGGTATTAGCTGACGTGGTGAAGGAAAAACAACATTCTGATGAAATTGACGAGAAAATAGAACAGAAATTAAAAGATAGGGGACTCTAACGGGTCCTCTTATCTTTTTAAAGAAAGGAGAACATAATGTTTGATATTCAGCAAAAATTGGAGGACGGTGTGTTTCGATTCTATGTAACGGTCGACGATTATAAGATGGCCGATATAATCGAAAAAAATCTATTTAAATGTAAATTAGCTTACGAAATCTTAAAGAACTTAAAGGACGTACAAGAACGAAAGGAGCAACAAAATGAACACTAAATGGATCCAATCAGCAGTCAAAACTTCATTGATATTTTTGAGGAAGCATACCCCAGAAATATTGACAGCGTTGGGAGTTGTTGGTATGGCAACTGCTACTGTAACTGCAGTAAAAGCAACTCCGGAAGCGTTAAAGAAGATCGAAGAAAAGAAGGAAGAACTTAACGTCGATAAACTGACGGTTGGTGAAACAATCAAAACTTGTTGGAAATGTTATCTTCCGACAGCAACTGCTGTGACAGCGTCCGCCGCCTGTATTATTGGAGCTAGTGCGACTAATAATAGACGTAATGCGGCATTGGCAACTGCTTATACACTCTCTGAGACCGCTATGCGAGAATTCTCGGAGAAAGCAGAAAAGGCCCTTGGAGAGGAACGTTCCAATGATATTCGTAACGAAATTGCTAAAGAACGAGTCGAAAATCATCCCGTAGAGCAACAGCAGGTAATCGTTCTTGGTAAAGACGAGACGTTGTGTTACGATTATATGGCGGATAGATATTTCACGAAGGATCCGGACGAGATAAATAAGGCGGTGAATGAACTTGCAAGACGTATGCGATACGAAACATACGTATCTTTGAACGATTTCTATTATGAACTTGGTCTTAGACCCACTGGAGTTGGCGATGAAGTAGGATGGAACATAGACAAAGGGATCATTGATATTTACTATAGCGCTCAAGTGGCTACGAATGGGAAACCATGCTTAGTCCTTGAGTATAGGGTTCCTCCTAAAGCCAATTATATGGACTAAGACCTCGCGAAAAAAACAGTTTATTATATGAGGGATACACCTCAAACTAAAATACAAAGGAGTTATTAAAATGGAAAACGAGAACATGGAAATGGTAAACGTTGACACTACTGCTGAGGTTGAGAACGAATCTTCAACTGGCAAGAACATTGCAATCATTGGTCTTGGTGCAGCATTGCTTGGTGCCGCCGCATATGGCGCGTACAAGTTTGGTGCTTTTGTCAAGAACAAGATTCAGGACGCTCGTCGGTTAAAGAAAGCTGTCAAAGATGCAGAAGCAGAACGTAAAGCCGCTGAAACTGCTGACGTGACTATTGAAAACTAAATTGTATGAAGGGAGGAGAACCTAAGGGAGGATGCCACATGGCATCTTCTCTTTCGTTTTTGATGCTATGGCACTCTGGAATTATAACGGACCAGTAATGAGATTCGGAATTCGAATCGGAAATTATATTGGGGCAACTGTGGCTAGAACTGCAAAAGAAGCTATGCGTAATTTCACATATCAGGCGAAAGGAACTTTAGGTCTTCTTCCCAGTGCTAGAATCGAATTAAGTAGCAAATATTTATCCAATAAAAGCGAGGAGAATACGAATGAAACGGTTTAAAATATTCTATGTTGATTCGATCGACAAAGATGGAAATGAAGTGATTCATCATGTCTTCATAAATGCCATGAGTGAACATGAAGCTCGGATTTGGTTTAATATTTCAGGTTTCGATCCGAAATCCTTTGCTTGGATGGAAGAAATAGAGGAGTAAATAATGGAAGAAAATAAACAAACACCGAATTTGTCTGCAAAAAAAGTTGGTCAGGTAGCGAAAACTTCGGCGATTGTACGTACGAACAATGACAGCAAGTTGTCAAAGTTGATAAATCCGGAAGATTTTCAGAAAATGAAAGAGCACGTCGGAAAAGAAGTAATTATCCCTTATCTTAAGAGGACCTTCTTTGACGCGGTTCAGGAAGCTTTGTATATGCTATTGTACAAAGGACAACCATATGGAAAGAAAGGTCCTAACGCTTTTGGATCTAATATCACATACGGAGGAACTCAGTATAATGGATATTTTGCAAGTTCTTCCTTGAATCAGCCTCCGAAACGAGCATCTGAAGAGGCGAAAGAGCAGACGTTGAACGTTAAGAAAGGTCCGTCTGATCTTATATTTCCGTCAAGAGCTGATGCTGAAGACACTTTGATCAAAATGGACGAAATCATAAGCACTTATGGTTCTGTTAGTTTTGCCGATTTGGAAGAAATGGCTGGCGTAACTGGCGATTTCACGGACAATAAGTATGGGTGGAAAGACATCCGTAATGCGAAGGTTGTACGAAACGCCTTGGAAGGCGGTTATTACATTCGTATGCCTAGAATGATCGTACTTGATTGATATTTAGAAAGGAAACAACTAATGAATACTGAAATCATTATAAATGTAGCGAAGAAAGTTCTTGGTAGAGCAGGTCTTTATCTGAAGAAATACGCACCAGAAATATTAATTGGTGCTGGTGTAACAGGTATCGTGACAAGCACTGTGATGGCCTGTAAAGCAACCACAAAATTGAACGATGTTATCGAAGATCATACTGAACGTTTGGAAGAGCATCGGAACGAGATTGTAGTGATGAACAAAGATGTCGAGGAAACCGGTATTGATATTAAGAAAGAAGATCAGAAGGGTTTGATCAAAGTATATACTAAAACTGCTTTGAACATGGTCAAACTTTATGGTCCTTCTGTTGGATTGGCAGCTCTTTCTATCACAAGTATTCTTGGTGCTCACACGATTCAAAAAAATAGAACGGCTGCGATTAGCACGGCGTATGCTTTGGTAAATAAGGCATTTAACGAATACAAGGATCGTGTAGAGGAGAAATACGGTTCTGAAGCGGCCAATGATATTGCATACGGCGTCAAAACAGAGAAAATAAAAGAAACAGTCACTGATCCTGAGACCGGTAAGAACAAAAAGATCGAGAAGGTGATTTCTGAAGCAACAACTCATGGCGCATATACAATTTGCTATGAGCCCGGTTGTGCTGGATGGGACGATAATCCCGAATTTAGCAAAATGTATCTTTGCGGTGTTCAGGATCAGCTAAATCTTAGACTTCGGACAAAAGGTCATGTCTTCTACAACGAAGTTCTTGACATGCTTGGTCTTCCTAGCACATCTTGGGGCCAGGTTGTTGGTTGGCTTTACAATCCGGACGACAAGACGAAGAAGAATGTGATTGATTTCCACATCTTTGATCTGTCTGACAAGACTAAGAGAGCTTTCGTGAACGGATATGAGCCCTGTATTTGGTTGGATCTTGATCCTGATGGTGTCATCATTGATATGCTCGGAAATTCAGTTCCTAGAGCTGATCGGAGGTTTGCATAATGAACTATAAAGTAGTATTGGGTTTCGTGGCCGGCCTCTTAACTGGGGCCGCTGCGACTTTCTTTATCACAAAGAAGATTCACGAAGATGAAATCGAACAATTGAAGGAAGATTGGGGAAAAACTCGCAAGATTAGTAATCCTGATCATATCGAGAATGAAGTAAAAGCTTATCTCGATAAAAACAAACCCGAATTGATGGATTATTATAAGCAAAAGCTTGAACAATCTCCTGATAAATATTGGAAATCTTCCAAGGAGTCTACGAATGAAGAAAAAGAAGTGACTCCTAAAATTCTTCAAGATAGAAAGGAGAACGAAGAGCTGAGACAGATATACAATGAACATCCCGATGAAGAAAAGCCAGGTCATGATGTAACAAAGCCTTATATCATAACTCCTGAAGAACTCGGAGAGGAAATGGATTATAGTCTGGTTGCATTGATATATTATGCGGATGGTGTTCTCGCTGACGATTTTGACAACGTCGTAGATGACGAAGAGCACTATGTCGGAAGTGACTATAAGAATCATTTCGGGGAATATGAGACCAACACTGTTCACGTACGTAACGATGAATTGATGTGCGATTACGAGATTACACAGGATTTCAGAAAGTTTAGTGATGTGATTAAGATGCCTGGAGGCTATGACTCGTAATGAATAAAAAGAGTTTGTATAGCGAATATTATGATTGGCTGTGTGAACTCGTTTTTACGGATGAATATGGAGGACCAACTTACTATAAATTGTTCGCATGTCTCAATGATATTCCATTTACGTATTTAATAGATTTGGATGAGGCACGAGAAGCTGATGGATTGAGTTTGAGAGAAAGGTATTGTTATGAATTGGGTTATAACATGGATCCTAATTCAATGAACAGACATTTCCAAAATCGTCCTTGCAGTGTTCTTGAAGCAATTATAGGTATCGCAGTCCGGATGGAGGAATCCATTTTGCTCGATTCTCGATATGGAAATCGTACTGATATTTGGTTTTGGGATATGATGACTAGTCTTAAAATCAATACTATGGATGACTCTGTCTTTGACGAAAGCTACGTACGTAACCGTATTCAAATCTTTCTTAAGAGAAAGTATGAGTTTAATGGAGAAGGAGGATTGTTCACCGTAGCTCATCCGAAACGAGATATGCGTACAGTAAACATCTGGATGCAGATGTACTGGTATATTAATGAACGAATAAATTGGTAAAGGAACGTGACCTGATGCTTGATTTTTTGAGAATTTCGACGAGGCCTGGAAAGTCAAAAGGAACGATCGAAATCTATCCAAAATTCTACATTATGAAAAGCTCCGATCTAATGATTCGAGGTGGTGATTTCTACGCGATCTGGATCGAAGATAAAGGGTTATGGTCCACCGACGAACAAGATGCTATTGAACTAATTGATCAAGAACTGGACAAGTATGCTAAAGAGAATGAATCTCGACTGGATGGTCATGTTCAAGTCCTTCACGTACAGGATGCCGAAACTCGAATGATAGACAAATGGCATCGATTCTGTCAAAAAGACATGAGAGATTCATTCCACATGCTCGATGAAAAATTGATATTTTCAAATAGTCCAACGAATAAAAAAGATTATTCCAGCAAACGACTCCCGTATCCTTTGGAAGAAGGCTCTATTGACGGATACGAAACATTAATGAATGTTCTTTATGCACCTGAAGAAAGACGAAAAATTGAATGGGCAATTGGATCCATTGTCTCAGGAGATTCTCGAAAGATTCAGAAATTCATGGTTTTGTATGGTGCGGCTGGTACTGGTAAATCAACAGTTCTGAACATTATTCAACAACTATTTGAAGGGTATTATTCAGTATTCGATGCAAAAGCATTGGGTTCTTCTTCAAACACATTTGCTCTCGAAGCATTCAAAACAAATCCATTGGTTGCAATTCAACACGATGGTGATTTGTCTAGAATAGAGGATAACACTAGACTTAATAGTTTGGTCTCCCACGAATATATGACGGTAAACGAAAAGTTTAAATCTACATATTCAAATAGATTTAAATGTTTCTTGTTCTTAGGAACAAATCGTCCTGTTCGTATTACAGATGGTAAGTCTGGTCTAATTCGTCGTCTTATTGATGTTTCTCCAACCGGAGACAAAGTAAGTAGAAAAGAGTATAATGTGTTGACCGAGAAGATCAAATTCGAATTAGGTCATATAGCAGATCATTGTTTGAAGGTTTACGAAGAATCGCCTGGATATTATGACGATTATGTACCAACAACGATGATGGGCGCATCAAATGATTTCTATAATTTCGTCGAAGATTCTTACTTTGTGTTTAAGAACGACGACGGAACTTCGTTGAAATCAGCATGGGAGCGTTATAAGGTATATTGTGAGGAAGCAAAAGTTGGGTATACGTCTTCAATGCGTGTCTTTAAAGAAGAATTGAAGAACTATTTCAGAGAGTATGTCGAACGATATGTCTCAGAAGATGGGACAAGAATCCGAAATTACTACAAAGGATTTATATTTGATAAGTTCGATAAAAGTCTGAATGAGGACAAAGATGAATCTGTTGAAAAAATAGAGTTCATCGATTTTAAAGTTCAGCCTTCAATTCTCGACAAAGAATGTGCGGAATGCATGGCACAATACGCAACTGAAGACGAAACTCCGAATTTCAAATGGGCAAATGTCCGAACAAAACTTAAAGATCTCGATACATCTAAACTTCACTATCTAAAGTTTGAAGACAATACTCATCATATTGTGATCGACTTTGATATTCGTGGTAAGGATGGTTCGAAAAACTTTGAAGAGAATCTTAAAGAAGCAAGTAAATGGCCGAAAACTTATGCTGAATTGAGTAAGAGTGGGGCCGGAATTCACTTGCATTATATTTACAAAGGTGATCCTTCAAAATTAAGTAGAATCTATGATGACAGTATCGAGATCAAAGTGTTCAAGGGCAATAGCTCATTGAGAAGAAAGCTCACAAAATGCAATGATATTCCTATCGCTACAATTGCGTCCGGATTACCGCTGAAAGGAGATAAAAAGGTGATCGATTATGATAGCGTTCTTAACGAGAGAGCTATTAGGACCATAATCAAAAGAAATCTGAACAAAGAGTATCATCCGGCAACAAAACCATCAATAGACTTCATATATTCCACACTTGAAAATGCATATAATAATGGTTCGAAGTATGATGTGTCTGACATGAGAAGTGCAATCTTCGCCTTTGCAGCGAACAGTACGAATCAGTCTGATTATTGTATGAAACTCGTACCGAAGATGCATTTCAAATCGGATACACCAAGTGAAAATAAAGAATTTGGAGCTGATCGTTTGGCGTTTTACGACGTTGAGGTCTTTCCAAACTTATTACTTGTTGTGTGGAAATTTGATGGCGCCGGAGATAAGAGAACCATATTGTACAATCCCGATTCTGCGCAAATAGAGCAGCTTCTCCAACTGAAACTTGTTGGTTTTAACTGTCGTCGTTATGACAATCATATACTCTATGCAAGATTGATGGGGTATACGAACGAGCAGATCTATAAACTCTCGAAGAAAATAGTATCTGGAGAACGTAATGCCGGCATGTTCGGAGAGGCTTATAATCTAAGTTACACTGATATTTATGACTTCGCATCTGCATCAAATAAGATGAGCTTGAAGAAGCTTGAGATTAAGATGGGAATTCATCATCAGGAACTTGGAATGGATTGGGATCAACCTGTTCCGGAAGATAAATGGCCTTTGGTTGCTGGATATTGTTGTAATGACGTTGACGCAACGGAAGCGGCATTCCATTATTTGAACGCGGATTGGACGGCGAGAGAAATACTTGCTGACATCGCGGGAATGACGGTTAATGATACGACTAATAGTCTGACAACCAGGATCATTTTCGGGAACAACAAACATCCTCAGGATCAATTCAATTATCGAAACCTGGCAGAGGATGATATTCCGATTAAACCCGGTTCATATGTCATCTTCAATAGCAAAGGACAACCTGTATTTCCCGGGTATAAATTTGAACGTGGAGTCTCTACTTATCGTGGAGAAGAAGTCGGAGAAGGTGGTTACGTATATGCCGAACCTGGAATCTATACGAACGTAGCGTTGCTTGATATTGCATCTATGCATCCTAGTTCAATAATCGCAGAGAACTTGTTTGGTGACGAATATACGAAACGCTTTGCTGAATTGAAGCAAGCTCGAGTATTGATTAAGCACAAAGACTTCGAACAGGCAAGAAAGATTATGAATGGTGCTCTCGCGAAGTTTTTAACTTCAGAAGAAATTGCTGATATTTTATCTAACGTTCTAAAGACACCAATTAACTCCGTGTATGGATTAACTTCGGCAAAGTTCGACAATCCGTTTAGGGACAAGAGGAATATAGATAATATCGTAGCAAAGAGAGGCGCTCTCTTCATGATCAATCTGAAACATGAAGTTCAGGAACGCGGATTCACAGTAGCGCACATAAAGACGGACTCAATAAAAATACCAAATGCAACACCTGAAATTATTCAGTTTGTGAAAGATTTCGGAAGAATGTACGGGTATGAGTTCGAACACGAGGCTACGTACGCCAAGATGTGCCTTGTTAACAATGCTGTATATATTGCAAAGTATAACGAACAGGGCATCATTAATAAAGGCGGAAAGCACGCAAATGAATGGACTGCTACTGGTACTCAGTTTGCTGTTCCGTATGTCTTCAAAAAACTTTTCTCAAAAGAGAAGATCGAATTTGAAGATATGTGCGAAACAAAACAGGTAACCACTAATATGTATCTTGACATGAACGAGGAGACGCCAGACGATCATCATTTGATATTCGTTGGTAAAGTTGGTCTTTATTGTCCGATGAAACCGGGATGCGGTGGTGGAAATCTTGTTCGAGAAGCCCTTGACAAGAACGGAAACATTAAATACGACACCGTAGTCGGAACAAAAGGTTATCGATGGTTGGAATCTGAAATGGTAAAACAACTCCATAAAGAGGACGATATCGATAGATCTTATTATGATGCATTGGTGAATGCAGCAGTTGATGCAATCTCCGCTTATGGAGATTTTGAACTATTTACAAACGATTGAAAGGAGAACTAATAATGTCTAACGAACGTAAAACTATTGCAATTGAGAATGCACACCTTTTCTTTAAGAACTTTGCTGGGGAACAGACGGCTTTTAACAGAGCCGGTGACCGAAATTTCTGTGTCTTTATTGATCCCGAAATTGCGCCTAAGTTGAAGGAAGATGGTTGGAACATTCGCACGCTTAATCCTAGAGACGATGGTGACGAACCTCGTCCTTATATTCAGGTCAAAGTTTCCTATAAGAACATTCCTCCTCGGATCTATCTCATGACTTCCAGAAAGAAGAGAATGCTCGACGAAGAGACAGTTGGCGAGCTCGACGTTGTTGATATTCAGTCTTGCGATCTCATCATCACACCTTATGAATGGACGATTAATGGCAAAACCGGTATCAGTGCATACCTCAAGACGATGTATGTGGTCATGGAAGAAGACGAATTTGCAGCAAAGTATGCTGAAATGGAATATCCTGGAGAAGCACCCTTTTAATTGATATTTTGAAAGGAGACAAATATGAATTGCACTAGTCCGCTAAATTCTGAGTTTAATTTAACATTAGATTCAGGAAAATGGTCTGAATTTCAAGTCGAAAAACGACGTCATTTAGATGGTATTCAGTATCGTTTCAAATTTCCGAATGAATATGGAGCATCTGTTGTAAAACATAGCGTTTCTTATGGACACGAGAAAAATCTTTGGGAATTGGCGGTGCTCAAATTAGGCGCTCTATGCTATGATACGAAGATTACGGACGATGTCATAGGATATTTAACCGATCAAGAAGTTCGTTCTTATCTTAAGGAAATCTACGAGCTTCCACCTATTACATTCAAACGTTAATATTTGAGGGGCTTTGTCCCCTCTTATGGGGTCTTACTGCTTGGTGTACTTACGAGGTTCGAGTCCTCGAGACCCTTCTTCTATTCGGATTTAATAGTTGACATTTGTGCCATGACCCTAATCGAAGCGGATACATTACATCATATTTGATAGAAGCAAAAAATCATATAAACATTTTAAAAAAATATATCTGGTCCAAATCGATAGGCGAGCCGATTAAAAACTATTTGTCAACGATCCTTGATATTTGCGTAAATAATTTAGGGATATGAAACATAAATCCAACCAAGAGACGCATGGCAGAAAAGAAATTACGGAATATTAAGGATCGTCATTTGTTCAGATGGCGAAATGGCAACGCTTGATATTTGCAGGTTCGATTCCTGCTCTGAACGCCCTATAATCCGGGGAGAAGCAAAATTGAAGCAACTATAACTCATGATTGGAGGTACCCTGCTGTATGATGTAAATCACTCCCCGGGTTTTCTCGCGAAAAAAACATCTTGTATTATGAGATCATGAAGGAGGTTTCATAATATGGCTAAAAAGACTATTCAAGATCCATCCGTTGAGAAGACTAAATTAATCACTGATCTGATTAAAGACGGTATTTGTATGGTTGGATGCATTGTACTATTTTGGTTATTGTTAAATCTATGCTGATTGAAAAAGGATTGGGATTCATTTCCTGATCCTTTTAATCTTTTTGAGGTGTTATGGCAGGTATTATTTTAGCTGATTATCAGCTTGAAGCTATTGACAGAATGAAAAATGGATGCATTCTATGCGGAAGTGTGGGAAGCGGAAAGAGTAGAACTTCGCTAGCATATTATTACAAGTTGATGGGCGGAGAATTGAATACTAAAAACTATAAACCACTTCCTAGAGCGCCGTGTGATCTATACATTATAACAACTGCTCTCAAAAGAGATACACACGAATGGGAAGAAGAAATGATTCCGTTCATGTTATCCACAAATGAGAATATGTATGGGAACATGGTAGTTATAGATTCCTGGAACAATATTAAGAAGTATACGGACGTTCGTGATGCATTCTTTATATTTGACGAGCAAAGAGTTGTTGGTTCTGGAGTTTGGGTAAAATCGTTTATCAGTATAACCAAGAAAAATCGTTGGATTCTGTTAACAGCAACTCCAGGAGATTCTTGGAAAGATTATATTCCGGTATTTATTGCAAATGGATTCTATAGAAATAGATCTGAATTCTATCGAGAACATATTGTGTTGCGATACGGAAAACAGCCTTATCCAATAATAGATAGGTATATAAATACTGGTCGACTTTTAAGACTCAGAAAGAACATACTGATCCAAATGAAGAATCAACGAGACGTTCGCTATCATCGCTATGATATTTATGCCGATTATGACAAACGTGAATTTTGGGACATAATCAAAACAAAAATGAATCCCGAAACAGGAGAACCATTCAAGACAGCTTCCGAGATAGGAATCGCATTGAGAAAGGTCGTGAATAAGGACGAGTCTAGAATTCTTAAATTATTAGAATTAGTCGAGGATCATCCTAGAATCATACTTTTCTATAATTTCGACTACGAACTTGATATTCTTAGAAATCTATACTACGGAGAAGATTTTGTTGTTGCTGAATGGAATGGTCATAAACATCAGGAGGTTCCAAATGGAGATAAATGGGTATATTTAGTTCAATATACTGCAGGCGCAGAAGGATGGAACTGTATACGAACAGATACTATTATATTCTATTCGTTGAATCATTCATACAAAATAATGACTCAAGCCGCTGGACGTATTGATCGAATGAATACTCCATACAAGGATCTTTACTACTACTATCTACAATCTAAAAGTCCTATTGATATTCGTATACGCAAATGTCTAAATGACAAGAAAGATTTCAATGCAAGAGCGTTTATGGACGATCTTGAGAAAGGATACAAACTTGCACCCGATATTATGCAAAATTCTCGGCGGACATCGATTCAATGACCGATATTTGAATTGCTGGGAAGAAACTGGTCTATATCATTATAAGAATAAATGTATTCGATGTGGAAAAGTAATGGAATGGACTATACCAACGAGCTGTATTTTCGGACCTACATATGAAGAAAGGAAGCTGTATTTCAAGACAAATGGCCAGACCACTAAAAACTCTTAACTCTGATAAGATTCGCGCTCATGAAAATCATAAAACGCCTATCACTCCTTGGACCGAGCTTGGAACTGCGGTCATACTACAAGCTGTTCAGGATCTCGACAAAGTAATCAAGAATCTAAATTCTACTGATGACGTTGATGCTCGTAAACGCTATCTGGACCAGTTCAATTCATTAAAACGTTTCTTTTACGGAGACACCATTCTTATGTATACAACACTCTCAGGTCCTGCAATCTTTCAAGAAGTATGCAAACGCAATCGATACAATTCAGTAGAATCTCATCACAGAAAGAAGGTTATTAAATGAATTTAGTCACAAAAGAAGTTTATTACAATCAGTATTGCAAAACCTGCAAATACAAAAATTTAGACGAGGGTAACGATCCCTGTAATGATTGTCTCGCTAGTTCATGCAACTATGAATCTCACAAACCTATTTATTACAAGGAGGACAAAAATGACTGTTGAACGATTTGAAGAAGTTCTGGACGAACTCGACGGAAACTCCCTGGAGACTTTGAAAACGAAGAATCGATTGTACTCTATGTATAATAATCCTCTTCACAATTTCGAGTCTGGAGCCCAAATTTCAGGTGGAACTGCTGCACAAACTTGTTGGGGCTATATGACCAAACACTTGACAGCTCTTCGTGACAAAGTTATGAGAAACGATTTTTGTGACAAAGGAGATCTTCTCGAAAAGTGCCAGGACATAATCAACTACGTTCGTTTCATCTATTGTATAGGGATCAATGAAGAAGAACTTAGAACACAAGGGATGTGCAAATGCGAATAAGTAAAGAAGAATATTATCTTGATATTGCTCTCGCAGTAGCAAAGCGTTCTACATGTCTTCGTCGTTGTTATGGTGCTATTATTGTCAAGAATGACGAGATCATTGCTACCGGATATAACGGCGCTCCCAGAGGAAGTAAGAATTGTACAGATGTTGGAAGTTGCTATCGAATGATTCATAAAATTCCGCACGGATCAAATTATGAATTATGCAAATCGGTGCATGCCGAACAAAACTGTATTATATCTGCTGCTAGGAAAGACATGATCGATTCGACGATGTATCTGTCGTGCTGGGATCCAAATACTGGAACAGAGATTACGGACGAAAGCGTGTGTCCTTGCGATATATGCTCTCGATTGATAATTAATGCTGGAATAAAGAATCTTATTACCAGAAACTCGTATCATCAAAATAATTCTAATGAATGGTTTGGAGACATAATATGAAAAAAGATAATAATTTACTAGGTCTTAATGCTTTTTTTCTCTTTCTATCTAGCGTTACTTTTTTTGTATATCTAATGGTTAGGGGAAAGAATAAAATATGAAAAAAGATAATAAACGACTCTATCAGTCCAAAGAACAGACTAACAAATACGAACGAGCTAATGCGAAACGTATGATCAAGGAAAGTATGAAAGAAGAAGAGTCCAGAGAAAAGGAGCGTGAATACTATGATTACAAATGCCGGTAGAGTAAATCCTTTTATTCCTACTCCTTGCGAAAATTGTATACACTTTGATGTTTGCGAATTGAAACCATCATTCAAAGAACTTCGAGAAAAAACTTCCACATTTGAAATGAAAGGCTCGGATGGAAAGATTCTAAAAATCTCTGAATTACGAGGTCTTAATATAACGGTTACATGTAACTACTATATGGAGAAGTCCAATACTATTGCTTTAAGGAGTTAGCGCTGATGGAAGATCTTAGAACACTAATTGATATTTTCGTCAACATGTTTGGTTTCTCAAATAAAAAGAATGTTCTGTTGGTCCTCGATTTAGAAGGTAATGAAATCTACAGAGGTTCTGCCAAAGACATTGATCCTAATCATGAGAAGCTTGACTGTCGTGTAAGAAAGTTCTCTATCTATGAAATGGTTGAAGAGAATACGTACGAAGCCATTGTTTATATTTGATTCGCGTTGAAAACATTCTCTAATATGAAAGGAGGATGTTAAAATGTCCGGTGAAGTATTAAACGTCTATGTCAACAAGGAACAAAAACTTGTGGTTGTCGAGATGAATATGTGGTCTCCAACGAAAGCTGGAGAAATGCATCTCGTTACGCAACGCCTGGATTTTGGTCCAGAAGACGTACAATCGTTGATTGATATTCTACAAGAAGGACTATCGACTATTTCTGAGACGGAGGAGCTCTAACATGGGCTCCTCTTCTTTTTCGAGGAGAGGACTTATATGGAAGAATTATTTATCGAGAATAAGAATCTAATTTATCTTGTACTGAAAACGCGTTTTCCTACATATTATTTCGATGAAGATATAAGACAAATTGGCGCTATTGGATTATGGAAAGCTTGCAAAAGATACGATTTGCATGTTGCTAAATTCTCTACGTACGCTTGTCTATGTATTAAAAATGAAATCTTACATCATCTTAGAATTCAGAATGCAAAATGTCGGCATCTTGATATTCCTCCAAGAAGTATCGATGAGATTCTAAAAGATAGGGACGATGTTTCGTTTGGTGACACCATCGTTGGAATGGAAAACATAGAGTATATCGATTGGGACGGATTCTGGAATTCTCTTAGTTTAAACGAGAAGAAGATCGTATACTTACGTATGAACGGATGTAATCAGAAAGAAATTGGAAGAATATTGGGTATTTCGCAATCTCTGATTAGTCGTATTCTGTTGAACGGAATCAAACCGAAATTTGAGAAATACATTTAATAGCTACCTCGCGAAAAATACAGTTACTATTATGAGATAAAGAATACGATCCCCACGTTTTCTTTTTCTCTTTTCTTTTTAAATTAACGAACAAAGGAGAACTAAAAAATGAAAATGACTAAGAAGAGAAAGAGCCAGCAGGACAAACTCAGAAGAAAGTTTGGATGGAAAACATCCAATAGATCTGGTATCGGATGGACAAGTTTGCTAAAAGAAAAGGCTAACGTCTACTGGTATTCGCTTAAATATGCCTCAAATGACATAGCTATTACGTTTAATGACCGTCTACTTTGGGAAGAGGTGTTGGGCACAAATTGTGGAAGAGGTATCACGATTGATATCCGTCAATACGACGACTCGACTGAGATAGCAAAATGTCTAAACAATTTATCAGTAACTCTTACTTTTGAGGAATTAGAGACGATCTATAAGATCGCTAAAGAAAAACGATATGAAACAATTGTTGAGCATTATGCAATTCAGGAGGAAAAGGAGAACTAACTATGTACATGTTAACAATTAATCATCGTAGCACACCTTATTCTAGTTCTACTATCGCAGCAACTAGGATGACTTTGGCTAATAAAGAAGATGTTTCTCTTCAGAGATTTATTGATATTCTAGAAAGAATGGAAGACGGAGAAATGTTTGTAGGAGCAAACTTTGTAGTTCAGTGTTTTGAAAAGGAGAATGACGATGAGTCTTGCTAAAAAGTGTGATCGATGTGGAATTCTATACGAACCAAAAGACATAAATATTCGCGGAACATTTGTTAATGGACTTGGGCTCATCATTAGCCGCGATAAACAGAATGACCACGTATTCAGATGTAAATATTTTGATTTGTGTCCAGAATGCTTGACATCTCTTGCCGACTGGTTTAAAAACGAACCTGTTCGCTTGACTTTTAATGAAATTCGGAAAGCAGTTGGTCTCAAACCGATTGGAGAAAATGACAAAGATTTTGCACAGTTACATTCTGAAAAGGAGAACAAAGATGATTAAACTTGATGTACGTGAGTATTGTCAGAACTGCGTGGAATTCGAGCCTTGTGTAACAGATCGACCTGACTTATTATACGTTGATAACGAACCATACGGTTTTATTTGCGATACCATCGTCAAATGTAAGAACCGCTACAAGTGCGAGACTCTTTATAGAAATATTAAACGTAGTGAGAAGAACAAAGATGATTAATTTTATTGTGAAACTGGAAGATATGCTTAAGATGTCTGGATACGAAGATTGGGAGATTCGATATTTGCCCGAAGAAAAAGCATACGCTCTCAAACTTGATGACGATATCATTTTAATGAAGGAGATTGTTCCAATGTCAAAATTTTCCGTGAAAGAAAACGAAAGGACTGATATTTGATGAATAGAATTAACGCTGAGCTTTCTAGTATTGTTCCTTTTAAGGAGGATGGGTTCTGGTATCTTAAGTTAGTCTATAAGTACGAAGATGAGAAAGGAAATAAGCATACGGTTATAATTCCCAAAGCTGTAATACCATTTAATCAGACAGGTCTGCCATACATCAATAGACTACTACCTTATTCGCGATCTGGATCGTCAAGGATAACTAGAATTTTATCAGAGCTCCCTTATATAAATTGTAGCGACTCAATGCCTCTACACGATTCTATTTGCGATCTTGCGATTGAGCGAGGTGTTAAAGAGCCAGGCTGTTGCTTTGATATTATCACAGAGTATGCTTCTCGAGAAATGACTCTCGATGAAATTGAGAAAGAACTTGGATATAAGGTGAAGATTATTAATAAAGAGCCAGATAACAGACCTATCATTTAAGAAAAACTAATTTCATACTGAAAGGAGAACGAAAATGCTGAAAATTGAAAACGTTGACGTTATTGGTTGGGAGGCAGCCATCAGAGGCATGCGGAATCCGATGAACTCTTGGGAGAAGAGTGATAGTCATTGGAGTCATGTTTACGACTCTCCAAAAGCTGTTATGGTCATCGATGAAAACGCGTTTCTTCTTGGAGAAAACGATCTCGACCTCATGAATCGGCTTCGTAATTCCGGAACAGATCATCGTAAATTTATGCGGATGATTACCGTGTATCTTGATATTACGGCTCCGCTGTACTGGTGGAAGGAGTTCGACACTTACAAAGTGGGCACTGTCGCAAACTCTTGCTCAACTATGCACAAGATTGCGGATAAGGAGTTTACGCTGGATGATTTTAGTTGTGAACATCTGAATGCCGAGTCCTATCATCGTGACTGGATCGAGAGTGCTGTTGTCGATGAAGACGTTACTTCTTCACACAAGATATGGATGACGCCTCTTGATATTCTTAGATGCACGATTGAGATGCTAAACGCATATCGTGAAAACTACCTTGAAACCAAGGATAAGCAGGACTGGTGGCAGATGATCCAGCTTCTTCCGAGCTCTTACAACCAGCGTCGGACAATCATGCTGAACTATGAAGTCTTGACCAATATCTATAAGTCTCGTCGTAACCACAAGCTTGATGAGTGGCATACATTCTGTGACTGGATTGAGGATCTGCCGTATAGTGAGCTGATTATTGGATGGAAAGGCGATAAATGATGAGCACCCCAGTTATCTGTAAGCATAAAAAGAGAGGTCGACCACCAAAGGAAACGACCAAATCGATTCGATGTCAAATTAGAATGACTGAAGAGGAAGATTTCGTTTTGAACTACCTGGTCGAAAAGAAGGGCATGACAAAGACTGAAATAATTAACGAAGCTCTTAAATTGATGTATAATTTTGAGAAGTATTATACGCTAATGAAATCAGCCTTTATGGAACTGTAATAATTCTTCTTGAAAAAAATGGAAAGAGAATAAATGAAAACGTCTGATATTTTAAAGATCATAAAAGATTCTAACCGACTTCGCAATATTTTGCGTCAGAATAAGCCAAATAAAATCGATTCAGAATCAGAGTATGAACTAGATGATAGAATGTGTATTTGCGACTTACTGCGGGATTATCGCAATGATAGCATTTCCCTTTGTGATCTTCTTGATACTTTAAATCATTAAGAAAACTCGATAACAAAGTAAAGGAGGAAAGTAATGGCATCTAAGAAAGAGTACCGGTTATGTAAAGTCGGTAAAGAGTTTGGATATTTCCATTGTTGGGAGCAGTATTACGATGTAGTTTCCCCTGGTTTGACAGTCGGCTCTCATCCTGGCGGTCAATATTCACGAGTATTTGGCATCGTCGAATTCTATGACAGAATCGAAAGAGTTGATCCAACAAAAATTCAGTTTGTCGAGTCGACTAATGAACGTCTACTTGAATATTCCAAGATGATTACTGGGAAGGAGATAAATAATGACTAGTGAGCAGTATCGCGCTTATCTTACTGAGTCTATTAAAACCGGAGCTCAAATGATGCATGATATGGCAGAGGATATCGCTGGGAAATCTGATTTTATTTCAAACTTAACGGTAACAATCAAATTCGATCTCGAAATGGGATCTATTCCCGAATTAACAATTGAAAGATCGCATCTTCCTAATCAAGAGCAATTGAACCGATTGTTAGATATTCGACAAAAAGCAAAAAGGGATACAATATTTGAGAAATTCATGACTGATAAACTTAATGAGAGCGAAAAAATATAGAAAGGATCTCAAATAAAATGAAAAAGATTGTATATCTGTGTTCAGATTTCGTTAATCAAATATTTGTCGATAAAGAAACAAACGTTCTCTATCTCTGTCATAGCGGTGGTTACTCAGGCGGTTTTTCTGTAACGTTGGATGAAAATGGTAAACCTTTGTTATGGTAGAAAACAAATGAATAACGACATTCTTAGTTGATTACTAGAAAGGATTAACATTTATGATTATAGTTAAATTTATTGGGTTCGATGGTTATCACTCTAAAACTTTTTCGAGTTTCAAAGATTTATCTTTGTGGTTAGCTGATAAATTCAGAGAGGCCGATATGTTTATAGATGGCAATTTTGAAATCGTGGACATAGAGAAGATGGATAAAACAAATGAATAATCATCGTTTGGTTCGAGTGAAAGACGAACTTGGATATTTTCATGGCTGGGAAAAATCCGATAGTCAAACTTACGGAATTATAGAATTTGAAAATCGGATTGCGAGAGTAAACCGTGAGATGATAACGTTTGTCGATGTTATTAATGTCAATGATGCCGCAGGATATTTAACGAATTTATGGTCTAGGAATAAACATTATATTTTAGTAGTTAAAAGTCATGCAAACCTTTCGCAAGAACGATTACAGTTTATCCATGATTGTATTGAAGTTCAGAAAAAGACTGGAATAATTCTTCTTCCATCTTATTTAGAAGCACAAATAGTTCCCGACGATATTGAAATTAAACTTGAAGAAACTAATGCAATGTTAAATACGATGGTCAAACACGACGAAGAAGTAGAAAAAACTCTAAAGAAAATAGAACAGTTAGGAGATATTTTAAGGGAGAAAAGCAAATGACAGGAAAACAATTAGGAAAAATTGATTTTGCAGAGTTTGGAACTATTAAGGACTATCCGTTTTGTATAGGTTTACAGCTTGGTTTTCAATTAGCCGATAAAACTTGGATTGCGGATGGAGGAAAATATACTGTCAATATTAGTCCTAACTGCAAATGGGAACCTGAAAAACGTACGAAAGTCGTTACACAAACTATGGAATTTGTCAATAATATTCTCAAAGCCGCAAAAGTTAACTATGTTTCAGAACTCATAAATAAACCTGTTGAGGTAACTATTGAGAATAATACTTTTAAAGATTTCCGAATCCTTACAGAGGTACTGTGATCTCGCGAAAAATTCATTTCCTTTAATGAAAGGAGTGATGATTTACATGACGCTTTTAACAATTGTAAGAATACTTGGTAGTATTGGACTTGGAATATTGTTTATAGATTTGGGGGGCATTATTGGTAAAGCAAGTATGCTTCGTGCGGTTAACTTAGTTGATTCTAAGACCGCTGATGACATACTGGATATTATCGATAAAAGCGTTAATTCTGGCGAATACCATGGTCTTAAACTACTCCGTCTCAAGATTGTTAAGTATCTGTACGAGTTATCTACCAAAAGCTAAAAATTTGGGAGGCTTAGAGAAATCTAAGTCTCCTATTCTTTTTATCTCGCGAAAAATTCATCTCATTTAATGAAAGGAGGGTGATACTTATGGTTATCAAAACAAAACGTATACCGATCTGCAACGGGCATATGGGACGTAATTTGATAGAAAAAATCAGAAACTTATCCGGTGACGATGTAGCTAATAAAATTAAATTGATTAATGAAATTAGCTTCAATGTACCGTGTTATGAGTTTGGTACTGATGACGATAAAATTGCGTGTTATATTCCGGAAATAAGCGAGTGGTATTTGGAATTTCCAGAAGAGATTACTGTTACTTATTGAAAAAAGGCCTCAGCTATTTTTGCTGGGGCTCTTTCTTTTAACGTTCTAAAAATGAAAGGAGAACTAAAATGAAGATTACGCACATAATGGATGATGTAAAAAGATGTGACGAACTTCGAAACATAGGATTGAAAGGAGAGAACGATTGGACTGAGGACGAGATTCATGATATTTGTAATCTTTTGTGGGATTATAGAAATCTACTTCTCACATCAGACATAAAGGAAATTGAGTATCGTATAACGTTCTAAAAATGTTGAGTCAATAACTAATATTTCATAGGATGATAAATGAAGATTTACTCAACTGGTAGACGTAATGGTAAAACCGCATCACTTATCAAAGAGTCTGCAAAAACAGGATCCGTTATTGTTGTGACATCATACCTAATGGCAAATTACATATTTGATCTTGCTAAGCAACTCAATCTTGATATTCCATACCCTATTACAGTAACAAACTATCGTAAATATTTGAAGAAGACAAGAGAGGAGAATCTATTAAAATGAAAAAGAAAATCGTACTATTTGTTGTTCTCGTTCTTCTTATTCTATGCTTTACCGGTTGTACCGCATGCACAGTTCAGGAAGCCGACAAAGTAAACCACAATATGAGTATCGCTGCTGATAACTTCAATTGTGAGCGCCGTATTACAGTCTATAATGCTCGTACGGATAAGATCATACTCTTTATGGAAGGATACATGTCGATCAGTAATAATAGCCATTCCGAGCTTGTGGTGACCTGTAAAACCGGTCCAAATGAGTACAAGAAAAATTATATTTATCTGAATGACTATACTCTGTATGTTGTCGAAGATATTACCGGTATTCATGCTGATCCGTATCACTATGTAATTGAGTTCCACACTGAGTTTCCCATCGACATTGATATTAAGAAGTGAGGTTAAAAATGAAAGAATTTGTTATCTATCTACTCATCGGATTTATTGTAATTGCCTTCGCTCTTGGAACATTTATAGGAACTAAAATCAACAACAAAGATTCCAAAACATCTGACGACAATATTGTCAACCTTACGGGCGACTTTGTTCGAGCTGAGGTTAGATTTATGGACGGATATGTAATGACAAAGCGACTCAGCGGATGTGTTTATCACAAAGACACTGGAATGTTCGAAGTTGCAATGATTCAGATGTCTGGAAAATCTGCAGTCTATTATGTAGCTCCTGAAAATCTAACACTTATTAACATGACTGACGATATTGATAAGATGGGAGAATAAAAAATATGGATATTCTTGAATGGGCGAAGAAAGAAGTCGAAATTGCAATCGCAAAAGAAAAGACTAGTGCTGAACAAGAGGGAGATTACGAGTTCCTGGATTACACTATAGCATGCTATGAGAGCGCTTTAAAGGCCCTTAAATCCCTTTATGAAGACGAACATAGCGTAATGTCTATTGGCATCACAAAACAGTTTCTAAGCCGTCTTATTGACGGCAAGCCGCTCACTCCTATTGAGGATACACCTGACGTTTGGTGTCTAACCGCTGATCTCGAAGATCTTGGTTATGAATGTTATCAGTGCACGAGGATGTCATCGTTGTTTAAAGATGTACTTCCGGATGGAACAGTTCGATATCACGATGTTAACCGAGTCATAGCAAACGTCGTTAATGATGAACATCCTGATATTCCTTGGCATTCAGGTGTGGCTTCCAGACTTATTGACAAAATGTATCCAATTACTTTTCCGTATATTCCCGAAAACAAACCTTACGTTGTCAAAATGTCTGAGATTTTGTTTGATCCCGAAAAAGGGGGAGATTTTGATACTATCGCTGTCTGGTCTTTGAGACTTCCGGACGGATCAGAGGACATCATTCATAAATTCTATAAAGAAGATTTTAATGAAGAATGTAATTGGAAAGAAATTGATGAAGACGAATTCAGAGAAAGGGAAGCCGTATGCAATTCACGCTAATTCAGGCATTGATATTCTCAGGAAGCTTTTTAATTCTTGGTTTGTTCATAGGATCTCTTATCAGCCGGTACAAACTTAAAGATTGGATTTCTAAAAAGACAAAACTTGTTCGGAGTAAATGGAACGATGTACTTTATGAACTGTCAAGTATATCAGACCCTACGGACGAACAAATTCAGAGTTGGCATGAAGACATTCTCATTTGTGAAACAAAAATAAATTTTCTATTAATTTTGTATAAGGAGTTCATCAAACATGAAGACAGCAAATGATTGCATATGTGCTTGGATCAACCTTTATTCTTATGAGAAAGATCGTAGAATCGCTCTTGAAACGGCTCTCAAGAATCTTCAAAGAGAGAAGGAAATAATGCAACGAAACTACGAAAAACGAATCGAAAGTCTGTGCAAATATTCGGAAAAACTAAGACTTCAAACTTTTCGTGACACTCTCGAAATAACTCAAAATTTGGAGGTTGAGAAATGATCATACTGTACGCATTGATATTGTATCTTACCATTAATATGATGGGCGATCCTGGAATATTTTTCTGGATTCTTTGGTCATTAGGAGCCGCTATTCAGCTTTTCTTGTTCTTAAATAACTTTGGCGAAGCTTACGCAAAAAGAAAGGACGATAAATAATGTATTATATTCGTGGAACCGAACTGGCAAAGAGAGGTCTTGAAGATCTCAAAGAAGCGATCAAACTTCGCAAACAATTGAATCCGGCGTTCAATCCCTCTATTAAAGTCTATTGCGAAGATATTCGTGATCCGTATTATAGAGGAATTAAACAATACGGAAACGAAGTCGGAATTACCATATTCAATGCCAGAGAATACAAAAACAGAGAAGCTTCGGGAGAAATCTGTATTGATAAGACTACTGCCGTTGATCCGGCCAAAGATCTTGATGGAGGACAGATGTTTGGTTGTACTGCGGAAGCTCTTATTCAATTACTTAGATTCTGGAAAATTAATGTCAAGGGTAAAGACGTCTGTATAATCGGTCGATCCGATAATGTCGGGAAAGCCATCTTCGAACTTCTGAATCAGCGAAATGCAACGGTCACACTTTGTCATTCCCATACCAAGAATCTTGAAGAAAAATTGAGTAATGCTGACATCATTGTTTCGGCGGCCCCTTATGGCGTCTACTTTGACACACCAAAGAATGCTGAAAAAATAGTTCTGATTGATATTGGTAATAATTTCGAGGACACCGATAGCTGGCTTGCTCGTACACCTTTCCGTGGTGGGATCGGACCGGTGACGAGAGTGACGCTGCTTTATCATGCATTCTACAAAGAAGTCGAACGTGTCTCTGACCCGATATTCGATATATTCGATCATAAAAAGGAGATAAAATGAACCTAAACGAATACCAAAGAGAAGCTATGAAAACCCAAAATAGGGGCATTCTAGAGCCTTACAGACGGCTTGAGGAAGGTCTCATGGGAATGAATAGTGAATCTGGAGAAGCACTTGATATTTTAAAGAAATTCCTCTTTCAAGGACATGAATTGGACGTATACAAATTGGAGCAAGAACTTGGAGATGTACTCTGGTATTTGGCAATTACGGCAAATGCTCTTGGCATTGATTTGGAAACAATTGCTAGGATGAATATCAACAAATTGCGGAAAAGATATCCTAACGGGTTTACGTACGAAGACTCTTTGAAGAGAATCGATACTGAAAAGGACTAAAAAACGAAGAGAAGATGGGGTCGCGACTGCTGCAGCTCCTCTTCTTTTTTGCCCACTTTTTATTTC
>ERZ1026844.161-NODE-161-length-54827-cov-13.015811_pt1 | contig 54827 bp, 43 predicted proteins | sample MGYA00380152_ERZ1026844 | MGnify/ENA primary metagenome ERZ1026844 (study PRJEB33269, sample SAMEA4719788) | human gut metagenome | biome: human-associated habitat; feature: organic feature; material: feces | place: Cameroon | collected 2013-10 ... | reverse complement strand
ATCAGTTTGTTCACACCTTACTATCTCTCTTCTTGCGCCTTTTGTCATCTTTTTTCGGTTTCTACTATTGATTCGCATCATAGGGGAAGCTATGGATAAACGTAGAGCCGCCCGTGGGGGCGGCTCTTTTGGGGTGGGTTATTTGGTGATGTTTTCTACGAAACGATGGAGGATCGCGGCGACCTGGGCGCGGGTGGCGCTGGCGCGCGGGAGGAGCTTGCCGTCCGTGCCGTTGACCAGCTTCTCTGCGACAGCCCAGGAAAGCGGAACCTTCGCGTAGTTGGAAACTGCCGCGGCGTCGGAGAAGGCGCTCAAGCTCGCGCTTGCCGACGTACCGTACTGCTTGTACTGCGCGTAGCGGCAGAGGATGGCTGCCATCTGCTCGCGGGTCACATTCTCGCTCGGGCTGAAGGTCGTGGCGCTGGTTCCGTTGACGATGCCGTTGTCGGCGGCCCAGGTGACGGCGGCTTCATAGTAGCTGCCGATCGTGACATCCGAGAAGCCGCTGCGGCCGGTGACGGCGGGTTCACCTTCGAGCCGGTAGAGGACCGTAACGAGCATGGCGCGCGTCATGGGGGCGTAGGGGCTGAAGGTCGTGGCCGTGGTGCCGGAGAAGAGGCCGTTTTCGTAGGCGAAGACGACGTCGTCATAGAACCAGTCGGTCTCGCGCACGTCGGTGAACGGCAGCATGCCGTCGGTGAATTCCACGGTGATGCGGTCGTAGATCTTCAAGCTGCTGCAGGTATAGCTCTCGACCGCGCCGATAGACTTGCCGTTGACCTTGACGTCCTTGACATGGCAGCCCTTGTCGGGCGTGAAGATGAACTTCACGGTCCGGCCGAGGTCACTGAGCGTCAGTACGGGCGCCGCCTTGCCGTGCTTGCCGGCCGTGACCACGTCGCCGATGTGGCGGCGGGCGTATTCCGCGGGAGAGATATCCGCGGCCGTGAGCCAGGTGGAGGTCTCCGTCGCGTAGTTGTCCACGTAGTGCCAGACGATGCGGTCGCCGTTCTGCAGCACGTGCTCATCCAGGGCGTAGTTGCCGTGCGTGCCGTTGACGGTGAACATCCAGCCGGAGCCTGCGCCGTTGTCGAACTCGCTCAGCGTGTAGCCGCCGAGGATGGATGGGGCGGTGATGCTTCTGACGTAGCCGGAGGCTGCGCCGGTGCTGGTCAGCCCGGCGTCCTGCAGGGCTTCGGTGAAGACGTCATAGACGGTACTGCCCTTCTTGACGGTGTAGGTCTCCGTTTCGATCCAGGTGACGTAGCCGAAGTGCTTGCCGGTGTAGGACTCGGGGAAATCGCCGATCAGACGGAAGCTGACCTCGATGGTGTCGCCGTTCACGTAGGCGTCGATGTCTGCCTTGGCCTGTTTGAGCGCGGCGTCAGCCTGCTCGGCGTACTGGGCGCTGCTGATGGAGCTGCGGCCGGTGCGATAGGCCTCGGTGATCTTCGTCCACTGGTCGGTGGTGTAGTCGGTGCGCTTGAGCTTGTCGTAATAGGCGTCAAGCTCGGCGAGCTTGGCCTTGCGGTAGGCCTCGAGGAGCGTCTGGAAGGTCTGCTTCCGCTGCAGGAAGGTCCCGTAGTTCGTGACCTCTGCCCTTTCCTCCGCCGTCAGCCCGGCGTAGGCCGCTTCGATCTCCTGCAGGGCAAGATAGGTCTCGCGTTTGCAGTCGGTGACGGTGCCGAGGGCGGTGATCTTCGCCGCGACGTCGGCTGCGCCGCTGGCTGCCGGGAGGAGGTCGACGGCGTCGGACATATCGTAGAGGCTTTTCACGCCGCGCTTGAAGCGGTCATAAGCGACGAGGGCATAGGCCGCCTGCTCGGTCGGACGCGGGGAGACTCTGGCGTTGGACGCAGTGGAGTCGAGGGAGAAGCCGCCGGAGGCCGTCTGGTAGGACAGGAGGCTGGTCAGCGGGTTCTTGCCGCCTCTGGCGTATTTGGCGTCCGTGCAGTCGATGCCGAGGGCCGAGTAGGCCGTGACGAGCTGCGCGTCGGTGCAGGCGTTGCCGTAGCCGGTCAGGCCCTCCAGATAGGTCAGGGCCTTGTCGATCGCGTCCTGCACACCGTTCTCGCTCTTATGCGGAGCCAGGGCCGTGAGGACCATGGCGGTGGCGTCCACATTGTCGGCCGGGTTATCGTTGTTGATCTTCCATGCGCCGGAGGGGTTCTGCATGCTGAGCAGATACTGGATCATCGCCGGGACCGCAGCGGTATCCGCGACGGTATAGGGTGCGGAGTCGATGGCGATGATGGCGAAGGCAGCGCTGGTGGTGCCGGGGACGGTCGCCTTATAGGCGCTGCCGGTCTTCGCGGTCAGCGGGGTGACCAGATCGTAGGTTTCGCCGCCGACCGTATAGGCCTTGGCGTTCTGCCCGAGCGCGGTCAGCGCGAGGACGAGGCGGGCATTCTCGTTGGTGGTCTCAAAGCTGCCGCCGTTCGCTGCCAGGAGCTTCGCCAGTTCGTCGGCAAGGACCTTCTTATAGTCGGCTTCGGCCTTGACGAGCTTTTCTTCCGCATCGGGGAGCAGCTTCTTGGCCGCGCCGGGGATGGTGACTTCGATCGTCCGTGTGACGGTGATCGGCGCCTCGACGTCCTTATTATAGTCGTCGATGTTCTTGTTGAACGTGAAGGTGGCGGTCAGCTTGGCCGCGGTGGCCTCCTCGTTGGGATGGATCGTGCCTTCCGCGGGGGTCAGCGGGCCCTTGTCCTCCACGGTGACGACGACGCTGGAGCTGGTCCAGCTGATCGTCGACCAGCCGCAGGTATCCAGTCTCACCGGGAGCGTCAGGGTCTTCGTGACCGCGGCGCTGGTTTCGTTTTCACCCTTGATGGTGTAGAACGTCAGGGTCTCTGCCGCGGCGGTCATGGCTGTGGTGACCTTTGTGCGGTCCCACGGGATGGAGACCATGCAGCTGCCGGTCGTGACGCTGACTTCGTTCGCGGTGCTGAGGGTGAACGTTACGCCGTTGACCCGCGCGTCGCCGGTGCCGATGCTGCTCTGGGACGGATCCTCGTAGTAATAGGTGACCTTGCCGCTGTCGTCGATCAGCGTGCCCGCACCGAGGCTCGTCTTGCCCTTGTCCGCAAGGGTCACGGTGATCTGGTCGGCGGTCAGGGACGCGCCGCTGGCGGTGATGGCGTCCGCGAGCTTGGCGCGGACGGTATCGAGGACGTTCACGTCGCCTGTCTGATAGGCCACACGGAAGCGCGTGCCGAGCTTGGCGACGATGGCTTCCAGCGCGGCTTTGTCCGCGGAGGCGGCCGTCCTGACGGTGAGGGTGAATTCCTTCGTGTCGGAGACGCCGTTCTTCGTGATCGTGGCAGTCAGGATGACGGTCACGTCATTGTTCGTCGGGAGCGTGACGGTGCCGTCGTCGGCGATGATCGCCGGCTTGCTGCTCTTCCAGGTGATGATCGAGCCTTTCGCGCCGGTCGAAGCCAGCTCGAGCTTCCCGGCGGAGGTCACAGTCGTCGGGGTGACGGTCAGGGCCGCTTTATCGGCCGCGACGTCCTCGGCGTCCTGCGTGACCTGCGGGGCGCGGCCGCCCTGCCATTTGAGCACGGGGAAGCCGCCGTTGATGTTGTTCTCCGCGTCGACGTTGAAGGTCTTGTCCGTCGGGCTGAGGGTGATGGCAAAGGCGTCGAGCTTCATCTCGGACGCGAGCTTGCAGTTTGCCTCGCCCTTGTCCAGCGGGTAGCCGACCATCTCGTCGGTGTGGACGGTGCTGCCGGAGGTATAGGAATATGTGCCCTTCAGGAAGTAGCAATTTTCAACGCTGCCGATCTGGTCACCATTGCTGTTTGCAATCGTGCCCGCGATCGTGCCGCAGGCCGGGTTCGTAGAAGTACTGACGGAAACGATCTTGCCGGTGTTATAGCAGTTCTTTACGATCGCAGATGCAGTGTCGTTGGCAATGCCTTGACCTTCTTTACTGCCTCTGTGCTTTGAACGCCAAGCACCACTTTATGAAGATGGTCGTGTTTTTCGATGCTTTCCGGGAAGCTAACAAGGACTTTATCTTCTGCTGCATAAAACGTGCGGCAGCGTCGGATGGTTCTGGTGCTGCCGCATGTTTGCTTACGATCCTGTTTTGTCCATCAGGCGCTTTTCTCTGCTGCGCGGCGCTTAAGCAGCTGCTGGATGCAGATCGTGACGCCGGCCATGACGCATGCGGAGGCCAGCAGCATCGGCTGATAGGTGCCGAGACAGTCGAAGGTCAGATTGGCGATCGGCGTGCCGACGGCGTAGCCGGCCGTATTGACGGATACGATGATGCCAAGCATCTTGTTGTACTGCGGCCCCTGAAACAGGTCCTGCGCGATCAGCGGGAGCATGATCGTCTCCAACGGCAGCGCCAGCGCGGACAGGATGCCGTAGGTCATCGCCAGCACGCGGCCTGTGGGCGTGGCTGTGATCTCTGCGAGAAGGATCAGCACTGTGATCGCCGCGCAGTCACACAGAAGTACGGTCTTCCGAAGTCCCGCATGGTCGTGAATGACGCCCGTCAGGAATTTGCACACGGTCAGGCTGAGCGCATGCGCGCTCATGACCGCGGCAACATAGCCCGCATCCAGACCGACGTCCTTCATATGCGCCGCGCTGACACCGGTCGTGCTCTGAAGGATAAAGCCGGTCAGGAAGACGCAGACAAGGAGCAGATAGAACCGGGCACCGCGCGCGGTGCTCTGCCCGCTTTCAGCCTGCTGCGGTTCTTTTTCTGTGCTCGTGCTTTCTGGGATTTTCTCCGGCGGCTCGCGATAGAGTGCGAGGACGATCCCGGCGGTCACGGCCAGGATCAGCGCCACGAGCTTATAGGCGCTGCGATAGCCGAAGGCGTCGCCGGGCGCATAGATGATCGGTGTGACGATCTGCGTCGCGACTGCCGCGCCGACGCCGTTTGCCGCGAGGATCAGGCCCATGATCTTTCCGGCGTGCGCCGGACACCAGCGGTGCACGATGCTGCCGACCATCGTCGTTGTCGTCCACGCAAGGCCGAGGCCCAGCAGCACGCCGCCCAGATAAAACAGATAGATATTCGGCGCGTAGGCATAGAGCAGCATGGACGCGATGAGACAGGCGAAGCCCGCGGCGATCAGCCGTTTGCGGCCGAATCTCGCGCACAGCGCGCCGAAGAAGAGATTCACGACAGCCGTTGCGATATAGCGGCAGCTGTCATTGATCGAGAAAAGGCTGCGCTTGATGCCGAGGGCCTCGGTGATGGCCGCGAGATAGAGGCTTTTACTGCTGCTGCAGAAGCCGAGACAGACAAAGACCATCAGGAAGCTTGCGGCGACAATGACCCAGCGATACCGCTGCGGGGAGATCTTTATGTGCTTCATCAGACGCCTCCCTATGGTACGAGCAGTTCCCGGTGATCCGCCGGAAGGAGGATCCCGTGCAGGACCTTTTCATGCAGGCGCGGCAGATCGGCGCGCTCCCACTCGCAGAGGGGATAGCGGTATGCGCCGTCTGCATCCGGTCTGTCCGCCAGCACGTCGGAAAAACGGAGCAGGCGCACATCGTAGTTTTCCTCTGCGTCCGCCGCAGTCAGGATGTAGACCGGCAGGATCTGAAGACCAGTGACAAAGGTCCTCGGCCTGCCGTCCAGCTCTCCCTTTGCGAGCGTATAACGCGGGACATAGGTGATGCGGCTGTCGCGGCTCTGCGGGTGAAAGCTGACGAAGTCACCAAGCGAGTAGAAGATCAGGCAGCTGCGCTGCTCACCGTTTTGCGTATAGGTGTACTTTTCCATCGGCTGTGAGACATGCGGATGCGTGCCGACGATCACATCAACGCCCATTTCCGCGAGCTTGTGCGCGTATTCCACAGTCTTGGGGTGCGGATACAGCTCGAATTCCCAGCCCCAGTGTGCGTGCAGCGTGATGATGTCCGCCTTCTGTGCCTTTGCCGAGGCGATGAGCTGTTCGATGAGCGTAAAATCGCACGGGGTGTCGTTGAAGCGCACCTCATTCAGGAGCCACTTCTTTTCATATGCGCGGTCGTTGAGGTCAAACGTCGCGCTCAGCTCCGCGACGCGCACGCCGCCGACGTCCAGCACGAGCGCCTGCGTCTGCTCCTGCGGACTGCGGTTCGTACCGGAATGCGCCGCGCCGCGGCGGTCAAGCTCGTCGAGCGTTGCGAGCAGGCCCGCCTCGTCATAGTCATAGCAGTGGTTATTCGCCGTGGAGAAATAGCGGATCCCGGCGTTCACAAACCGGTCCAGCATCCCGGTGGACGTGTTCATGCGCGGATTGCAGTCTGTCCTGGTCTGGCCGGGCAGGACCTTCGGCTGGTTGCGGCCGAAGGGCGCGGCGGGATAGACCGTCGATTCCAGATTTGCCGTCGGCAGGTCGGTGGTCAGGTAGAAGTCCGCGATGGAATCGAACAGGTGCGGCGTGTACGCATCGCAGATGCAGTCGACTGCCATGCAGTCCGAGCCGTGGCTGACGGTGATGCGCCGCTCCTCGCGGAAGCCGGCAGGCAGCGGGAACTGCAGATCCTGCTGCCGGAAAAACTCCGCGAGGTTAGATCCGGGCATGGGCTGCTCCAGCGCGTGCCCCCAGCATTTGTAGCACCAGAATTCCTCTTCCTCCCGCGAGGAATAGACGCCGGGGCACGGATGCGGCTGGCAGAAGCGCACAGGATCTTCGGCGGCCATCGCCTCGAGGCGGGCGATGGTCTCCCGCGGGATCTGACTTGCGTATTTCATTTCAGGCGTCCTCCTTACTTATGCAGCGAGTCCATCGAACGCGGCTTGACGCCTTTCGGGATGGGGCATACATAGCCCTCCGGGCCGACCAGACGGCGGTGCTCCTGCTTTGCCCGCTCCAGCAGCTCCGCGTTGACCATCAGCTCCGCGCCCATCGCGGCAAGGGATTTTGCGATGTACAGCGTCATCTTGTGCGCGAGCGGCATGACGCCCTGCGTCACAGCCTGCCAGCTGTGGCACGGCGTGCCGAAGGCCCACGTCGCGGCCTTGGCCTGCACCGTGGGGCAGACCCAGCTCACGTCGCCGACATCGGTCGAGCCGCATTCATACTCGATCTGGCCCGTGTAGGGCAGCAGCTCATCGTGGATGGGATGCACCGGATCGGCCTTCGGATACTCCATCAGCGCCGTTTCAGTCAGCTCGCGGGCGAAGGCCTCGTCGGCTTCGGTGATCTCAGGCACGCCGATCTGCGCCATTTTTTCATAGAGCACGCGCTGAAGCGTGTCGTTCAGGATCGTATCAGAGCAGGCCTTCACAAAGTCGATCTCGACCGTTGTGCCGGTCATGAGGGCCGCGCCGCGCGCGATGTCGTTGACGCGTTCATACAGCTCCTTGACCTGTGCGCTGCGCGGCGCGCGGATGAGATAGAGGACCTCCGCGTGCGGCTGCACGACGTTCGGGCTGAAGCCGCCTGCGTCGGTGATGGCGTAGTGGACGCGCGCCTGATCGATCATATGCTCACGGAGGTAGTTTGCGCCGACGTCCATCAGTTCTACAGCGTCCAGCGCACTGCGGCCCAGATGCGGCTCGGCGCCGGCATGCGCGGCCTTGCCGTTGAATTTGTAGAGCACCTGGCAGTTTGCGAGCGAGGTCTGCACGCGCACGCCTGTGTTCTCGTCCGGATGCCAGCAGAGTGCGGCGTCCAGCTCGTCAAACACGCCGTCGCGCGCCATGAACGCCTTGCCGGAGCCGCCCTCCTCGCCGGGGCAGCCGAAGAGGATGACCGTGCCGGGGCACTTCTGGGTCTCCAGAAAACGCTTGATGGCGATGGCCGCGCCGAGGCTGGCCGTGCCGAGCAGGTTGTGTCCGCAGCCGTGGCCGCATGCCCCGCCCGCGGTACGCTTTTCCGTCACACCGCCCTCCTGGCTCAGGCCGGAGAGCGCGTCAAATTCCGCCAGCACACCGATGACCGGATGACCGGAGCCAAAGCGGCCGGAAAAGGCCGTGGGGATCCCGGCAAGGTTTTCTGTGACCTCGAAGCCCTCGCTGCGCAGCGCGCTGCAATGGCACCCGGCGGCGTGGAATTCGGTAAAGGCGGTCTCCGGATCTGCCCAGATGCCGTCCGAGAAGTTGTAGAGAAATTGCGCTTTTTCGTCGAGAACAGACAAGAAATCAAGCTTGACCATGAATAAACCTCCCGAAATTTTTCTGTTTTCATTATAATCCCGCATCCGGGAAAATCCACCGCACCGCGTGTTGTTTCGTGAAGTTGCGCGGAAATTGCGTAAAAGTTGCGTGCGGGAATGCACGCATGTCCACCGGTCATACGCTCCAAATACAAAAGCACCGCCACAGCCGGAGCGCATGTGCGCCCCGCCGCGGCGGTGCTTCGTATTCTTTCTATTCCATGCGGCCCGCAGCTTTTTCCCGGCGGGCGCTGCTGACGATCAGGAAGCAGATGCTTCCGAGGATCAGCACACAGGAAAGCATCTGGCGGAGCGTCAGCTGCTCATGCAGGAGGAGCGCGCCGATCACAATGCTTCCCAGCGGCTCAAACACGCTCAGGATCGCGCACAGCCCCGCCCCGGCATACTGCACGCCGTATTGCAGGAAGACCGTAGCACAGACGTTATTCAGGAAGGCGATCAGCGCAATGATCCCGAAATTCGTCAGGATGCTCCGAAGCTGCAGCGTCGCGGTCAGCGCGCCGTAGATCAGGCCCACAACGGCCATGAGCAGGCAGATATAGAAGGTGAGCGTCTGCCGGTCTTCCTCCTCCAGAATGCCCGAGCGCTCCATGTACAGCAGCTGGAACGTCCACGTAAGGACGGACAGCACAGCAAACAGGAGGCCGCGCTCCGCGCCCGCCGTGACATTTTCAAGAAGGAGCCCCATGCTGATGGTCAGGACGGCCAGGGTGATGATGGTCGTTCCGGGCAGCTTCTGCCGGAACAGCACCGCCTCCATCACCGCAACAAGCGCGGGGTACATAAAGTGGATCGTTGTGACTGTTCCGACCGGCAGATACAGATACGCCAGATTCAGAAAGATCTGTGTCGCCACCGTCCCGAAAACGCCGTACAGCGCGATCTTCGGCAGACTGCGCAGTTTGACGGCTGGGGGCTTGCGCCGGATGCAGCCTGCCAGAAGCAGCAGGAGCATGCTGCAGCCTCCGCGTCCGACCAGCAGCGTCGCGACGGACAGGGAATCCTTTGTCGCCAGCTTGATGAGCGCCGCGCCAAGTCCGTACAAAAGCGCCGAGGCCGTCGCAAATACGGCGCCTTTGAAGCGTGTCTTTTCCATTTTTCTCTCTCCGATGTAAAAAAGTCGTATGCGCTCCGGAGAATGCCGCCGGTGGTCCGGCGGCGTCACACTCAGAGACGGATCTGGGCGGTATCTTCGTGGTACTCGATCAGTTCCCGGTCGCGCAGGATGGCGTCCAGCGTGGCAAAATACGCCGCCTTGCTCTCATAGGGCGCGTGATAGCGTTCCACGACCTGTTTTGCGCGCGCCGCGCCGTTTTCCAGCAGCAGCGCCATGAGCAGCAGCTGGCCCTTGGCCGAGTTGACGCAGGCCATCTCGCGGTCAACGAGGTGATAGTCATCGCCGTGCGACTTTCCGGCCGCGCCCGCGATGTGCGGATGCAGGACCGGCATGATGCAGCTGACGTCGCCCATGTCGGTGCAGCCCGTCGTCCACTCGTTTGTGATCTTCACGCGGTCTTCGCCGAGCAGCGCCCGCATGGCCTCGCCCGCCGCCTGGGCAAGCTCCGGGCTGTTGACCAGCGGCGCATAGCCGGGCCGGTCACTGACCGAGACCTTCGCCCCGAGCGCCAGCGCACCCGCAGCCAGCGCACGGTCGACCTTCCGGTTCGCGTCCAGGATCGCGTCGAACGACGCGCCGCGGATGTATGATTCCAGCGTCGCCTCGCAGGGGATGATGTTGACGCATGCGCCGCCGGAAGTCATGATCGGATGGATGCGGATGTGATCGCCGTCGCGCAGCGTCTCGCGGATGGCGTTGATGCCCTGCAGGCCGAGCGACGCGGCATAGAGCGCATTGACGCCCTTTTCCGGGCTCCCGCCCGCATGGGCTGCGACGCCTTCATAGCGAACGGTCTTGGCAATGCAGCCGTTCTGGCCGTAATGGCAGTCAAAATCGCAGTCAGTGCGTGTGCTGGTGTGGAATAGAAACGCCAGATCCACGCCGTCCATGTATCCGCGGTGCATGAACTCGGTCTTGCCGCCGAGATAGTGGATCACGCCCGCGCGGCGCAGGCCGTCGCGGAAATCCAGCTCGATCAGCTCCTCCGCCGGGACGCACATCAGCCGGACCGACCCGCTCAGGCCGTCGAGCGCGCCCGGCTCCTTCAGCGCCAGCGCGATCCCGGCCATGGCCGCGCACTGCGCGTGGTGCCCGCAGGCATGGGCGCAGCCGTCCACCGCCTGCACATGGTTCGGCGCGCTCAGCGCATCCAGCTCCGCCATGATGAGCAGCTTCGGGCCGGGCCGTCCGGTCTCGATATCCGTGTAGAAGCCGGGGATATCCCCCGCCTTGACGAGCGTATAGCCCGCCTTTTCAAACACGTCCTGCATATACGCGGTCGTCTTCCACTCGCGGAAGCCCGTCTCCGGGTGCCGCCAGATATAGTCCTCCGCCGCGAGGATCTCCTCGCGGTGCTTGTCAACGAGTGTCTCATAGAGCTTGGTCTGCATGGCGTAGCCTCCTCATGATCTCATTTAAATAAGGCCGGAAGCGCAAAACTCCGCATTCCGGCCCTGGGTGTATCGCTCAGATCTCGAAGTATTCCTGCATCAGCCGCATCGACAGCTTCGCGCCGTTCGGCAGCTGATCGAGATCGATCTCCTCCTGCCGCGTATGGCAGCCGCGGCCCACCGCCGCGCTGACGCAGATGGCCGGGATCCCGGCCGCGAGGGGAATGTTGGCGTCGGTCGAGCTGGGGCCGTGGATCGGCTCCGCGTCAAACAGCTCGCGCACGGCGCTGTCCGCGCGCGCAATGAGCGCATCCAGCTTTTCCTGCGGCACGTCGCCGCCGCACGGGCGGTCGCCGACCAGCTCCACCTCGACCTCCACGCCCATCGCGCGGTAGGCCTCGAACGTCTTTTCAAAGAACACGCGCATGGTCTCCAGGCACTCGCGGTCGTTCGAGCGGTACTCGCAGAGCATCGACGCCTCCTGCGCGATGGTGTTGACCGACGTTCCGCCCTCGATCACGCCGACGTTGTAGGTCGTCTTGACGCCCTCCTTCTGCGGCACCTTCATGGTGTAGATGGTGTTGATGATGGAAGACAGATAATAGATCGCGTTGCGGTTCCCGAACGCGCCGTAGCTGTGTCCGCCCTCGGTGCGGACGGTCACGCGGTAGCGGTGCGAGCCGACCGCGCTCGTCACGACGCGGCGCAGGTTCGTACCGTCGAAGGTGTAAAATTCGCGGATGCGGCTGCCGTAGTCCTGTACGATCCGGCGGCTGCCCTTCAGGTTGCCGAGCCCCTCCTCACAGGAGTTCGCCACGAACAGCAGGCCGCATTTTGCCCGCAGCTTCCGCTGCACGAAGTAGCGCGCGCTGACCATCATCACGGCGAGATTTGCCGTATCGTCGCAGACGCCGGGCGCGTACATCTTCTTTTCATCCTCGCGGAAGGGCATCGGCTCGGTGTCCGGGAAGACCGTGTCGGTGTGCGCCATGAAGACGACCAGATCATTCTCGTCCGTCACCTGATACCGGCACACGACGTTCAGCGCCTCATCGATCTCCACATCTTCAAAGCCGTTGGCCCGGAACCACGCTTTGCAGTATTCCGCGCGCTTTTCCTCGTGGTGCGAGGGCGCGGGGATGGCGCACAGCTCCCGGATGATCCGCTTGATATCCTCGATATTTTCCGCAATGTACGAAAGCATTTCCTTTGTCAGCATCATTTTTTCCCTCCGCTTTACAGCAGGACCGTTCCAATTCCGTCGCTGCCGATCTTGATCTTCGTCCCATAGGGCAGGCTCATTTCCGCGAGCCGCTCCAGAATGCCGCTGTGCGCGTCCGGGGCGGGCCAGCCGCCGACCGAGCGCTTTTTCCCGAAGCCGAGCTCGACCGGCAGCAGCTTCAGCTTGCGGAGCTTTCCGTCCTCCGCCTCCCAGTACGGGACGACCGCCTCAAACATGACGCGGCTGTAATACAGGCCCTTCCGCCCGTGATCCGAACGCTTTTCAAACATCTCGTCCAGTCCCTCGCTGCCGGTCATGCCCTGCTTTTCGAAGAAGCCCACCGGGGCCTTTTTTACGGTCTCCAGCTGGATGATGAAGTCGCCCAGCGAGTAGAAGATCGGGCAGCCCTTGTAGATTTCGATCGGGCGGAGCATGTGCGGCCCCGTGCCGACGACGGCATGCGCGCCTGCGTCGATGCAGCGGTGCGCAAATTCCACGCAGAACTCCGCAGGCTCGCTCTTCACCGCGCGCATGCACTCGTGCGAGTGGATGGAGACGATCACATAGTCGGCCATGAAGCGCGCCTCGCGGATCATTTTTTCCGTGCGGGCCATGTCGGTCTCGTTTACGCGGGTACGGATGCCCGGTTTGTCTGCGCGCGCGATGCGCATGGTTCCAAACTCCGCCGCGCCGTCGGGCAGCTCGGGGAGATAACCCTGCGAGCGTTCCAGCTCGCGGTCGGCGTTGAGGTCCAGCGCGGCCGCGATCTCGCGCAGCTGCGCGAGCTGCGCCTCCGGCAGCTCATACCGGGTGTCGAACCGGAGGCCGTTCAGGCCCGGACGCCCCGGCATGGTGCGCGTCTGCTCGCCCGCCATCGCGTCGGGATAGAACGTCGAGCACGCGCCGATCACGGCATAGCGCCCGCCGGGCGCGTCCAGATAGATGGGCGCGGCGGCCTCGGCCAGCGAACGGCCCGTGCCGCAGGTGGGCAGCCCCGCCGCCTGCAGATATTCCAGGGTCTTCAGCAGTCCCGCGTGGGAATAGTCCATGGCATGGTTGTTCGCCGTGGTCAGCATGTTGAAGCCGAATTCCTTCACGCCGTCCAGCACGCGCGGCTCCGCGCAGAACCAGCTCCCGCCGGACAGCGCCGCGCCGTAGGTCTCAAAGTTGTGGATCGTCGTCTCCAGATTCAAAAACCGGAGCTCGCCCTGCGCGATAAAATCCCGCAGCGCTTCAAAGCCCTCATAGTGTCCCGGCAGCTGCCGGAAGATCATCGCGTCGCCCGCGGCGGTACATTTCATGACGGACATCTCCGTTTCCTCCCTTTTCTGCGCAGCTTTTTTTATGGAAGTCGTCAGTTCTCCGCGTTTTCTTCGGTCTCGTCGTCCTCAAAGCGCAGCTCGTCGAGCCCTGCCGAGCGAAGCTGCACCTCCGGCTGCTCCTGCTGCGGGAGCGTCTGGTACAATTCGCCCGCCGCATGCCCCTCCGCGCGGCGCATGACGCGCGCCTCGATGGCCGGGTAGGTCAAATACGTCGTGATCGACGCGACGAACGAGAACATGATGAGCGCCGCAAAAATGAACGAATACGGCAGCAGCCCCACGCCGAGCCCGATCAGCAGCGCAAACAGCAGCAGCGCCAGAAGGGTCTTGCCGATGTTGCCGAAGACCAGCGCCATGCTGTTTTTCAGCAGCGCGCCCAGCGGCAGATCGACCATTGCGAGCATGGGGAAGAAATAGAAGCTCACGCACAGCGTCAGCAGCACCACGCACGCGGCGAAGCCCGCCAGCAGGACAAAGACCTTGTTGACCTGCATCAGATTATAATAGAAGACCGTGCTCAGAACGAACAGCGCCATCACCGCCGCGATGGCCGCGCCGCCGCCGAGGCTCTTCCAGAAATCGCGCCGGAAGGCCTTCCAGTAGTCCGGCCACAGGAAATGGTTTTCATCGCGCACCATCACCGACGTGATGCGGTGCATCGCCGTGAGCGCCGCCGGGATCGTGATGATGGGCACGCACGAGAGCACGAACAGGAGATTCAGCTTCAGAAGCTCAAAAAACTCCCGCCAGAGCATGTCCATATAGCCCACAAAGCCGCGTTTTCTGATCGCGCTGCGTTCCAGATCCGGCCGGTCCCTGCGCGGCTCATACCATCTTCTCATTGCGCATCCTCCTTCCGGACAGGACAGCACAGATTGCGTTCGGTCTGTGCGTCGAACACCTGAATATTCCACGGATCGACCCGCAGCGCGAGCGTATCGCCCGGCTGCACGCCGGAATGGTTCGTCAGAACAATCAGGAAGCGTACCTCGCCGCAGCGGAGCTGCACATGCAGTCCCGCGCCCATCGGCAGCACGTTCAGCGCCTCTGCCTGCAGCATCGGCTCGCTGCTTGTATCCAGCCGGAAATCCTCCGGCCGGACGCCGAGGATCACGCGCATGCCGTCCTCCGCGCCCGCCGTGTCCAAAGGCAGGCGCTGCGCGGGCAGCTCCAGCGTCTTTCCGAGCAGTCGGATGCTCCAGCCGGTCTCTCCGCGCCGCAGGTGCGAGGCGAAGAAGTTGATCTTCGGCGCGCCGACAAAGCCCGCCACATAGACCGAGTTCGGGTGGTCGTAAATTTCCTGCGGCGTGCCGGTCTGCACGATCCTGCCCATGTCCATGATCGCCAGCCGGTCGCCCATCTGCATGGCCTCGGCCTGATCGTGCGTCACATAGACGAACGTCGTTTTCAGCCGCTCATGCAGGCGGATGATCTGATCGCGCAGTTCTGTCCGCATTTTTGCGTCCAGGTTCGACAGCGGCTCGTCGAGCAGGAACACGACCGGCTCGCGCACCATCGCCCGCCCCAGCGCCACGCGCTGGCGCTGGCCGCCGGACAGTACGCGCGGGCGGCGGTTGAGCAGATAGTCGATATCGAGGATCTTTGCCGCCGCCTCCACGCGGCGCTTGATCTCCTCCTGCGGGAGCTTCATGCTCTTGAGCGGAAACGCCATGTTCTTATAGACCGTCAGATGCGGATAGAGCGCAAAGGACTGGAAGACCATCGCGACGTTGCGCTTCATCGGCTCGAGCGTGCTCACGTCCTCGCCGTCAAAGCGGAGCGTCCCCTCCGTCGGCTTTTCCAGCCCCGCGATCAGGCGCAAAAGCGTACTTTTTCCGCAGCCGGACGGCCCCAGCAGCACGATGAATTCGTGATCGGGTACCGTCAGGTCGACCTGCTTGAGCGCCTGCGTGCCGTTCGGATAGACCATGCTGACGCCGGAAAGTTGAATTTCAGCCATTTGATTCGCTCCTGTTTCATAAAGTTGCGCTGCCGCAGATCCTTTCACCCGCGGTCTCACTGCAATAACGATAGCACAGGCCCCCGCGAAACGCAACCGCGCGCAGTGCGCTTTCTTTCGCTGCGCAGTGCGTCCGCCGTAGGGTGTATCCAAAAAGCAGACCGGGCCTTATCGTACTGCCAGGTACGGCAAGGCCCGGTTCGTACAGAACGTCATTGCTCCGGCGTGCATTTCCGCGCGGCGGAAAACTCAGCCCTTGACCGCGCCCTGCGTAATGCCCTCGACGAACATCTTGTTCATGCACAGGAACAGGATGAGCATCGGCAGCATTGCAAGCATCGTGCCGGCCATCATGAGGTTATACTGGCTCGCGCCGGCGCCGCCGGAGGACTGCAGCTTCACGACCGCGACCACGAGGGTGGTGGCAGCCTGATCTCTGGCGAGCATCAGGTTCGGAAGCAGGTAGTTGTTCCATGAGGCACGGAACGTCATCAGCGCGACTGTCGCAAGGATCGGCTTGGACAGCGGCAGGATCACGCGCCACCAGGTGGAGAAGAAGGAACAGCCGTCGATCTTGGCCGCGTCATCCAGTTCCTTGCTGATGGTCTTGAGATAGCCCATCGTCAAAAAGAGGTCGCTCGCGCCCGCCGTGCCGAACTGGACCAGCGCCAGACCGGGCAGGTTGTTGAGGCCGAGCTTCGTGGTGATCCGCAGCAGCGGGAACATCGTGACCGTACCGGCGCCGATGAACATGGTGGCCATGAACAGCCAGTACAGGAACTTCCGACCGGGGAAATTGCCGCGCTGGAAACAGTAGGCCGACATCGACGTGAACAGCACCACCAGCACGACCGTCATCAGGGAGACCTTGATGGAGTTGATGGTATAGTCGGTGTAGGTCACCTTGCTGGCAATGCCCGTGCCGCTCATGCCCCAGACAGTCTTATAGTTGTCGAACGTGAAGGTCTTCGGGATCAGGTTGATACCGCCCGTGGCGATCTCCATGTTGGTCTTGAAGGAAGCGGAGACCGTGTACAGCAGCGGAATGACGGTCAAAATGACCATAAAGATCAAAAACAGATACAGAAAGAACTTCGCTCTGGCGCTCATTCGCATTGTCATCGCTTGCAGCCTCCTTTCTCAGTAAACGTCGCTGGACTTCTTGGTCGCACGCAGATAGAGCAGCGTGACGATGCCCAGAATGACGGCTGTGACCACGGTCAGCGCCGCGCCGTAGCCGAAGTCAAGGCCGGATGCGCCGCCGTCGCCGAAGAATTTCTTATAGATGTAGGTCATCATGACCTCGGTCTTGCCGCTGGGCTTGCCGTTGGTCAGGGTGAGGACCAGATCCGTGACCTTGAGCGAGCCGAGGATCGCGTTCATCAGCACCATCTGCAAAACCGGACCGAGCAGCGGGATCGTGATGGTCAGGAACTGGCGCGTATTGCTCGCGCCGTCGATGGACGCCGCCTCATACATTTCCGGTGGGATCGCCTGCAGACCCGTCATGAAGAACAGCATGTTGATGCCGAAGTTCTGCCAGATCGACGCGATCATCAGCATGATCATGGCCGATGTGCCGCCCGAGAACCATTTGACGCCCTCGCCGCCCAGCAGCCGGATCGCGGAGTTGACGACGCCCTGGTTGTGGTTGAACAGGTAGGTGAACACAACACCGATGACCGCGACGGAAAGCATCGACGGCATGAAGAACACGGAGCGGAAAAAGTCGCGGCCGCGGATCTTCTTCGTCAGGATGAAGGCCAGCACGAGCGCCAGCGGGATCTCAACGAGCAGCTTGCCAATGGCGAACACAAAGGTGTTTCCGACTGACAGCCAGTATTTCGAGGACGTGCTGGAAAACACGCGTATAAAATTCTTGAGGCCCACGAACTTGACCGTGCCGAACCCCTTATAGCTGAACAGACACCAGCGCATGATCCACAGCAGCGGGATCACAACGAAGATGATCATGCCGAGCACGGTTCCGGCGATCATGAGATAGCTTTGTATCGTCGCCTTTGTTCCTAATCTTTCCCCTTTGTGCACGAAAAAACGCTCCTTTCGACCGACCGCGCGGCATGGCGCCGCGGAGGTGTCAAATTGTTAGTCCCATTTTACGTTGCGGACGGAGCATGTGTCAAGTTTCGCGCAACGCAAACACTCGGATTTGACATTTTCCGAAAAAACAGGCTTCTGTTTTTGTTTAATTTGCATACGTATCTTCCCTCCCTTGCGGGAAAGTTCGCTGTTTTTCCCACGTTTTTTCCCCGGCACGGCGTCCGCCGCGCCTGTTCCGCTCAGTTTCCGCAGACTTTTTGCATGGATTTTCGCAAAAAGCCGGAAAACTTTTTTCTGTCTTGACACGTCCCGGGCACATTGCTATCATTGGAAATGAGACAAGGCGGCAGCGAAACGATCGCGCGAAAGTTGCGTAGTTGTTGCGTTAATTCAGCCGCTGCACGGGAGGATATGATAGTTATGAGTCATTTTCAGATCGGCTGGGCAGAGTATTCTCTGACACCGGATAAAAAGGTATCTCTTGTCGGCCAGTTTGCCGAGCGCATTTCCGAGTACGTGGAAAAACCGCTGTGCGTGACCGCCATGGCCGTGACCACCGACAGCGACCAGGCTGTCTTCTGCAGCTGCGACCTCGTCGGCGTTTCGTGGTCGCTGCGCGACGCCGTGCGGGAAAAGCTCGCGGGCAACACCGTGGGCCTTGACCCGATGAAGGTCATCATCTCCGCCATCCACACCCATACCGGCCCCGGCTATACGGGCCGCGGCAATTCCTCCGGCCGCTTCTCCAGCAATTCCAGCGGCTTCCGCGCCCTTCTGGAGTCTGAGCTTCCTGCCGGAAAGAAGTATGTGGAGAGTGCCAACGTCACCGCCAACCCCGAGATCGCGCAGGACGACGAGCTTCTGGAGTTCCTCTCCGGCCAGATCGCCAAAGCCGCGCTCGAAGCGTGGGCAAAGCGCGCCCCCGGCGGCTTCTCGAACGCGTTCGGCCGCGCTGTCGTCGGCATGTGCCGCCGCGTGTGCTATAACGACGGCTCCGCCCAGATGTGGGGCAATGCCGAGACCGCGAAGTTCACCGAGATCGAGGGCGGCAACGACTCCGGCATCGAGCTGATGTATGTCTTTAATGAGAAAAACGAGCTGACCGGCATCGTTGCGAACCTTGCGTGCCCGGCGCAGTGCGTCCAGCACCGGCTGTTCGTCTCCCCCGACTTCTGGGGCGAGGCCAAGATGCTCCTGCGCAAGCACTTCGGCGAGCACATCTTCCTGCTGCCGCAGTGCTCCGCCGCGGGCGACCAGTGCCCGGTCGACCTCGTCCGCTGGGTCGAGCCGGAAAGCGACGTGCACGATCCGAACCTCAAGCGCACCAACCCGCACAAGCGCAAGGCCGATCCGTCGATGTTCGACCTGTCCGGCATGCGCAAGGCCGGCAAGCGCATTGCAAACGAGATCATCGAGGTCTACAACGAGGGGCTCGACGCCCCGCAGACCGACCCCGAATTCGTACACGAGGTCCATATGATGCAGCTGCCGCTGCGCCGCACGACCTTTGCCGAGGTCGCCGCCGCGCGCCGCCGCATCCATGACTATCTGGCCGAAAAGCCGGGCGACGTCGACTTCAATGACGCGGCCGCGCTGCAGGTCGACCTCGGCATCCTCCGCCGCGAGGAGCTGCAGGAGAAGATGGACATCCTCGACACCGAGTGCCACATCATCCGCCTCGGCACCATCGCCATCGCCTCCAACCCGTTCGAGCTCTTCCTCGACTACGGCAACCAGATCAAGGCGCGCTCCTACGCCGAGCAGACCTTCCTCATCCAGCTGGCCAACGGCACCGAGGGCTATCTGCCCACCGAGAAGGCCGAAAAGGGCGGCCACTACAGCGCCTTCCTCGCCTCCGGCCTCGTCGGCCACGCGGGCGGCGAGCAGCTCGTGCGCGAGACGCTCAAGAACATCAACAAGCTCTTTGCAGAATGATCCCCCCGCGGCGCTGCCGCTGAAAACAGAAATAAAATAAGGAGGCTTTCCTGATATGTCCAAACTGAAATTCGGCTGGGCGGAGCGGTCCATCACACCCGACAAGAAGGTATCTCTCGCCGGACAGTTCGCCGAGCGCATCTCCGAATATGTCGAAAAACCGATCTGCGTGACGGCCCTCGCCATCAGCTCCGAGACCGATCAGGCCATCTTCTGCGCCTGCGATCTGGTCGACATCAGCTGGGGGCTGCGCGACGCCGTGCGCGCAAAGCTCGCCGGGAACGACGCAGGTCTTGACCCGATGAAGGTCATCATCTCCGCCACCCACGTCCATACGGGCCCCCGCTACGCCCACCGCGACGATTCCTCCAGCAAATTCACCGGCAACGCGACCAGCTTCCGCGCGCTGATCGAGTCTGAGCTGCCGCCCGATAAGAAGTATATCGAGAGCGCCAACATTTCCGCCAACCCCGACATCGCGCAGCCCGAGGAGACCTTCGAGTTCCTCGCCGAACAGATCAGCAAGGCCGCGCTGGCGGCCTGGACCTCCCGCACCGAGGGCAGCTTTGTCAATGCCTTCGGCCGCGCGCCGGTCGGCATGTGCCGCCGCGTGTGCTATAACGACGGCTCCGCCCAGATGTGGGGCAATGCCGAGACCGCGAAGTTCACCGAGATCGAGGGCGGCAACGACTCCGGCATCGAGCTGATGTATGTCTTTAATGAGAAAAACGAGCTGACCGGCATCGTTGCGAACCTTGCGTGCCCGGCGCAGTGCGTCCAGCACCGGCTGTTCGTCTCCCCCGACTTCTGGGGCGAGGCCAAGATGCTCCTGCGCAAGCATTTCGGCGACAAGCTCTTTATGCTTCCGCTCTGCTCCCCCGCGGGCGACCAGTGCCCGGTCGATCTCGTCCGCTGGGTCGAGCCGGAAAGCGACGTGAACGACCCGAACCTCAAGCGCACCAACCCGCACCCCAGAAAGGCAGACCCCTCCATGTTCGACCTCTCCGGCATGCGCAAGGCAGGCAAGCGCGTCGCAAATGAGATCATCGAGGTCTACAATGAGGGCCTCGACGCGCCGCAGGCCGCCCCCGAGCTCGTGCATGAGGTCCACAACATGCAGCTGCCGCTGCGCCGCACGACCTTTGCGGAGGTCGCCGCTGCGCGCCGCCGCATCCATGACTATCTGGCCGAAAAGCCGGGCGACGTCGATTTCAACGATGCGGCTGCGCTGCAGGTCGACCTCGGCATCCTCCGCCGCGAGGAGCTGCAGGAGAAGATGGACATCCTCGACACCGAGTGCCACATCCTGCGCCTCGGCACCGTCGCCTTCGCGACGAACCCGTTCGAGCTCTTCCTCGACTTCGGCAACCAGATCAAGGCGCGCTCGTATGCCGAGCAGACCTTCCTCGTCCAGCTCGCGGGCGGCTCTGATGGGTATCTGCCCACCGAGAAGGCCGAAAAGGGCGGCCACTACAGCGCATTCATCGCCTCCGGCCTTGTCGGCCATGTGGGCGGCGAACAGCTCGTGCGCGAGACGCTCAAGAACATCAATCGCCTCTTCGCGGAGTGATCTCCGCTGCGGCCGCCGGATCTCCGGCGGCCGCTTGCTTTTCCGGCCGTTTTTCGCTCCGTTTGCGCGGTTTTCGGACGTCATATCGACGTTAGATATCTTGAATTTGTCGAAAATCCGCGGATTATCGTGGTTTTTTGACGTGCCAAGTGCAACGCATTCGAAATATGCGTCGCAAAGTTGCGTAAAATTTCCGCCGCATAAATTTCTATATTCTGGTTTTCTCCATATTTTGTATCAACTTTTTCGTTTTAGTTCCGTGCGGCAATCGTTTTGTTTTATTGAATTTCATAATTATTTTCAGTTAAAACAGCGTTCTGCACAGTTTTTGCGCGTGTATGTTGTCCGGATTGTGCAAAACGCTCCAGAGTGATTGACGGACTTCCGAAAAACTGTTAAACTTTGAGTAGCAAACAAAAAACAACAAGGAGGAAAAACAATGAAAAAACTTATCGCTCTGCTTCTGGCCGCGATCATGGTCCTCTCCCTTGCTGCATGTGCTTCCAGCCCTGCGGCGGATCAGCCGGCAAATGATCAGACCACGGCAGACACCACCACGGAAGAAACCAAGACCGAAGAAAAGACCGAAGACACCGCCGCTTCCGGCGACGTCGAAGTCGTCACCTACTACTGCTCCATCGGCGCTTACCTGAACACGCTGCAGGCTGAGGTCGCCAACTGGAACGAGACCACCGGTAAGGAAAAGGGCGTTGAGATCCAGATCATCTCGGACATCAACGACTACACCAACAATGCCCGCGCGCTGATGCAGGGCGGCACGTTCTACGACCTGGTTGACCCGGGCACCGGCGCTGCCGACTGGATCGTCAACGGCTGGCTCATGGACCTCAACACCATCGACAACGCCGAGCTCAAGGACCTCATCGCCGGCTATGAGCCCTACATCCAGAAGGGCGTCAACATTCAGCAGGGCATTCTGTACGCACTGCCTCTGGAAGTTGTTCCGATCAAGTTCGCTGTCAACCTCGACCTGTTCGAGAAGAACGGCCTCGAGCTGCCGAAGACCTGGGAAGACGTTTATAACTGTGCCAAGGTCATCACCGAGAACGGCAACGGCGAAGAGTTCGGCTACGGCTGGTGCACCTGGACGGCCGGTATGATCCGCCGCGGCACCTTCAAGGTCTGCATGAACTCCACCGGCCGCGGCTGGTTCGATCCCAACACCGCTACCTATGACTTCTCCCAGTTCAAGCCCGTCCTCGAGATCGAGGCCAAGATGATGCAGGAAGGCCTGCTTCTCGGCGCTGACGACCTCGGCATCGACGAGATTCGCGCGCAGTTCGCCGCCGGCAAGGTGGGCATGTTCTATGCGCCTTCCTATGACTACGGCGTCTACACCAGCCAGTTCCCCGCAGAGTGCAACTGGACGGTCATCGATCCTCCCGCAATGGTCGACGAGACTCCCTACAAGGGCGTTTACCTTGACCGTGTCGGCTGCGGCATCACGGCTCCCGCCTATGAAGCTGCTTCCGATGTGCACAAGCAGGCCATCCTCGACGCGTTCATCTTCCTCAACAGTGACGAGCTGAACAGCAAGATCTACTCCGTCGGCGGCATGATCCCCTACAAGACCGAAGTTATCGAGAACACCGAGCTCAGCGCGGACCTCGGCCCGCAGTGGGCACAGTTCGGCGACATCAGCAACTACGCCAGCATGTCCCTGTATCCCGACTCCCTGCTCCCGCTGGAAGGCGAAAACTTCAATACCGTCTTTGACTCCTACCTGCGCGGCGACCTCGACGATCTCGACGCTGTCTGCGCCGATCTGGCCGAGCGCTACAACGCGGCTTACAAGGAGCTGAAGGAATCCGGCGACGTCGACCTGTCTCAGTACGAGTACGCTTACGACATCTCCAAATAATTCATTTCCCTTTTGTTGAATACATCCTTTACGAAAAGGAGGCCGCAGCTGCGGCCTCCTTTTTGCGTGTGCGCACGCCCAAAAGCCTCCCCTTCCAGGGGAGGTGGCTCGGCGAACGCCGAGACGGAGAGGTTGCAGCAAATTTGCGGCAACCTCTCCGTCAGCCTGCGGCTGACAGCGTCCCTACCCCTTTTGTCCCTTCGGGACATTTCCCCCTGATAGGGGGAATCGGCCCCTGAGAGGGGAGCCTTTTTTCCGCTGCAGCGGGGTCCACCCCTCAGGCCCTTCGCGCCAGTGCTTGACAGAACGGCCCGCCGGAGCGTTCCGGCGGGCCGTTTGCGCTTTATTCTGCTTTTTCCTTGAAGACGCTTGCCTTTTTCCATGCGCCGCTCCGGTAATACAGCAGCAGGATCACGCTGCACAGCACCCAGCCTGCCGGATAGCCCATCGCCACTGGGAGGACCGTCCCCCAGACCCGGTAGACGATCATCAGGTAGATCTGCCGGAACAGCACAAACGAGCCCAGCATGATCAGCATGCAGCTGCGCGAATCGCCCGCGCCGCGCAGCGAACCGGAGATGATCTGGTTGATGCAGATGACTAAGTAAAACGGGGAAATGTACCGGATGAACAGCGTCCCGTAACGCAGGACCTCCGGCTCCTGATTGAACAGGCTGATGAGCTGCGGCGACAGCAGCATCAGCGGCAGCAGCACCACCACCGTGACCGCCTCCGACAATAAAAGCGCCGTCCGGGTCCCCTTTTTCGCGCGGGCGTGGTCGCCCGCACCGAGATTCTGCCCGACGAAGGTCGTCACCGCCAGCGAGATCGTCGTGATGGGCAGGAGCGCGAAGGAATCGATCTTGTTATACGACGTCCAGCCAGCCATGCAGTCCGCGCCGAAGCGGTTGATATAGGACTGCACAAAAATATTGGAAAACGCCGTGACCGCCAGCTGCACCGCCGACGGCAGGCCCAGCGCGCAGATGCTGCCGAGCATGTTCTTATCCAGCCGGACCGTCCGCCACTCGATGCGGTAATCGCCCTTCGTCCGTGTCAGCACGAGCAGCACCAGCGCCGCCGAGGCGAACTGCGCGAGGATCGTCGCGATCGCCACACCCGCGACGCCCATATGAAATACCGCCACGAACAGCAGATCGAGGATGGTGTTCGTCACCGCCGAGAAGATCAGGAAATACAGCGGCCGTCTGGTGTCGCCGACGGCGCGCAGGATGCCCGCGCCCATGTTGTACAGCAGCAGCCCGCTCAGTCCGGCAAAATAGATCTGCAGATACTCGCTCGCATGCGCAAGCACCTCCTCCGGCGTTTGCATCATCCGCAGCAGCGCGGGCGTCAGCACCACGCCGAGCGCGCTCAGCGCGATGCTCATCAGGATCGTCATGGCGATGGTCGTCTGTACGGCGGTCCGGACGTTCTCCCGCTGCCGCGCGCCGTAATGCCGCGAGATGACGACGCCCGCGCCGGTCGCAAAGCCGTTGAAGAAGCCGATGAGCATATTGATCACCGGCCCGACGCTCCCGACCGCGGCCAGCGCCTCCTTGCCGACGAAATTTCCGACCACCACGCTGTCCACCGTGTTGTACAGCTGCTGAAAAATGTTGCCGATCAAAAGCGGGACGGAAAACGCGACCAGCTGCCCGAGGACGCTGCCTCTGGTCATGTCGGTGTCCGTCCGCCGCAGACCCGTCTGCAAAACGATCACCACCAGCTTTCTCTTTTTCCGCGGCCGCGCGCAGGCGCACCGCTCTATTTGTATCTTAACACAGCTTCGCCGCCGCGGGCAAGTCCGCGCGGCGCTGTTCTCTGCAAAACTACGCGAAAAACAGAAAGGTTGTTGCATTGCAGTTGCGCTTATGTTATGATGTCCGGAGAAAGGCGGTGCATTCCATGGCAAACCTGAAAGACATTGCACAAAAGCTTGGCGTGAGCGTCTCCACGGTCTCCCGCGGGCTCAACGGCGGCAAGGAGATCAGCCGGGAAATGACGGAAAAGATCCTCAAGGCGGCGGACGAGCTCGGCTACACTCTGCAGGGCCGCGGCGGCCGCGCCACGCCGGATTGGAATTCGGCGGGCATCATCGTCCCCGAGGTCGCGTCGGAATATTACGCGCGTCTGGTGCACAAGGCGAAGGATTTTCTCGCCGCGAAGGGCTATTCGCTCATCATGAAGTTGACGGATTTCAAGGCCGCGGAGCTGCTCGACGCGATCAACACCATGAGCCGCATCCACGTCAAGTGCCTGCTCGTCGTCATGGATACCGAGGAAAATATGTCCGATCAGCTCATCAGCGCCATGCACAGAAGCGGTCTGCCGATCATGCTGATCACGTCGAAATACTATCCCCTGCTGGAATTTGACTGCATCCATCTCGACGAATACAGCGGCATCATCATGGGCGTGCAGCACCTGCAAAAGCGCGGCTACCAGCGCATCGCCTGCATCAGCGACCGCATCTCCCTCAGCCGCGTCACCGTGTTCAAGCAGGCCATGAAGCTGCAGGGCATGAAGGTCGATCCACAGCTCATCTGCGTCGGCCCCGAGCGCGCGGAGAGCGGCGGATATCTCAGGACCAAGGAGCTTCTGTCGCTGGAGAACCCGCCCGACGCCATCTTCTGCTGCTATGACCAGATGGCCATCGGCGCCATCCACGCGCTGCGCGAAAGCGGTCTGCGCATCCCTGAGGATATGGCCGTCATGGGCTTTGACAACCTCACGTCGTCCAAATATATCGAGGGCGGCATCACCACCATCGCCAATCCCTACGAGGACATGCTCTCCGTCGCCGTCAACATCCTGACCAAGCGCACGAAAAACCCGCAGATGTCGCAGCAGCAGATCGCGCTGCGCCCGAATCTGGTCGTCCGCCACACAACCTGAGGCCGTGGGAACCCTCAATTTTGCGTTGTTTTGCGTGAATTATTTCATGGTTGCGCATTGACTATTTCGTTCGGCTATGGGAGAATAGGAATAGAAAATCGCCTTAACCGGCGGCTTTGTTTGTGCACTGTGCCGCAATCGCCCCGCGCGTTCCGCTGCCGGTCATGATCCCAATAACAACTGCAAATGAAAACACGGAGGAAGGCTCACATGGATAAACGGGTAGGATTTGTTTGTTTCGGAGAGGTCAACACGCCGATCGAGCGTCTGCAGATGAAGCACGACGAGGCGCTGGGTGTTCTGAAGGACATGGGCTATGACCTGCTGGACGCAGGGCTCGTCATCGACGATGAAAAATACGCGACCGCCGACGCGGCGGCGGAAAAGCTGCGCGGCTTTGATATGTGCTGCCTGGTCGTCTGCGTGGCGGGCTGGGTGCCGACGCACGCCGTCATCCGCGTGACCGACCAGTACCGCCATATCCCCATGCTCCTGTGGGGCCTGTGCGGCTGGAAGCAAAACGGGCGCATCATCACCACCGCCGAGCAGGCCGGTACCTCGGCCATCCGCCCGACGTTCGAGGCGCTCGGCTACGATTTCAAGTATGTTTACAACATTATCGGCAAAGACTATCCGCGCGCGAAGCTCGACGCATTCATTTCCGCCTGCGCGGCCAGGCGCGCCCTGCGCGACGCGCGCGTCGGCACGATGGGCTACCGCGATATGCTGCTGTTCGGCACGCAGTATGAGGGCAACTCCATGCGCGGCCAGATCGGCGTCGAGGTCGAACCGTATGAGATGCTCGAGATGGTCCGCGCGCTCGACACGCTGGAGCCGGACAAGATCGCCGAGGGCGTGAAGTACGTCAAGGAAAACTGGAAATTCGAAAAGCCCTGCGATGAGGCGATCATCGAAAAGGGCGTCAAATACGCGCTTGCCATCGGCAAGAAGATCACCGAGCGCGGCTGGGAGGCCATCACGCTTCTCGACGTCGACGGCATGAAGAAGCTCGAGGGCTTCCCCCCTGCCATGGTCTTCATCCTGCTCGAGCATTACTACCACGTGCTCACCACGCCGGAAAACGACGTCATGGGCTGCGTGACGCAGCTGATCATAAAGTATCTCTCCGGCCAGACCGTGCCGTATCTGGAGTACTACGAGTTCTTTGAAAACAGCGTGATCGCGGGCGTGCCGGATTATATCCCCGAGCCTGTGACCGACGGCCCGGTGACGGTCCTTCCCGCCGCCTTCGGTCTGCTCAACACGTCGCTTCTGTGCGTATCGAAGGTCAAGACCGGCTATGTGACCTGCGCGCGCCTCGCCTACATGCACGGCCGCTACCGCATGCACGTCTACACCGGCGAGGCCAAGACGCCGCCCGCGTGGAACGAGTACGGCTGGGATGATCCCGCGCCGCAGCTGCCGTCGCTGGAGATCTTCCCCGATTCGTGCACCGTGGAAGAATTTGCGCAGAATGTCTGCTGCCAGCACGTCATCGTCGCCTACGGCGATTACACCGAGCAGCTGCGCGATTTCTGCAGGCTCATGGATATTGACCTTGTCATGTAAATACAATTTTTAAAAAACTGAGAAGGCGCTGCTTGGGCGTTGCTTCCCATGTGGAGCGGCTCGATGCAGCGCCTTTTTTATGGAGGAACCAACATGTATCTTGGCGTTGACCTTGGCAGCACCAACATCAAGGCTGCCATTTATGATGGATCGATGCAGCTCGTCGGGCAGCAAAGCCGCCCGGTCGAGTACCTGCGGGAAAACGGCTTCGTGGAATTTGACGCGGAGCGGTATTATGACGAGCTTGCCGCGCTCATCGCGCAGCTCACGCGCGACTGCGGCATATCGAAAATCCGTCAGATCGCGTTTACCGGTCAGGCGGAATCGCTCGTCTGCGTGGACGCGGAGGGCCGCGCCTGTATGCACGCGATCTCCTGGATGGACGAGCGCTCGACCGAGGAGTGCAAACTCCTTGCCGCGCAGTTTGACGCCGCGCTCTGCGAGCGCGTCACCGGGCAGCAGGCACTCCTGCCGACCTGGCCCGCGACGAAGATCCTCTGGCTGAAAAAGAACCGGCCAGACGTCTTTGCCGCCGCCGAGACCTTCATGCTGCTCAAGGACTATATCGTCTTCCGCCTGACAGGCCGGAAGCTTGCCGATATGTCCATCGCCACCTTCACATTCTATTTTGATATCTACGAAAAGCACTACTGGACGCAGATGCTCGACGCCATCGGCATTGACGAGACCCGGCTGCCGCCGCTCGTCGAGCCGTGCAGCGTCGCCGGGCCTCTGACCGCGGATGCCGCGCAGGCGCTCGGCCTGACGCAGGACACGCTCGTGAACGTCGGCACGCTCGACCACTTTGCGGGCATGATCGGCACCGGAAATGTCCGCCCCGGCGGCGTCACGCTCTCGACCGGTACGGTCATGGCCCTCGCCGTCATGGCGCAGGAACCGGCGCCGCGCGACAGCGGGATCGCCATGCACTACGGCTTCCTGCCGGATACGCACGTCATGCTCCCGGTCGCCGAATCCGGCGGCGTCAGTCTGGAATGGTTCCGCCGGACCTGCATGCCGGAGACCGGCTATGACGAGATGAACCGCGTCCTGCTCGCGCGCGGCGGCGAGAATCCGCTGATCTTCCTGCCGTACCTTGTGGGTACGAACGCACCGGAATTTGACGCCGACGCGGCGGGCATGTTCTGGGGTCTGCGGCAGGAGCACGATGTTTTTGACATGGCGCACGCCGTCATGGAGGGCGTTGCGTTCATGCTGCGCAAAAACTGCGACGCCATCGCCGCAAAGGGAACAAAGCCCGACCACATCATCGCCACCGGAGGCGGCGCGAAAAGCCCCGTCTGGTGCCAGCTTCAGGCGGATATCACCGGCCTGCCGGTCGTCGTGCCGCGGGAAAAGGAAGCCGCCTGCCTCGGCGCGGCCATCGTCGCCGCCGTCTCAGACAGGCAGTATGCGGACTATGCGCAGGCCGCGGCGCACTGCGTCGCTATGGTCACCCGCTACGAGCCGCACCCGAGCGCCTTCCTGGAAACAAAATACCGCCGCTTCGCGCTGCTCTATCAGGCCGGAATCCAGGCGGCCCGCCTCTGAGCCCCCGCTGCACGCAGCAGCAAATTTCAAGCCCACCCCGGACGCGCCGATCCGGCGCGTCCCATGGCCAGGTTCATAGAAAACAGGTGAATAAACATGGACTACGCAAAAGAATCTCTTCGTCTGCATGGCGAATGGAAGGGAAAAATCGAGGTCACGGCGCGTGTGCCGGTCGAGACAAAGGACGATCTGTCGCTCGCCTACACGCCGGGCGTCGCCCAGCCGTGCCTGGAGATCCAGAAGGATCTTGAGAAAAGCTACGAGCTGACCCGCCGCTGGAATCTCTGCGCCGTCATCACTGACGGCTCGGCCGTCCTCGGCCTCGGCGATATCGGCCCGGAGGCCGGCATGCCCGTCATGGAGGGCAAATGCGTGCTCTTCAAGGCCTTCGGCGATGTGGACGCGTTCCCACTGTGCGTCAGGACGCATGATGTGGACGAATTCGTCAATACCGTCGCGCTCATCTCCGGCTCGTTCGGCGGCATCAACCTTGAGGATATTTCCGCGCCCAGATGCTTTGAGATCGAGCGCAAGCTCAAAGAGCGCTGCGATATCCCCATCTTCCACGACGATCAACACGGCACCGCCGTTATTACGCTGGCCGGCCTGACCAACGCACTGAAGGTCGTCGGCAAAAAGAAGGAGGACGTGAAGATCGTCACCTCCGGCGCCGGCGCGGCAGCCATCGCAATTGTGAAGCTGCTCCTGTCCGCGGGCTTCTGGAACGTCACGATGTGCGATCGCAAGGGCGCGATCTACAAGGGGCGTGAGGGTCTCAACTGGATCAAGGAAGAGATGGCCGAGGTCACGAATCTCGAGCGCAGGGCTGGAAGCCTTGCCGACATGCTCGTCGGCGCAGATGTGTTCATCGGCGTCAGCGCGCCCGGGACCGTCACGACCGAGATGGTCAAGACCATGAACAAGGATGCGATCGTCTTCGCCTGCGCGAACCCGACGCCGGAGATCTTCCCGGAAGATGCGAAGGCGGGCGGCGCGAAGGTCATCTCGACCGGCCGGAGCGATTACCCGAACCAGATCAACAACGTTCTGGCCTTCCCGGGCATCTTCCGCGGCGCGTTCGACGTGCGCGCGAGCGATATCAACGAGGAAATGAAGGTCGCCGCCGCGCACGCGCTGGCGGAGCTCATCTCCGAGAGCGAGCTCTCGGAGGACTATATCATCCCCAAGGCCTTCGACCACCGCGTCGGCCCCGCCGTCGCCAAAGCCGTCGCCGAAGCCGCAAGAAGAACCGGCGCGGCAAGGATCTGAGCGGAATACCGGAATACAGGAGGCTGACCCATGCAACTGGAATTTGGATATGGCAATGGTGTGCAGACCGTGGAGCCTCCGCAGGAGAATCTGCTAGGTGTCCTCCATGCCGCCCCCATCCTGGTCGGCCGGGAATGCTATGAGACGGTCCGCTGCGTCGACTCCGATGCGGCCGACTGCATCCACCTGGGCGACACCGCACACGGAACGCCGGTGGACATCACCCGTGCAGCCGCGGAAGCCGATTTCCGGATCTGCCTGGGCAACATCGAGTTTCATTATTTTTCCGGCTATCCCGGCGGCGCGCCGAAGGACGTCAATCTGTACCAGACGCAAAAGGCGCTGGACAACGCAAAGCACGCCGTCAAGGACGGCGGCACCATCATCCTGATCGGCGCCTGCCCGGAGGGCCTGGGCAGCAAGACCTTTTCTGACTGGCTGCTCGCCGCGCCGACCGCGCATTCCATGGTAGAGCGCATCTCCCGCGATTTCCAGCTGGGCGGGCACAAGGCGGCCGCTATCGCGATGGTGCTGGAGAAGGCGTCCATCGACCTGATCTCGGAAATGGACGACGACTTTGTCCGCCGCATCTTCCTCGAACCAAAGCCCTCCGCCCAGGCGGCGCTGGACGCCGCCTTCCGGAAATACGGCCCCTCCGCCACCGTCCTCGCCATGCCCCACGGCGGCTCGACACTGCCGTATCTGCAGGACGCAGGCCCCGATCACAGCCGGACATAACAAATTGAAAAGCAGCCGATCTCAAATGAGACCGGCTGCTTTTTCAGACAATATGCAAGTTCAGGCCCAGACGCTCAGGCCCATGTGATACCACTTCAGGCGCTCGGGCGTAATGACGGTGCAGCCCGGCACGCGCGCGTGCACGGCGCGCTCCATCTCCTCGATCCGCGGCAGATACACGTCCTCGCTCATGGCCAGATCCATATGGTGCGGGATGAGCACCTTCACGCCGCCCGCCTCGGCCATAGCCGCCAGATCCTCCGGCGTCTGCTTGGTGAACTGCATGATGGCGATATCCGGCTTCAGCTCGCGGATGATCCCGAGCTGCTCCGGGGTGGCGTTGCTGCCCCAGAACATGATCTTCAGCCCGCCGGGCGTCGTGATCAGATAATCGCGGTATTCCAGATCGCCGAAATTGCCGCACGCCAGCCGCTGCGGCGTGTTGACCCACGGGCGCTGGTGCGCCGGGTCGGTCAGGTCCGCATGTGTGCAGTGCTGGTTCGTATGGCGGGCAAACAGCGCGCGCACCCGCGCGCCGCCGAAGTCCAGCTCCAGATTCGGCGTGACCGGGTAGACGTCATGCGGGTTCGCATTGAGCATCTCGATCAGCGCCGGGGCGCTCAGCTCGCCGCAGAGCACCGGGCAGTGAAATTTCTCCATCACATACGCCAGATCGGTGATATGGTCCCAGTGTGTGTGCGACAGCAGCACGATATCTGCGCCCTCGATGACCTCCGGGCCGAAGGGCGCACGCGGGCTTTCGCCGATGCACGGGTCGATCACGATCCGAAAATCACCGACACGGATCTCAAAGCAGGCGATCGTCAGCCAGCGGATGGAGACCTCCGGCCGGAGCTGCGGTTGCTCGATCAGCATAATATCTCTCCCTTTTCATTGCATTCCCGGCGCAGATGCGCCGGTTTTTCTTTTGTTTGTCTGCAGCCGCGCACAAAGCACAGCCCCTGCCGCCGCCGTCGCGGCCAGCAGGCCGAAAGCTCCGCCAAGGCCCATCCCATCGCAGGCCGCGCCCATCAGGACGGGATAAACGATCCCCCCGATGCCGCAGCCCGCGCTCATGACGCCTGCTGCGCCCGCACCGGCTTCCGGGAACAGCCCGGTCGCCTGCGCAACGAGCGTAGACCAGATCGGGCCGTAGGAGAAGCCTGCCGCAAAGCAACACACGAGAGATACCATTGGATTTCTGGACACGGCCAGCGCCAGCAGGAATGCCGCGCTTGCCAGAAAGCAGCCGATGAGCGTCTTCTTCGGGTCGCGCAGAACGGCGCTGAACAGCATCCGGGACACGGTCATGCCGATCCAGTACGCCGAAATCGCGGCAGCTGCGAGATCGCCCGCCGACAGACGCACGGAGAACAGGCTCTCGGCAAAGTAGCTGATGCCGTTTTCCAGCCCGACATACAGCAAGATCGAGAAAAACAGCAGCCGGAACGCGCGCGAGGCGAAAAAGTTTGTCCGCGCCTTTGCTTTCTTCTGCGTGACGGTCTGCCGTTTCGGGAACACCGTGAGCAGAAGCAGCAGCGCCAGCAGCGTATAGGCTGCCGCGCAGATCAGAAACGGCAGCCGCCAGCTTGCATGGCGGCTTTTCTGCAGCCACTGCACCAGAAACGGGCTGATCACCGCGCCGAGCGAGAGCAGCGCCTGTGACAGATTGATATAGCGCGCGCCCTTCTCCGCGTCCAGCTCGGACAGCACGGCGGACGAAACGCTTTCGCACACGCTGTAGCCCGCGCCGACGCAAACCGCGCCAATCACATACACGCCGAGATTTTTAGAAAGTCCCGCCAGAAAGCAGCCCGCGGCGAAAACCGCCGCGAAGATGCACAGCACCGGCTTTTTTCCGATCCGGTCCGCCAGCGCGCCCAGCACGACCGGCAGCACGACCGCCGCGACATGCTGCGCGGCCACCAGTCCGCCCATGCCCGCGGCATTCTGGCCGTATTCGCGCGAGACCTCGCTGATGACGAGCTGCACCCCGCCGAGGTAAAAGCCATAGAAGAACAGCACCGTGCAGAGCAGCGCCAGCACCCAGCCGGGGCGCAGTTTTGTTTTCATGCTTCCTCCGCGACCTCCACAGACGCGCCGGTCGCGCGGATCTCGTCCAGCTCCTCCGGCTTGGCCCCGCTGTCGGTGATGACCGTGAAGCGGTCATCCAGTCGACAGATCCCGGTGAAGCCCGCGCGCCCGACCTTGCGGCGGTCAGCGGCGACGATCACCTGATGCGCCTGCTGGATCATGATCCGGTTGACCATGGCTTCCTCCGCGTGATAGGTCGTGATGCCCTGCACGGCGTTTACGCCATCCACGGACAAGATCGCCCACGCGGGCTGATAGCGCCCGAGCTGCTGCACAGCATCGTCGCCGAACGTAAAGCCGTAGATCGCGTTGATCTCGCCGCCCAGCAGCACGACGTGCGTCTCCGGATACCCGGCCAGCACCTCCGCCGCGCGGATGGAGTTGGTCACGACACAAAGGCGCTTGCGGGCGCAGAGCGCTTCGGCCACGCGCAGCGTGGTCGAGCCGGAATTGAGGAACAGCGTATCGCCGTCCTGAATGTGCGATAGCGCCTTGGCAGCAATGGCGCGCTTCTGTGCGGCAAGCGCGTCCGGAGCGGCCTCCTGCACAGGCGGCTGTACCGGCTGCGCCGGGATGGCGATCGCACCGCCGGGGATGCGCACGAGGCGGTTTTCCGCCGCCATCGTGTCCAGATCCGTGCGGATCGTCGTCTGCGTCGCGTTCAGAAGCCCACTCAGCTCCGCGACCGTTACCTGTCCGTTCTGCGCCAGAAGCTCCAGAATCCGCTTTCTGCGAATGTCGATCTTCAGTCTGCCTGCTGCCATAGCTTACACGTCCTTTTTCCTTATAGGGCTTTATGATTGAGCCGCTCGCCGACCGCTCCGCCCGGATGGATGAGGGCGAACTGTTCGGCCTGATAGCCCGTTTCTTCGATGAGCGCTGCCTGCAGCGCGTGGAAGATCATGCAGAGGGCCGTCGTCGAGGTCGTGCCCTGCGCGTTCCACTTGTCCGTCTCGCGGTTCACATGCTGCTTGAGCACGACGTCCGCTGCCTGCGCCAGCGGCGACTCCAGATTCTCTGTCACCGTGATGATCGACACGCCCTTGGCTTTGCAGATGTCCACGATGGGCAGCAGCTCCTTCGTCTTGCCGCCGCGGGAGGCAAAGACCATCACGTCGCCCTTCTGCAAAAAGCCCGTCGCGCCGTGGACGGCCTCGGCTGGCGAAATAAACCGAGCCGGCCGCTCGATGCAGCACATGAGGTGCGCAAAGTGCTGGCAGATGATGCCGGAATGTCCGCAGCCTGCAGCGCCGATGCGCGGGGCCTGCGCCAGCAAATGCACCGCACGCGAGAACGCGACCTCGTCAAAGTAGTCCTTCATTTCCAGAATGCACTGCGCTTCGATGTCATACGCGGCCCTTGCCGCCTGAATGGATTCCACTTTCACAGAATATCCCTCCTGAGATTTGTTCTGCGAACAGTGTAACACAAATATTATTTGCTTTCAAGAGATTTCATTTTGTGATTCGCTGATTTTCTATGCTGAATTTTGTGTAAAACGCAGAAATCAGCAAATATCATTGACGCATACGCAAATATGACTTATAATTGGGCTATCTGAGGAAATGAGGTGACCGTATGAACCAGCATACCATCCGCGCGCCGTTTTTTGAGATCGGGCCGAAATCCTACCTCTACGGGCAGGACGTTGTCGACCTTGCCATCGCTGCCGACAAAGCCTCTGAGAAATACGGCGTCGATATTATTTTCACAACTCCAATTATTTCAATCAGCGCGGTCAAAGCCGCCACGAAGCATATCCACGTCTTTGCCCCGCACATGGACCCGCTGGAGCCGGGCCGCGGCCTTGCCGACATTCTGCCGGAATCGCTGGTCGCCGCAGGCGCAGAGGGCGTCATGCTCAATCATGTGGAAAAGCCGCTGACGCTGGGCGTCCTGAAAAAGACGATCGAGCGCGCCAAGGAGGTCGGCCTGACCACCATCGTCTGCGCGGACTCCATCGTGGAAGCCAGCATGATCGCCAAGCTGGAACCCGATATCATCGTGGCTGAGCCCAGTGAGCTGATCGGCACGGGTCTCACCAGCGGCCCGGAATACGTGGAAGCTGCCAGCCGCGGCGTCAAGGAGGTCAACCCCGATATTCTGGTGCTGACCGCCGCCGGTATTTCCAACGGACAGGACGTTTACAACACCATCATCGCAGGCGCTGACGCGACCGGTTCTTCCTCCGGCGTTGCCAAGGCTGCCGACCGCGCGGCCATGGTCGATGAGATGATCGCCGCCGTGCGCAGGGCTTGGGATGAAAGACATACAAAATAATATATAACAAATTGATTTGGAGGTCAAACACAATGGAATTCAAGGTTTATCAGAAAGAACTCGAGCTGCAGTCCCGCGGGTGGATCCCCACCTTCCACGACGTTTCCCGTGAGGTCGTTGAGATCGTCAAGGAATCCGGCATCAAGAACGGCACGGTCTGCATCGCGTCGCACCACACCACCTGCTCCGTCATGATCCAGGAGTGCTCGCACGACATCGACTCGTTCGATCTGGAGTTTTTGCAGCATGATCTGCTCGACATCATGCGCAAGATGATCCCCGACTTCGCCGAGGAGCATCAGTACCGCCATCCCGGCCCCATCCATACGCAGTTTGGCCGCTATGTCAATGAGCCGGGCGACTACACCAGCATGAACACCGACGGCCATCTGCGCTCCGTGTTCTTCGGGCGCAGCGAGACCATGACCATCAAGGACGGCGTCCTCGACGGCGGCGAGTTCGCGCACATCTACTTCATCGACTGGGATCACGTCCGCGCCCGTCATCGTCAGCTGAATGTCACCGTCATGGGCACGACTGAGGATGTCAATGACCGCAAGTTCCACGGCGGCCAGACCATCAACACCCTCCGCAAGTACACCGACGAAGAAAAAGCCCACGACATCCACTATACCCTCCAGCTCGACGCGAGAGAGTTCTGAGTCTTATCCCATCCTGCAAAAGGCGCTGCTTCCGCAGCGCCTTTTTTAGAACCGCACCTGAAAGAAAGGAATATTACCATGGAAAAAAATATCCGCATTGGCTGGGCACAGACGGACATCACGCCTGACCGGCCGATCTATGTCATTGGCCAGCTCTATTCCCGCATTTCGAGCTATGTCCACGATCCGCTGACGGCGACCTGCCTTGTGCTGGAAAACGGCCAGGAGCAGATGATCCTCGTCTCCGCGGACATGCCCGGCGTGCCGACGATGCACATTTCCCGCATTCTGGAGCGGCTGGACGCGCCGGGGCTGGACCGCAGCCGCGTCGTATTCAGCGCGATCCACACGCACAACTCCACCATGTTTACGAAAAATACCACGTATGAGGTCTATTTCAAGAGCGTTCTCGGCGATCTCTGCCCGGAAATGGAGGAGCCGGACGACATTCTCAAGGATGAGGAGCTGGAGGAGTTCTTCATCGGGAAAATGGTCGACCTGATCGAAGAAGCATGGGCCGCGCGCAGGCCGGGCGGCGTGGCGCTGGCGCACGAGTACGCGGCGGTCGCGTTCAACCGCCGCCCGCAGTTCCTTGTGAACGGCAAGCGCGAGTCGAAGATGTACGGCGACTGCTCCGAGCCGAATTTCCTTGGCTACGAGGGCCCGTCCGACCATTCCGCCGACATGCTCTATACCTTTGACGAGCAGCGGCAGCTGACCGGCGCGCTGGTCTGCATCCCGTGCCCGAGCCAGGTGTATGAGCTGCACCGCTTCATCTCCGCCGATTATTGGGGCGAGGTCCGAACGCAGCTGCGCGCGGAGCTGGGCAACATCTTCGTGCTTCCGCTCTGCGGCGCGGCGGGCGACCAGAACCCGCTCGACCTGGTGCGCATCTCCAAGGATAACAAGCGCGAGCTGATCGTCTGGAATGCGCAGGAGACCGAGGTCGACCGAAGCTTTGACATGCTGCGCGAGTGCCAGCAGATCGGCGGCCGCATCTGCGACGCCGTCCTGCGCGGCTACCGGCAGGCGCGCAATGAGATCCAGACGCGCCCCGTGTTCCGGACAAACTGCTTTGAGATGGACGTGCCGCTGCGCACCGTAGAGAAGGCCGACGTCGACGCCGCCGGCGCGCGCATCGAGGCGGTCAAGGCCGCGTGCCCCGCAGGCGGGCGGCTGACCGAGGCGCAGATGATCCGCTGCTTCGAGGACATCGGCTATCTCAACCGCTGGAAGCTCCAGCAGGAGACGACACGCTTTACATTCCCGATCTTCGTCTTCCGCATCGGTGCGGCCGCGTTTGCGACGAACCCGTTTGAGCTGTATGTCGACTACTCCTACCGGATGAAGGCCCGCTGCAAGGCGCGGCAGGCGTTCATCATCCAGCTCTCCTCCAATGCCAAGGGCGGGTATCTGCCCACGCAGATCGCGGTCGACGGCGGAAGCTACGGCTCGAAGCCCGTTTCCACGATGGTCGGCCCCGAGGGCGGCGACGAGCTGGTCGAGAAGACCATCGCCGCCATGGACGCGCTGTTCTGAGTGTCTGTCCCCTTCCGCAAGCCCCCCCATAAAACACGCTGTGAGAATTCGTCTGTTCCTACGAATTCTCACAGCGTTTTCTATATTCAGGATATCTTATAAACGCAGATCAAAATGTTCGCCGGGGAAACACTCTCCCGGCATCACAGGAACACGCCGCGGTCGAGAAGCACGCGCTCCAACTCCCGCGCGTGCTCGGCGGCGTCCGTCCCGCGCATGGAGCCGAGCGTGCTGCATAGCGCGTACAGAATGGACAGGCACCCGGCATAGCAGGGAAAATACCCCTCGGCCGAGGCCTCGCACTGCAGCGTACAGGCGGCGTAGGCGTACAGCGGCGACGGTTCCAGGTCGGTCATGAGGACGATTGGAACATCATGCGCATGCAGGAAGGCCGCGCCCTCCGCGATCTGCGCGGTATAGCGGGAGAAGCAGATGGTGATGACCAGATCGTCCGGCCGGACGGTCATCAGCCGGTCATAATAATCACAGGCGCCGGGCAGAAGCTCCTGCACCTGAAGACCGAGATAGCGGAGCATCGAGGCCAGCAGCGCCGCAAGCGCGGCGGAGGCGCGTCCGCCCGTCACATAGACGCGCTTTGCAGCCAGAATGCGGCGCGCCGCATCGGAAAGCGCTTCGCGGTTCTCCGGCAGCGTCATCGTTTTTTCGATCGCGGAGATATCCTGCCGCATGGTCCGCTCAAACACGTCGCCATCCGGCGCCGGGGCGCTGGAGAGCTTATTCGTGATGATGAGCTTGGACTGCGCATAGGCGGAAAACGTGCGCTTGAACTCGGTAAATTTCTCAAAGCCGAGGCTGTTGCAGAATTTCACGACGGTCTTTTCGCTCACGCCGCAGTTTTGGGCCAGCGCCGTGATCGAGAGAAACGGGATCTGCTCGTAATTCTTCACGACATAGTCCGCGACCAGCCGCTGCGCGGCGGGGAAGCCGTAGCGGCCGCCCTTGATCCCGGAGAGGATCTGCTGTATTTCGTTCATCGAAGCGCACCTCCTTTGGACTGCCTGATTATTCTACACGAAAGGAAGGGAAAAATCAAATTCCAAGAAGGAAAAATATTTTTCTTCTTGTCTTGCAAAAGGAAAATTATATGGTATAATCAAGATGCCGGCAGAACAAGGGCAACACCGCACAATTCGGCAAGCAGATTCGGCGAGAGATTTTTCGTCAAGTCAAGGCTTGAAAAGTGCAGGAATCCTGTATGTACCCGCAAGGGGCATGCCGCATCCGTAAGGCTCCTTCGTCGCCAACGGCTGCGCAATATTTCAAGCTTTTCAAACCGCAGAATTGGCGGAAAAGATCCGTCGAAGCGCGCAGACGCAATTGTACGGTGTTGCCCAAGATAAGGAGAGAATCTATATGGAACAGCAGCACGCGATCCGTTATCTCGCGCTTTCCCAGGAGGAATTGATCGACGCAGGTGCATTTGACCTGCAAATGAGCATTGCAGCACTGGAAAAGGGGCTGCTTGATTTTGAAAAAGGAAAAATTCTTTTCCCCGATAAGATCGTCCAGATCTTTGATCAGGAGACGCAGGACCGCATCAACTGCCTCCCGGCGACGCTTCTGGAGGAAGGCGTCTGCGGCGTGAAGTGGGTGTCTGTTTTCCCGCAGAACCCGCGCAAATTCGGCACGCAGAACCTTTCGGCCATCATTGTGCTGTCGAGTCTTGAAAACGGCTATCCGGTCTGCGTGATGGACGGGACGCTCTGCTCCAATATGCGCGTGGCGTCGATGGGCGCAGTCGCGGCACAGAAGCTCGCGCGGGAGGATTCCGAGGTGATCGGCTTCATCGGAGCCGGCGAGCAGGCCAAGCTGCATCTGCTCGGCATGAAAGCAGCGCGTCCGGGCCTGAAGGTCTGCAAGCTGGCCTCCAAATACCCGGAGGAGGAGACCGTGTTTATCCGGCAGCTTTCGCGTTATCTCCCGGATATGCAGTTCATCGCCTGCAACGGCAATATGGAGGCGGCCATGCGCGATTCCGACATTCTGGTCACGGCCACGAGCGCACAGGCGCCGCTTCTGAAGGCCGACTGGATCAAGGATGGCGCTTTCTACAGCCACATCGGCGGCTGGGAGGATGAATACGCCGTCGTGCAGAAGGCCGATAAGATCGTCTGCGACGACTGGCAGACCGTCAAGCACCGCACACAGACCGTCAGCCGCTGCTATAAAGATGGCGTGATCGGCGACAGCGATATCTATGCCAACATCGTTGAGCTGCTGGACGGCAGCAAGCCCGGCCGCGAAAATGAGAAGGAGTTCATCTACTTCAACGCCGTCGGCCTCGCCTACACGGACATTTCCATTGCGTACGCCATGTACACGCGCGCCCGCGAGGCAGGAAAGGGACATATGCAGGATCTGCAGGGCAGCATGATCTTCGACAAGACAGACCTCAAGCTGCATCTATAAGTTCCCGTTTCATAAGATCAGTCACGGCAGAGCCCCGAAAGCTGGGCTCTGCCGTGATTTTTCTGTTATGGAGATCCCGGCGCATCGGCGCTGCGGCCTCGCAGTTATTCTGCCTTTGCCTTCCGCAGCGCGAGGATCCGGTTCATCTCGTTATAGACGATCATATAGCCTTCGTCCACACCCATACCGGGCTTTGCGAGGATCTGTGCCGGCTGTGTCGCCATGGCGCACTGCACGCAGACCTGCGCAGAGCGGTCGGTCTCATTGCAGGTGCCGCCCTGATATGCACCGATGCCCTTTTCCTTGCAGTAGAGGACTGCCTCGATGGTATTGTTGATGCCGCCGAGATCCGGCGTTTTGATCTGGATCATGTGACCGGCTTTGTGATCGGCGAAAAGCTTGATATCTTCGAGCGTATTGCACCATTCGTCAGCGACCAGCTCAACATCGATGCCGCGCCGGTCCAGCTCCGCGGTCAGCCCCGCGAGCGCCTCCATCTGCGTTTCACGGTCACAGTCGCAGTCCATCGGTCCTTCGATCCGCAGGTGGAACGGCTTTGCGGTCTGCTCCAGGACCGCCAGATAATCCGCCATGGCTGCATAGTTATGATTGCCGAAGGCTGCGCCGATCGTACCGTAGACATCGATATGCAGGACCGGGGCATAGTGCTCGTCCAGACGCTGCGCCAAGATCCGGTCACGAAGCCACGCCACATACTCCTGAAGCTTTTCGCCGTGCGCGCCGAGCTTCGTCTCCACGTTGTTGATCAATGCGTGCGGGAGCACCTGCGCGCCCTTGATGATCATTTTGTCCGCATTATCATACCGGTCGTCCCCGGACTGGGTAAAGATCGGGATCAGGTGATCCGATACCGTGCAGCCGTATTCATCCGCCACAACCTCGCACATCATGCGCCCGCTCGCCTTTGCAACGGCGTCAAGCAGCGCCTGAGAAACACCATAGCGGATCGCCGTATGCAGCCGCTTGCCGCCGACCTCGATGGCTTCCATCCTTGCGGCAAGCGCACGGAAATTGTCCGCTTCCTGCCCGACCAGACACGGTTTGATGTACTGCTCAATAATAGGAATAAAATCCTTCGCCAAAAACAGCGGATCGCGCCCGCCTGCGCCGGAATACTGTACCGCCGCGCAGTCGCCGTAAGCGACCTGGCCGTCCTCCAGGATCAGCATGACCGAGATCGCCTCGCCTGCCTGACGGACGGCGGAAAAGCCCTCGGTGACAGGCTGGCCGATATAGAACATCCCGTCGTGCCCCGCGCCGCGCTTGATCGCGCGCTGATCGTCAAAATAGAAGCCGGTACGTCCGGGTGCGCAGACAACATTTTTGATTTTCATAAATAATACCTCCGTCGTTATCCATCAGTTTCTCGGCCGGCCGACCAGCCGCCCCTTACCGATCGCATACACATCATCGATGACCATCTGGAAGCTCGGCGCACGCTTTTCATATTTTGCGCGCTCTGCAATGCGCGCGGCGTGGAAATCCTTCAGGTCCTGCGGGAATGGGAGATTCCCCATGTTCAGAATCCGGATCGCGCCCTCGTTATCGCGGCAGGGAAGCATCTGCCCTGCGTTATAACGGCAGGGCGCAAACGGCACATCCAGCACGCCTGCCACAACGCCGCGGCAGACCCCCAGCGCGATATCTCCCTTGCCCAGCTCAAAGCATTTGTCGACAATACAGCGCGTCTCCCGGCGGATGATCTCCATTTCCTCGTCCAGATGCGAATTTTGAAATATCTGGTCTGCCATCATATTGACGACCTGCTTTGTGCAGCGGAGCCCCTGCGCATTTGCCTCCATCGTCGGGATCCCGATCGCTTCGTGCGGGCTTTTTACGATGACCTTTGTGGCTTTGGAGAGCGCGGCGATCAGGCTGCCCGTGGAGATCACGCCGAAGGCCTTGGCTTCATCAGCGGGGAAGCCGCCCATCCACTGATGCAGTACCGTGGTAACAACGACCTGATCGTACCCGTATTTGTGCAGATATTCCTCGGTCAGCTCCTCAAGCGTGCGGATGGCCGCGATGTCCTGCACGATGTTGCCGCACTGCCCGTAGCCGACGGTGATGTTGCGCACGCCCTGTTCGGCGGCAAGCAGCGCTTCGATGATGGCAGCTGCATGAGAAATGCACGGCGGCACCAGCGTGCCGGTCAGCGGTCCGTACGGCTCCCGATTGATGGAGATCCCCATTTCCTCGTACAGGCCTGTCAGCCGGTCAACATACTGCCAGGAGCGGATGGTCGTTTCCATCGGAACATTTTTGCAGTACGGAAGATTGTAGGAAATACCGCCGCCCTCATAGCTGGTAAAGCCGCCGGCATAGGCGATCTCCGTCAGCAGACGCGCGTCCGGGGTGCCATGCCGCACCTGCAGCGGCGTGTGGACGCTCTCGATCACGCGCCGGCAGCCGGCGACGCCGTGATTGACCGCGGGAAAGCCATTGAGCATGGCGCGCCCGAGCCGGATGGATTCCTGAATGCCGTTCTCCGCTTCGGCATAGCGGTTTTGCCGGGTGTAGCTGTCGATCGTGGTGGGCAGAAGGTCGGCCTCTCCCTCCTTCTCCAGATACTGCATGAGCTTGATATGTTCCTCGATCACCGGCACGCCGGCACGCGGCTGAATGAGCGTCCGCCCCGCTTTCTTGGCCTCCAGAAGCTTCGTGGAAAAGACACGTTCCGGCGAGAGCCGTTTCTGATAATCAGCAGCCTCCTGCAGGTCTACGTCCTTTCCCGTCGGCCATTGGCCAAGGACCTCCTGCCGTTCCTGCATGAAGACGCCTTCGTCCAGCTTTTTGTTCTGAATTTCCATCTATCTGATCATCCTTTTCATAATTTGAAGCGCCGCAAGCGGATCATGCGTGGAAAGCAGCCCCATTGCAGCGAGAATATAAGAGGAATCGATCAGGATCTCCGCGTTTTTCGGGCGCAGAGACGCCGGATCGGCGGGGTCATAGCAGAAATAAGACGCGATCTCGCGCACACGCGGTGAATGGATCAGGCTCCCGCCGGTCGCCACGACGCGCCGCACGGCCGTCAGATCCTTGCCCGCCTGCACGAACGTCTGCCCGAGCAGGGTATAGGTCTCTTCGATCGTCCCTGCATGGCGCTTTGCCGCCGTGCTGACCGCCATACATGCCAGTGCATGATCCAGCTGCGCCAGCTCCCCGTCACAGTCCGGGACGAGCTCCGTCTGTTCACTCAGCATCCGGCACAGCGTCTGCACCCGCTGCTCCGGGAGCCCGGACAGCTCTGCGAGGCGGCGTGCACCGACCGCATCCAGAATGCCGAGAACGGAGTAGCGCATCCCGATGTCTCCTTCGACGGTACGCTTGGCATACGGCTCCGGGAGACCTTTGTAGACGGTGTTCATCTGCCGGGGCATTCCTTCGCAGATGGAGTAGACATCAGTCGTTGCGCCGCCTACGTCCACCGCGGCCAGCTCGCCGATCCCCGGCTCGCCGCCAAACCCGCCGGAGAGCAGCTCAAGCGCTTTGAGCACGGCTGCCGGTGTTGGCATGAGGATGTCGTTCATCCTTTCGGCCGCGTGGTCGAGCCCCTTTGCCTGAATGATGCGGCTCAGAAAAATTTCGCGGATCGCGGCCTGCGTCTGCTCCGTTTTGAGCAGGCCAAACTTCGGCATGACATTTTCACATACCCGCACGCGGCATCCGGCGAGGATCCGCTCGCATTGCCGCGCAGCCGAGCGGTTGCCCGCGACGATGATCGGAAAATCCGGCTGCATGGCGGCCAGCATGTTCGCATTATGCAGAATGCAGGCCGTGTTTCCGCCGTCCGTCCCGCCGACGAGCAGAAAGATATCAGGCTTTTCCCGCCGGATCTGGTCGATATCATCCTCCGTCAGCTCAAACGAGAATTGTCCGATCAGCTTTGCTCCGGCGCCGAGGCTGGCCATGCGCGCGGCCTCCAGCGTCAGCTCCGGCACAAGGCCCGATACGATCATCCGCAGTCCGCCTGCCGCGGATGAGCAGGCATAGCGCTCGGCGTATTCGAGCCTGCCGGTTTTCTCCTCAAGCTGCCGCAGCGCGGCGGAAAAGCCGTCATTGACATCTGTCTGTACGGTCGTATAGGCGGCTGCCGTTCCAAGCACGCGCGCCGTGTCAACGTCTACGGCCGTCAGCTTGGTATAGGTGCTGCCGAAATCCGTCAATAAAACAGGCTTCATACCGGCACAGCCTCGCTGCATGCAGCGGCATCCATATGCAGAAGCTCACGCAGCGCGTCGATGGTCGTTTCCGGCGGCGTTCCGGGCGGGAAAGCGCGGTCAAAGCCCATGGCGTGGAAGCGCTTTTCCACATCCTCAAATTTCTGCTTGCCGACAACGATATTTCCGCCGACGACCAGCGGGATCCCGAGAAGGCCGGCCTCGTCACACTTTTCGCGCATCCCGCGGCAATCCAGCTCCCCCTGCCCATACAGGCTGGAAACCACAATGGCATCCGCGTCTGATTCGATGGCTGCAGAGATGTACTCCTCCTGTGACACCATAACGCCGAGATTAACGACATCGAACCCGGCTTCGGTAAATGCGTGATAAAGGATCTTGTTGCCGACGGCATGGACGTCTGCTCCGATCACACCGATCACAAGAACCTTTTTTCGTGTCTGCTCTGTTTGCATGGAAGGAACTCCTCTCAAAAAATGATTGGAAAAATTCATTTTCAGACCGTTTCTACCTATTATTGTAGCTTCAGCCACGGGGAAGTCAATTTGTTTTTCCGGAAATGCAACGAAACTTGCGTCGCTTGCAGGCCATGCAAGCGACGCAAGAAAAAAATTCATTTCGGAGAACGATTTGCCAGAAGCCGTTCGAGCCGTTCGGTCAGATAGATGGCAGAGCCCTCGTCGATCTGGTAGGAACAGGAGATCAGGCGCGCGTGTGCCGCAAACTGTGTCAGCAGCCCGAGCGCCTTTTGTGTGCAGAGCTTCTCATAGCCTTCCGGCACAAGGACCGCATCCTTGCCGCTCAGATACGCAGACAGCGATTCCGGCGGGTCAAAAAGCGCCGGTCCTGCGATTTGAAGCCCCTGCGTATATTCGTCGCAAAAGCTGCGCAGCAGCGCGCCGAAGCGCAGGCTTTGGCTGACGATCCCTACGCGCTGCCCGGGCGAAAGCTTTACGATCGGCGCAACGCTGGACGCCTGCAGGCGCAGAGCGATTTTTGCAACTTTTTCCGCCTGCCCGGTCATCCCGGCAAGCTGTTTTGCATGTTCAGTCGTCGTGATCATCACATCCATCTGCTGCGCGAGCCGCCCGGGGTGCTGCTGCACCTGCTCGAGCAGCAGGGTATGCAGCTCGATGCCGTCCATATGCCGGAGCTGCTCTTTGAGCTGCGCAAGCACCTCGGGGTTGCATTCGACCAGCGCGACCTGCAGCTTGGGCTGCTGCGCACAGAAGCGGCGCAGCTGGTCCGCAAAGAGCTGTTTCATTTCATGGACGCTGATCCCCATCTGGTGCAGCTGCTGCAGCAGCGCATCGATCTGCTCCTGTGCCGCCTGCCGGCGATCGGCTGTCCGGTGGTAGCAGACGAAACTGCCGCGCCCGGGTGTTTTGATCAGAAGTCCGTCCCGTTCCAGCTCGTCATACGCGCGTTTGACCGTACCTTCCGCCACATGCAGCTGTTCCGACAGTTCCCGCACGGTCGGAAGGCGTGTGCCGTCCGGGAGACTTCCGGCACGGATCCTGCCCGCAAGCTCCTGCCGGATCTGGTCATAGATCGGCGTTTCCCCTTCCGGTGCGCACAGATCAATGCGGTTGTTTTCCATTGCACTGCTCCAGATATGCCCTGCGGCCCGTCTCGTAGAGATCGTTTCCAAGGGCGTCGATGATCACGGTGACCGGGAAGTCCTCGACCTCCAAGCGCCGAAGCGCCTCTGCGCCGAGGTCCTCATATGCGATGACCTCAGCTTTTTTGATACATTTGCTGAGCAGTGCGCCGCATCCGCCGATCGCGCCGAAGTAGACCGCGCCGTGCTGCTTCATGCTGGCGATCACTGCCGCATTCCGCCTGCCCTTGCCGATCATACCGCGCAGACCAAGCGCGATGAGCGTGGGCGCGTAGGCATCCATCCGATAGGAGGTCGTCGGCCCCGCCGAACCGATGATCTGACCGGGTGCAGCGGGCGTCGGACCGACATAATAGACCACTGCATCCATCGGGTCAAAGGGAAGCGGCTTGCCTGCCTCCACCAGTTCGCAAAGACGCTTGTGCGCTGCGTCCCGCGCGGTGTAGATCACGCCGGTCAGCAGCACGCTGTCACCGGCGCGGAGCTTCCGCGCATCGGCTTCGCCAAGCGGCGTTTTCAGTCTGAGCGTCATATCAAAGCACCTCCGTTCTATGTCTTGCCACGTGGCAGTTGATATTGACAGCGACCGGCAGCCCTGCAATGTGTGTGGGCATGGAAAGCATGTGTACAGCCAGCGCGGTGGTCCTGCCGCCAAAGCCCTGCGGGCCGATGCCGAGCGCATTGATGCGCTCGAGCAGCTCGTGCTCAAGCTCCGCGTAGAACGGATCCTCATTGTGCCCGCCCGTCTCCCGCAGCAGCGCCTTCTTTGCCAGCAGAGCCGCTTTGTCAAAGGTGCCGCCGAGGCCGACGCCGACTACGATCGGCGGGCAGGGGTTCGGCCCGGCCTGCAGCACGGCGTCCAGCACAAACTGTTTTACGCCGTCCAGACCGTCCGACGGGCGGAGCATGGCGATGCGGCTCATGTTCTCACTGCCAAACCCCTTCGGCGCGACAGTCAGCTTCAGCCGATCCCCCGGTACGATCTCATAATAGATCATAGCGGGCGAATTATCGCCGGTGTTCACGCGGTCCAGCGGGTCGCGGACCACGGACTTGCGCAGAAAACCGTCTGTATAGCCGCGCCGCACGCCCGCATGGATGGCTTCGTTCAGATCGCCTGCAATATGGACCTCCTGCCCAAGCTCAACAAAAACGCAGGCCATGCCAGTATCCTGACAGATCGGCTGCAGCCGTTCGGCGGCAATGTCCGCGTTTTCAAGGATCCGTCCGAGCACTTCCTTTGCGATTGGCCACGGCTCATCTGCATAGGCCGCGCAGATCCGCGACCTTACATCCTGCGGCAGCTGGCGGTTTGCCTCGACGCACAGCCGCGCAACGGTGTCCGTGATGTGTGAAGCTCTGATCTCGCGCATCGTCATTCCTCCCCCTTTCGTTCTCCGATCGTATCCAGCAAGGTGCCGTCCCGGCCGATGACCTTTGCGATCACACGCCCGGCAGGCGGCAGCGGCGCCGGTGTGCCGGTGATCTGCTCGGCAAGCGCGCGAAGCTGTGTGATCTCCAATACCTGCATCCCGGCCTGCGTCAGCCGCTCGCGCAGCTCCTCCCTTCTGGGATTGACGGCGATCCCCGCCTGTGTGACCAGCACGTCAATGTCCTTGCCCGGCGTTGAGATGCAGGTGACGCGGTCGCGGACGATGGGGAGCCGGCCGCGGAATAGGGGCGCCGTGATGATCGAGAGTTTGGAGCCCGCGGCGGCATCGCTGTGCCCGCCGGAGCCGCCCATGATGCGCCCGGAGGAATCGGTGTGGACATTGACGTTAAAATCCGTGTCGATCTCTGTCGCGCCGAGGACGGCAACGTCGAGCGAATCCATGATGGAGCTTTTTGCACCGGCGCTTGCGTACTGCGCCGCGCCGACCTCGCAGTGGTTCGGGTTATCGCGGATGGAGGCCGCCGCCTTCAGATCAAAGCACTGCACATCCATCAGTGCCCGGAAGCAGCCCTCGTTGAGCATATCGACCAGATACCCGGTAATGCCGCCCTGCGCGTAGCTGCCGTGGATCTGCTCGCGGAGCATGATCTGCTTGAGATACATGGCCGTGGCAAGCGTCGCGCCGCCGGCGCCGGTCTGGAACGAGAAGCCGTCACGCAGAAGCCCGGAATTCTGGATGACCCGCGCCGCCGTCTGTGCCATGACGAGCGCAACGGGATTGCGCGTCATGCGCGTGGTGCCGGACACGATCCCCGCCGGATCACCGATGGCGTCGATCTGCACGACGTAGTCCACATAGATCTCCGAGATCGACCAGCCGGTCAGCGGATATTCCGCCAGCTCATCGGTGATGACGACTACCTTTTTTGCGTACATCGCGTCCGGGAACGCATATCCAAGGCTGCCGCAGGCGGATCTTCCGTACTTTCCCGTGCAGTTTCCCATGCGGTCGGAGCATGGCGCGGCGATAAAGGCCACATCGATGGGGGTGATGCCCAGCGCAATATCACGCGGGCGGCCGCCGTGCGTGCGGAACTCGACCGGCTCGTCCATCAGACCGGCGGAGATCTGCCGGCCGATCCCTGCGGAGATGTAGTTTGTCTGCACCTTCCGCACAACGTGGTTTTTGATGTGGTCCAAAAGCGGCGCGTGCGTGTCAAACAGCGCGCTGGCATTCACGGTCAGATCGCGGATGCCCATGGCTGCGATCTCATCCATGACAAGATTCAGCACATAGTCGCCGTTCCGGAGATGATGGTGGAAGGAGATCGTCATGCCGTCCTTCAATCCGGCCAGCGTGATCGCCTCACGGATGGTTTTTACCAGCTTCGTATTCATGCAAGTGTCCCTCCCCGCTTCAGGATCTGTTCCGCATCGGCAAGCGTCCGTTTCGCGCGGGCGGCGATCGGTGCATCGATCATTTTGCCATGCAGCGCGACCGCTCCGCGGCCCTGCCGCTTTCCTTCCTCCAGCGCTGCAAGCACCTCGTTCGCATGGTCGACCTCTGCCTGCGTGGGGCTGAAGCAGCGGTTGATATTGCCGAGATGGCGCGGCGAGATGGCCGCCTTGCCGGTAAAGCCGAGGCTCTTTGCGAGCGCAGCGTCCGCGCAGAGTCCTTCATCATCGTCAACATCCGTAAAAGGCGTGTCGTAGACATCGATCCCTGCCGCCCGCGCGGCCATGACCAGCCGCGTCCGCGCGTACAGGATCTCCGTCCCCTCTTTTGTCCGTTTGCAGTGCAGATCCGCGCTCAGATCCTCTGCACCGAGGAACAGCGCCTGGACCCGCGGGCTGGCAGACGCGATCGAAAACGCATTTTCTACGCCGAGCGCCGTTTCGATCAGCGCAAGGATGCCGACAGCTCCCGCCGGCAGACCGTTTTCTGCTTCCAGCCGGTCGAGCGTTTGCGCAAGCATCTGGATGTCCTCCGCGGTACAGGTTTTGGGCAGCATGATGAGATCGGGCTTCTGCGGAACAACAGCGGCCAGATCTGCAAGGAACATGGGTGTTTCAATGGAATTGACGCGGACGATGACCTCGCTGCCGCAGAGATGCAGATTGCCGATGGCATAGCGCACCAGATCGCGCGCCGCATCCTTTTCCGTCGGGGAAACAGCGTCCTCAAGGTCAAAGATCACGGCGTCTGCGCCGAAAAAGCCGCAGCTTGTCATCATTTTCGGCGTGTTGCCGGGCACAAAAAGCATGGATCTTCTCATCGGTCAGCCTCCTGTGCGCGCGCAAGCGCAGTTTCAAGTCTCGCCCGGATGATCCAGTCCAGCGCACCGCGGTCGTGCAGCTCGACAAGCGCCGTGAGCTGCTGTGCATCCAACAGCTCGCCGACGGTCTGCTTCATGGCCTCACCGAATTGCGCGCGCAGCGCTGTATGGAGAATGATCTGTGTCTGATCTGCCGGTGTGACCGTCACGACGACATCGCCGGATTCGTCCGTTCCCGCCGTGGCGGAATGCAAAAGTCCCCCCATGAAAATTCCTCCTTGTAATATATCAATTTGATGATATTATATAATACAATCAGGCTATTTGCAAGAGAGACAACATGCGCTATACTGGAAGAAACGCAAAGGAGGACTGCTCTATGCCGGAAAACGCGATCCAGCACAGTCATATTTACAGCACCTATTTTGCCCCGCGCGGCAGAAGCCGTATTTTCAACCTGGGCATTCAGCTCGCGCAGCTGTATTTATCGCCGTTTGACCAGATCATCGGTGTGATCGGGGAGGCCGGCTCAGGAAAAAGCGTGCTGATCAAGGGGATGTTCCCGGGTCTTGAGCTGACCAACGATGACGATGGCGTCAACGTGCGCCCGCTGCCGATCCTCGACCAGGATGCGGAGACCGGCTTTTTTTCCCCGCATACCTATCATATGGACATCCGCTTTGAGATGGGCTTTCATCAGCTCAGTGAGCTCGCGGATGCGATCCGGCTGGCCGTGCGCCGCGGCAAGCGCGTCGTGATCGAGCATTTTGATCTGATCTACCCCCTGCTGGGCGCAAATGCAAACCTTCTGATCGGTGTCGGCGAGGAGATCATCATTACCCGTCCGACGATTTTTGGTCCGGAGCCGCAGGAGGTCTATCAGCGCGCCTATGACTCTCTGCCGTATCGGCTGATGGCGCATACGGCAGAGGATCTTTGCGAGTGCTTTTTGCCGCCAAAGGAGCTGGAACGCTGCTCGCATGATGACGTGCACCACGGCTTTATCCTTGCCTTCCCGGACACAGCGCCGGAGCTGGATCTGGATCAGCTGGAGCAGCAGGTCGCGGAGGTCATCGCACGCGACGTACCGGTCGACTATGTGGACGAAAGTCATATCCGTATCGATCACATGATCCACGAATGCACCGGCCCGCGTACCCACGTTCGTTCGACCGGAAAGGTGCAGGGCTTCCGCCTGCTCAAGCATTTTGTATTCGACCCATATACCAGACGCTATCTGCTGGTCGGCTGCGTCGGCGAGGATTCCGAAACCTATATGCAGCGTCTGGACCGGCTGTAACAGGCACGCTTTGTTTTTTCATGAAGGTTTGCGCAGAGCGCAAAGTGAAGGATCGTGCTTCGCACGATGTGAAGGTTGACTGTGCCAAGTGAAGGATCGTGCTTCGCACGATGGGAAGGGAAGCGTGCCACACATTTCCGCAGATATTTCCCTGCGAAGCACCTTCCCGGCGCGAAGCGCCGCTTCCCGTGCCGTCAGGCACGCTTCACTCAAAAAAAGAGCTTTTGTCCCTCAGGACAAAAGCTCTTTTTTCGTGTATCATGTGAACACTTCGGATCAATTTCCAAGTTGGTGGCACAAAACTGTGCCCCAGCGAAGCGGTCACAGTTTTGAAGCGAGGAGCAGCGGAGCAAGCTCGCACTTCGTACCCCTGCATCACGACCCAGCAACGCGGTCGCGATGCAGAAGCGAAGAAACGCCCCGTCCGGCTAAGAGACCTCGCCGCAAGGCGGGGGCTCGTGCCAAAAGGGGCGTTTCTGGGCTGTGTCATGTGAACACTATGGATCAACTGCCAAATTTGGAATACAAACCCGCAATCCAGCGAAGCGATTGCGGGTTTGAACGAAGAAAGACCTTTGCTGTCGAGGCGGGCGCGCCCTGCGCGGCTGCCTGACATACAAAGGTCATTTCTGAGTGGTGCCGGTGGCCGGACTCGAACCGGCACGCCATCGCTGGCGGTGGATTTTGAGTCCACTACGTCTACCAATTCCATCACACCGGCGTTGCTGTCGGTAATTATACAGCATGGCGCGCGGAAATTCAAGAAAAAACTTCCGGAAGCCGCGTTATTCCTCCGCTTTCATCTGCTCGTTGAGGTGTTTGCAGAGCAGGGCGAGCGAGGCAGCCATGTTTTCGTTCTGGACGAGGATATGGTCGGGCACGTTCAGGTGCTTGGGCGCAAAATTCCAGATGGCGAGGATGCCGTTGCTGATGAGCAGATCGCACACGCCCTGCGCCTGCTCGGCCGGGACGGTGATGATACCGATCTTGATCTGCTCGCGGCGGCAGATCTCGCCGAGGCGCGACAGGTGCATGATGGGCTTGCCGCTCTTGGAGGTGCCGATGATGGCGTCGTTCTCGTCAAAGGCGGCGACGATATTCAGGCCGTATTCCGCGAAGCCCGAGTAGCCGAGCAGTGCACGGCCCAGCTTGCCCGCGCCGATGAGCACGGCGTCGTTCGTGTTGCCGTAGCCGAGGAACTGCTCGATATCCGCGATGAGCGCGGCGCGGTTATACCCGATCTTCGGGCGGCCGCCGGAGGAGACGAGCGCCAGATCCTTGCGCACCTGCACCTCGCCCATATGCAGCCCCGCTGCCAGCGCCGTGGCGGAGATATTGACGCTGCTGCCCTCCGGCAGACTTTTGAGGTAGGCAAGATACGTCGGCAGACGCTTGAGTGTTGCTTTGGAGATCTCTTTTTCCATATGGCCGCTTCCTTTTGCTGATATCGATAAACGAATTTTGTATCGATAAATTTATACCACACGCGCGCGGTTTTTGCAACCCCCCAGCCAAGGCGCCTTAACTGCAGATCTGGCGCGAGATCTCCCGCCGCAGCCGCAGCATGATGCGCTTTTCCAGGCGCGAGATATACGACTGTGAGATGCCCATGAGGTCCGCGACCTCCTTCTGCGTCTTCTCCCGGCGGCCGCCGAGGCCGAAGCGCATGGAGACGATCTGCTTCTCCCGCTCCGGCAGCCGGCCGAGTGCCTGCCGCAGCAGCTGATGGTCCACATCGTCCTCCAAGGGGCGCATGACGATATCCCCGTCCGTGCCCAGCACGTCCGACAAGAGCAGCTCGTTGCCGTCCCAGTCGGTGTTGATCGGCTCGTCGAGCGAGACCTCCGTCTTCTGGTTGGCGATCTTGCGGATGTGCATGAGGATCTCGTTTTCGATGCAGCGCGAGGAATAGGTCGCGAGCTTGATATTCCGGTCGGGCCGGAAGGTATTGACCGCCTTGATGAGCCCGATGGTGCCGATGGAAATGAGGTCCTCGAGATTGACACCCGTATTTTCAAACCGCCGCGCGATATACACGACCAGGCGCAGGTTGTGCTCGATGAGCGTCTGCCGCGCCGTCTCGTCCCCGGCGGCGAGCGCCTCGATCGCGCGGCGCTCGTCCTCGGGCCTAAGTGGCGCGGGCAGGACGTCGCTGCCGCCGATGTACATGATCTTCCCCGGCTGTATGAGGCCGAGCTTCTGCAGAACAAGTTCCAGTTTCATCCGATCTCTCCTCCGATCAATGCATGATAGCTTCCTCCGTCCGACACGGGCGTCGGGGAAAAGGCTGCAAGGCAGCGCTTCATTTCCCCCGGCCCGTCCTGTGCTTCGCAGCGCAGGCAGAGCAGCAGCCCCGCCTGCGTGCCGACGCTCCGATAGCTCAAAAGGCGCGCAGGAAGCGCGGGGTCGCGCGTTTTGAGCCGCAGCAGCAGCGCCGCCGGGTCGGCCAGGGCCTGCGGCGTGACGTCTGCCTCCGGCAAAAGCGCCTGCAGCACGCCCGCCTCGGCGACGAGCACGCGCTCGCCGGTCATCGGGTCGCGGAGCGTGCAGCCGGTATCGTGCAGCGCCCGGACCTGCACGCTCCGCCCGCCCAGGCGCAGCTGCAGCGTGCGGATCTCACCGCCGTGCTGCACCGTGCAGGCAAAGACCGTGTAGCAAAGCGCGTACAAAATCCCCGCCAGAAGCAGCAGTCCCAGCCCGCTCACCGCGTAAAACGTTCCGCCCGGCAGCACGAGCACGCCTATGCCGAACAGCTGCGCCGCCGCGACCGCCGCGCCGCCGAAGGCGCAGACGGCCGCGAAGAACAGCGCGCCCGTGCGCAGCGTCCCGCGTCCGGCACCGAACGCGATGAGCAGCATGGCCGCAAGGCTCGCCAGCTTCACCGGCAGCTGCCGCAGAAACGCCAGCGCCGGGAACAGCGCCGCCGCGGCGTACACGCCGCCGAACGCCGCCGCCAGCGCCAGCCGCAGCCGCAGGATGCGCCCGCCTCCAAGCTTCGCCGCGCAGACGAGCAGCAGATAGTCCACTGCTCCGTTGAGCAGGAACGCCTCGTCGGCGTACACCGTCATCTCCATCGCCTCCCCCTGTTTGTCCCGGCCAGTCCAGCTTAGCGCGCGGAGGCAAAAAAAGCGGTCGCAATTCCAAGCGGAATTGCGGCCTTTCGTTCGTCAGGTTTTCCTTGTATTGTCAGATCGGCTTCCCGCCGCGCAGAATCTGGCGGATGCTTTTTTCCGCCTTGCTGCGCGGGATCATCAGCTCATGCCCGCAGCCCGTGCAGCGCAGGCGGAAATCCATGCCGCTGCGCAGCACCAGCCACTGCTTCGCGCCGCAGGGGTGCTCTTTTTTCATGACGAGGATATCGTTGACCTGTACGTCCATGGCGTATCTCCTTTTCTTCCCCTGCCTGCATATATTGGAGCAGGAATTGGGGGGATCTTATGAATCATATGCTTCCGGAAGGGCTGCATCCGCAGCCGGAGGGCTATACCAGAGAGGAGCTGCTGCTCGCCATGCAGCAGCGCAGGGTCCTGCAGGCGCGGGCCGTGCTGTGTGACGAACGTCATGCGCTGCATGTGCCGCTCGGCTGCTGCGAGGGTGTGATCGAGCGCGCGGAGGGCGCGCGCGGCATTGCCGGCGGGCAGACGCGGGACCTTGCCATTCTTTCCTGCGTCGGGCGGCCGGTGTGCTTTCATGTGCTGGGATTTTTCCCGGACGGGCGGGCGCGGCTGTCGCGCCGCAGCGCGCAGGAGCAGGCGCTGGATCTGCTGCTCCGGCAGCGGCCGGGAGATATCCTGCCCGCCGTCGTGACGGGGCTGGCGGAGTTCGGCGCGTTCTGCGACATTGGCTGCGGCGCGCTGGGGCTGCTCGGCACGAGACGCATCTGCATGTCACGTCCGGCGCACGCGGCGGACTGCCTGCGGGTGGGCCAGCGGATCTTCACCGCGGTCCGCACGCTCGACCCGGTGCAGCGGCGGGTGACGCTCACGATGCGCGAGCTGCTCGGCACGTGGCAGGAAAACGCCGCGCGCTTCCGGGCCGGGCAGACGGTGACGGGGGTCGTCCGCACGGTGACGGACTACGGGGCGTTCATCGCGCTGACGCCGAACCTGTGCGGGCTGGCAGAGACGGACGGGCGGCTGCGGCCGGGGCAGGCGGTCTGCGTGTTCATCCGGGCCATTCTGCCCGAGACGCTCCGGATCAAGCTGACCGTCCTGCATCCGCTCGAAGCGCTGCCGCCGCAGGCGCTGGTCTACACCCGGACCGAAGGCCATCTCGACCTCTGGCGCTACGGCACCCCGGACCGCGCAAAGGCGGTGACGATCTTCTGATCGCCTGCCCCATGCAGGCAGCCCCTTGGCTCCCCTTCCAGGGGCCGATTCCCCCTATCAGGGGGAAATGTCCCG
>ERZ1026844.159-NODE-159-length-55147-cov-16.099488_pt1 | contig 55147 bp, 52 predicted proteins | sample MGYA00380152_ERZ1026844 | MGnify/ENA primary metagenome ERZ1026844 (study PRJEB33269, sample SAMEA4719788) | human gut metagenome | biome: human-associated habitat; feature: organic feature; material: feces | place: Cameroon | collected 2013-10 ... | reverse complement strand
CAGCTGTGCTCGGAATTCCGCGAGTTTTTCCCGGAAAACGCCGTGGAATACTTCATTTCCTACTACGACTATTACCAGCCGGAGGCGTATATCGCCCAGACGGACACGTATATCGAAAAGGATTCCTCCATCAACGACGAGATCGAGCGCCTGCGCCACAGCGCGACGAGCGCCCTGTCGGAGCGGCGGGACGTGATCGTCGTCTCGTCCGTCTCGTGCATCTACGGCCTCGGCGACCCGATCGACTACAAAAACATGGTCATCTCCCTCCGCCCCGGCATGGAATATGACCGCGACGAGCTGATGCGCAAGCTGACCGACATCCGCTACGAGCGCAACGACATCAACTTCGTCCGCAACGCCTACCGCGTGCGCGGCGATACGCTCGAGGTCTACCCCGCCTACTGGGCGGGCCAGGCCATCCGCATCGAATTTTTCGGCGACGAGATCGACCGCATCTCCGAGATCAACGCCGTCACCGGCGTGCCGGAGCGCATTCTGAACCACGTCGCCATCTACCCCGCGTCGCACTACGTGGCCTCGAAGGAGAAAATGGCCCGCGCCATGAAGGACATTGAGGCGGAGATGTGGGAGCAGGTGCGGTTTTTCGAGGAGCACGACAAGCTGCTCGAAGCGCAGCGCATCCGCCAGCGGACGCAGTACGACCTGGAAATGCTGCAGGAGATCGGCTTCTGCACGGGCATCGAAAACTATTCCCGCGTCATCGCCGGCCGCGCCCCCGGCACCCCGCCGACGACGCTGCTCGACTACTTCCCCGACGATTTCATCCTCTTCGTCGACGAGAGCCACGTCACGCTGCCGCAGGTGCGCGCGATGTACAACGGCGACCACGCGCGTAAAAAGAGCCTCGTCGACTACGGCTTCCGCCTGCCCTCGGCCTATGACAACCGGCCGCTCACCTTCGACGAATTTACAGACCGCATCCATCAGGCCATCTACGTCTCCGCCACGCCCGCGGACTATGAGCGCAGCCGCGCCGGGCAGATCGCCGAGCAGGTGATCCGGCCCACGGGCCTTCTCGACCCCGAGGTCTTCGTGCGTCCCATTGAGGGGCAGATCGACGATCTCATCGGCGAGATCAACGCCACGACCGACAAGGGCGAGCGCACGCTCGTCACGACGCTGACGAAGAAGATGGCCGAGGATCTGACCAAATATCTGACCGAAAACGGCATCCGCGTGCGCTACATGCACTCGGACATCGGCGCGATGGAGCGTATGGAGATCATCCGCGACCTGCGCATGGCGAAGTTCGACGTGCTGGTCGGCATCAACCTGCTGCGCGAGGGGCTCGACCTGCCCGAGGTCTCGCTCATCGCCATTCTGGACGCGGACAAGGAGGGGTTCCTGCGCTCCGAGACGAGCCTCATCCAGACCATCGGCCGCGCCGCGCGCAACGCGCAGGGCCGCGTGCTTCTCTACGCGGACAAGATCACGCCCGCCATGCGCGCCGCCATGGACGAGACGGCCCGCCGCCGCCAGATCCAGGACGACTATAATCAGGCGCACGGCATCGTGCCGAAGACCATCGTCAAATCCATCCGCGATCTCATCGAGATCTCCGCCTCCCCCACGCCGGAGCGCAAGGGCAAAAACGGCGTGAAGATGACGCGGCAGGAGCTCGCGCGCGAGATCGAGAAGCTCGAAAGCCAGATGCGCAAGGCCGCGCACATGATGGAATACGAATACGCCGCCGTGCTGCGTGACGAGATCATCCGGCTGCGCGCGGAGGCGGAGAAGAAATAAGATGACAACAAGACTCGAACTTCTGCCGGACGTCTATCTGACCGCCGTGCAGACTAGCCGCTTCAAGACCGCCTGCTTCAGCCTCAGCTTCCTCCGGCCGCTCCGGCAGGAGGAAGCCGGCATGAACGCGCTGCTGCCGAGCGTTCTGCTGCGCGGCAGTGAAAGCGCGCCCTCCATCCGCGCGATCGCGGACCGGCTGGACGCGCTCTGCGGCGCGTCCGTCGGGTCGCTCGTGCGAAAAAAGGGCGAGATCCAGCTGACGGGCCTGTTTGCCGACGGTCTGGAGGACCGCTACGCGGGCGAGCCGGTGTTTTCCCGCCTGCTGGAGCTGACGGCGGAGCTTCTGCTGCGCCCGCGGACGCAGGGCGGCGTCTTTGTGCCGCAGATCGTCATGCAGGAGCGGCAGAAGCTGCTCGACACAATCGAAAGCACGCTCGACGACAAGGCCGAATACTGCCAGACGCAGCTGCTGCGGCAGATGTGCCGCGGTGAGGCCTACGCCGTAGGCCGTCTCGGCGAGGCAGGGCCGCTGGCCGCCGTGGATGAAGCTGCGCTCTGGGCACACTATCAGAAGGTGCTGGCGTCGTCCCGCGCGGAGCTGTTTTATCTCGGCAGCAAGCCCGCACAGGAGGTCGCCGCGCTGCTGCAGCCGCTGCTGAAAGCTCTGCCGCGAAGCGCGTGCACGCCAGTGTCGACTGCCCCCGGCCCGCAGCCCAAGGCGCTGCGCCGGACGCGCGAGCGACTGCCGCTCGCGCAGGGGCGCATCGCCCTCGGCTTCCGCACGGGCATCACGCTGCACGACGGCCGCTACCCCGCGATGCTCCTGTGCAACGCGATCCTGGGCGGCGGCGAGCAGAACCGGCTGTACACCGTCATCCGCGGCGAGCAGTCGCTCTGCTACGAGGCGGGGAGCTGGTATGACGGGCACAAGGGCATCCTCTGTGCCGAGGCCGGGTGCGATTTTGCCGACCTGCCCGCCGTGGAGGCGGCCATTTTGCAGCAGGTCGGCGCGCTGGCCGCCGGAGACTTTTCGCAGCAGGAGCTGGATATCGCCCGCGCGGGGCTCCTGTCCGACCTGCGCGCGATGCATGACAGCCCCGGGCGGCTCGACGAATTTCTGACTGGCCGGGCAGCGGAAAACCTGCCGCAGGACCCGGACGCGCTGGCCGCGGCCCTGCGCCGCGTCACAAAAGAGGATGTCCGGCAGGCCGCGGCCGCCGTGACACCCGATACCGTCTGTACGCTGGAGGAGGACGCATGAGCTGGACCGACTATCCCGCGCTCGGCGAGCGCTGCTATTTTCTGACGCTTCCGAACGGCCTTGCCGTGCGCGTGCTCCCGAAGCCGGGCTTCGCGGAGAAATTCGCGTTTCTCGGCACCAATTTCGGCTCTGATGACGTGTGCTTTACGTGGAACGGCGAACGCCATACCGTGCCGGACGGCACGGCGCATTTTCTCGAGCACCGCATGTTTTCCCTGCCGGACTGCGACCCGGAGGATGCCTTTTCCCGCCTCGGCGCGCAGGTGAACGCCTTCACCGACTACGCCATGACCGGCTATTATTTTTCCTGCACCGAACACTTTGACGACTGCCTGCGGCTGCTGCTGCGCATGGTCACGACGCCGGATTTCCCGCGTGCGGCCATGGCGTCTGAGCGCGAAGTCATCGCCGACGAGATCGCGCTCTACGCCGACTCCCCTGCCGACTGCGCGCAGGAGCGGCTGTACCGGGCGCTCTACCGCCGCCACCCCATCCGCACCCCGATCACGGGCACGCGCACGTCCATCCGCCGGGTGACGCCGGAGGTTTTGCAGCTGTGCTTTGACGCGTTCTACCGGCCGGACAACATGGCGCTCATCGTGATGGGCGACGTAGACGCGGAGCGCGTGGCGGAGCTGGCACGCGCCTGCACGCCGGAGGCGTCTTCCGCCAAAGTCCTGCGCGAGCCGTTTTTGCAGGAGGACCCCGGCGTCTTCCGCCGCCGGACGGTGCGGCACGCGGCCGTCTCGCTGCCCTCGTTCTCGATCGGCTTCCGGGCCGAGCCGGGAGAGGATCTGATCCATCAGGCCGCGGTCGGCACGCTGGCGGCCGAGCTGCTGCTCGGCGAGAGCTCGGCGCTGTATGAGACTTTGTACGAGGCTTCTTTGATCGACGCGGATTTTTCCGCCTGCTTCACGCAGGTGCCGGGCGCGGCGCTGCTGCAGGCCGGCGGCACGGGAAGACGGCCAGATGCCGTGCTTGCCGCCATCCTGCGGGGCGCGGAACAGGCGCTGGCGCAGGGCTTTGACCCCCGCCGCTTCGCGCGGCTGCAGAAGTCCGCCTGCGGCAGGCTCATCCGGGAGCTTGACGGATCGGAATCGACCTGCTATCGTATATGCGAAGCGTATTTCGCAGGCGCGGGCTGCTTCGACGAGCTCGCGGCCCTGCAGGCCGTTACGCTGCGGGAGGCGGAAAGCTTCCTGCGCCGGACGGTCACACCCGCCCGCGCGGCGATCAGCATCGTCTGCCCCGGCAAATAAGGAGGAATGTTTCCATGTTTCTGGCTTCACCCATCACCTTCCCGAATCTCGGCATCACGGTCGACCCGAGCCCCGTGGCCTTTACCGTCTTCGGCAAGGATATCTACTGGTACGGCATCATCATTGCCAGCGGCTTTCTGCTGGCCGTTCTGTATATGCTGCACCGCGCAAAGGACTTCGGCGTCACGCAGGATGACGTGCTCGACATGATCCTCTGGGCCGTGCCCATCGGCGTCGTCTGCGCGCGGCTGTACTACTGCATCTTCTACTGGGAGCTGTATGAGGACGATCCCATCTCCATGCTCTATATCTGGGAGGGCGGACTTGCCATCTACGGCGGCATCATCGGCGGCGTCATCACGCTGCTCGTCGTGGCGAAGGTCAAGAAGATCCCCGCGCCCGTCCTGCTCGATCTGGCGGGCATGGGCGTGATCATCGGCCAGTGCATCGGCCGCTGGGGCAACTTCATGAACCGCGAGGCGCACGGCGCCGTGACGGAGGCCTTCCTCAAGATGGGCCTGCAGGACGCGGCGGGCGTCGTGACCTACTATCACCCGACGTTCCTCTATGAATCCGTGTGGAACCTCATCGGCTTCATCGGCCTGCATCTGTTCTCGAAAAAGCGGAAATTTGACGGCGAGGTCTTCCTGCTCTACGTCGCCTGGTACGGCCTCGGCCGCGCGTGGATCGAGGGTCTGCGCACCGACAGCCTGTATCTGTTCTCCACGGGCATCCGCGTGAGCCAGCTGGTCGCCATCGTCTCGTTCCTGGCCGCCGCCGGGATCCTCGCCTGGGTCCTGCTCAAAAAGAAGCCCGCGCCGGACGCGCTCTATGTCAACCGGAAGCCCGCAGAGCCTGAGGCGGCTGACGGCAAAGACACGGACGATTAAAAGAAAATTTACAAAAATCCTCACAATTCCGACCCCTTGCCTATTCCATTTTTTTAAAATCAGTGTTATACTGGTGATTAAAATAAGAGACTGAAAGGAGTTTCCTTATGAGTTTTTCTGAAAATTTTGAAGCTGCAAAGAACCTCGCCATGGAAGCCGCCCAGACCGCTGCCGCCAAGGCAAAGGAGCTGGCTGCTGTAGCAAAGGCCAATATTTCCATCTACGCCGAAGAAGACAAGGTCAAGAAGGCTGAGATCGAGCTCGGCAAGCTGTACTACCGCGATTACGCCGTCGGCGAAGAGCTGGATTCCGCGGAATACCTGCCCTGGTGCCAGAAGATCGACGAGTCCAAGAAGGCCATCGCTGACCTGAAGGACTACATCGCCTCCCTGCGTACCGAAGAAGAGCCTGCCGAGACCGAAGACGCCCCCACCGACGACGATTTTGAGATCGTTGTCGCCGACGAGGCCCCGAAGGCCGAGGAAGCGCCCGAAGCACCGAAAGCGCCCGCCGAAGCGGCACCTGCTGAAGAAGCACCCAAGACGGAAGAATAATTGCCTGAAAACGGGCGTGCTGCTTGCAGCGCGCCCGTTTTTTTGTATGACGGGAGACAAGCGATGCGAAGGCTCTGCCTCTTTTCCGGCGGCCTCGCGCTGGCCGCCGCCCTGTATGTGTACGCCGTCCATGCCGCGCCCTGGCCGCTGCTGCTGGGGCTGGCGGCTTTGTGCGGCGGGCTGTTTCTGCTGAGAAAAGCCGGGACGCGCCGCGCAGCGGTCTGCGTGCTCGGGCTTTTGACGGGCTTTGCCTGGTGCCGCGGGTACGAGGCTTTGTTTTTGCGCCCGTTGGAGCGCTATGCCGGGCAGGAGCTGCCGTTTGCGGCCGAAGCCCTCGCCGCACCGCAGCAGACGACCTATGGCCAGTCCTGCGAGGTGCGGCTGAAGCTTGGCGGACAGAGCTGCACGGCAGTTTTGTACTTTGACGAGGCGGATGCGGACATCCGCCCCGGCGACACGCTCAGCGGCCTCGCCCGCATCACGACGGCACAGGAGCGGCTGCGCCGCGGCAGCGATTACGATATCAGCCGCGGTCTGCTCCTCTCGGCCAGCTGCCGCGGGACGCTCCATATCCAAGCGGCCGAGACCGTCCCGCTCCGCCTGCTGCCCGCGCGCTTTGCGCAGCGGCTGCGATCGGCCGTCACGGCCGTCTTCCCTGCCGATACGGCCGGATTCGTCCGCGCGCTGCTGCTGGGCGACCGCTCCGGGCTGCGCTACGCCGCGCGCAATGAGCTGGCGATCGCGGGGATCTATCACGCCGTCGCGGTCTCCGGCATGCACGTGTCCATCCTGCTGGGGATGATCCTGCTGCTGTGCGGCGGCAACCATCCGCTCGCCGCCGCGCTGGGTCTGCCCGCCGCCGCGTGCTTCATCCTGATGGCCGGCGCACCGGCCTCCGCTGTCCGCGCGGGCGTCATGCAGGCGATCGTCCTGTGCGCCCCGCTCCTGCGGCGGGACTATGACCCGCCGACGGCCATCTTCGCCGCGCTGCTCGTGCTGCTGGCGCAGAACCCCTGGGCCGTGCGGGACGTGGGGCTGCAGCTCTCATTTGCCTCAACGGCGGGCATCGTACTCTTTGCGGGCCGGCTCTACCGCGCGCTCACGGATCACCGGCGGCTGCAGCGCTGGCTACGGCCCAAGACGCCCCTGCGCTGGCTGCTGCGCGCCATGCTGACGGCGCTTTGCTGCACGCTCTCGTCCATGGTCTTCGCGCTGCCCATCACGGCGGTCCAGTTCGGCGAGATCTCGCTGGCCGCGCCGGTCGTGAACGTGCTGGTGCTGTGGCTGCTGTCGATCGTCTTCTGCGGCGCGATGCTGACCGCGCTGCTCGCCCTCGCCCTTCCCGCCGCGGCGGCGATCCCGGCGGCGGTGCTGAGCTGGCCGGTCCGGCTCGTTCAGCTCGTGGCGCATGGCGCGGCGAAGGTGCCGTTTGCCGCGCTGTATCCGGAAAACGGGTATCTGATCGCGGCGGCGGTCTTTCTCTACGCGCTGGTTTTGCTGCTGGCGCTGCGGCCGGGGACGGTCCGGCTTTGGCACGCGCTGGCGGCCGCGGTGGTGGTGACCGGGTGCTGCATGGCCCTTTCCTGCGCCGATGCCGCCCTGCCCGTGAGCAGTTTTGCCATGCTGGACGTCGGACAGGGGCAGTGCCTCGTCAGCCGGACGGGCGGCAGTGTCACCGTCATCGACTGCGGCGGCGCTGAGGAGGCGAGCGGCGAGACAGCCGCGCGCTACCTGCTCGCCCGGGGCATGCCGCGGGTCGACCGCCTCATCCTCACGCATTTTGACGCCGACCACTGCAACGGCGTGCGCCAGCTGCTGCGCCGCGTGCAGGTCGACACGCTCTACATCCCGGAGCTCTCGCCAAGCAGCCGCCTGCGCACACAGATCCTGCTCGCCGCGGCGGAGGCCGGGACGAGCATCCGGTACGTCACGCAGGACCTGGTGCTGCCGCAGGAGGGCGGCAGTCTGACCATTTTCGCGCCCACCGGGGAGAAAGACGAGGAAAACGCGGGACTTTGCGTCTTGGCAGCCTGCGAAAAATATGATATTCTAATAACCGGCGACCTCACCGCACAGGCAGAGTACCGGCTGCTGTCGCTGCACACGCTGCCGCAGGCAGCGGTGCTGGTGGCCGGGCATCACGGCGCGGCCACCTCGACATCCGGGGCGCTGCTGCGCGCCGTCCGGCCGGAGGCCGTCTTCATTTCCGCCGGGGCGGACAACCGCTTCGGCCATCCCGCCGCGCAGACGCTCGCGCGCATCCGGCAGTCCGGCGCGGCCGTGTACCGCACAGACCTGTCCGGCACGATCACCATCAGGGGGTAAGAACATGGCAAGAAAGGCACCTGACCAGGACGCCGGGGAAGCGCTGCGCCGCTTCAAGAGCGACCTCAAGGCAGGCACGCTCGGCAATTTTTATATCATCAGCGGCGAAGAGGCCTTTCTGCGCAGCCATTACGTGGATCTCATCACGAAAAAGATCGCGGACGGGCCCGCGGGCGAGTTCAACTGCCACCGCTTCTCCGCCGACGACTGCACGCCCCAGGCCCTGGCCGACGCCATCGACGCCATGCCGATGATGGCCGAGCGGACGCTCGTGCGCGTGGACGACGTCGATCTATTCAAACAGCCGGAGGGCGCGCGCGAGCAGTACGCCGCCATTTTCTCCGACCTGCCCGACTACTGCTGCGTGCTGTTCGTCTACGACACGGTGGAGTTCAGGATCAACGGCACAATGAAAAAGCTCGCCGCCGCCATCCGCGAGCACGCGCAGATCCTCACGTTCGGCAAGCAGTCGGAGCGCGATCTGTGCGCGTGGATCACGCGGCATTTCCGCGCCCACGACAAGATGGTCACGGACGATCTGTGCCAGTACCTCATTTTCCGCACCGACGGCCTCATGACCACGCTCGCCGGGGAGATCGACAAGATCGCCGCCTATCAGCAGGGCCCGGCCATCACGCGCGGGGCCATCGACGCGGTCGTCATCCCGGCGCTCAGCGCCCAGACCTTCGATATCAGCGACGCCGTCGTCAAGGAGGATTTTGAGACAGCGCTCAGCAAGCTGCAGGAGCTCTACGCCATGCAGACCGACCCCATCGCCGTGCTCGGCGCCATCGGGGCGCAGCTGCGGCGGCTGTTTTACGCGCGCGTCATCCTGTCCGCGGGCGGCGGGCAGAAGGAGCTCATGGAGCTGACCGGCCTCAAGAGCTACCCCGCAGGCCTGACCATGACGGCCGCGCGCCGTGTGACCGACGGCTTCTGCCAGAAGGCGGTGGAGCTGGTTCTGCAGACCGACGTCGCCATGAAGACCGGCGCCGACGACCCCGAGCGGCTGCTGGAGCTGCTGCTCGTGCAGCTTTCGCAGGAGGCGCGGCATGGATAAGCTTCGCATCCGGCAGGCGATCGTCGTCGAGGGAAAATACGACCAGAACGCCCTGCGGCAGCTGGTCGACACCCCGATCTTCACCACCAACGGCTTTACCGGCATGAAGGACCCCGCGCTGCTGCGCCTGCTGCGGCAGGCCGCAAAAACGACGGGCCTCATCATCCTGACCGACTCCGACGGCGCCGGTTTTCTCATCCGCAACACGCTCAAAAGCGCCCTGCCGGCAGAAGGCGTGCTGCACGCCTACATCCCCGACATCCCCGGCAAGGAGCGGCGCAAGACCGCGCCCGGCAAAGAGGGCCTGCTCGGCGTGGAGGGCATGCGCCCGGAGATCCTTCTGCAGGCGCTGCGAAACGCCGGCGCCGATTTTGAAGACGCGCAGGCCGCGCCCGCGCGCGAGCCTGTCACAAAGCAGGACTTTTTCACCCTCGGCCTTTCCGGCCGGCCCGACAGCGCGGCAAAGCGTGCGGCGCTCCTGCAGGCCCTTTCCCTGCCCGCGCACATGAGCGCGAACGCCCTGCTGCAGGCCGTAAACGTGCTGTTCTCCCGGGAGGAATTCCTGGCGCGGTTTGTGGAACCGTAAAGTTTTTCCTGCCCGGGACGACCTCTCCGTCACGGCTTCGCCGTGCCACCTCCCCGGAAGGGAAGGCCTAAGATCTTCGCACGAACCAAAGGCTCCCCTTTCAGGGGAGCTGTCAGCCGCAGGCTGACTGAGAGGTTGTCCCTATACCGGACAGCCTTCCAGACTGAAACATAAAGAGGAATCACCATGATCGATATTTCCGTAAAAGACCTCGTCAAGAGCTTTGACGCGGATACGAATCTGCTCGACGGCGTCAGCTTTGACGTGCAGGAGGGCGAACGGGTCGGTCTGCTCGGGCGCAACGGCGCGGGCAAGACGACGCTGTTCAAGATCCTGACCGGCGAGCTGGACTACAATTCCGGCGAGGTGCGCTTCGCGCCCGGCCGCAAGGTCGGCCTCATCTCCCAGATCCCGCACTACCCCGCGGGCTACACCGTCGAGGACGTGCTGCGCACGGCCTTCCGGGAGCTGACGAACATCCAGAACAAAATGCGCCAGCTGGAACAGCAGATGACGGCGCATCCGGACAAGGCCACGCTCGCCGAGTACGACGCGCTTTCCACGCGCTTTCAGACCGGCGGCGGCTACGAGACGGACATGCAGACCGACAAGATCTGCAACGGCCTCGGCATCCCCGCCGCGCAGCGGCAGCAGGACTTCGACAGCCTCTCCGGCGGTGAGAAGACGCGCGTGAACCTCGCGCGTCTGCTGCTCGAGAAGACCGATATCCTCCTGCTCGACGAGCCGACGAATCACCTCGACATGCACGCGGTGGAGTGGCTCGAGGGCTATATTGAAAAATTCAAGGGGAGCGTCCTGACCATCTCCCACGACCGCTATTTCCTCGACCGCGTCGTCACGCGCATCGTGGAGCTGCACGACGGCAAGGCGGAATTCTATTCCGGCAACTACTCGTTCTACGTGCAGGAAAAGCAGGCGCGCTTTGAGCTGCAGCTCAAGCAATACGAAAAGGAGCAGGCCAAGCTCGCCCAGCTCGGCTTCACGCTCGAGCGCATGAAGGGCTGGGGCATCAACAACCGCACGCTCTACCGCCGCGCCATGTCCATCCAGCACCGGATGGAGCGCATCGAAAAGACCGACCGGCCCACGCAGGACAAGACCATGCGGGCAAAATTCGCCCAGCGGGACTTCTTCGGCGACGAGGTTCTGTCCGTCAAGGGGCTCGGCAAGGCGTATGACGGACGGACGCTGTTTTCCGATGTGGAGCTGCAGGTCGCGGGCGGCGAGCGCATCGCCCTGCTCGGCGACAACGGCACCGGCAAGTCCACCTTCCTCAAAATTCTCCTCGGCGAGGAGGCAGGCGCGGGCCGCATCAAATTCGGCCCCACGGTCAAGTGGGCCTACCTGCCGCAGATCATCCACTTTTCCCACCCCGAGCGGACGCTCCTCGACACGATGCTCTATGAGAAGAACTGCACCGTGCAGACCGCGCGCGACCGGCTGGGCGCGTATCTGTTTGAGGGCGAGGACGTGTTCAAGACGGTCGGCTCCCTCTCCGGCGGCGAGCAGAGCCGGCTGCGTCTGTGCATGCTGATGGACGAGAAGATCAACCTGCTCGTCCTCGACGAGCCGACGAACCATCTGGATATCGACTCGCGCGAATGGCTCGAGGATGCGCTGGAGGACTACGAGGGCACGCTCATCTTCGTCTCGCACGACCGGTATTTCGTCAACAAGTTCGCCACCCGCATCTGGGAGCTGGAAAACGGGCAGATCCGCGACTACCTCTGCGGCTACGAAAAATACCGCTCCATCAAGGAGAAGGAGGCCATCGCGGCCCCCGCACCCGAAAAGCCCCAAAAGGAGCACAAGGAAAAGCCGAAGACCTCCGGCAGCAAGATGCTCGAAAAGAAGGTCCGCGCGCTCGAGCGCGAGATCGAGAAGCAGGAGGCGCTGTCGGCGGAGCTGGACACGAAGATCGAGGCCGCGGCCGCCGATTATCAGGAGCTGGCACGGCTGATGGAAGAAAAGCAGCAGGCGGAGGACACGCTCGCGCAGATGATGGAGCAGTGGGAGGCCCTCTCCTGCGAGCTGGAGGACGCAACATGATCCCGGTATGGCTGATCGCGGCGATCGCGCTGCTCGGCGCGGTCTGTCTGGCGCTGCCGCTGCACATCGGCATGACGGGCGTGTGTCTGCTGCTTCTGGCGGCGGTGCTGCTGGCGCTGCGGATCCTCCGAAAAAAGGACGCGCCGAAGGTCTGGAGCCGGATCCTCATCGCGCTGACGGCCATCTCGATGGCGGTCATCTTCGGCGCGATGGGCTATATCAGCGTGCAGGGAAAGGACAGCCGCATGACACCAGACGAAACACCGGACTTCATCGTCGTGCTCGGCGCACAGGTCCAGGGCGACGGACCGTCGCTGACGCTCAAAAAGCGGCTGGACAAGGCGCTCGAGTTCCTGCAGGCGCACCCGGACCGGACCGTGATCGTCTCCGGCGGGCAGGGCCCGGACGAAGCGCACACGGAAGCGTCGGTCATGGCGCAGTACCTGCTCGCGCACGGCGCCGACGCATCGCAGATCCTCGAGGAGCCGCAGGCGTCGAACACGCGGGAAAATCTGCTGTTTTCAGCGAAGCTCGCCGAAGAGGCGGGGTTCGACACGTCGCGCGTGCTGATCGTGACGAGTGATTTTCACATGTGCCGGGCAAAATATATCGCAAGAACGCTCGGCATGGAGCCCTATGGGCTATCCAGCGGCACATGGCCGTGGATCCTGAAGCTCAACTATACGCTGCGCGAGGTCTTCGCCTTCTGCAAGGCGGTTTATCAGGCGCACCATTGACTTTCCGTGCCCCTGTGATAGAATGATGCAAAGAACGACACAAAAGGAGTGTTTTGATTATGAGCGGATGCAGCGGCAACTGTTCGAGCTGCGGCGAAAGCTGTTCTGACCGCAAGCAGGAGAGCCTGCTTGCCGAACCCAACAAAAACTCGCAGGTGAAAAAGGTCATCGCCGTCGTCTCCGGCAAGGGCGGCGTCGGCAAATCGACCGTGACCTCCATGCTGGCCATGGCCATGCACAAGCTTGGCTACAAGACCGCCATTCTCGACGCCGACATCACCGGTCCGTCCATCCCGAAGGCCTTCGGCCTGCACGAGCAGATCGTCGGCAGCGACGACGGGATGCTCCCGGCCGTCACGCCGGAGGGCATCAAGGTCATGTCCATCAATCTGCTGCTGCCCAATGAGACGGACCCCGTCATCTGGCGCGGCCCGGTCATCGGCGGCGCGGTCAAGCAGTTCTGGACCGACGTGTGCTGGGGCGAGGTAGACTATATGTTCGTCGACCTGCCGCCCGGAACGGGCGACGTGATGCTGACGGTGTTCCAGTCGCTGCCGATCGACGGTGTCGTGATCGTCACGAGCCCGCAGAGTCTCGTGTCCATGATCGTCTCCAAGGCCGTCAACATGGCGCGGATGATGAACATCCCGGTCTACGGCTTTGTGGAGAACTACAGCTACTTCCAGTGCCCGGACTGCGGCAAACGCGTGGAGATCTTCGGCAAGAGCAAGCTCGACGAGCTGGCGCTGCAGTTCTCCCTGCCCGTCCTCGCCCGCCTGCCGATCGACCCGGCTGTCGCCGCCAGCTTTGACGCCGGCCGGATGGCCCAGGTCAACACCGACCCCGTCATGCCCGCCGCCGAACTGATGGCCAAAGCCTGACCCCCAAGGCTCCCCTTTCAGGGGAGCTGGCTCGGCGCAGCCGAGACTGAGAGGTCGTCGCAGATTTGCATAGAAAAACCCAAACCGCAAATTCAGTTTGCGGTTTGGAAAGGAAGAAACGAGCACAGAGGATAAGAAGCCTTGCTTGCAAGGATTCGTTCCGTCGTGGTCGTTTCTGACGTGCCTCCGGCGGCCATATCTTTTCCCTTGCGCGGGAAAAGATATGGAAGAAACGGGCGCTTGGGGATACGGGGTGCATGCTGCCTCTGAATTTAGGTAAATCCCAATGTTTTAGTCGTCGTTCCACTCGGTGATCACCTTACGAATTTCTTACTACGCGCCGCCTGATACGCGGGAACCAGGTTTGTGGGCAGTTGCCTTTGAATATTTGCAGTCAATAGAAGGTGCAGGCCGGATTTGCTGGTCTGCACCTTTTTGCATTGGTCTTCTGTATTTGCACACACCAAAGGCTCCCCTTGCAGGGGAGCTGGCAGCCGAAGGCTGACTGAGAGGTTGTATCAAATTTGCAACGACCTCTCCGTCTCGGCTTCGCCGAGCCACCTCCCCTGGAAGGGGAGGCTTTGGGACTGCGCACTCCAAAGGCTTCCCCTATGAGGGGAAGCTGTCGCCGCAGGCGACTGATGAGGTGGGGCAGCTTCATGCCGCATGCAATACCCCCTTGTTATTTGCCGCAGCTTCGTGTAAAATAGATATAATATTGCGATTTCTGAACGGAAATCAGGAGGATCATCATGCAGTGGATTGAAGTGACCATCAAGACCGCGCCGGGGGCGATCGACCTTGTGTGCGACCGGCTGACCGTGCTTGGCTTTGACAGCTTTATCGTGGACGATCAGGATCAGTTCCACGAATTTCTCGAGGAAAACCGCCAGTACTGGGACTATGTGGACGAAGATCTCGAGCAGCAGATGCAGGGGCTCTCGCAGATCCGGCTGTATCTGGAGGAGGGCCCGGCCGTGCCGGAGACCATCAGCCATCTGAAGGACCAGCTTGCCGCGCTGCGCGCGCAGTACCCCGCGACCGACTTCGGCTCTCTGGACGTGCAGCTGGCCAACGTCAAGGATGAGGACTGGGAAAACAACTGGAAGCAGTATTACCAGCCGCTGCCCATCGGCGAAAAGCTGCTGGTCGTGCCCGAGTGGCTGCACCCGGAAAACCCGGAGCACCGCGTCGAGGTCCTGCTCGACCCCGGCATGATCTTCGGCACCGGCGCGCACGCGTCCACGCAGATGTGCATGCGTGAGCTTGAACGCGCCATCCAGGGCGGTGAGCGCGTGCTTGACCTCGGCAGCGGCAGCGGCATTTTGTCCATCACGGCCATTCTGCTCGGCGCGGCCCACGCCACGGGCGTCGATATCGATCCCAAGGCGGAGGATATCGCCCGTGAAAACGCCGCCATCAACCAGATCTTTGCCGACCGCTTCACGGCCGTCACCGGCGACGTCATCGGCGACAAGGCCATGATGGAGTCTCTCAAGGGCCATTACGACGTGGTGCTGGCCAACATCGTGGCCGACGTCATCATCCCCCTCAGCCGCGTCGTGCCGGAATTTCTGCAGGAGGACAGCATCTTCATCTGCTCCGGCATTCTCAACACGCGCCTGCCCGAGGTGCTGGACGCGCTGGAGAAGAACGGCCTGCAGATCCTTTCCACCGAACAGCAGGAGGATTGGTGCCGCGTCACCGCCGCCCTGCTCGAGACCTGACGGGAGGGGTCATCTGTGCGTATTTTTTCCTACCGCAACAAACGGGCGCTGCGCCGCGCGCTTCTGATCGCGCTGCTGGCCGTGGTGCTGATCGGGCTGCTCATCCTCGCGCGCATCAGCTACCTGGGCCGCTACGCGGTCTATTCGCCGGACGGCGTCTACTTCGATAAGACGCAGAAGCTGCAGCGGGAGGACGTCCCCGCCGCCGCGCCGGCGGCGGACCCGGAGGAATATCCGTTCGAGACCATCCTCTCCGCCTCCTCCGGCGAGGAGGAGACCGGGCCGGATACCGTCCAGCTGCAGGGCTACTATATCTCCACGACCATGCTGGCCAACGGCGTCGACGAGGTCCGCCAGGCGCTGCAGGACGCCGACGGCTACAACGCCGTGCTCATCGACGTCAAAAGCCCCCTCGGCAACTTCTACTACTCCACCGACATCGCCGACGCGCAGACCGCCGACGCGGATATCTCCGCCTGTGATGCGCTCATCCGGGAACTGACTGAGACGCCCGATCTGATCGTCGTCGCCCGCGTCCCCGCGTTCTCCGACCCGAATTTCGTCGCCAAGCACTATTCCTCGGCCCTCACCACGACCTCCGGCGACCTGTGGATGGACGAGCGCCGCTGCTACTGGCTGCGGCCGGACTCCATCGACGCGCAGAGCTATCTGGCCGCCATCGCGCTCGAGCTCGATTCGCTGGGCTTTGACGAGGTGCTGTTCGATAATTTCTACGTGCCGAGCGACAGCTCCATCGTCTGGGATACCGAGGCCATCACGCCGGTCGCCGCGCTGGAGGACTGCGCAGAAAACCTGACCGCCAACCTGACCGGCAGCAGCATCCGCCTCGCGCTCGGCACGAGCGTGCCGTCCGTCGCGCAGTACGCCAGCCGCGTCTTCGTCACGACGGAACGGGCCAACGACGTGCTCTCCGTGACCGACGCCATGACCGAGGTCCTGCCGGACCCCGCCACCCAGCTCGTCTTCGTCACGACCTCTCACGACACCCGCTTCGATGCCTCCGGCGTCATCCGCCCCCTCCTCGGCGACAGCAGCGGGGAATGACGGCGGTCCGCCTGCCCCGGCAGCTCCGCCTGGGTACAAAACGTGAAAAAACGCAGCGCCGGCTTGCGGGCAGCGCTGCGGTATGATACACTGAAAGCGGCCCTTGGTGGGGCCGCTTTTTAAGGGATTGGTTAGAGATATCTAATTTAGGTTCGGGAGGATACGCGATGTTTTGGGATCGGGTGGCTTGGGTGTATGATGTGTTTGCGAACGGGATCAACCGGCGGGCGAACCGGGCGATGTGCGCGGCGGTGGCAGCGCAGGTCAGGCCGGAGGACGAGGTGCTGGAATGTGCCTGCGGCACGGGGCTGCTGACCGGCGTGATCGCAGCGCGGTGCAGGGCGCTGACGGCGACGGATTTTTCTGAGAAGATGCTCGCGCAGGCAGAACGAAAGTATGCAAACTGCGGCAACGTGCGGTTCGCGCAGGCGGATATCACGAAGCTCGACTACCCGGACGGGCGCTTTGACGCGGTCGTGGCCGCGAACGTCATCCACCTGCTGGACGAGCCGCTGCAGGCGCTGCGGGAGCTGGACCGGGTCTGCCGCCCGGGCGGACGGCTCATCATCCCCACGTACATGAACCGGACGGACAAGGGAACGACCAACCGCGTCTCGGGCGCCATCGGCAGGGCCGGAGCGGATTTCAAGCGGGAATTCACGCTCGAGAGCTATCAGGCGTTCTTCGCGGCGGCGGGATACACGGACGCGCGCTATACGCTCTGCGAAGGGCGCATCCCCTGCGCGGTGGCGGTCCTGCAAAAGCGGGAGGAGGCGACGGCATGAAGGTCACGACACTGGATGAGGCCTCGATCCGGGACATCGGGCAGGCCTTCGGTTACTATGATTACGGAGAAGAGCACGGGCTGATCGACGCCTTCCCGAGCCGGGACGCCGCGGCGGCCTTCATCTGCGGCTATGTGCGCATGGCGCTGCAGGGCGGGATGCTGCACACGACGAGCCCGCGCGGCGAGGGCTACCTTGCCTATAAGCGCCCGGGGCAGAAGCTCTCGCTGCGGGCGATGCTCCCGCTGGCAAAGGGGTTTCTCGGCGCCATGGCTCTTCCTTCGCTCGTCCGCTTCACGCGGATCATGTCGCAGGGCGGCCAGGGGCTGGACAAGCGGCTGGACCGGGAAAAGAAGCCATACATCTTCGTCGGTCTGGTCTGCGTGCGGCAGGCGTATCAGGGGCAGGGCTATATGCGCAAGGTCATGGAGATGGCCTTCGCCGAGGGCGACCGGCTGGGCATTCCGGTGATTCTGGAGACCGACGCCCGGTCCAAATGCGACAAATACCTGCATCTTGGCATGAAGCTTGCCGGTACGCGCCGGTTCGGCACGCACGGTCTGCTCTACGACCTCATCCGATACCCCGAAACAAAATAAAAACCGATTCTCGCCCGCACCGGCGTTGCACGACGCCGGGCAGGCGGGATTTTTTTGCGTCTTTCCGGCCATCGGCGGCAGCTGCATGCTGCGGCATGTATAGAAAACGGCGGGCGGTGCCATAAAAGGCTTGGAGGGATCGCTATGAAACTTGCTTTTTTTGATGCAAAACCCTATGACCGCCCCGGCTTTGACGCCCACGCCGCCGGGACCGGGCTGGAGATCCGGTACTTTGAGACGAAGCTGGGCGAGGACACCGTGCAGCTCGCGCGCGGCTTTGACGGCGTGTGCGTGTTCGTCAACGACACGGTAAATGCGAAGGTCGCAGACGAGCTGTACCGGCTCGGCGTCCGGGTCATCGCGCTGCGGTGCGCGGGCTTCAACAATGTGGATACGCACGCATGCCGCGGCAGGCTCCGCATCTTCCGCGTCCCGGCCTACTCGCCCTACGCGGTGGCGGAGCACGCGATGGCGCTGCTGCTGACCGTGAACCGGCACACGCATAAGGCCTATATCCGCACGCGCGACTTCAATTTCAGCCTGTCCGGCCTCACGGGCTTCGACCTGCACGGCAAGACCGCCGGAGTGGTCGGCACGGGCAAGATCGGCCGCGTGTTCGCGGAGATCTGCCGGGGCTTCGGGATGCGGGTACTTGCGTATGACAAGTTCCCGGACCCGGGCAGCGGTCTTTGCTATGCGGCGCTGCCGGAGCTTTTTCATCAGGCGGACGTCATCTCGCTGCACTGCCCGCTCACGGATGAGACGCAGCACATGATCGACGCGGCGGCCATCGCCGGCATGAAGCCCGGCGTCGTGATCGTCAACACATCCCGCGGCGCGCTGGTGGACACGGAGGCGCTCATCGAGGGGCTTCGCAGCCGGAAGATCGGCGCAGCGTGTCTGGATGTGTACGAGGAGGAGGCCGAGCTTTTCTATGAGGACCGTTCGGAGGCCATCATCGAGGACGACACGCTCGTGCGGCTGATCGCCATGCCGAACGTCATCGTCAGCTCGCATCAGGCGTTTCTGACGAAGGAAGCGCTCAACAACATCGCCGCCGTGACCGTCGACAATCTTCTGAAATTTGGGCACGGTGAGCCGTCCCCGGACACCGAGGTCTGCGCCCCAAAAGAACAGGATCAGCGGCGCTCCTGAGCGCCGCTGGTCGGTTTTCCGGGTCGTTTTCCCGCCGGAAATATCAGGCTTTTTCAAATTCCTTTACCACGTCCTCAAGCAGCTTGCGGATGGGCAGGTGCTGGGGACAGACCTTTTCGCATTTGCCGCATTTGAGACAGTCGGACGCTCTGCGGCCGGGCGCGGTATGGACGACGCTGTAGTAATCGTCCGCGTTCCAGTCGTGATAGAGCTGCTTGGTGTTCATAATGGCGAACAGGTCGGGGATGGAGATGTGCTGCGGACAGCCGTCGGTGCAGTAGCGGCAGGAGGTGCAGGGGATGAGGTGCTTGCTGTGGAAGATCTCCTGCACGCGTTCGACTGCGGCCATTTCCGCTTCGTTCAGCGGCCGGAAGTCCCGCATGAAGGAAATGTTGTCCTGCATCTGCTCCATGTTGCTCATGCCGGAGAGCACCATCAGCATGCCGGGGAAGCCCGCGGCAAAGCGCAGGGCGTAGCTTGCCGGGCTGCCGCCGTGCAGCGCGTCCAATACGGCCTTCGCGTCCTCAGGCAGCCGGACAAGATTGCCGCCCTTGACCGGCTCCATGACGATGACGGGCTTGTCATATTTCCGGCAGACCTCATAGCAGGCGCGGCTCTGGACAGCGGGATCGTCGTAGTCCGCGTAGTTAAACCGGATCTGGACGGCTTCGATCTGCGGATAGTCCGTCAGGATCTGCTCGAGCACCTCCGGACGGTCATGGAACGAGATGCCCACATGGCGGATCTTGCCCTCGGCCTTGGGGGCAAAGACCGTCTCATAAGGATAACGGCACGATCATCCGCAACGGCGTCGTCTACCGGGCGCAGCCATCCACCGAGGAAACGTGCGTTCTGTACCGCGACGGCACGATGAAGACCTTTACGCCAAGCGAATTTGGCGCGCAGCAGGCAATCCAGGATGGTGCGTGGCAGTCGTGGGTCTTCGGGCCGAGCCTCTTGGACGAAGCCGGCAAGGCGAAGACAGACTTCATCACCTGGGACTACATCCGCGAAAGCCATCCGCGCACGGCCATCGGCTATTACGAGCCGGGACATTATTGCCTGCTGGTGGTGGACGGACGGCAGAAGGACTATTCGCGCGGAATGTTCCTGACGGAACTGTCGAAGCTCTTTGAAAGTCTTGGCTGCAAGGCGGCGTATAATCTGGATGGCGGGCACTGCTCGTTCATGGTCAAGGACGGCGTGGTCGTCAGCCATCCGTACAAGCCGACGAAGGACGTCAGCGACGGCATTCTGATCTGCGAAGGAAAGGTGGGAGCATGATGTCATTTTGGAGACTCTTTCGGTGCCTGCTCCGGCACGTGACGCTAATCCTGGCGCTGACGTTTCTGGTATTTCACGTCCTCGACTGGTATAATCCGCTGATGGCGTTCTCGACGAACCCCATGTCGTCGACACTTCTTCTGATCTTCAGCATCAGTGCCGTGCTTCTGGCCTTGACAGAGACGATCGAAGCGTATCGAAACCGAATCAAGCATAATATGTAAGCAAACCGGGCAGAACGCACGGCCACGTTCTGCCCGTCTTTTATGCCGCGTATGTCCGCACGCGTTTTGTGAGCAGCCGCACGGCGCTGCACCTGCGAAGACCATACGCAAGTGCGGCGCCGATGCCGAGACCAAAGCATAAAAACAGCAAATGAAACGGCCCGTAGGCCGACGGCGGGGTCATCGGCCACGCCGTCGTAGAGACCCATTGTTCCAGCATAAACCCCTCCTTACCGCGCATTCAGAAAGAGACATTCCATACCCGGGTCTGTGCTTCAAATATGTCCGGCTGCACGGCTTCCGCCGGGATGCGCTCCAGCTCCTGCCGCAGAAGCGACGAACAGGCAGCGAAAATAAACCGGCAGTCCGTTTCCATGCTGTGTTCCGCGTTCGCGTAGGCTTTCATGTAAACTTGCCTCGTCAAAGCAGGCAGCACTTGCGGCAGGCTCTGTGCGCAGAAACGCCGCGAACACCGGATGCAGCGCCTTCTCGTACCGGACGTGCCCCAGAAGCGTGCCCGGCCAGAAGGAATTGTGCGGTCAGGTAAACGCATCCGCCGCGTAGTGCAACATCGTGCCGAGCTTAAAAAAATCCCACGCGCTCGATGCTTCGTGCAGCGCAAAATGCTTCCGGCAGCGCGTCAGGAACGTGAATGAGTCTTCCGCATTGTGCCCGCGGAACTTGCGGTGATGGACGATGCCGCGCAGATAGCTGAACTGGTTGTAGTCCGGCTCGATGCAGCCGATCAAAAACGCGATGCAGTGCCGCCGAAGCTGCGGGCTGTTCTCCCGTGACAGGAGATGCAGCCCCAGCGCTAAGTGATCCTCGCTTCTCATTGTGCGCTTGCACCCTCCGGCTTCGTGCGGTTCGGTCGGTCGCGGACGATCAGGAACGCAAACACGGCGAAAAGATTGAAGAACAGGCCAAGGATTGGCCAGAGGGATTTGTTCATGCCCTCGCAGACCGCGCTTTTGTACAGCCACGCCATCACCAGCAGCCAGTACACCGCGCCGAGCGCCAGCCACAAAACGATGAGGCCACCGAACAGAACGAAGTGTCCCGAGCGGCGTAATATTTTTCCCCCAATCGCCGTGTTCCCGGTCGCCATCGTGTTCTGATTTCGCTTCGCCGGATTGCAGCCGTTCGGCCTTTGCAGTCTGCTCCCACGCGTGTGCGTCGCGGATCTGCTGCGACAGGCTCAGCGACACCGCGATCGCACTGACCAGCGCCGGCACCACAGCGAGAATGACGACCGTGACAAACGCCTTCTTGTAATTCCAACGCATGATTTTTTCTTTCATAGTCTTACCTCCAGACAAAATAAGAGCGTCTTCTATCTTGGACGATACCATGATAAAAGCCGCTCTTAAGCTGCCGTGAAAGCAAATGAAAACAGAATTGAAACCGAACGATCAAGAAATGCCGCGTCCCAGCTGGCAGACTTCCGTCATTGCCTTTGTGCTGCAAATTTCCCCGGCCTCCATGGCCCCCACGCCCAGTACGTAGCCGCCCTCCTTTGCGTTTGGGATGCAGCAGGTAAAGCCGCGCAGGGATGCGAGCATTGTTTCGGTAAAAGCTTCGTCCGGCGCGCCGCAGGTGATGAGGAAATAGAAGGTCTTTCCCTCCAGCTGCTGAAAAAAAGCGCAGCTGCGGTCGATGACGGCCTTCATCTGCGCGGTCATAGAGTAGAAATAGATGGGCGAGGCCAGCACGATGACGTCCGCCGCCAGCATCTTTTCCCGGATCTCAGCCATATCGTCCTTCTGCACGCAGATACCGCCATTGCGGAAGCAACCGTTGCACCCAAGACATCCGGCGATCTTCTCGCCCGCGATCTTGACCTTTTCCACGCTGCACCCGGCTTCCTCTGCGCCGCGGGCGAACTCGTCGCTCAGGATCGCAGAGTTTCCGTTCCGGCGATGGCTGCCCTCCAGGATCAGAACCTTTTTCATTTTACGCCCTCCCGTTCGTAATGCCGAGGCTCTCGTTCGCGCCCAGCGTCTCGTCCGCGATCATATCCGCCATGCATTGCGCGATCGCGGCGCGGTCGACAAACCAGCAGACCGGCTTTTCGCCATCTTTGGTCAGCGCATACGTCTCGTTCTCGCCGTCCCGGATGCCCGGACAGCGCAGAAGCGTTGTCACGGCGGAGCTGGCCGCGATGGTGTCGGCCGCCTGGATATACTCTGGCATTTTCTTCGCCAGCTGGTTCAGCATGATGCCGTGGATGCCCCTGATCTCATGGTGGATGCCCATGCCGGTGATCCAGATGATGCGCTTCACGCTGGTTTTCTCAAGTGCCGCTGCGATGTTCTTCGCCATCGCCAGCACGTCACCCTCCAGCGAGCAGAGCAGCACGTCCTGCCCGCCCATCGCGCGGCACACGTCCTCTGCGTTCAACGCATCGCCCTGCATGACATTGACGCCGGTCATGTCCATATCCCCGAACTTTGCCGGGTTGCGGACAAAAACAGACAGCTCAATGTCCGCAACAGACTGCATTCTGCGGGTCAGATACTTGCCGGTATGCCCGGCGGCTCCGAAGATCACAACTTTTTTCATAAAACGTTCCTTTCTCTGCAGCGCAGACCGCTGCGTTTCTTACAGCTTTTCGGTTTCCTCCCGAAGATATTCGTTCAGCTTGCCGAGGGTTTGGAGATACGCGGAAAGCTCTGCTTCCGAAAGCCTGCCGTAGGCCTGTTCTTCTGCGGCCTTCAGCGGCCGGGCCGTCCGGTCCGCAAGCGCACGGCCATTCGGGGTCAGGTGGATTTTTTTGCAGTTCCGTGTGCCGGGGACGGGGATCAATTCTACGAGACCGTCCTTTGCCAGTCCCGCGATCGCCGTATTGATGGTCTGCTTTGCGTAGCAGCCGCGGCGGCACAGATCCTGCTGCGTCTGATCCTCATCGGACTCGGAAATGCAGTAAAAGACCCACAACGCGCTGTCCGTCAGCCCGAATTTTGCGGCTGCGGCGTGATAGATGGCGTTCTGTTCCTTCCGCTCCTGTTCGATACGGAAGATCACGTCTCTGATCTCCATGGCCTACCTCCCTGTATTATCTGTAGATAATGCCGTTTCTCTCGGATATTCTTCTCAGTACCATGGCGATCATCATGCAGATGCATTCCGACACCGTCACGGTGTACCATACGAATTCGTAGCCAAAGATGAGCGGCAGAAAATTGATGCAGGCAAAATTGAACACAATGCTTCGGCACACATTGATGGCGATCGCGTACTGCGTCCGCTTGGTGGAAAACAGATAGGATGCGATGACCGCGGTAGCCGCGGCAAACACATAGTTCAGGCAGTATTTCGGGAGCGCGTCGCATACGATCGGCACCGACGCCGCATCCGCGCCGAATAACGCGCACAGCGGTCTGCCGACAAAGAATGCCAGGAAAAAGATCCCAACGCCGCCGGCAAGCGCCATGGTCTGTCCGCTTTTGAAGTAGAATTTCAGACTCCTGTCGTCCTTCGCGCCGTAGCTTACACCATACAGCGGCTGCAGGCCGCTTGCAACGCTCCACATCAGAGACGAGAACAGCGAGCTTGCATAGACGATCACGGAGAAGGCATTGAGCGCCGCATTGCCGAGGTGGGTAATGCGCATGCGGTTCATGGAAAAGGAAATGATCGGGTTTGCAAACTGTGAGATCATTTCCGGCAGTCCGCGAAGCATGACCTTCCGATATAGAGACCCCTGCGGCCGGAAGCGCCGGATCTGGAGCTTTCCTTTTTTAGGATAAAATGAGACGATACGATGAGAAATCCGATCGAGCCGGCAAGACCGTCGTCCCCTTCATGACCAACGGCGGCTGGCCCGGCCACGTCATCAAGGACATGAAAAAGGCCTGCCCCGGCGCAGCATTTGCCTGCGACCTGCAGGTCGGATTCGACTCCAACGGCGGCGACCGCCTGGAGACCCCGGAACCCCAGATCGAAGCCTGGGCCCAGACCGTCAAAGCACTGCTGTAAGCCCAGGCCCCGGCCAGCACCGCCGCCAACTGCTTCCGAGCCCCTCGCGCCCAAAAAGCAAACTCGTAAACAAACTAAACAGCCGCCCTCCGGTGCGCCGGAGGGCGGCTGTTTGGTTATGCGAAGCAGATCTCGCTGCAGATGAGTTTCAGGTCGAACAGGTCAGCAAGCTACAGTCTCCTGCGGCCGGACCTCGTCGGGGCCTCCAGCAGGATATGCGCTTCATAGCCGGTGCCGCTTTTGTGGCGGTAGAGCTCCTCATAGAGCCAGACCGCCCCGGCCGGCGGCAGCGCCTGCTTCACGCGCGCATGGCGGAAAATGACCGTATGATAGCCGGAAAATGGGGAGTCGATGGAGAACGTCAGGTCTTCGCCTACATGAATTTCCTGAATGACGCCGTCGTGAAAGGAAAAATCCCGCATCAGCTCCGGCGGAAGATCCTCCCGCGCCCGGGCCTCGCGGAATGCACGGCCGGTCTCGTCCAGCCTCGCCTGCACGTCCGCCGCCACCGGCCAGGTCTGACCGGCAAGATACCATTCCTTCGTCAAATACCGCATCTCCCGGCACCTCCATCCTGCGAAAACACCGCATTTTCTATCATTGTACGGACCTCCGCCGATAAAGTCAAGATTCCCGGAACCTTTAAGAGCATATCCTCCCCGACGGGAGCGGCATACAGAAGAAGGAAAACACGCTGTTTGCGGACTTTGCAAGCAGCGTGTTTTGTATTGAAGGGAAATGCTTTCGTTATGCGCCGAGCGTTCGCGCGCGGACGGCTTCGACCAGATCGACGGTCTGGGCGCGGGAGACGAACGCGGCCGGTTCGCCGTCCACGGCGGCAAGGCAATTCTCGCCGTCATAGCGGTAGAGCGTCAGCGTGAACGTCGGGAAAGCCTCGTTATCCAGATGGATGACCAGCGAAATTTCCTCCTGCCCGGCCGGTGCTTCGTCCGTGAAGCTGACGGCGGTCAGCGAACGCAGCGCGGTGCGCAGATCGTAGACGTCAAATTCCACGCCGCCATACGTCCAAGTCCCTTCCGCGTCCTCGCCGTCTTCGTCCTCGGGCGGCGTATAGGTGAAGGTATAGGTTTCGCCCTCCAGCGTAACGTCCACAGAGGTCACGGTGTCAAAGTCCGCGGTGAAGAGCTTCTGATGGCGCAGCGTGTCGTAGGACACTGCCGTGAGTTTGTCAAACTCTGTCTGCGTGATGGAATAGACAATTTGAGAATCACCGACGCGTGCGTAGCACGTCACGTCAGGAATTTTGTCTGCGTCGTTTTCTACAGCCTTGTTGTACGCCGCCAGCTCCTCCGGGTTCTGCGACAGGTGCAGCACCAGCGTGCCGGCATCCGTTTCATTTCCGTCTTCATCCGAGCTGCTGTAGTCGAGCGTGACCGTCAGCGCGGGCTCGTCCAACCCAAATGCCGCAAGTTCCTCGTCGGTCACATTGTAGCTCACGTAGTTTGTCAGATCGAGCTCGTGCAGTGCGGTCAGCCACTCGGTGATAACAGCCGTATCGAGCGGCTTGCCGTCCGTGAAGTACACATCGTCCGCGCAGATGCTCGTGCCATCCTCGTCGTAAGTGATGGTAAACACGCCGTAGAGCACGAACGCGCCGGGGATCACGCCGATCATCCACGTCTTGAGCATCGACGCCGCCGACTCGGAGATCGTCAGATAGTTGTAGCTCAGGCTCTTGCTGCGGATCGACACCGCTTCGCGCTCGCCGATCAGGCTCGACAGCGCGTTCATCGCCAAATCGAGATTTGCGCCCGACGAGTAGGCGTTATACATCTCGTCGAGGAAGTAGCTCGACGAGAACCAGATCAGCTGCCCGTCGTTTCCAGTATCGACCGACACGGCCACCGAGAACGGTCCATCCGTGTCGCCGTCTTCCTTTTCGTAGGTATCAAGCTGGAAGCCCGCCGCCTTACTGAATGCTTCATCAGACGTGGTCAGCAGCGCGGTCGCCGAGCTGCCGGTGATGGTCAGGCCCTGCGCCAGCGGGAAGATCGCATAGTATTTTGCCTCGATCAGCGGGTCAGTGATATCGCCCGACTGGATATCCGGCAGCAGGATATACGGCTGCTGGAACGCATAATGTTCGCGGTCGGTATCGACGACCAATCTGTCTGCCGCTTCTACGCCGTAGGTTTCCAGCACGCTGTAAAGATTCGTGAGTGTGCCGTCCTCCGTCGGTCCGGCAATGACCAGCAGCTTGCCGCCGTTTTCCAGATAATCTTCCAACAATTCGGCTTCTTCCGCAGAAATATCGCTCTCCGGCGCATAGATCAAAAGCGCGTCCGCGTCCTCGGGGATCTCATCGGTATTGAGCAGCGAGAAGCTTTCCAGCTCCATGTTTTCCTTCTCGATCTGCGTCTGGAATTCCGCAGGAAGCTCTGCCTCGCCGTGCCCCTCGAGCGAATAGAGCTTCGGCAGCTCGTCGGAAATGACATAGTCGATGGCCGACGTGATCGCGCCCTCTCCGTCAAAGGAGTAGACATACGAATACGTCGTGTAGTCCACATCGGTAAGATATGCGTATGCAAACGGCCTGACCACAGGCGTGAGCGAGACGCGCTTCGGCGGCAGTCAAACCGTCACCGCGGCGCAGTTTCTGACCTTCACCCTGCGCGCGCTGGGCTACGAGAGCGGGAAGGACTTTTCATGGGACACGGCGTGGACGCTGACGGACACGCTCGGCATCACAAACGGGCAGTATCATGCAAAAACGAACGGCAGCTTCCTGCGTGCAGACGCGGCGATGGTCTCGTGCCTTGCGCTGGGCGCGAATGGGAAAACCGTGAAGACACTCTATGAGATGATCTTCGGCGTAAAAATGCCGCAGGCGCTGGCTGAGACCGTGGATAAGCTTGCAGGCCGGACCCCGAAGCGCGACACCTCGCGCGCCGCAGCAGGCTACGGAAAATACCTCGACACGCTGCGTCTGCCGGATCTTCTCGGCAAGCCGCAGTATTCTCAGGCGGAGATCCGCCGGATGCTGGATTACTCGCTGGATGAGCTGCGCGACGCGATCTGCACCGTGCCGGATATGATCCAGTACATCGTGGAAAGCGGCTACGGCGTCGACCCCAAATGGGAAAATGATATTCATTTTGAGCACGGCGGCTATACGTGGTCGGTCAATAAGTCGGCGCAGGGCGCGCTGCTGTCCAGCTGCCCGAGCTGCGGCGCGATCTCCAATCTGACGCGCTACATTTTACAGGACGACTACGACGAGAAAGGCTATGTCATCTGGGACACCTATGACCAGACTACAAACAGCGCAAACGGCGGTCATGTCTTCAACTACTACCGCGTTGGGAACAAATTTGTGACCTTCGACTACACCAGCGTGGATACGGGGCACATCTATGCAAGCAGCACGCGCTGCTGGGTCGTGGATGATCTCTCGGGCATCAAAGACAAAGTGCTTCGCGAACAGAGCCCGGAGTACACGATGCACACCATTTTTATCGACCGCGACCCGCAGCGCGACCACGTCGCCATCGGCTGGGGACATAACGGCAAGTCGTGTACATTCGTGGACGCGCGAAACCGCGACCGGATCGTTTTGCTGTATCAGGACGAAGCGTGGCAGCGATCCTGCCCGTCGTTTGAGTATCATCCGTTCTTTGAAGAAGCCGAGCAAATCTCCGAGACGGACTATCCGAGCTATGTTTTTGATGGCAGCAGCCGTGTGGAGTATGTCTGCCGGGGTTACCAACGGAATGGAAAAGACTATTGCAGCTCTCACCGCATTCATGAAGAAATTCTGGATAAAGCTGTCTGGAATTATACAGAAAAGCTGCGGGAACAGTATGCAGCGGAACTAAAAAAGGTCACGCAGTTGCAAAAACAGTGGGCGTTGAGGAAGCCAGTCCTCGATGCCCACTGTTTGACTTTGCAGAAAGAAATTTTGAGATTGGAACAGGAGGTTGATGCGCTGGTGATGGAAAAGCTGAAAGGCAACGGAGGCTCATCTGCTCACAAAATCGGTACTTGAACACCGTAAATCAATCGCCTCAAAAACAAAATCGTGGCCCAGCGTCAGCGGCCACGATTTTGAACGAAGAAAGACCTTTGCTGTCGAGGCGGGCGCGCCCTGCGCGGCTGCCTGACATCCAAAGGTCATTTCTGAGTGGTGCGCCCGACAGGACTTGAACCTGCACGCTTGCGCAATGGAACCTAAATCCATCGTGTCTGCCAATTCCACCACGGGCGCAGATAGGAACGGCAGGGGCACCTGCCGCTATTTTGTTGTCCTCTGATTTTGACTCGGTGAGGAAACCGAGGCGGAGCGTAACGCTTGACCCGCAGCTATAAAAACAGGCGTGCCTGCTTTTACCGAAGAATGTCCGCAGCAAGGATGGCACAAAACCTTTCACCAAGGTGACATCACCGAAATCCATCGTGTCTGCCAATTCCACCACGGGCGCATATACAGGCGAGCTGCGGCGTAAGCGTCCGCCGGTCGCCTGATTTTTACTTCAAAAACGGAGCCGGGTCAAAGGTATAGACGTCGTCCTCTCCGCAATAGCCGCACACGCCCATACGCGGAGAATTAACGATTGGAAGCGCAGAATCGTGCGGATGGCTTTCCATGCAGTCTTCGCAGAAATACGGATACTGATCCGCCCATTCGCATTCGCAGCATATCCAATCGGCTTCCTTTCCGCATTTCCCGCACAGGAAGCGGATCGGCTCATTTCTCCCGAGCAGACGAACGGATCTGCGCTGCTTCGGGCGCAGCAGTGTTCCCACCACCGTGATCGTCAGCTCCGTTGTAGAGCCGAAATCATACTCATAATGGAGCTTGAGCCCATCGCGCAGCATCCCGACCATGGTGTTTTTCGAGAGTTGCTCATAGTTCCCCACAAAAAATGCGCTTTCGTGCCCACAGCATTCCAGCCAGATATCCCGCAGAAACCGATCGAGCGTTTTTAGCGCGGCGCTCACCGGCATATCCAGATACAGCCAATACGCCTTTTCGTCTGCGCCCTCCACCTTCAGCAGCTTGCACGTCTGCGCATCGCCGGCAGCATCATTGTGCTTTTCCAGCAGATGCTTCTTAAATGCTGTTTTGGAAATCGTTTCCCCGCAAAGATAGCAGTTTCCTTTTGATGCCGCTTGCGCCATAAGCGTCTCCCTCCAAGTGCTTGTCAACGACGGTACATAAATCCCGCGTCAACACATAACAAAAACCTTTCACCCAGGTGACATCACCGAAATCCGGCGTGTCTGCCAATTCCACCACAGGCGCGGGCGGCAGCCGGGGGCCGGGGGCCGGCTGCCGCTTTATTGTAGCATATCCGCGTTTCGCTTGTCAATCGCGCAGCTGGCGGCTGGCGGCGTAGGCGGCGCGCAGCGCCTGCTCATACTGGCTGTCGTTGACGAGCAGGAGGACGCATTCGCCGCACTTGAGCAGCAGGTGCACCGGCACGCCGCCGGACTCGACCGCCTGCACAAGCGCGGGGACCGACGCCGTGCTGCGGCACAGCGCGGCGAGCACGCTCAGATTCTCCCGCAGCGTGCAGCGCTTCGGCTGCAGCGTCTGCTGCGCCTGCTCCTGCAGGCGGTGCAGCGCCTCGGAGCCGGGTGCCATCGGCAAAATGGCCGCCGTCTCACCACAGACGCTCTGCAGGGAAAACGGCGTGATCTCCGCCTGGCGGCAAAGCGCCGCCAGCCCCTCCTCCGCGCCCGTCAGGCGCAGCAGGGCCAGCTGCCGCCGGCCGGCAAAGCAGATCTGCCGCGCGCCGGGCTCAAGCTGGGTGCGGACGAGCGTGCCGGGGGTCTCCGGCTCGAGTGTGCTGCAGATGCGCAGCGGGATCTGCGCGCGCTGCACCGGCGCGACGGCGTCCTCGTGCAAAACCTGCATGCCGATGCGCGAGAGCGTCTGCAGCTCCTCATAGCGCAGCTGCTCCACCTGCGCCGGGCGCTGCACGAGCGCGGGATCGGCCGCCAGCACGCCCGGCACATCCGTCCAGTTTTCGTACAGATCCGCGTGCAGCGCCGCCGCGGCCAGCGCACCGGTCACGTCGGAGCCGCCGCGCGGGAGCGTATGGATCTGTCCGTCCGGCAGCGCGCCGTAGAACCCCGGCGTCACGATCTTCCGCCCGTCGGCGAGCGAGCCCAGCGCGGCATAGGACGCAGCCGGGCGCACGCGGCCCGCCGCGTCGAACAGCAGCCAGTCTTTCGCGTCGACGAAGTCGAAGCCCAGCAGGTCCGCCATCAGCCGCGCCGAGAGATATTCGCCCCGCGAGACAATCCAGTCCCGCGGCGTGCGGCGGTCCACGGCGGCGTAGATCGCCTCGAGCTCCGCCTCGATGGGCAGCGTCAGCGCGCAGCCGTCGCGGATCTCGCGGTAGCGGTCGGCGACTCTGCGCCACAGGTCCCAGCAGCTCACCTCATACTGCAGGTGCGCATGGCAGAGATACAGAAGATCCGTGATCTTATGGTCGGCCGCGTGCCGCTTGCCCGCGGCCGACACCACGACCACCCGCCGCGCCGGGTCGGCCAGCACGATCTCGCGCACGCGCGCGAAGCCCGCGCTGTCGCACAGCGACGAGCCGCCGAATTTGGTCACTTTCAGCATGAACTTCCCTCCTTCCGGGAATGATGACGTTTGGGGAGACCGGGCCGCGCTCGCAGCCGGCTCCCCTGTGCATCCTATGCCGCGGTGTCGAATTCTGTCCTGTCCGCAGGGGCGAAATTTTTCGGAAAACGGGAGCAAATTCTGCTTTACTTTTTCCATTTGGTATGCTATTCTAACGAGGTAGCGCCCTGCGCTTACGACCCGCTTCCCAGTTTCGGGACACTGCCTGCTCACACGCAGGTCTTCTGCCTGCCCGATACTTGGATCCCGGGAATATTTTGAAAGGTGGAAACACAACTATGATGCGCAAAGAAGAAAAGACTGCCATTATCGAGCAGTACGCGACCCACGCTGGCGATACCGGTTCTCCCGAGGTCCAGATCGCTGTCCTCACCGCCCGGATCAACACCCTGACCGAGCACCTGCGGGAACACAAGCAGGACAACCACTCCCGCCGCGGCCTTCTGATGATGGTCGGCAAGCGCAGAAGCCTTCTCGACTACCTCGCCAAGAAGGACATCAACCGCTATCGTGCAATCGTTGCAAAGCTCGGCCTGCGTAAGTAAGTCATAAGAAAGGGCGGTCGGGCGACCGCCCTTTTTTACATCAACCCATCCACATGCGTGGGTTCCATTTAGCAGTTGAAAGTAGCGTCTGCGGGCGGACGCCAGTTTCAAGTGCTAAACCTCCCACGCAGCAACACAAAGGAGGTTCTTTCATGATCACCCATAAGCAGTATCCGAATCACCACATTTTTGAGACCGAGATCGGCGGCCGTACCTTCACGGTCGAGACCGGCAAGGTCGCAGAGCTCTGCAACGCAGAGGCCATCTGCCGCTACGGCGATACCGTCGTGCTCGTGACCGCCGTCGCCTCTCCCCTGCCGAAGGCCGGCATCGACTACTTCCCGCTGACCATCGAGGTCGAAGAGCGGATGTACGCCGTCGGCCGCATCCCCGGCTCCTTCAACCGCCGCGAGGGCAAGCCCTCTGACCGCGGCGTGCTGATCTCCCGCCTCATTGACCGCCCGATGCGCCCGCTGTTCGACGAAGAGCTGCGCAACGACGTCGTCCTGACTAACACCATTCTCGCGCAGGACTATGACAACCCGGTCGAGATCGTCGCCTCCATCGGCTCCTCCCTCGTCATCGCCTACTCCGACATTCCCTGGAACGGCCCGACCGCGACCACCAATGTCTGCTATCTCGACGGCAAATATATCGTGAACCCGTCGCAGGACGAGCGCAACGCCTGCGAGTGCTTCGTGACCATCGCCTCGACCCACGAGAAGGTCGTCATGATCGAGACCGAGGCCAACGAGGTCAAGGAAGACATCCTCATGGAGTGCATCAAGCTGGCCCATGAGACGAACGTGAAGGTCGTGGAGTTCATCAACACCATCGTTGATGCCATCGGCAAGCCGAAGTTTACGTTTGAAAAGGCCGCTGTCAACCATGAAATGCTCGACGATCTGTGCGAGTACGGTCTGGACAAGATCGCCTACGCGCTCGACACCGACGATAAGAATGTCCGTGAAGCCCGCCTGACCGAGGCCGTCGTCGACTTCAAGGAGAAGTTCGGCGAGAAGTACGCCGACGACTGGGATGTGCAGATCGACGTTTGCCTCTACAAGATGCAGAAGAAGATCGTCAAGAAGTGGCTGCTTGAGGGCAAGCGCGTCGACGGCCGTACCCCGGACGAGATCCGTCCGCTGGACGCCGAGGTCGGCGTTCTGCCGCGCGTCCACGGCTCGGGCCTGTTCACCCGCGGCCAGACCCAGGTCCTCTCCGTCTGCACGCTGAACACGCTCTCCGCCGCGCAGAAGCTCGACACCATCTATGACGAGACCGAGCGCCGCTATATCCACCACTATAATATGCCGCAGTGGTCCACCGGCGAAGCCCGTGCGAGCCGCTCCACCTCCCGCCGCGAGATCGGCCACGGTGCGCTGGCTGAAAAGGCCCTGCTGCCCGTGATCCCGTCCGTCGACGAATTCCCGTACGCCATCCGCGTCGTCTCTGAGGTCGTCTCCTCCAACGGCTCGACCTCCCAGGCTTCCATCTGCGGCTCCACGCTGGCTCTGATGGACGCGGGCGTGCCCATCAAGCGCCCCGTCGCTGGCATTTCCTGCGGCCTCATCTCCGACAAGGAGACCGGCACCTGGCGGACCTTCACCGACATCCAAGGCGTCGAGGACTTCCACGGCGAGATGGACTTCAAGGTCGCCGGTACCACCGAAGGCGTCACCGCCATCCAGATGGACCTGAAGAACGACGGTCTGACCATGGAGATCATTGCCGACGCGCTCGAGCGCTGCCGCAAGGCCCGTCTTGAGATCCTCAACGAGATCATGATCCCCTGCATCGCCAAGCCGCGTGACCATGTCTCCGAGTTCGCGCCCAAGATGCTCACCATGAAGATCGACGTCGACAAGATCCGCGAGGTCATCGGCAAGGGCGGCTCCATGATCCAGAAGATCGTGGCAGAGTCCGGCGCGCAGGTCGACATCGACGACGACGGCACCATCCACATCGCTTCTCCTGACGCCGCCTCCTGTGACGCCGCCAAGAAGATGATCGACGACATCTGCTTCGTCCCCGAGGTCGGCAAGCTGTACTACGGCAAGGTCGTCCGCATCCTGCCGATCGGCGCGTTCGTAGAGCTCGCCCCGGGCAAGGACGGCATGATCCACATCTCCAAGCTGGAGAACCGCCGCGTCGAGAAGGTCGAAGACGTGCTGAACATCGGCGACATGACCTGGGTCAAGGTCACCGAGATCGACGAGAAGGGCCGCGTCAACCTCTCCCGCAAGGACGCCCTCAAGGAACTCGCCGCTGCCGCGGATAAGAAATAAGCATGATAAAAACCCCCGCCGGGCTCGAACAGGCCCCGCGGGGGTTTCTCGTTCTTCTGAGGCAGAAAGGCTCCCCTGGAAGGGGAGCCTTGGGGTCACGTTGCTGCCAGTACGAAGGTGATGAGCGTTGCGCAGATGGCGCAGGCGATCATTTCGTAGCGGAACTCCTGTCCGTCGTGGATGCGCTGGATGGCGCGGAAGGCGAAGATCGTGCCGATGAAGGCCGCGGCCAGCGCGAGGATCACGAAAACCAGTCTCATCCGTCCAGTCTCCCGCCGCAGGCCGTGCAGAACCGCGCGCCCTCCGCCGTGACCGCCGCGCCGCAATGCGGGCAGGTATTCGCATTTGTCTCAGCCGCAGGCGCCTGCGGGGCTTCCGGAGCCTCAGGCGCGGGTTCCGTCGTTTCCGGCGCTTCTTCCGGGGCAGGCTCCGTGACGACCGGCGCGGCCGGCTGCGCGGGCTGCGTCTCGGGCGTATGGACTGGGGCCGGGATCACGGGCGGCACCGGTGCGGACGGCTGCTGCGGCGCAGCTGCGCGCCGGTTCTGGATCTCCACATAGAACGCCGCGCTCAGAATGCCGAAAAACAGCGGGGCCAGCAGGCTGTAGGCCAGATTGAACACGAAGCGCACGATCTTGAACAGCACGCCGAGATACGGGATCGCACCGAGCAGCGACAGCACCGCGATCCCCACGATCCATGCGCCGATCGCCAGCATGTCCGCGCCGAACATCTTGCCCTTGTAGCCCATGGTCTCGGCCTTCGAGACCTTGATGGCCTCGGTGGGCTTCACATCGTCGCGCGTCATGAGGATATAGGGCGTGAACCGGTATTCATACGCCCGGATGACGCCGAAGACGATGCCGACGACCGGGATCAGCGACCACAGGAAGATCCACAGATACATCCACGCCATGCCGCCGAGCACGTGCCAGACGCGCTCCTTGCGGAACGCGGAAAACAGATAGGCCGTCTTCGGCTCCAGCCCGGTGCGGTAGGTGTTGAGGTAGATCATCGCCATCGAAGCGTCCAGCAGCAGCGCCGCGCAGAACGCGACCGCCGGGACCCCGACAAAGCCGACCTGCGCCGCAAGCAGCAGGACCCCCGCCAGCAGCGACAGCCCCCAGAGCCGGAACGGCCGCTTCATCAGAACGGAAAATGACTTTTGATACAGATCCTTGACCATGGAAAATTTCCTCCCTTTCGGTTTCTTCCATTCGTATTATCATTATAGAGTGTCCGAGACCTCGCTGTCAAGGCACGAAGCCCCGGCGTCTGTCTGTTCAGACGCCGGGGCGCGCGTTTTGTTCCATTTACAGCTTCAGAAGCGCTTCGCCGGCCTTGTAGATATCGCCCGCGCCGACGGTCAGGATGATGTCGCCCGGCCGGGCGTTCGCCTGCAGGTAGGCCGTGACGCTCTGCAGACTCGGGCAGTAGACCGAGCCCGGGATCTCCGCGGCCAGATCCGCGGAGCTGACGCCCACGGTGTTCTGCTCGCGCGCGGCGTAGATATCGGTCAGCACCGCCTGGTCGACCGTGCGCAGCTCGTCGACGAAGTCCTGAAACAGCGCGCGGGTCCGGGAATAGGTGTGCGGCTGGAAGGCGCAGATGACGCGCTGGTAGTGCATCAGGCGGACCGCCTGCAGCAGCGCGTGCAGCTCGTTGGGATGGTGGGCATAATCGTCATAGACATCCGCGCCGCGGTAGCTGCCCTTATACTCGAGCCTGCGGCCCGCGCCATGGAAGCTGGCGAGCGCGGTCTTCGCATCCTCGCCGGAAATGCCGAATTTCCACGCTACCGCGCACGCAGCCAGCGCGTTCAGCGCGTTGTGGCGGCCGATGACGCCGAGGCGGACCTTCGCATACGGCTCGCCGCCGCAGATGACGTCAAACTCGCTGAAATCCTCCGAGAAGTTCTTGCCGTACACGGTGTTCGACGTGTCGAAGCCGAACGACAGATACGGCAGACCCTGCAGCGTGTCGCGGGTGTTCTGGTCATCGCCGTTGGCGACGATCAGCCCGTCCTCCGGCACGAGCGAGGCGAACGTGCGGAACGAATGCTCCACATCGGCAAGATCCTTGAAAAAGTCCAGATGGTCGGCGTCAACGTCGAGGATGACCGCGACCGTCGGGAAGAAGTTCAGGAAGGAGTTGCAGTATTCGCAGCTCTCGAGGATGATGGTGTCGCCCTTGCCGACACGGTGGCCCGCGCCGAGCAGCGGCAGAAAGCCGCCGATCATGATCGTCGGGTCCAGCCCGGCCTGCATGAAAATATGCGTGAGCATGGAGGTCGTCGTCGTCTTGCCGTGGGTACCGGCGACGCAGATGGCGTTCTTGTACGCCTGCATGATGTAGCCCCAGGCCTGGGCGCGCTCAAAGATGGGGATGCCTCTGGCGCGGGCAGCGGCGATCTCGGGGTTGTCGTTGTGCGCGGCAGCCGTGCGGATGAGGCAGTCGGCGCCCTCGATATTCTCGGCGCGGTGGCCGATCGAGACCTGGATGCCCTTGGCGATCAGCTCGTCCGTGGAGACGGAGGCGTTCATGTCCGAGCCGGAGATCTCCATCCCCATGCGCCGCAGCACCAGCCCCAGCGGGCGCATCGACACGCCGCCGATGCCGACCAGATGGCAGTGCTTCCCAGGCTGCAGATACTGCTCGATATGTTGACAGGAAGGATGTTCCATGTATGGTTCCTCCAAAAGATTTGAATTGCAAGCACGCGCGATCGCGCGTATAATGAAACTGACAGCATTATATTATATACGGATTTCGGCAATAAAACAAGAAGTATTTCGGATTTCTGCGCGGAATGCGCGGAAGACGAGGGGGGGGGATGAACATGCGGCCGGATGCGATCTTACAGACGCTGGAGCGTGCCGGGTTTGAGGCGCGGTACGTCGGCGGGTGCGTGCGCGACACGCTGCTGGGCCGCCCGGTTCACGACTGGGACATCGCCTCGCAGGCGCTGCCGGAGGACGTCCTGCGCCTGTTCCCCCGCTGCGTCCCCACCGGGCTGCAGCACGGCACGGTGACGGTCCTTCTGGACGGTACCAGCGCCGAGGTCACGACCTACCGTCTCGACGGTGCCTATCACGACAGCCGCCACCCGGACGGCGTGCGCTTCGTCCGCAGTCTCGCGGACGACCTGGCTCGCCGGGATTTTACCATCAACGCCATGGCCATGGACCTGTCCGGGACCGTCACGGACCTTTTCGGCGGCCGGGAGGATCTCGCCCGCGGCGTCATCCGCTGCGTCGGCGACGCGGAAACGCGCTTCCGCGAGGACGCGCTGCGCATGCTGCGCGCCCGCCGCTTTGCCGCGCAGCTGGGCTTTGCGCTGGAGGCCGGGACCGAGGCGGCCATCGGCCGCTGCGCCGGGCTCTGCGCCGCCCTCTCCCGCGAGCGCGTGCGGGAGGAGGCGGAGAAGACCCTGCTGTCCGACCGGCCGGCGCTCTTTGGCCGGATGCTGGAAGAGGGGCTGCTCGCCGCCTGCCTCGCGCCGCAGCGGGCGGATTTCTCCGCGCTCTCCGGTCTTCCCCGAACGCCGGAGGCCCGGTGGACCGGCGCGAAGCTCGCCTGCCCCGCGCTGCAGCCGGAGGCGTTCCGCCTGCCCGCAAGGCTCTGCCGCCTGGTGACCCTCACCGCCGCGACCTGGCAGGAGGGCCGGACAGAGCTTGGCTGGAAGCGGCTCATCGCCGCGCACGGCTGGGAAACTGCCCGCCTGCAGGCGGATATGCAGCGCACCGACGCCGTGCGGCAGATCGAATCGCGCGGCGACTGCGTCACCCTGCGCCAGCTGGCCGTCACCGGCGCGGATCTCCCGCAGCTGTGCGGCCGGGACGTCGGCCGGATGCTGCAGCTGCTTCTAGCATATGTGCTGGAGCACCCCGCTGAGAACCGCAAAGCGCACCTTCTGTCCCTCGCCCCGCAGCTTTGGCAGCGAGAATCCAAAAACAACAGTTGACTTTTGCCCTCCCCATCTGCTATAATAGTCCAGCAATGGAGGCTTAGCTCAGCTGGTTAGAGCGCTTGCTTCACACGCAAGAGGTCGACGGTTCGAGTCCGCCAGTCTCCACCAAATTAGACAAAAACCGTGTATAACTTGAGTTATACACGGCTTTTGCTTTTTCTGCTGGAGAATCACATGAAATAACTCAAAAGCTGTGCAGAATGGCAACGCAGAAGGTAACAAAATATCATTTATTCCTATGTTTTATCTCTTGGATGAGGTGGCAACATAGGAATTTTTATTTTAGGAGGAACAAAACATGAGAATACCATATGGTTTTACTTTGACCAACAGTGGGGGACTTGAAACCAATAAGAGCGAAGCAGAAAATGTTGCCTTGATTTTTAACTTCTATATGGCAGGGGCAAGTTTGGGAAAGGTTGTGGATATGCTTTATGCAAAACAAATACCGTCTCCGACCGGAAAGGCGAAATGGACTCGTGCCGCGGTAGACCATCTTCTTTCTAACGGAAAATATGTGGCGATCATCGGGCTAAAGAAGTTTCTGGATGTACAATTTGAAAAGGTGGCACGCTGTAACATTGATTGTGACAAGGAGGGCTTGCCGAGAAAAAACACGTGCTATGTTTCGCATATTATGCCTCAGAACTGATCCATCTTTTATATTTCTGTGCATTATGCTACAATGACCTTAAGAGGTGATCAGTGTGGCAGAGAAACTTAGTTTGGTGGATATGATCGGTATCGGAAACTTGTTGGAGCCCCTCGTAGCTGAGGATATCATCACCTGTGAGGAGCGGGACCGAATTATATTGCGGATTGCGAAGGACAATGAGATCGACGAATACAGGCTTTCTGTTCTTGCCGGCTATAAAAGAAGTAAGGCGGAGGTGTTGGCCCGCATGGAACAGAGAAAGCAGTCGAAGCCTCAGCACAAAAAGCAGGATGATAGTTATATTTCGCTGACTGAGCTTGCACGAAATCACAGCAAGAATACCCCGGGATATGTGATACAGAGCTGGCTGCGCAGTGAAAACACATTAGCCTTTTTAAATCTGTGGGAGCAGGAAAACAATCCCAATTATAGAGAAGCGGGCTACATTGAACTTCTAGAGAAAAAGAAAACAGCCTCGTTTACTTTGACGCCAAAGCTATGGATTGAGAAGACAGAGGCGATCGGTATCGCTTCCAAACAAGGCAAAGGCGGCGGAACATTTGCGCATCCGATGATTGGCTGCGAATTCGCGTCATGGATATCGCCGGAATTCAAGATGCTGTTGCTGAAGTTGTCATTAGGCAGAGAGCAGGTGAGATAATATGGCTGAATGCGATCTTTCCCAAGAGCAAAAATTGACCAAATACGTATTGCTTTTGACGGAAATGCAGTTTTGTTTGTATCTGAATCAGAGCGTATATATCAGCATGAAGGGATGCAGGCCTTTATGGACAATGAAAGAGCAAAGGCGGATATTCCGCTGCAAAAAGGGCCTTTTGCAATTTTCCTTTTGACCATAGCGCATATTCAAGAGTTGTTTAAGGATAAGGGTAATTCACCTATTCGGACGGCGTTGGTTACTTCGCGAAATGCTCCCGCACACGAGCGTGCAATCAAAACTCTGCGAAAATGGAATGTACATATTGATGAGGCGTTTTTTCTTGGTGGAGTAAGTAAGCGCGATGTGCTTTCGGCATTTGGTGCACATATCTTTTTTGACGATAAACATGTTCATGCAGACCCTGCATCAGAGGTTGTTCCCTCTGCGGTAGTTCAATATCGGGAGGGAGATAATCCTGAGAAGTAAAAAACATAGCGTTTCGAAAATCTAAATGTGTTTTTACACGCACTATTGACTGCGTGTGAGTGAGGGCTTGAAATGAATATCAATTCACATGTACAACTCCCCAACTGCGTTTTACGGAATTTTCGGGATGAAACAGATCCGGAGAAGAAAGTCTGGTATTTGGATGTGCAGACAGGCGATATTCTGCGCAAGTCCTCCAAAAAGCTCGGAACTTGCAAGGGATACTATTCTGAAACAGGCGAAAGGTTTTGGGCGGAAAACATTGAAAACCCATTATCGATCATAACCCGTAAAATTCAAAAAAACTGTACAGGTGAAATACCGTGCTTGCAGATTTCTGCTGATGACGCAGATGTATGCAAACGTTATATCAAGGCTGCGTTTATCCGAAGCAAAATGGCGGAGGATGAAATGAACAAACACTCTGTTACTGCGAGTATCTGCACGGAGCAAAGTAATCATGACATGCTGGCGTGTTTTGGGCTGCGCTCATATGGGCCGATTGAAAGCGACCTGGAAAAGATGGATGTATCGGTTTTGGTGAATAAGACAGAAAGAATGCTTGTTGTTCCACGAAACTGCTTTTATCTTGTAACGCTACAAGGTGCTTCCCATATGGTTGCGCCGGTTTGTCCGAAAGGCGCCATACTATTGATGCCACAAAAAATGGGACGTGCCGGGATGACCGCCGTTGTTTCAGAGCCAAATGTGATTGAGGAAATGAATATTTGGGCACTTTGCAGCGAATTGGAATTCAACAGCGCATTTGTCGCGGCTAATAGTCGAACCGAACTCGAATTGCTTAAATATGAGTTGCCATTACGTCATGATACTTGTTCATCTATAGTGTAGTGAAAACACATCAAGCTGCACTCAAATAGATGCCGCTGCGAAAAGCCCAGAAGTTTCACGGCTTCCGGGCTTTTTTGCGCCCATTTTTAGAGGCGTGACAAAAAGATGCCAAAATGGACTTTGGCAAATTTGATGGACCTGTACCTTTACCCAAGGCATTTCGAGCCGCTTTTCCGAGAATCTTTCGGGAAAGCGGCTCGCTTTTGCTCTCGGCAAAGTGTAGAATTTTGGCTGGCGTTTTTGTTGGTGTTGCCGAATGCGCACTCCAAGCACAGATGCCAGCGCATTAGCCAACTGTGCAACGTTTCAGACGTTAAAACCGCAGGCAAGCCTCCACCCGCTCCAGGACGAAATCACAGCGTATTGGCGATGCTGGGACGCGAGAAAGCAAAGCACCCGCTGCCAGCGCAGCGGGTGGTCGTTTATCTGCTGGCTCTCAGCAGAGCATCGGTTTTTAATGTCACGCCCATCATGTCTTTGTGGGCTTCGCGGGTATCGCGGCAGAGCGGTGACAAGAAAGTCAGCGCGTTCTGAATGCGGCTCAAATCGGATGCGGAGAGCGTATTCTCTTGCAGATGGCGCAGCATCCGGCGATAGGATTCGCAGAGCTTTGCATCCACGGACGGCTGGAAAAAATAGTTTGAAATCAGGCCGCCGATCAGGGCGGCTTCGTTATCGGTGTACTGCATGGTGATTGCCCTCCTCTGCGATGTTCACGCAACAAACGTGGCAATCATACCACAAGATGCAGTACCGGTCTATATCAGAAAACGGGCGAAATAAGAAACATCGCCCGCAGGCGAAGCCTGCGGGCGATCTGTTTCGTTCATAGACCCGCATCTGGCGGCGGTGCGGGGTCTCACAGGCTGAGGCAGGCGTAATAAATGGCGCCGACGGCCTGAGCGAACTGGGCGACGGTATAAATGGGATGCGCGGCAAGCTGCTGCATGAGGGCGGTATTGGCCAGCGCGTCATTGGCGGCGTGCTGGACGAGCTGCGGCTCGCGTCGGTGCGCGCCCTCGCAGAGCAGGCGGAAGCAGACCTCATTTTTGACCAGCCGGCCAAACAGCGTGCGGGACTGCACGCCGGGGTGCAGCAGAAGTTCCGTCTGCTCCCAGGTGACTGCCATATGCTCGCCGATCTGGCGGAAAATTTCCTGACACGCGGGACTGCCCGCTGCGGCCTTTTCCATGAAAAATTCCAGACATGGCTTCCGCATATCCTGTGGTTCGGTCGGCACGAGCAGTTTTTCGCCCTGCCAGCGGAACAGGCCACGCGCCATGGCCTCCGCCCAGAGGTCCGGCTCCTGCTGTGGCAGATATTTCGCGGCCAGACGGAAAACGCCGGACTGGCACGGATATTTTTGCAGCGTGCCGGGCAGATTGGTGTTGAAATTCAGAACGCTCCTGGCGTCGTCGGCATCAAACTGCCGCTGACGATAGCTGCCGAGGTCGATGATGAAGTTATAGACCTCCAGCGGGATCTGAGGGATGGAGCCGTCCACACGGACCCAGCCGGTGCCAAGCTCCGTGCCCAGCGTGTGCGCGAAAAAGCCCCGCGAGGTATCCGCGCCGGCAGCCGCCTGCTCAACGGCTTCAGTGAAGGCTGCCATCGGGCCGTCGTTTGTGAGAAGGACGCGGTTCTCGGAGCCGGTATAGGCAGCGAGAAGCTCGCGCAGGCGGCCGACCTTTGCAAATTCCGTCTCATAGTCCAGAGCCGGATTATTGCGCATGCCGCGGGTCTTATAGGTCTCGCCGCCGACGATGCGGTTATCAATGACTACGTCCGGAAAGCTCAGGCCGATGGCGTCAAAGCTGCGCAGTTCCTGCCCTGCGGCGGCCTCCATCTGCGCAAGTGCAGCTTCCATGCCGGCGCGGTCGGCGTGCTTGTCCAGTGCCTCCTGCACGATGCGTTCCTGTTTGCCGCAGGCGGCCAGACTTGCCGCTGCGCGCAGAAGGCGCGTGAGGAAGACGATCGGCTCCGTCAGCTGATCAGCCTGCGTGAATGCGGCGGGGAACCAGTCAAACTCCTTGAATACGCAAAGATCTCCGTTCACGCTGGCGCAGAGCTTGATATCCGTGCCGCCGACGTCGATCCCAAGCAGCATGGCGTGCGTTGCGCGTGCGGGAAGCCGAGAAAGAACCGATGCGCCGGTGCAGACCGGAAGGGACTGCGCCTCTGGCTCGTCGCAGAGGGGATGTGTCCGGAAGGAAAAGCCTTCTGCATCCGGCAGCAGGGCCGTGAGAATGCGGTCGTTGACGTTCAGGCACTTTCCGTATCCGGTACGCTGCAGACGGGGCGTATGCAGCTGAAAAACCTCCGGGAGCGTCGCGACAAGCGCCTGCAGCGCCTGATCGGCGGGATCAAAATACAGATCCACGGCACGCGCGCCGAGCGAGGAAAGAAGATTATAGAGAAATGCATGAATATATTCGGCGAGGAACGCGGCCTCCTCCGTGCAGTCCGCGGGCGGCAGCTGCAGCGGGAAGCTGCGGGCTGTCCCGTCGTAGAGCGTCAGCCGGAGATGAAACGGTCGCGTGCCGGTCTTTTGAAAATCGCGATAGACGTCGGTCAGGTAGACCGGCAGGTCTGCGTGAGCCTGCTGCAGGAACTTCTGTTGCATGGAATTACTCCTTTATAATGTGGTTGACGCCCGCGCGCTGGACGATCGAATAGAATCGGTCCATTTCCTGCGCGGAAAAGGCACTGCCGCCAACCGGATATGCCCGGCTGAGCGACTGATATTTGCTTCTGCACAGCGGATTGAAGTTCAGAAGCTCATAGCAGACCCCGGGCGCGCGCGCGGCAAGATAGCAGGCGATGGCGTGCAGATTCTCTGCGTCTGCCGTATAGCCGGGGATAAGCGGCGTGCGCACAAGGACGTCCGCACCGCTGTCGCAGAGCAGCTCAAAATTGCGGAGGATCGGCGCGTTATCAACGCCAAGCACGGCTCTATGCCGGACAGGGTCGAAAAGCTTGATATCGATCAGGAAATGGTCTGTGACCGGCATCAGACGGCGGACGGTTTCCTCCGGGGCATAGAGGCTCGTTTCGATGGCGGTGTCGACGCCGGCCTTTTTGCACAGGGCAAGCACCTCGCAGGCAAACTCCGGCTGGGCGAGCGCTTCTCCACCCGAGAGTGTCACGCCGCCCTGCGAGCCGAAGAACACACGGTCGCGCAGCAGAAGAGCAGCGGCCTGTTCGGCGGAGATCTCTTTGCCGCACAGCTCCATCGCGGCTGCGGGGCAGGCCGTGACGCACGCGCCGCATGCATCGCAGCGGGTGCGGTCAATGACCGGGCAGGGCTGCATGGAGATAGAGCCTTTTTTGCAGGCCTGCGCGCAGCAGCCGCACTGCAGGCACTGGCTCTGCCGGTGCCACAGCTGCACCTCGCGGCGCAGCCCCTCCGGATTCTGACACCACGGGCAGCGCAGAGGGCAGCCCTTCAGAAATAGGGTCGTCCGCAGCCCCTCGCCGTCATGGACGGCGAAGCGCTTGCAGTCAAAAATCACACCGGTCATACGCCTTCATACGCCCTTCTGGCAATGATCTCGTCCTGCAGATCCGGGGCAAGCTCCGTAAAGTAAGCTGTGTAGCCTGCAACCCGGACGGTCAGGCCACGGTATTTTTCCGGTTCGCGCTGCGCCGCGCGCAGATCGGCTTCATTCAGCACGTTGAACTGGATATGGCTGATGCCGAGCGCGCAGACCGCACGCAGGAGCTGAGTGAACTTCCGGATCCCCGTGTCTGTCTGGAAAAACGCAGGCAGGAACTTCATGTTGAGCAGCGTCCCGTTGCTGGCCCTGCGGAACGGCAGGCGCGCGACGGACTGCAGAAGCGCAGTCGGTCCGCTGGTGTCGCGTCCATACATGGCGGAAACGCCGCCGTCGGCCAGTGGATCTCCGGCCAGACGGCCGTCCGCCGATGCGCCGACGTTCTGCCCCATGGGGACATGCGCCGAGACGGTATAAAGCCCCATCTGATAGATGCCGCCGCGGCCGTTGCGGTACCGCTCCAGGCGCGAGGCAAAATAATTGACCCATTTTGCGCCGATTTCGTCGACCCAGGCGACATCGTTGCCGTATTTGGGGACTTTGTGGAGAAGCATCGCGCGAAGAAGCGGATCGTCTTCAAAGTTGGTCCGCAGCGCATGCAGAAGGCGTTCGGCAGAGACTGTTTTTTCTTCATAGACGAGCTGACGGATCGCAGCGAGTGAATCGGCTACGTTTGCGACCTGAATGGCCTGTACGCCGGTGAGGTTATAGTGTGCGCCGCCGCGTGTGACGTCAAGCCCCTTTTCCATGCAGTCGTCAATGACGGCGGACAGGAAGGGCGTGGGCAGGAGCTTCGCGTGCATCTGCTCCACAACAGCGATGCAGGCAGCCATTTTATCGCAGAATGTATCGATCTGCGCGGCAAATGCGGCCTCCAGCTCGGCATAGGTTTCGTAGGTCGTAAGGTTCCCGAGATCGGAGCCGAGCGGCCTTCCGGTCAGAAGATCGATGCCGCCGCTGAGCGTCAGCTCCAGCGCTTTGACAAGATTGAACATGGCAGCGTCGCTCCAGCCGAGGGCGTTGCCGTGCGTGGTCAGCTCCACACAGCCGACGATTGCGTAATTGCGTGCGTCGTGGTCGCTGATGCCGTGCGCCGTAAGCGCAGGAATGACGGCCTCGTCGTTGAAGATCTGCGGCATGCCGCTGCCGAGACCGATGACCCGACTGGCTGCCTCCAGCAGCTCCTGCGGAGAATCGCGGAAGATGCGGAGCGAAAGATTGGGCTGCGGAAGCAGGAGCAGCGCCTGCGCCCGCAGGAACAGATAACTCAGCTCGTTCGACGCGTCGCTGCCGTCATCCTTCTGGCCGCCGATGGCGACATTGAAGCCGATCGGGAAGCCGGCAAAATAGCGCGCGCTGCCAGAGTTGCGCAGATAGACGATCTCGTTGAATTTGAGCCACAGACACTGTGTGATCTCCAGTGCGTCTCTGTCCGTCATGCCGCGGGTGCGGCTGAACCGGTAATACGGGTACAGATACTGATCCATCCGTCCCGGAGAAAATGAGGAGGCGTTGCCCTCCATCTGCAGAATGACATACAGGAACCACGTGGCCTGCACGGCTTCCTGGTACGTTTCGGCGGGAGCCGAAGCAAGCTTGCGGCAGATGCGCGCGACCTCGCGGAGATTTTCTGCGTCAGGACCGGCGGCCATCTGCTCTGCCAGATCGGCATAGCGGCGCATGAACGTGCAGGCACCGTCCATCACAAGGATGATGCTCTCATAAAAATCGCGGTGCGCCGCATCGGCCGTTTCCAGACGCACAGCAGCCTGTGCGCGCAGGCCGGCGGGGCCGAGACGGAGCCACTTCTCCGTATTCGGGCAGATATGGCCCTGCGAATGATCCTTCTGGTTGATCTTTGCGACCTTTGCAATGGCGTCTACCTCCGGGCCGATCGCGGCGCGCACCTGGTCTTCGAGCGAGCGGCCCTTCCAGTAGGGCAGGATCTTCGTGCGGAACTCCGTGATATCCTCCGGCCGGACCTGAAAGCGGTCCTGCGCGCGAGTCGGCAGCGTTTCAAATTCACGGTCGACCCACGACGCGCCGGTCTCCGGGAAGACGACGCCCGCGCGCACGCCGGGCGTGCGGTTGCCGACGATCCGCTCCTCGGGTTCCAGACGGATGGACATCCGTGTGAGCGCGGCCTGCAGGGCGCGCGCCCTGCGGATGCAGGGCGGCTGCCCCTCGGTCTGCTGATAGACCTCGGTGACGATCCGGGCCTGCTCGATGCTGACATAACGCGGCTCGTCCAACATTTTCTCCTTCAGAACGGAAATACGCTCGCTGCCGGGCAGCGACAAAATAGCGGAATAGTCCATAAAGCGTCTCCTCCGGGATTTGATAAAACCAATTTAGCACACGGCAGGGACAAAGCACACTCACAGAAGCGGACGAAAGGTATACGATTATGAACAGCTGGCTGCGGCGGCACTTGACGCGGCGGCGGAAAGATGATAAAAAGGAGAAAAGCGCAAAACAGGAGGGCGAGCGGATGAATTACGAAGAAAAACTGCAGATCATTCAGGCCGGCTGCCCGAAACTGCGCTTCAGCGCGCAGTTCACCGACCAGAGCAGCCAGTGGAACTACAGCAGGCATGCGCACCCTTATCTTGAACTGCTGTATTTTACCGAGGGCGGCGGCGGGATTGATGTTTCCGGACAGCGGCTCTGCGCCGGGATTCTGGATACGATCGTCTATCCCGCGGGCTGGGAGCATCAGGAGCAGGCCAGCGCTGCCCGGAAGCGGGAGATCATCTGTCTGTGGATCGAGCTGCCGGAGCTGCAGCTGGAAAAACCGATCCAGATCCGGGATCATGATAATCTGTTCGGAAGGCTGTTTTCCTATCTCTACCGCGAGGCCAGCCGGCCGGATGCGTCGGAGTATGTGCTGGAATATGGCATAAAACTTTTGCTGACGGAGCTTCTGCGGTGCGACGCGCACCAGACGCACACACCGGAGCGGCTGCAGCTGGTGATGCAGTATCTGCAGGCCAACTACGCAAAGCCGATCACGCTTTCTCAGCTGGCCGCGCTGGAACATGTGAGCGTCTCCTATCTGTCACGGCAGTTCCGCCGGTATACGGGAAAGACCGTCATTACGTATCTCAACGAGCTGCGGGTACAGGCGGCGCAGGCACTGCTGATTCAGACGGACGAGCCGGTCGAGACGATCGCGGAGCGGGCAGGCTTTGAGTCGCCCAAGTATTTCAGCCGGATCTTTCGTGCGAAGATGGGGATATCGCCGAAAAGCTACCGCGCGCAGATGCGAAAAATATAAATGGAAATGGCCGCAGAAACACTTCTGCGGCCATTTTGCCGGGTGTCAGTCTTTTGCTGCCGGGTATTCGTTGCAGAGAAGTCGGTAGGGCGGCTCGTCCTCCTCGATCTTCGGGAAACGGCCGACCGGCGGGTTGAAGCGGTTATCTGTATTATCGTCATTGCACTGGCTGACTTCGCCCAGAAGAACCGCACCGGTACCGGGTTCGACCTCGAAATCGTGATACATATACTGCTGGATATGGATGCTCTCGCCCGGTGTAAGTTTCACCTGCGTCCCGGCAGGAACGGTATAGGTTCTGCCGTCGCAGTGGACAGTCACGTCGGAGACCTTGTCGATGGACTCGTCGGGCAGGCTGTTGTAGACGCGGATGAGCACGTTGCCGCCGCCGCGGTTAATGATGTCCTCGGTCTTGTACCAGTGGAAATGGTTTGGGGAATACTGCCCTTCCTTCATGTAGAGCAGCTTCTCGGCGTAGACCTTTGGATACTTGTCCTGCATGGCGCGATTGCCGTTGCGGATGGTGATGAGTGAGAAGCCGACCTTGTCGAAATCACCGAGACCGTAGTCCGTGATGTCCCAGCCGAGCATACAGTCACGGACTTCGTCATATTCGTGTCCTTTTGACTTCCATTCTTCGGGCGTGAAGCTGCAGAACGGCGGCAGGTAGCAATGCTCCCGCGCGCACATGGCTTCGAGCTCCTTGAGCGCTTTGTTGATCTCACTGCGTTTCATAGGGAACCTCCATGACTTAGATAGCTGCCGCAGTCGAAACGGACGCGGCGATAGTTTCTTCGGCTGTGACCTCCCGGCCAAGCTGCGAGGACAGGCGAATGCCGTCCTGAATGAGAAGTGTGTCAAGGGCGAGCTGCGCCGTCGGGAGCATCGGGACACGGCCAAGCAGCGCCGCAATCCAGTGCGCTTCGGACGAGGCGTAGGCGTATTCCAGCGGCTGCGTGTTCAGCCAGCGGAAATTCATCTTTTCCAGATCGCCGGTGCAGTCCAGCTCGGTGTCGCAGATGGTCGTGTGGAAGCTGAACGGTTCCAGCTTCAGCCCGCCCTTGCTGCCGAGCAGAATGCCCGGGTCCATCTGATCAAGATGGACGGCCCAGGATTCAAACAGATCCATCGTGACCTGCCGGTCAAAACGGACCAGACCGACGCCGAGCTCCTCCACATCGAACCCGCTTTCCAGCCGCCGGGCTTCATCCATGGCGATCTTCTGATAGAGCTGGCCGGACATGCGCCGCGGCGCAGGCATGCCCATGAGATAGAGCATCAAGGAAATGTGGTAGATGCCGAAATCATACAGTGCGCCGCCGCCCGCAGTTTTGCTGTTTACAAAATCCTTGCTGCCAAAGCCGTCGACAAACGGCCGGTTGCGTCGGCGGAAGCCAACGGTGCGCGCATGGTAGATCTCGCCGAGCGCGCCGCCGTCGACCAATCGTTTGGCTGCACGCGCGTAGGGACGGTAGAGAAAGCCGAGCTGGATGTGGAGCGTTTTCCCGCTGGCTGCGGCGGCGTCCAGCATGGCCTTGCCGTCATAATAGCTTCCGGCCAGCGGCTTTTCACAATAGACATGCTTGCCGGCCTGCAGCGCCTGAATGGCGGCTGACGCGTGCAGATTGCCGTGCAGGCAGATATCGATCGCGTCGATATCATCCCGCTGCAGCATGGCGGTATAATCGGTATAGACATTCGGAATGCCGAACTGCTGCGCGCAGCGCTCGGCGGACTGCTGTGTGCGGCTGCACACGGCGACGACCTGCGCCTCCGGGATCTGCGCATACATATTGAGATGCTTCTGCGAGATCATCCCGGCCCCGAGCAGTCCGATGCGGACGGTATCCATAAATAGGTGCCTCCTTGTAAGTGCGTTTATTTCAGATAAAAGCACGAAACGGTGAAAATGTCAATAGAAATTTATGGCGTGCATCCGCGCGTAGTATAATTAAGGAGAGAACGCGTTGTTCCTTTCGCAGAAAAAATAAAAATCAGCGAAATGACCGAAAAGCCCGTCGTTTTTTTAGGGGGTATTTCGTGTTGACAAGATTTTTTTGATGATGTATCATCGAGATAAACGATTACGTAAACGTTTATCTCGTGCAAACAGAAAATGGAGAGCAGCAATGGCAGTAACAATCAGGGATGTGGCTGCCGCAGCCGGTGTATCCACCGCTACAGTGTCACATGTGTTCAACGCGACCCGCTTTGTTGCCTCGGAAACGGCGGAGCGGGTACGGGAAGCGGCGAAGCAGCTCGGGTATATTCCCAGCATCAACGCCAGCAGTCTCAGAAGCAACCGCTCGAAGCGGATCGGACTGCTCGTACCGTCCATTGCCTCGTTCTTCTCCGTGGATATTCTCGACGCAGTCGAGCAGGTCCTCGTTAAAAACGGTTATCAGCTCGTGCTGGGCTGTTCGCACGAGAATCTGGAGCGGGAAAAGGAGCAGGTGGATATTTTCAACTACCAGCAGATCGACGGCATGCTTATGTTTCCGGCGCCGGGCGACCACGGCTATCTGGACAGTCTGCCAAAAGACTATCCGATCGTGTTCCTTGACCGAAGCGCAGACAACTGTGTCCGGGATGCTGTTATGGGCAACAACGAGCAGGCGGCCTATGAGATCGTCTGCCAGATGATCTGCGAAGGTCACCGCTGCATTGGCGTGGTGAACGGCACGGAGGGCGTCTCTGCACTGACAGAGCGCGTCGAGGGCTACAAACGGGCGCTGCGGGACAATGGCCTTCCATTTGAACCGGCACTTGTACAAAACGGCGCATCCACGTCAAAGGGCGGCTATCAGGCCACGCGGCAGCTGCTTGAAAACCGGCAGATCAGCGCGATCCTGTCCCTGTCCCCGGCCATGACAGTCGGATGCTTCCATTATCTCATTGAGCATAAGATCCCGGTCCCCCAGCAGATCGCAATCGTGAGCTTTGGCGATTCCGAATGGGCGGAGATCACGAATCCTCCGCTGACGACCATGCGGCACCCGCTGTTCGAAATGGGACAGATGGCGGCGCAGCGGCTTCTGATGCGGCTGGAGGAGGCGGCAAAGGCGGAACAAGGGCAGCCGAAAGCGCCCTATGAGCCGGTCCGCCTGCCCATCGGGATCGTGCGGCGAAAAACATTCTGACCCAGCGCAGCAAACAAATTTATATCAAGCATTAAAAAGGAACGAAGGAGTGTAACAGAAACAATGAAAAAGATGATCTCTTTGATCCTGTGCCTTGCGCTCGTGTGCTGCCTGTTTGCAGGCTGCGCAGCCAAGACCGCAGACGACACCACAACCCCGGCAGATACCTCCGCCGACACCGCACAGACCGAAACCCCCGCAGCTGAAACGGAAACCCCTGCCGCCGATTCCGAAAGCGATGAGAGCGGCATCGAATATAACGGCAAGACCAAGCTTGCCATGTTCGGCCCTCTGACGGGCGACAACATGCAGTACGGCATCAAGATCCGCGACGGCGCGGAGCTTGCGCTTAACCAGTTCAACGCCGCCCACGGCACGAACTTCACCATCGAGTTCAGCGACGATAAGGGCGACCCGAACGAAGCCGTCAACCTTGCAAACAAGATCGTCTCTGACGATACCGTCGCTGCGGCGCTGGCGGGCTACGGCTCCTCCTGTGCGATGGCCACGGCTTCCGTCTTTGACGAGGCCGGTATGATCCTCATCGGCGTTGCCGCTTCCCACGCAGACCTGCCCGGCATGGGCGAATACGTATTCCCCATCCCCATGAGCCAGCGCCTTGAGGCTGTCGGCTTCGCGGAAGCGACCGAGAGCTACTGCGGCATCGGCAGCATCGCCATCATCTACCAGAACACCGACCACGGTGTGCAGGCCGCCAACCTCTTCAAGGAGCAGTGGGAATCCATGGGCGGCACCGTCAGTGTCTATGAAAGCTTTGTTCCGGGCGAGACGAAGGACTTCTCCGCCGTCCTGTCTAAGGTGAAGGAAGCCGCCCCCGATATCCTCTATGTCAACGCCTCCTACAACGATTGCGCACAGGCCTTCATGCAGGCCAAGCAGCTGGAGCTTGACGCACAGTATGTCGGCCCCGGCATGTGCGTCAACGAAGAGTTCCTGGGTCTGGTCGGCGACCAGATCGACGGCACCTATATCCTGTCCTCCACGCCGTGCTTCCTGCCGTCCGTCCTTGAGGCCGGCAACGTCGACGAAGCAACGCAGGCATTTATCGACGCCTATAAAGAAGCATACGGCGAAACGCCCGACGGCTTCTCCGCACAGGGCTATGACTCCGTCAATATCGTTCTCAACAGCATCCTTGCAGCCGGTACGACCGACGCTGCTGCAGTTGCGGCACAGATCGGCCAGATCCGCGACTATCCGGGCCTGTCCGGCTTTGATATGAGCTACAACGACCAGAAGGAAATGGACAAGGGCATTTATGTCTTCCAGCTCCAGAACGGCACGTTTGTCCGCATGAACTGATCGGTAATTACCCCACAGATCTGCTGCATCTGTACCTGCTGTGGCAGATGCAGCAGAATCTTTTATCTGGAGGCGATGTAATGTTATTACAGCAATTCATCAACGGCATTACGATCGGAAGTACCTACGCGCTCGTGGCAATTGGCTTTACGATGATCTTCGGCGTTCTCGAGCTGACAAACTTCTCGAACAGTTCTCTGTATATGTTCGGCGCCTATGTGACATGGCTTTTGTATGGCGTCGGCATGAACTTCTTCGTAGCCTTTGCGCTGAGCATTGCCCTGACGGGCCTGCTTGGCTTCAGCATTGACCGGTTTGCCCTGCGGCTGCTGCGCAAACGGCACGCGCCGAAGCTCTCTGGTCTGATCACGACGCTCGGCATGTCCATGGTCATTGATAACGCCATCATGGTGTTCTGCGGCACAGACTCCAAATCGTTTGAAAACCATCTGGATTTCGGCAAGGTCTATATCGGAAACGCCATTATCAGCTGGACGCAGATCATCATTCTGATCGTCGGCTTCTCCCTGATGATCGCGCTCTCCATCCTCGTCTACAGGACGAAGATCGGCAAGGCCATGACGGCCATTGCGCAGAATCAGGATGCGGCAAAGCTGATGGGCATCGATACGAACAAGGTCATTGCGCTCACGTTCGTGATCAGCGGCGTTCTGGCGTGTATCGCGGGTACGATGGTGGCAATGTACTACCGCAGCATCGAGACGACAATGGGCAGCCTCATCGGCACCAAGATCTTTGCAGCTGCGATCCTCGGCGGCGTCGGCATCCTGCCGGGCGCTATGGTAGGCGGTATTCTGCTCGGCATCGTGGAGACCATGGTCTCCGCGTATATCAGCACCGGTTACCGCGATGCCATCTCGTTTACGATCCTGATCGTTGTTCTGCTGTTCATGCCCAACGGCATGTTCGGTAAGAAGGCCATTAACAAGGTATGAGGGAAACGCGATGATAGAGAAACTGAGTATCCAGCTTGTCAGATACAAGCTGCCGCTGCTGATTTTTGTTGCAGTGCTTGCCATTGTGTTTCCAATGGTATTTACCTCGAAATATGTGCTCCGCATCGCAATTCTGTGCCTCATGTACTGCATGCTGAGCGTCAGTCTCAATCTCATGACAGGCGTTCTGGGTCAGATGTCCTTCGGCCACGCAGCCTTCTGGGGGATCGGTGCGTATACTGCGGCGATCCTGACCAAGACCTGCGGCTGGGACGGCCTCGGCGTGTTCGCTGCCGCAGCGCTCACGGCCGGCTTTGCAGGCCTCATCCTGAGTCTGCCGGTCATGCATCTGAAGGGCTATTATTTCACGATCGTCACCATGGTGTTCTGCCAGATCGTGCGCATCGTGGAGATCAACTGGATGTCCCTGACGAACGGCCCGCTCGGCATTATGGCAATTCCCAAGCTTTCGGTGTTCGGCTATACCATCAAGACCCAACCTGCGTATTACTATATGATCCTGATCCTGCTGGTGCTGACCACCCTGCTCGTCAATAAGATTATTCACTCGCGTATGGGCGACGCCATCCTCGCGATCCGCGACGATGATCTGGCGGCCGGCGCAATGGGCATCAACGTGTTCAAGTATAAAACGCTTGCCATCGTCATTGCCTCGATGCTCGCCGGTGTGGCCGGCGCGTTCTACGCAGTCTATACCAGTTATATTGACCCCAGCTGCTTTACCAACGCAGTTTCCAACAACATGCTGGTCATGGTCATTTTCGGCGGTCTCGGCAACATGTTCGGCAGCTTCCTCGGCGCAACGGTCCTGACGATCCTGCCAGAGGCGCTGCGCGGCTTCTCGGAATACCGGCAGATGGTCTTCGGCGCAATGCTGGTCATTCTGATGCTGGTGCGGCCGGAGGGACTGTTCGGCTCGGTCAACTTCAAGTATATCGGCCAGCGCCTGTCCCTGAAGAAATCCAAACGCGGAGGTGGCTCACATGTCTGAGATCCTGCGCACAGAGCATATCGTACAGCGGTTCGGCGGCATGGAAGCGCTCAAGGATATCAGTATGCGTGTAGAGAGCGGCGAGATCGTCGGCGTCATCGGTCCGAACGGTGCCGGTAAGACGACCCTGTTCAACTGCATCACCGGCATGTACTGCCCGACGGAAGGGCGCGTGCACATGCTGGGCACGGACATCACCGGCTGGCGGCCCTACCGCATCACTGCACACGGCTTTGCGCGGACGTTCCAGAATATCCGTCTGTTTCAGAAAATGTCGGTCCTGGACAACGTCATGGTCGGCATGCATGTAAAAACAAGACTTCCGTTCCCGCAGAATCTGATCCCCGGCCGCGCCGATAAGGTGCGGAAGGAGGCGGAGGCGCGTGCGGAGGAACTGCTGAAGATCCTTGGCCTGTATGAGGTCCGCTATGAGATGGCGACCAGCCTGCCCTACGGCGACCAGAGAAAGGTCGAGATCTGCCGCGCGCTTGCCATCGAGCCGAAGCTGCTGCTGCTCGACGAGCCGGCGGCTGGCATGAATGAGGCAGAGACAGAGGAACTGCGCACCATCGTGCACAAGCTCCGCGAGATGGGCAATACGATCCTGCTCATCGAGCATGATATGCGCTTTGTCATGAATATCTGCGACCGGCTCTACGTCCTGAACGACGGTGCGCTGATCGCCGAGGGTACGCCCGACAAGGTGCGGGCAGATCCACTCGTCATCGAAGCCTATCTTGGAAAGGATGAATGAAATGTCATTATTGAGACTGGAAAAGGTCGTTGTCGATTATGGCAGCATTCATGCGCTCAAGGAAATCGACATCGATGTCAACACGGGCGAGGTCATCACCCTCATCGGCGCAAACGGCGCCGGAAAAAGTACGACCATGAAGGCCATTATGGGCCTCATCCCGGTCAAGAGCGGCAAGATCTGGTTCGACGGCAAGGAAATCACCAATCTGGACACCAAGAATATGGTCCAGTCCGGTATCATCCTTTCCCCGGAGGGCCGGCAGGTGTTTCCGCGCTTCTCGGTCATGGATAACCTGATGATGGGCGCATATCTGCGGCCAAAGACGGAGATCGCCGAGAGCCTGCAGACCGTATATGACCTGCTGCCCAAGCTCAAGGTTCGCAGCGGTCAGCTGGCCGGTTCGCTTTCCGGCGGTGAACAGCAGATGCTTGCCATCGGCCGGGCCATGATGGGTAAGCCACGGATGCTCCTGCTCGACGAGCCTTCGCTCGGTCTGGCGCCGCTCATCATCAATGAGATCTTCGCCATGGTCGACCGGATCCGCGAGATGGGAACGACGATCCTGCTCGTGGAGCAGAACGCGCGGATCGCGCTCAAGCATTCCGACCGCGCTTACGTATTGGAGACCGGAAGCATCGTACTGAGCGACCGCGCCGATCAGCTTCTGGAATCGGACGAGGTACGCAAGGCGTATTTCGGCGGACTGTAATATTTTTGGAGGAAAAATCAAATGATCACACATACACAACGTGTCAAGGCAGCGCTCGAAGGCAAGATGCTGGACCGTCCGGCATTCGCAGCATGGGGCCCGCATATGAATCTGGTCGACCGCAATGCCAAGGATTTCG
>ERZ1026844.158-NODE-158-length-55202-cov-12.665004_pt1 | contig 55202 bp, 48 predicted proteins | sample MGYA00380152_ERZ1026844 | MGnify/ENA primary metagenome ERZ1026844 (study PRJEB33269, sample SAMEA4719788) | human gut metagenome | biome: human-associated habitat; feature: organic feature; material: feces | place: Cameroon | collected 2013-10 ... | reverse complement strand
AAATCTGCATTTGTAGAGGTTGAATGAGAGTAAGACTAGGAGATTACATCAAGGAATACTCCGTAAAAAATAAGAATAATGAAGACATACCAGTGTATAGTGTTTCGAATTCTCTAGGATTTTGTAAAGACTACTTTGGAAAAGAAGTTGCAAGTAAAAATAAGACAACTTATAAAATTGTACCAAGAGGGTGTTTTGCATATAATCCTTCAAGAATAAATGTTGGATCTGTAGACTGGCAGAATGAAGAAGAGCGAGTAATTGTTAGTCCATTGTACAATGTTTTTTCTGTCTCACCGTTACTTGATCAGCAGTATTTATTGTATTACTTAAAAAGTAATGTGACTCTAGCACGTATAAAAGCAGTTGCTTCTGGAAGTGTTCGAGATAATTTAAAATTAAGTATGCTCTATGAGTTTCCTATTGATCTGGTATCTTTAGACCAACAATATGAAGTTGTTTCGATATTAAATGCTATTCAAAAGATTATTGATTTATATCAAAAGGAATTAAGTGGCTTAGATGAATTAGTTAGAGCCCGATTTGTGGAGATGTTTGGGGATCCTAATATTGAGTTTAAATACAACTCTGTAAAGTTTAATGATTTGGCTGCAAGAATGACAAAAGGCCCTTTTGGAAGTGATATGAAAAAAGATTTGTTTGTTCCTAAAGGAGAAGATACATATAAAGTGTATATTCAAATTAATGCTATTCAAAAAAATCAATCGCTTGGAGAGTATTATATATCAAAAGAATATTTTGATAGAAAAGTATCGAGATTTGAATTATTTCCAAATGATTATATTATTACTTGCGATGGGACTTTAGGGAAGTATTTAAAACTAGATGAGAATATGGAAAAGGGAGTAATTTCTCCTTCTTTATTAAGGTTAACATTACAAAATGATAAAATTAATGATAAATATTTTGAAAATATTTGGGATTTCTATATGTTGGGACTTATGAAGAAAGAAGCTCGTAATGCCTGCTTGGTGCATTTGCCATCTGCTAAAAAAATTGGAGAAATATCAATTCCGCTTCCCCCTCTAGAACTCCAGAACCAGTTCGCATCATTCGTAGAAGAAATCGATAAATCAAGGCTTCTCAGTAACCTCTCACTATCACTCATAAAATCTATAACCTTCTAACCAATAAAAAAGCAGCCTCAGCTGCTAATCACCACCACCTAACATTTCTCTCAATTCTTTAAAAGTATCTTCTATAGGTGCTACTCTACCATTTCTAACATCCTCTTCAGACTTCTCAAGTAATTCTAATAATTCACTATACTGTTTTAAATCCATAAGATCACCTCCATATAATATACCTAAAGTATACCATTCTCTAAGTTAAATAGATAAGGTAACCACAATTATTCCCAAAAAACTTCTTTTTTAGGATATAATAAAAACATAAAGGAGATGATACTGTTGAACTTTACTTTTTTAAAAAACAAAACAGAATTCCAGGACTTTGCTTCTACATGTATAGAAGCAGAAAAAGGATTAATGGTATCACCTGCTAACTGTGCAATACTTACAAGACGTGCATTAGAACAAGCAGTACATTACATGTATAAGAATGACATAGACTTACAGATGCCGTATAGAGATAATCTAAGTGCTTTAGTCAATGAATATACATTTAAACAGATTATTCCTACAGAAGTCTATGAAGGGATTAGATATGTTATTACTTTAGGAAACTTTGCTGTACATACAAGTAGAAAAGTAAAAAGAGAAGAAGCAGTTCTTGCTTTAAATAATCTCTATAGACTTGTTAACTGGATGAACTATTCTTATGGAATAGACTACCAAGAACAATTACCTGAATTTGATCCTACTAAGTTACCTGATCAAACACATATGTTTGTGAATAAGGATCTAAAAGAACAGGTAAGAGATATTCTTAATAAACAGAAAGAAAAAGAAGAAAAACAAAAAGAAGAACTTGCTAGATTAATTGCTGAAAATGAGGAATTAAGAAGACAAGGGGCTGCTAAGAGAAAAGAAGATAAAGTTGTTGAATTTGTTGATGTGAATAAGATTCCTGAATGGAGGACAAGACAACTTTATATTAATTTAATGCTGAAGGAAGCAGGTTGGGATTTTGATACAAATGTAGAAGAAGAATATCCTGTTCATCATATGCCAACAGATTCAAAAGATGGTTTTGTAGATTATATATTACGTGGAAGAACAGGAAAGATTATCGCTGTTATAGAAGCGAAGAAAACAAGTGTAGATCCTCGTGTAGGACGTAACCAGGCAAAACTCTATGCAGACTGTATTGAACAGGAATATGGGTTAAGACCTGTTATATTCTATACAAATGGTTTTGAAACATTTATCTGGGATGACATGATGTATCCAGATAGAAGGGTTTCTTCTATCTTCTCACAGGATGAAATACAATTACTTATAGATAGAAGAGATACTCGTAGAAGTATTTCTAAACCTGTTATACAGGATGCCATCACAAACCGTTATTATCAAAAAGAGGCTATTGTAAGAACATGTGAAGACTTTGAAAAAGGAAGTCGTAAAGCATTACTTGTCATGGCAACTGGTAGTGGTAAAACACGTGTTGCGATTAGTTTAGTAGATGTACTCACTAAAGCAGATTGGGCAAAGAATATACTATTCCTTGCTGATCGTACTGCATTAGTGAATCAGGCAAAGAAGAACTTTGTAAACCTTCTTCCTTCCCTGACTACTTGTAATCTATGTGAAAACAAAGAAGACCCAGAAGTATCAAGAATGATCTTTAGTACATATCCTACAATGATGAATGCGATAGATGAAACAAGAAGTAAAGATGGTAATCGCTTATTCACACCAGGACACTTTGACTTAATTATTCTTGATGAAAGCCATCGTAGTATTTACAACAAATACAAAGATATATTTGATTACTTTGATGCATTACTCATAGGTTTAACGGCAACACCTAAAGATAGTATAGGGGCTAATACATATTCTATATTTGATTTAGAAACAGGTGTCCCTACATATGCTTATGAATATGAAACAGCTGTCAAAGACAAATACTTAGTCAGTTACCATTCCTATGAAACTAAAATGAAGTTTTTAGAGGAAGGTATTCACTATGATGAGTTATCAGAAGAAGAGAAGAAAGAATTTGAAGAACACTTCTCTAATACTGATACAATCAGTTCAAGTGAAATGAATAAGTTTGTTTTTAATATTAATACTATTGATACTGTGATCAGAGATTTAATGGAACATGGTATTAAAATCGAAGGAGGAGATAAGATAGGAAAAAGCATCATCTTCGCTGCCAATCAAAATCATGCTAATAAGATTAAAGAGAGATTCGATATACTCTATCCTGAATATAAAGGAAAGATTGCTGAAGTGATCACATTTAATACAAAATATGCACAAAATGCGATAGATCGATTCAGTAAAACAGACAGTTATCCTCAAATAGCTATCAGTGTAGATATGCTAGATACAGGTATAGATGTACCAGATATCGTTAATCTTGTATTCTTTAAGAAAGTAAGAAGTAAAGCAAAATTCTGGCAGATGATTGGAAGAGGAACAAGACTAAGAAAAGACTTGTTTGGTCCAGGAGATGATAAGAAAGGATTCTTGATATTTGATTACCTAGGAAATATGGATTACTTCAGAGTAGACCAACGTCCAGAAAAATCAGGTATTATAGAATCACTCTCTCAACGTATCTATAAGTTACGTGTTGACATTCTTTATGCACTTGAACAAAATGCATCCGATCAGGATTATGTAGAGGAAATCAATAAACAGATCAAAGAGATGTCAGGTTATATTCAATCACTCAATGAAGATAGCTTTAATGTAAAGCTTCATTTGAAATATGTGCATCAATATAAGAATCCAGATAACTGGAGAAACTTGAATGAAATGGATACACATTATATTAAAGATGAATTGTCTTCACTTGTTGTCATTCATGATGAAGATAAACGTGCCAAGTTCTTTGATAGACAGATGTATATGATTGAAATGGCTTATTTGAATCACTATGATGCAAGTCAGGTAATTAATAAGGTTGTTATGATTGCGAATGCATTGTATAAAAAACAAACAACACCTGATATTGCAGACAATGTGGAATATTTGAAATGTGCTAAAGATCCTGATTACTGGAAGACGGCTAACTATTTTGATTTAGAAGTACTACGTGAGAAGATTAGAGGACTTATTAAGTACTTAACAATTGATCTTCCGATAGACCCAGTAGATACACATTTTGAAGATGAAATCATTGAAACAAAGATGAATGATGCTTTCTACAATGACGAAGGATTAGAAAACTATAAAGAGAAAGTTCAGCATTATTTAAAAGCACATGAAGATGATGAAGCTATCTATAAGCTCAGACATAATCAAGTCATTACACCAGATGAAATGAAACATCTTGAAAACTTATTATGGATAGATTTAGGAAGTAAAGATGATTATCGATTACACTTTGGTGATACACCTATCACAAGATTAATTAGAAAGATAGTGGGATTAGATAGACAAGCGGCCATGGCAGAATTCTCACGTTTCTTAGATGATCAGAGCTTGAATTCTAGACAAATTCACTTTGTAGAATTATTGGTAGATTATATTGTGAAGAATGGTTTCATTGAAGATAAGAAGGTCTTATTACAAGATCCTTTCAAGTCAATTGGTAGTATGAGTGCCTTATTTAAGGATAAGATGAATATTGCAAGAGAGATATTAAAGACAGTAGATACGTTTAGCGAAAGATGCTAAAAGAAAACGTTCCCAATTTTGAAAGTATTCTATCACTATAAAAAATAATTATAATTAAAAATTCTGATAAAAACTAAGCGTAAAAAAGCACAATCGGATATCCCTAAACTGCAAACGTTTACAGTAAATGCTATGTACAAATTGTGTAAATTTTCACAAAAGTATGCTTGTTTTTTCACAAGAAGTCATGTATAGTGAACTTACAAAATATGAAGAAGAAATATTTTGGTCAATGGAGGATATAAAAATGGCTGATAAGAAAGTCGAAAAGAAAGTTGAAGAATGGACAGAAGAAAAGACTGATGCTTGCATTGATGAGTTAGTTAATAACGCATTAACAGCATTAGACGAATTCGAAGGTTTTGACCAGGAAACTGTTGACTACATCGTAGCAAAGATGTCAGTTGCTGGTCTTGATCAGCACGGTGTTCTTGCTGAAGCAGCAGTAAAAGAAACTGGCCGTGGTGTATTTGAAGACAAGGCTGTTAAGAACTTATTCGCTTGTGAATATGTTACTAACAACATGCGTCATACAAAGACTGTAGGTATTATTAATGAAGATCCACTTACTGGTATCACTGAAATCGCTGAACCAGTTGGTGTTGTTTGTGGTATCGTTCCAGTAACAAACCCAACTTCTACAGTTATCTTTAAGTCTTTAATCGCTATGAAGACTAGAAACCCAATCATCTTCTCATTCCACCCAGGTGCTCATGACTGTTCAGTTATGGCTGCTAAGGTAATGTTAGATGCTGCTGTAAAAGCTGGTGCTCCTAAGAACGTAATCCAGTGGTTACCAATGAAAACTATGTATGCAACTAGTGCATTAATGAATCATCCAGGTGTTGCTACTATCTTAGCTACTGGTGGTAACGCAATGGTTAAGGCTGCTTACTCTTGTGGTAAACCTGCTTTAGGTGTAGGTGCTGGTAACGTTCCTGCATATGTAGAAAAGTCTGCTAAAATCAAAATGGCAGCAAATGATATTTATTTATCAAAATCATTCGATAACGGTATGATTTGTGCATCTGAACAGGTTGTTGTTGTAGATCACGAAATCTATGATGAATTCAAGAAGGAACTTGGTCGTTATCATGTACATTTCTGTAATGCTGAAGAAAAGAAGAAACTTGAACAGTTCATGTTCGGCGCAACAGCATACAGTGAAAACGTAAATGAAGCTAGATTAAACAGCATCGTTCCAGGTAAGAACGCTACTTGGATTGCTGAACAGGCTGGTTTCAAAGTATCTGATGATATCCAGATCTTAGTTTGTGAAGTTAAGGAAATCGGTCCTAACGAACCAATGACTAGAGAAAAACTTTCTCCAGTACTAGGTATGATTAAAGCAAACTCTACTGAAGATGGTATTGAAAAGGCTGCGGCAACTGTTGAATTCAACGGTTTAGGACATTCAGCTGCAATCCATACTACTAACCATGAAATTTCTAAAGCATTTGGTAAGAGAATCAAAGCTATCCGTATTATTGAAAACGCTCCATCTACATTCGGTGGTATCGGTTCAGTATACAATGCATTCTTACCTTCATTAACACTTGGTTGTGGTTCTTATGGTCATAACTCAGTATCAAACAACGTAAGTGCTATTAACTTACTAAATATTAAGAGAATAGGGAGACGTAACAACAATATGCAATGGGTTAAACTTCCTCCAAAGATTTATTTCGAAAGAAATTCAATCAGATATCTTAGAGATATGAAGGAAATGAAGAAAGCAATGATCGTTACAGACAGAGGTATGTATGACCTTGGTTATGTAGGAAAGATCGAAGATGTTATCAGAAGAAGACGTAACAAAGTAGACGTTGACTTATTCATCGATGTTGAACCAGATCCATCTTTAGATATGACTCTTAAGGGTCTTGAAATCATGAAGAGCTTCCAGCCTGATACAATCATCGCTATCGGTGGTGGATCTTCAATGGATGCTGCTAAAGTTATGTGGTTAATGTATGAACATCCAGAAGTTAACTTCGATGACATCAAGCAGAAATTCATGGATATCAGAAAGAGAGCATTCAAGTTCCCAGAACTTGGTAAGAAAGCTAAGTTAGTATGTATCCCAACTACTTCAGGTACAGGTTCAGAAGTAACTCCATTCGCAGTTATCACTGATACTAAGGAAAACAAGAAATATCCATTAACTGACTACGCTTTAACTCCAACAATCGCAATTGTTGACCCTGAATTCGCTATGTCTATGCCACCAAGAATCGCTGCTGATACTGGTATCGACGTATTAACTCATGCTATTGAAGCATATGTTTCAATCTTAGCTTCTGACTTCACTGATGGTTGGGCTAAACAGGCTGTTAAGTTAGTATTCGAAAACCTTGAAAAGTCAGTACTTGAAGGTGATCCTGATGCTAGAATTAAGATGCATAACGCTGCATCAATCGCAGGTATGGCATTCGCTAACGCATTCTTAGGAATGAACCACTCATTAGCTCATAAGATCGGTGGAGAATGGCATATTCCTCATGGACGTACTAATGGTATGTTATTACCACATGTAATCAGATACAATGGTACAGTTCCAACTAAGTTAAACATCTGGCCAAAGATCGAAGACTATAAGGCAGATAAGAAATATAGAGAATTAGCAGAATTAATCGGCTTACATCCAAAGACTGATGCAGAAGGTGTTGAAATGTTCGCACAGGCTGTTGAAAAGTTATGGGTAAAAGTTGGTGGTGCTGTAAACGTTAAGTCACAGAACATCAGCAAAGCTGATTGGGAAGAATCAGTACATAGAATCGCTATGAATGCATACGAAGACCAGTGTACTCCTGCTAACCCAAGAATGCCTATGGTTAAAGATATGGAAACTATCCTAGAAACAATCTACGATTACGAATCTCCATTCGCTAAGAAATAATTCTTAAAACCATTGAGAGGAAAGCCTTACGGCTCTCCTCTTTTATTATGTTAAATTATGTTAATTGGTATCGTATATTGACTCATACAAGTGAACAGATTAAAATGACATGTCGGAGGACACTGTTATGAAAAATAAACGTTTTATGTTTTTGCTTGCTGCAGCTGTCGCTTTCATTATTCAACTTATAGATATCATTTCTTATACAATCAAATTCTCTATTACACAGACATTTGTACTTGTTATTATTCAGATGATTGGTTTAGTAGGTTATGCCTATGATGCAAGAAATGTAGTGAAAAATAAAAGAAGAATGTTTTACATATTGCATAGTATCGCATTCATCATTTATCTTATAAATCTTACTTATCAGCTATTTCTTAATCCATCTTTAAGACATGTTAAAGCGATAAGCAGTGTGAATATCAGTCCATTAAAGACAATATTCCTGTACTATACTGCTTATATGAGACACACATTACCTATTAAAAATATCATTCTTAATATGATTGGGAATGTGATGTTGTTTGTGCCATTTGGATACTTTGTATATGTCTTATTCAAGCCAATGCGTTCACTTTTACCTTATTTTATCTTTTTCTTGCTAGTGATTACAGGAGTAGAAGTTATTCAGTATTTATGGAAGGTTGGATCAGCGGATATAGATGATATTATCTTGAATATGAGCGGCGTACTCATTCTATATATCATATTGAAAATTCCATTTCTAAGAAAATTATTTTAAAGTCAAAAAACCACAAGTATTACACATCTTTTCTGTTACAATAATTGTATATGAAAGAGGTGAATCTTGTGGTTTATATTTTTCTACTATTACTAATCTTATATTTGTTCCTAACAAGATACTACATCACTGAAGATGTTATTGTAAAACAAGTCCTTGAAGATAAAATCATATTTGAATCTGAGCTAGGAAAAGAAATTACACTTAAAGTCACTAAGCCTCATGAATATTTAGAAGGACAAAAGGGACAAGTCTCTTTCCATGGAGAAAGAATCGTATCATTTCAAAAAGCAGCCTAATTAGAGGGCTGCTTTTTGATTAGATGACGTTAAAATGTTTTAAGGCATTGTAGATGCCATCGTCTTCAATATCAGTTGTAATGTATGTGACATAATCAAATAACACGGGATTAGAATTACCCATAGCCACTGATTCCTTAGTATAAGTCAACATTGGTAGATCATTAGTCGAATCACCAATAGAAATACAATCATCAATAGAAGCACCAATCAAATCAATAAATGTCTGAATACCAGTTGCTTTTGAACATGCTTTAGGAACAACTTCAATGAAGTCTTGGGCACGCTGGATATATTCTAAATCATCTTTAAAAGCATCCTTAAATGCTTCAATATCATCTTCTGGTGTATACCATGCAGTGAACTTATCAAAATTAGGTTCATCGCCTTTATGATATACAGGCACATTGACCTTGATATCTCTATAACGTTCTTTGATTTCCTGAACTGTCTTTGTCTTAATTGTCTCAGGAAAATAGATAGATTCAGGACCTTCTAATACAGCATCAATATCTAATTCCACTGCTTTATTCACAATTCCTTTCTTTAATTTGGAAGGAAGTGTAGCATAATAGATTTCTTTATCATGATAGTAGATATTAGTCCCACAACCACAGATATAACCATCTAATCCTAATTCTTTGATTACATCTTCTACAATGCAGATAGTACGTCCTGTATTAACCATCAGGATATGTCCATTATCCTGAGCAAGTTTAATTGCTTTCTTTGTACTTTCAGGAACAGTAAAGTCTGTTTCTGTAGATAAAGTACCATCAATATCAAAAAATATAACTCTTCTACTCATAAAAATTCTCCTTGTTTCATAAACTAAAACATAAATAATTACATCTGTCAACTCCCTCTCAATTCTTGAAATTACCACATGATAGCGCATTAATTTACTATCAAGCGACATTGAATAGAACCCTGATATGTGATAAGATTAAATAAGATTCAGAAAGGATTGAGAATATGTATAAGATTGTAAAAAAAGAAGTACTTAATGACGTTGTACAGTTAATGGAAGTACATGCGCCAATGGTTGCAAGAAAATGTGAACCAGGGCAGTTTATTATTTTACGTGTAGGAGAAGATGGAGAAAGAATCCCTCTTACAATTGCTGATTATGATAGAGAAAAGGAAACAATCACAATAATTTATCAGATTGTAGGTTACTCTACTAAACAGCTTGCTAAGTTAGAAGAAGGCGATTATATCACTGACTTCGTAGGTCCTCTTGGAGTACCAACTCATCTTGAAAAGAAAGATCATGTCATCGGTGTAGCTGGTGGTGTGGGTAGTGCACCATTATTCCCACAGTTAAGAAAGCTTGCTGAACTTGGTACTAAGGTTGATGTTATCATCGGTGGACGTGAAGAACAGTATGTATTATGGGCAGATCGTTTTAAAGAATTCTGTGATAATGTTTATATTGCAACGAATGATGGTTCTGTAGGTACAAAAGGTTTTGTTACTGATGTATTAACTGATTTACTTGATAAGGGTGAAAAGTATGATGAAGTTATTGCGATTGGGCCAGTAGTAATGATGAAGGCAGTTGTTGGAGTAACTAAGCCTAGAGATATTAAGACAATGGTTTCACTTAACCCAATCATGATTGATGGTACTGGTATGTGTGGATGCTGTCGTGTAACTGTTGATGGTAAGATCAAGTTTGCCTGCGTTGATGGACCAGACTTTGATGGTTTAAATGTTGACTTTGATGAATTAATGGCAAGACAGAGAATGTTCAAGGAAGAAGAACACCTCGTTGACAGCAATGCAGACCGTATGTGTAACTTAATGAAGGGGGTTAAATAATATGCCTAATATGTCAAATGTAAAGGTAGAAATGCCTTCTCAGGAACCTGAAATTCGTGCAACTAACTTTAAGGAAGTTGCTTTAGGATATACTAAAGAAATGGCTCAGGAAGAAGCAACACGCTGCTTAAACTGTAAAAAGCCTCGCTGTGTGGATGGATGTCCAGTAAATGTTCCTATTCCTCAGTTTATTCAGGAAGTAGTAAATGGTGATTTTGAAAAAGCTTATGAAATCATCACTACAGAAAATGCTTTACCTGCAATCTGTGGTCGTGTATGTCCACAGGAAAACCAGTGTGAAGGTAAATGTATTAGAGGAATCAAAGGTGAATCAGTTGCCATTGGTAGACTTGAAAGATTCGTTGCTGATTATCATAGAGATCATGGTAAACCAACTGAAGCAAAGATTGAAAAGAACGGCAAGAAGGTTGCTATTGTAGGTTCAGGACCTTCAGGTATCTCTTGTGCAGGTGAACTTGCTAAACGTGGTTATGATGTAACAGTATTTGAAGCATTACATAAAACTGGTGGTGTATTATCTTATGGTATCCCAGAATTCCGTTTGCCAAAAGATTTAGTACAGCATGAAATTGATGGTGTTGCAGACTTAGGTGTTAAGTTTGAAACAAACGTTGTAGTAGGACGTTCTATTACAATTGATGAATTACAGGAAAGCGGTTATGATGCTGTATTCGTAGGTGCTGGTGCTGGTTTACCTCGTTTCCAGGGTATCCCAGGTGAAAACCTTGATGGTGTTTATGCTGCCAACGAATTCTTAACTCGTGTTAACTTAATGAAGGGTTATGAATTCCCTAACCATCCTACTCCAGTAAAAGTCGCTGATACAGTATGTGTTGTAGGTGCTGGTAATGTAGCTATGGATGCTGCAAGAACTGCTAAGAGACTTGGTGCTAAGAACGTATATATCGTATATCGTCGTAGTGATGCTGAAATTCCTGCACGTGCTGAAGAAGTACATCATGCTAAGGAAGAAGGTATTATCTTCAAGTTATTAACTAACCCAGTTGCTGTTCATGGTGATAATGGTGCAGTTAAGGCTCTTGAATGTGTAGAAATGGAATTAGGAGAACCTGATGCATCTGGTAGAAGAAGACCAGTTGTAAAAGAAGGTACTAACTTCACTATTGATTGTGGAACAGTTGTTATCGCAATCGGTCAGTCTCCAAACCCATTAATCAGACAGACTACTCCTGGTCTTGATTGCCAGAAGTGGGGCGGTATCATCGTAGAAGAAGAAACTAACCATACATCTAAAGAAGGCGTATGGGCTGGTGGCGACGTTGTTACTGGTGCTGCTACAGTCATTCTTGCTATGGGTGCTGGTAAAAAAGCAGCTAAAGCTATTGATGAAAAATTAAGTGGTGAATAAATGTATTGTACACGATGTGGTAAAGAATTAGAGGATGGTACAAAGTTCTGTCCTAATTGTGGAGAACCTGTTAGATTAGAAAATAGAACAGACTACACAACTATGGAAGACTATGCTTCTAACAATGGATATAGAAGTCCTTATTATGAAGAAGATCGTGCCTCTGTTGGATTATGTATCATTTCATTCCTATTCCCTTTTATGGGCGTTATCTTCTTCTTTATGAAAAGAAGAATGACTCCTAATAAAGCAAAGGCATGTCTGATTACAGGTATTGTTAGTTTTGTATTGAATTTTATTGCAACTTATGCATTGTTATTAAACACAGGAATCTTTTGATTCCTGTTTTTCTGTTTAATAAAAGGTTTAATAAAAAATTTCTGTTTTATGATAATAATAATTTACTGATATTTTTTATTATGATAAAATACTCTGTTGTAAAGGAGGAAGTATAATGCATAAATTATTAGAACCCTATGCAGCTATTGTACCATTCTTAGGTATTGCGTTAGGGGATAATGTTGAAATAGCTTTACACGATCTCACATCTCCTGAACAGGAAGTTGTTGCTATCGCAAACGGTGAGATTTCTGGCAGAGAAGTTGGTGCTAAGCTTTCAAATTTATCTGTTCATTATTTAGAAACCAAACAGTATGAAAAAAATGATTATGTCATGAACTACAAAACAGCTGGACCAGATGGGAAGCTTTTGAAATCTGCAACATACTGGATCAAGGAACCAGGGAATACTTACCCTGTTGGTATGCTTTGTATTAATGTTAATGTCACAGATTTTGAATATATTGAAACTGCGATGAGAAGAATTCTTGGTATTAAGGATAATACAAATGTAGAGTTCAAATATGATAGCCCAATCGAAATCTTATCTTCTCCACTTGATGAAATGGTAGAAAAATACATCAATGAATGTATGCAGAATATGGGAGTTCCATCTTATGTTCATGCAGAAAGATTAAAGGTAGAAGAAAAGATCAGAGTTGTTAAATACTTACAGGATAAAGGAACATTCAAGGTAAAAGGCGCAATTGCCCTTGTTGCTGATAAGCTAGATGTTTCTGAACCAACAATTTATCGTTACTTAAAGAAAGCATAGGAGGAAAAACATGGATTTAGTTTATGTAAGTGGTCATAAGAATCCTGATACAGATTCTATTTGTGCGGCCATCAGTTATTCATATTTATTAAATGCAACTCATAAATACGGACAGGCAGTCCCAGTGAGACTTGGTGAAGTCAGCCGTGAAACTGAGTATGTATTAAAAAGATTTAATGCACATACACCACAGTTATTAAAGTCTGTTAAGCAGAAAGTAGAAGATCTTGATTATGATCAGGTCACTCTATTCTCTAAAGAATTAACTTTAAGAACTGCTTGGTCATTAATGTGTCAGATGAACTTAAAGAGTGCACCAGTATTAGATGATCATTCTCATCTTCTTGGTTTATTATCTTCTACAAACATTATTGAAGGTTATATGGAAGACTGGGATAAAGATATCTTAAAGAATGCACATACTCCAATCGAAAACGTTATAGATACATTAGACGCTAAGATTGTTTACCTAAACCCTGAATTACGCACTATCAAGGGTAGTCTTCATATCACAGGTATGAACTCTCAGGAAGTTATTGATCATGTTAATGAACATGATGTTATCATCACTGGTGGCGACAGAACTGAAGGTATTCGTGAAATGTTGAAGAAGAAGGTTGATTTAATCATCCTTACTAACTCATTACACTTAGAAGAATCAGTTCTAGAAGAATGTAAGAATGCTGGTGTCAGCGTAGTGACTACTGCTTTCACTACATTCAAGACTTCTCAGCAGATCATTCAGGCAGTACCTGTTGAATATGTAATGCAGAAGGGTGATTTAACATGCTTCTCTACAGATGATACTGTAGATTACTTAAAAGAAGTCATGAGCGAAACAAGATATCATTCATATCCTGTTATTGACTTAAATGACCAGGTTGTAGGTACTATCTCTCGTTTCCAGGTTATTACTGGTGATCATAAGAAGATGATCCTTGTTGACCACAATGAAAGAGGACAGGCTGTAGAAGGTATCGAAGAAGCTGAAATCCTAGAAGTAGTAGACCACCACAGAGTGGCTGATTTCCAGACTGTAGGTCCATTACAGTTCAGAGCAGAACCACTTGGTTGTACTTGCACAATCATTGCAAAGATGTATAAGGAACAGGGTGTAGAAATTCCTAAGAATGTAGCTGGTTTAATGTTAGCTGCAATCATCTCTGATACATTATTATTCAGATCTCCAACTTGCACAAAGACTGATAAGGATATTGCCTTAGAATTAGCTGAAATCGCAGGTGTAGATGCTGAAGAATTCGGTCTTGCAATGTTTAAGGCTGGTACATCATTAGTTGGTAAGACTATTGAAGAAATCTATAACCAGGATTACAAGGCATTCAACATTGGTGATGCAAAAGTAGGTATTGCTCAGGTTAATACTATGGATATCGATGGCTTTGCGCCACTTAAGGGTGAAATGCTTGAATATATGGAAAATCTATGTGTTGAAAATGGATTTGATACAGCAGTTCTATTATTAACTGATGTCATCAATGCGACAAGTGAAGTATTTGTTGCTGGTACTCATCCAGAATATGTAGAAAATGCCTTCAATGTACAGTTAGTTGAACATGAAGCAAACTTACCAGGAGTTATCTCACGTAAGAAGCAGGTTGTTCCAGCTATTACTCGTGCAATCAACGCTTAATAAACATCAAGCTATTTGTTGAGAAAATCAACGAATAGCTTTTTTAGTATACAAAAATATAACAAATCAACATAATAGGTAATATGGTAATTGTTGAAAAATTAGAACAATGCCAATAAATTATTATTGTTATATCGTATAAAATAGTGGACTGCAATAAAATTTCAATGTTTTGTCGAAAAATACGCCATTTTTTTATCGCTTTTTGTATTTTGTACATATAAAAGTATGGTATTTATGTGGAAAATTTGGTATACTTATTGAGGCATAAAAAGATTGTTTTAATTTTTACACAAAATATTTAAGGAGGAGAGTATGGAAAACTCAAAAATGAAATGGTATACCCTGGCTTTCATGGCATTTTCTACTGTTTGGGGTTTTGGTAACGTACTAAATGGTTTCGTTTACTTCAACGGTATCCAGGTTATATTCAGCTGGATTTTAATGTTCGCACTATACTTCGTACCATATGCCCTTATGGTTGGTGAACTTGGTTCAGCATTTAAAAATGCCGGTGGTGGTGTCAGCTCATGGATCATGGAAACAATGGGTCCTAAACTTGCATATTATGCAGGGTTCACTTATTGGGCATGTCACATCACTTATATCGCAAGTAAAGGTACTGGTGGATTAAAGGCTCTTAGCTGGGTAATCTTCAGAAACCATACAGTTTATGATAGCTTACCAACTATCTATGTTCAGCTTGCTACACTTGCTGTATTCTTATTATTCTGCTATATCGCAAGCCGTGGATTAAACCCACTAAAGAAACTTGCTACTTTAGCAGGAACTTCAATGTTTGTTATGTCAATCCTTTATATCTTAATGATGTTCGCAGCACCAGCTATCAACCCTAATGGTGGCTATGTACATATGGACTTTAGTTTAAAAAACATCGTGCCACAGTTCAATGTACAGTACTTCACATCATTATCTATCTTAGTATTCGCAGTTGGTGGATGTGAAAAGATTTCACCATATGTAAACAAGGTGGAAAACCCTGAAAAGGGATTCCCTAAAGGTATGATCGCACTTGCTATCATGGTTTGTGTATGTGCTATCTTAGGTACATTCGCAATGGGTATGATGTTCGATCCTAAGATGATCAATGCATCTGAACAGGCATTCGAAAGCTATGTTGCTAACGGTGCTTATTGGTCATTCCAGAAATTAGGTGAATACTATCATATGGGTGATACATTACTTGTTATCTACGCATTATGTAACATGGTTGGTCAGTTCTCTACTTTAGTATTAAGTATTGATGCTCCACTTAGAATGTTATTAGACAACGAAGAAACTAGAGAATATATTCCATCTGCTTTATTCAAGAAGAATAAGTATGGTGCATATATTAACGGTATTAAGTTAGTTGTTGTACTTTCTGGTTCAATTATCTTAATCCAGTCATTCGTTCCTGGTGCAGCTGCAGTATTAAAACAGTTAAATAAGCTTAACTCAGTATGTATGCCAATGCGTTACTTATGGGTATTTGCTGCTTATATTGCTTTACGTCAGGCTATGGACAAGTTCCCAGCAGACTATCGTTTCGTTAAGAATCAGGGTATTGCTAAATTCTTCGGTATCTGGTGTTTCATCGTAACTGGTGCTTGCTGTATCCTTGGTATGTATGACAAAGATCCATTCACATTCGCATTAAACGTAATTGCCCCTATTGTTCTTTGTGCTTTAGGTTTAATCATGCCTAAACTTGCAGAAAAAGAACGCCGTGAAGGAAAAAGATAAATGATATAAAATATCCTTTTGGCAGGGCCAGAAGGATATTTTTATATAAATTAAGGAGATAATAAAAAATGTTTAAGGAAACTTCAAAAGAATTATTAGATTTCTTATCAAAATGTCCTACTGCTTTCCATGCAGTAGAAAACTATCGTCAGATCTTAAATGCTGATGGATTCGAAGAATTATTAGAAAGCGAACACTGGAATATCGTACCAGGTGGTAAGTACTATGTGACAAGAAACAATACTAGTATCTTAGCATTCAAAGTAGGTACAAAGTTAGACAACTATAGCTTCAACATTGTGACTTCACATACTGATTCACCAACTTTCAAAGTAAAAGAAAATGCTGAAATCGAAGTGAAGAACAAGTATACTCAGTTAAATACTGAAGGATACGGAGGAATGTTATGTGCTACTTGGTTAGACCGTCCTCTTTCAATTGCTGGTCGTGTATTAGTATCTGAAGGTGACAGCATCGTTACTAAGTTATTAAACATTGATCGTGATTTATTAATGATCCCTAACGTAGCTATTCATATGAACCGTGCTGCGAATGATGGATTCAAGTATAACTTACAGGTGGATATGCTTCCATTATTAAGTGCTGGTGATGATCGTCAGAAAGATTTCAAACAGATTATTGCTGATGAATTAGGTGTAAAGAAAGAAGACATCCTAGGACATGACTTATATCTTTACAACCGTATGGCTCCATCTATCTGGGGTGCCAATGAAGAATTCATTTCTGCAGGTCACTTAGATGACTTACAGTGTGGTTTCGCTTCATTAAAGGCATTACTTGCTGGTTATAATGATGAATCAATCGATATCATGGCTTGCTTCGATAACGAAGAAGTTGGTTCAGGAACTAAGCAGGGTGCTGACTCTACATTATTAAGAGATACATTAACTCGTATCAACAGTGCTTTAGGTAAGACTGAAGAAGATTACCACCGTGCACTTGCATCAAGCTTCATGCTTTCTGCTGATAATGCACATGCCGTACATCCAAACCATCCAGAACATACTGATGCAACTAACTGCACTTATATGAACGAAGGTGTTGTTGTTAAGTCACATGCTGGACAGAAATATACAAGTGATGGTGTATCAATGGCAGTTGTAAAAGCTCTAGCATCAGGAGTAGAAGTACCTCTACAGTATTTCGCTAACCGTTCAGATAAGGCTGGAGGAAGTACTTTAGGTAATATCGCTATGGCTCAGGCTTCTATGAATGCTGTAGATATCGGTTTACCACAGCTTGCAATGCATTCATCTTATGAAACTGCTGGTATCAAGGATACTTACTATGCAATCACATTAATGAAGGCATTATTTGATTCACATATTCAGGAAACATCTACTCATAGCTTAGAAATTAAACGTTAATGAAGTTTCAACAAGATAGAGAAAAGCTCATGGTTTCTATGATGGTAGGAACCATGACTTCCTATATCGCTCTTATGTTTGTAAAAGAGCTGATCAATCAGAAGTATTTAATCAATTTCTATATCGATAGCTTAGTGGCTGTTGTGGCACTTGTTCTGGCATTCCTGCAGATCAAGATGCAATATAAGATATATAAAGAGAGAAAGATTTCTTCTAAATCATTAAATATCACATTACTCAGCATATTCTTTGCATTGATATTAAATGTTTTATTCCCTAAGGGAATTGATTTCTCATTCTTAGTATTAGTTCTAGGAATGATCATTTCTAATCGTTTATGCAATAAAGAATGGCCAAAATAAAGGATTTCCTCGGAAATCCTTTTTAATACACATTTAACTTTTTATGACTATCTTTATTACAGAAAAATGTTATAATGAAGTAGGAAGAGAAACAAAACACCTGCCGATTCTCTTCAACTGCCTCATGCCAGTGACCTGAACGCTGGCTTTTTTGATTAGGAAAGGGTGATAAGTAATGAAAAGATTAGCACATAGAGGTTATAGTGATTTATTTCCAGAAAATACAATGTCTGCTTTTGAAAAAGCAGCCAATTCTTCTTTTGAAGGTATTGAAACAGACGTACAGATGACTGTAGATGGCACCCTTGTATTATTACATGATGATAAGATCAATCGTACCAGCAACGGTAAGGGTGTTTTAAGAAATATGACTTTTAAAGAAGCGCGTCAATACAACTACAATAATAAGATGGATATTAAGGAACAGATTCCTACATTGGATTCTCTCTTGACATTACTGGATTCTACCGATAAATTATTGAATATAGAAATCAAGGATACTGTTTCTGTTGGTCTTGAAGAGAAATTAAGAGATGTTATTATGAAACATCATATGACAGATCGTATTTATTTTTCTTCTACAAGTCTAGATAGATTATTGAACATGCGTGCTTTAATGCCAGATTCTTATTATGCTTTAATTGTGTTAAGAGGTTATAAGAAGTGTAAACAGGCTGTTATTGATCATCATCTAGATGGTATTCATAGCCGTTATTCTTATTTGACACATGAAGAAATTGTAGATTTAAAGAATAGACATATTAAAATCGGGGCTTGGACAATTAAAGAAAAAGAACAGTATGACTTCTTTAAAAAAGAAGATATTGATTTTATATTTGCGAATGGATTATTTGAAGAGGATCAATAATGAGATTAGATAAATTTTTAAAGTTATCACGTATTATTAAGAGAAGAACATTATCTAAAGAAATCAGTGAAGCATCACGTGTTAAAGTAAATGGTAAAGTAGCTAAACCAGCCACTAAAGTAAAAGTGGGTGATGAAATTGAAGTCAGCTTTGGTCGTACTATTTTAACAGTTAAGGTATTGATGCTTAAAGATCATGTATTAAAAGATGAAGCCTCTTCTCTTTATGAAATTATTAAAGAAGAAAAAGTAGAAGAAGAAACTATTTACTAAGAGCCTTTTGTAAGGTTCTTTTTTTAATAGCAGAATAATGGTATAATGCGATTAGTTAAGGAGTTGACTCATATGGCTAAAAAGAAAAGAAGAATGGGTAATATATATGGAATAGTGTTTATTGTGATTTCTGCGTTTCTTATTTATACATTAATCGCAAAAGTACAGCATATCCAGGCTGAACAGGCTACTTATCAGAAGCTTGTTGTACAGGAAAAGGAATTAAAGAAAGAAAAAGAGAAACTTGCAAAAGAGGTAGATAGTCTTAATGATAGTGATTATGTTGTACGTTATGCACGTAGTCATTATATTTTTTCTAAAAATGGTGAAGAAGTCATTATTCTTCCAGAAAATAAATAAGCATAAAGCTTATTTGTTTTTGTAAGGAGATTTATATGTTTCAAAAGATTTATGATAAAAGTAGAGATAAAAATATAATTATATATCTTCCGGATGATTATTATGCAACTGAAGAGAGATATCCTGTTCTTTATATGAATGATGGACAGAATGCATTTTTTGATGATCAGGCTTATATTGGTGTCAGCTGGGGGATGGAGGATTACTTAAAGAAGAGTAATTTGAAAGTTATTGTAGTCGCTATACCTTGTGTCTTTAGTGAATATGGTCGTGCGAGTGAGTATGGTCCATGGGATGTGTTAAGTGGTACCCTAATGCGTGATGACTCTCATGAGCTGATTAAGGGGACTGGTGAAGAGTATTGTCAGTGGTTAATCAATGATTTAAAGCCTTATATAGATCAACGTTTCCGTACTATAAGAGATGATACGGCTATGGCCGGAAGTTCTTCTGGTGGTATTATTACTGCGTATGCCTGCATGAAGCATCCTGATGTCTTTCACAAAGGTGCTGCAGTATCAACAGCTTATTGGCTTTATCAGAAGGAATTTATTGAATTAGTGAAAACAAGTGATTTAAGTCATCTTGAACGCTTCTACTTTGATGTAGGTGGCAAGGAAGGTTATGATGATGAGTCATTGAGTCAGGATTATTTATGGTCTAATAATGAAATTGAATATTTAATAAGACAGAAGGGTATTCATTATATGTATCGTGTCTTTGAACAGGATGTACATAGTGAGGCCTGCTGGAGAAATAGAGTACCAGTCTTTATGTCTTATTTATTTGGAAAGGGTGAATAATTATGTATCAAATGATGTTATCAGATTTAGATGAAACACTTCTTATAGGACAGCATGTTCCTGTATTTAATCAAGAAGCGATACGTGAGGCTAATAAACATGGATTGCGTTTTGTGGTTGCTACGGGACGTTCTCATAGAATGATTGGGGATATTCTTAAAGAAATTGGTACATATGATATGCCTGGTGAATATTCAATCTGTTTTAATGGTGGGCTTATTGTAGAAAACAAAGATTTTAAGATTCTTCATTTCCAGGGTCTTGATTATTCTTTATTAAAGAAATGCTTCGATTATGGATGTAGAGAAAATCTCTGTATGCTCGTATTTACTTTGGATTGCTGTTATATATATAATCCAGATGAATATGAAGTCAATAGAAAGATTGAACAGAAAACTCCACTCAAGGTCATGCATGACCATAATATTGAATGTTTAAAGAATGAATCTATCGCAAAGATTCTATTAGTTAAAAGGGATATGGATTATCTTAAAGAGTTACGTGAGACAATGTATCAGGATATAGGGGATCAAGTAGAAATGACTTTCTCTTCTAATCGTTATCTAGAATGTAATGCGATTGGTATTAATAAGGGTGTAGGTTTAAAGTGGCTTGCAGACTATTTGAATATTGATATCAAGGATACAATTGCGATTGGTGATAATTATAATGATGTGTCAATGATCAAGGAAGCAGGACTAGGTGCCTGTGTGAGCTGTGCTCATGATGATATTAAAGAAATCAGTGATTATGTCTGTGAAAAGAATTTTGATGAAGGTGCAGTGAAGGAAGTAATAGATAAATTTGTATTGAAGGGGGAATAAGAGATGGAATACAAGTTAATTGCGAGTGATTTAGATGAAACTTTATTAAATGATGATCATGTTGTACCAGAAAGTAATATTTACTGGATTCAAAAAGCAGTAAAAGAACGTGGTGTGAAATTTGTACCTGCAACAGGTAGAGGTTATATGCAGATCTTGCCAGAACTGACACAGTTAGGCTTAAAAGATATGGAAGGAGAATATGTTTTAAGCTTCAATGGTGGGGCATTAACTGAAAATAAAGGAAATCGTATTATTGAATTCAATGGTTTAGGATTTGATAAGATGAAAGAAATCTTTGAATTTGGCTTAAAACAGGATGTCTGTATTCATGTTTATACAAATGATACACTTTATGTATATAATTTAAGCGAATCTGAAGCAGAAAGAATCAAGCATCAGAAACTAGACGTTGTTTATCCTGAAGAAAATAGTGTTGATTTCTTAAAGGATGCAACTATCGCAAAGATTCTATATCAGAATGTGGATGTACCTTATTTAATGAGCTTAGAACCACAGATGACAGAAATTACTCAAGGATGTGCAGTAAGCTATTCTTCTAACCGTTATATGGAATTCAATAGAGAAGGCGTAGACAAAGGACAGGGACTACAGGATCTTGCGGATAAGCTAGGTATCAAGATTGAAGAAACAATTGCGGTAGGAGATAACTATAACGATATGGCAATGCTTGAAAAAGCAGGTCTATCTGTTGCAGCAGGCAATGCGGTTGAAGATGTAAAGAAAGCATGTGACTACACAACGCATGCAGATAATAATGAAGGTGTAGTTGCAGAATTAATTAAGAAGTTTATTTTCCATGAAGACATTTAAGTCAATTATAGAAAATGAAGCACAGCAGCCTTACTACAAAGCATTACATGAATTTGTAGAAGAAGAATATGCTTCAAAGACAATATTTCCACCGCATAATCATATACTGCATGCATTTAATTTTTGTGATTATGAAGATATTAAAGTGGTTATTATTGGGCAGGACCCTTACCATGAACTTCATCAAGCTAATGGTTTAGCTTTTAGTGTGAATAAAGGTGTTCGCACTCCACCTTCTTTGGTAAATATCTATAAAGAAGCACATGCAGATGTAGGAATTGATATTCCTAATCATGGTGATTTAACATCATGGGCAAAACAGGGTGTTCTTTTATTAAATACTGTATTGACAGTACAGGAAGGATGTGCAAATTCTCATAAAGGTAAAGGCTGGGAAATCTTTACTGATCATATTATTGAAGAGATGAACAAACGTGAAAAGCCTCTTGTTTTCATTTTATGGGGACGTCAGGCAGCCAATAAAGCAAGTATGATTGATACAACAAAGCATTGTGTTATCACTAGCGCACATCCATCTCCTTTAAGTGCTCATCGTGGTTTCTTTGGCTCAAGGCCATTTTCTCGTACAAATGAATTTCTTGTAAGTCAAGGAATTGAACCGATAGATTGGAGGATTGATTGATGTTTAGAAATGTAGATAAAGCAATCGCATATATTGAGTCTAAAAGACATAAGAATACGGTTGAATCTTTTGGAAGAATTCTAGAAGAATTAAATATTAATACAAAGCAGAAGAATATGATTCATATTGCAGGAACAAATGGGAAAGGCTCTACAGTGAACTATTTAAGAAGCATTTTAAATGCTCATGGATATCATGTAGGAACCTTTACTTCTCCTTATATGATTAAACACAATGATCGTATTCGTATTGATGATAAGCCTATTAGTGATGATGATCTTCTTGCACTTATTAATAAATATGAATCTGTTATTGAAGAAAAAAACTTATCAATGTTTGAAATTGATGTTCTCATCATGCTTGATTATTTCTCTTCACAGGATTTAGATTATCGTATTATTGAATGTGGTATTGGTGGTGCCAATGATAAAACAAATGTCATTCAACCAATTATCAGTGCGATTACAAATATCGGAAATGACCATCTAGATCAGATCGGACCAAGTCTTTATGATGTTATCAATGAAAAGATGGGAATCATCAAAGAAGGGCAGTATTTTATTACAAGTGAAATAGAAGGAACAGTTCTTGCAAGATTGCAGGAACAATGCGATGCAATGGGAGCAACAATGGTTGTTGTACCAGAGTATCAGGTATCACGTTATCCATTCCATTTCCGTTATCGTGATATGGCCTTTACTTTAGAAAAGCAGGGAATCTATCAGATTGCGAATGCACGTTTAGCACTCACCATTGCGAATAAGCTGATTACTCTTGATCAAGAAACAACTGAAAAAGCAGTAGAAGAAGCCGTATGGTATGGTCGTTTTGAAATGATGAATATCGCAGGACATCAGGTCATTCTTGATGGTGCACATAATACAGATGGTATCAAAGCACTTCTAACAACAGTACAATATGTACGTACTGATGATACTGTCTTCATCTTCTCTGGTTTAAAGGACAAAGATGTAGATGAAATGATTGAACTCATTGATGAAGCAGGATATCCAATGTATCTCACTTCATTCAATGATGAACGAGCTTCTAATTTGGATGATTATCGCAGTTTCAGTACGGTAACAGTTGTCCCTCATTTTGCGGAAGCAATCAAAGTAGCTCTACTTAAACACAATCAGCTTGTTATAACAGGGTCATTACACTTTATTTCATCAGTAAGAAAATATCTAAAACAGAACTATTAAGACGGACTTACACGTAAGTCTGTCTTTTTTATGTTTAATATGTAATAGATGTGTAGTATAATATAAGTAGGAATTTGAGGAAAATGAATCTTATAACTATCATAATCGTACTAATTGTGATAGAATAGATTTATCGAAAAGAAAGCGATTACATTTTTAGGAGGAGATAGAGAAATGGGTAAAGAAATCGTTGCTATGATCCTAGCCGGTGGCCGTGGGACAAGATTAAAAGAATTGACTGCAAAAGTTGCTAAACCTGCTGTCTACTTTGGTGGTAAATATCGTATTATCGATTTCCCACTAAGTAACTGTGCCAATTCAGGTATTGATGTAGTAGGTGTTTTAACACAGTATGAATCAGTACTGTTAGGAACTTATGTTGGTGCAGGTACTAAATGGGGACTTGATGGTAACAATTCACTTGCTGCAATTTTACCAGCACGTGAAAGAGGCGAAGTAGGTGCTACTTGGTATGCAGGTACAGCTGATGCGATCTATCAGAATATTAGCTTCTTAGATCAGTATAATCCAGAATATGTATTAATCTTATCTGGTGACCACATTTATAAGATGGATTATGAAGAAATGTTGAATGTGCATAAAGAAAAAGGTGCAGATTTAACAGTTGCGGTATTAAATGTTTCATTAAAAGAAGCAAGCCGTTTCGGTATCATGAATACAGATGACAAAGGCTATATTTATGAATTCGAAGAAAAACCAGAAAAGCCAAAATCAACATTGGCTTCAATGGGTATTTATATCTTTAACTATAAAGAATTACGTAAATACCTTATCGCAGATGCTGCAGATGAAAACAGTAAGCATGACTTTGGTATGAATATTATTCCTAGCATGCTTGCAGATAAGAAGAAATTATATGCTTGGACTTTTGATGGCTATTGGAAAGATGTTGGAACTGTTGAAAGCTTATGGCAGGCAAATATGGACCTTCTTGATGATAAGGAACTTGACTTATATAACATCAAGAAAGACTGGAAGATCTATTCAGAAGATACACTTGGAAAACCTCAGTTAATTGGTTCAAAGGCAAGTGTTAAGAATTCACTTGTAACACAGGGCTGTGTTGTAAATGGTACAGTTGAAGGATCTGTTCTATTCAATAATGTTAACGTAGGTGAAGGTGCTCAGGTTATTGATTCAGTATTAATGCCTGGTGTTCTTATTGAAGAAGGCGCTGTTGTCAAGAAAGCAATTATTGATGAAGGCGTTGTTGTTAAAGCTGGAACAGTTGTGAACGAAGAAGCAAAAGAAGTCGCTTTAGTAAGTGGCAATAGCAGATAAGGAGTGAAGAGCAAATGGCAAATGTAGTAGGATTAATCAATTTACATAGTGATGTATCTTTGAAAGGATTAACAGAAAGACGTCCAGTTGCTTCAGTAAGCTTCTTGGGTCGTTATGGAGTCATCGACTTCGTATTATCTAACTTTTCAAATTCTCATATTGATAAAGTAGGTATTTTAGTAAAGGAAAAACCAAGATCATTATTAAAACATATTGGTTCTGGTAATGCATGGAACTTCAACTCTAAAAGAGGTGGTATTTCATTATTATATGATGAAAAGTATGCCAATAGTACAATGTACAACCATGACATCAACAATATGTTAGAAAATATTGCATTCTTAGAAAAAGCAACTGAAGATTATGTTGTTATTTCACCAGCACATATCATTACTACTATGGATTTATCAGATGTTGTAGAAGCACATGAAAAATCTGGTTGTGATGTAACTGTTGTTTATAAGAAGATTAAGAATGCGAATGAAACATTTATAGGTTCTGATTTCTTAAAGATTAAAGACAAGCAGGTTGTTGATTTTGAATTAAATAAAGGTAATCGCAAAGATCGTGCAATCTCACTTGAAACTTATGTAATTAATAGAAAAGCTTTAATTAAGATGCTTAATAAAGCACAGAAAGTATCTGTATTCTATGATTTAAGAGATACTTTAAATTATTTAAAAGATGAAATGAAGATCAACGCTTATGAATACAAAGGATTTGCAATGTGCATTGATTCATATGCAGCTTACTTCAAGACATCTCTTGAATTCCTTGATATTGATGTATCAACTCAGGCATTCAAGTCTAACTGGCCAATTTTCACAAATACTAACGATACACCACCTTCAAAGTATTTAAAGAATGCTGAAGTGAAGAGTTCATATATCGCAAACGGTGTATTTGTTGATGGTACTGTAGAAAACAGTATTTTAGGACGTAATGTTAAGATCGGTAAAGGTGCTGTTGTAAAGAACTCAATCTTATTCAGTGGTTCTTCAGTAGAAGCAGGTGCTCATCTTGAGAATGTCATCATGGATAAAGATGCTAAGGTTAAACATGTAAAAGAACTTGTTGGTGACCCAGCTGATCCATTGTATGTCAAAGAAGGTGACATTGTCTAATGAGAATCGTCTTTGCTGCTGGTGAAGCACTTCCTTATATCAAATCTGGAGGACTCGCTGACGTTATCGGTTCTTTACCTAAAGAACTTGTGAAAAAAGGACATGAATGTTATGTCATTCTTCCAAAGTATCAGGATATTAAATTTCCTGAATCACTTGAATATGTGACTAACTTCTATTTATGGGTAGGATGGAGAAGATGCTACTGTGGTGTCTTTAAAGCAGTATATGAAGGTGTGACTTATTTCTTTGTAGATAATGAACAGTATTTCAGAAGACCTGGTTTATATGGTTATGATGATGATTATGAAAGATTTGCATTCTATGACTTTGCAGTTCTTGAATGCTTATCTCGCTTAGATATCATGCCAGATATCTTATCATTACATGACTGGCAGGCTGCAATGATTGCACCTCTTTATAAAGAAAGATATTGCTATTATGACTATTATGGAAATGTGAAAGTCACTTTCACAATCCACAATATCGCTTATCAAGGTAAATGTGATCCATTCTTATTGAATGACTTATTCGGTTTGGATAATTATTTATATTACAATGGTAATGTACGTAATGATGATTGCATGAATATGATGAAAGCAGCCATTCTTTATTCAGATGCAATTACAACTGTTTCTCCAACATATGCAAAAGAAATTTTAACAGATGCTTATGGTGAAGGATTACAGAATATCCTTGCTATGCGTCGTGATGATCTTTATGGTATTTTAAATGGTATCGACTATGATACTAATAATCCAGAAACAGATCCAAATATTCCTTACCATTTCAACGCAAATAGCGTTTATACAGAAAAGGTAAAAGATAAGCTTGCATTACAGGCTGAAGTGGGATTACCACAAGATCCTGATGTAGCACTTATTGGTATTGTTACAAGATTAACATGGCAGAAGGGTCTAGACTTGATCCTTAACCGTATGGAAGAACTTTTACAGAGAAAGGTTCAGCTTGTTATTCTTGGTGCAGGTGATAAGAAATATGAAGAACCATTAGAAGAAATTGCTGGATTTGGTAATCCAAAAATCTCATTACAGTTAAAGTATGACTTTGGCTTATCATGTCGTATTTATGCTGGATGTGATATGTTCTTAATGCCTTCATTATTTGAACCATGCGGATTATCTCAGATGATGTCATTACGTTATGGTACAATTCCTATTGTCAGAGAAACTGGTGGATTAAAAGACAGTGTACAGCCATTCAATGAATTTGATGGTACTGGTACTGGATTTAGTTTTGCAAACTATAATGCGCATGAAATGATGGACATTATTGATTATGCATTACATATCTACTATGATGAAAGAGATCAATGGAATGGTTTGATTTATCGTGCCATGACAGAAAAATTAGACTGGGACCGTTCAGCAGATGAATACTTAAGAGTATTCGGTTCATTACTTGGTTAATACAAAGGTGGAGGTTTTCCTCCATCTTTTTGTTTAGGAGATGATGACTATGAGTTTATTAGATAAAGTAAAAGAGTTTGCTGAAACTGAAGAAGTACAAAAGGGTATTCAAAAGGTTAAAGAGAATACAGAAGAAATATTAAGTGAAGAGAATATTAATAAATGTGTTGATCGTGCCAAAGAGGCAGCAACCACTATTTCTGAATCAGATGCTTATAAAAAGGCCAAAGATGGTATAAAAAAGGTCACAGAGACTGAAGAATTCAAGGATGGTATGAATGATTTAAAGGACTTTGGAGCCAAAAGTCTTTCTCTTACATCCAAGGGACTTGATAAGCTTTCAAAAAAATTAACTGATACAAAGAAATAAGAACGGCGTTTGTCTTGAAGAATAGATGATAATTTGATATAGTGAAGTAAATTATAGATGAGAATGAATAGAACAAGAAGCTTACAGCGAGGATGAGATGGTGGAAGCATCTAGTGGAAGGTTCTAGGATGCACCCATCTGAGTCTTTTTGAAAGAAAGAACGTTTGACTTGCGTTAAGAGTGAAAAGCTATGGTAAGGTGGATCGTCTTTATCATGAGCTTTTTTTATTTGAGGAGGAAGATGTTATGAGATTATTTAACACATTAACAAACAAAAAAGAAGAATTTAAGCCAATTGAAGAAGGTAAAGTTTCTATCTATATTTGTGGTCCTACAGTTTATAACCATGCTCATATCGGGAATACACGCCCAATGATCGTATTTGATGTATTAAGACGTACTTTTGAATATCTAGGTAATGATGTGACTTTTGTATCTAACTATACAGATGTAGATGATAAGATCATCAAAGCCGCTAAAGCAGAAGGTATTACAGAAAAGGAACTCACTGATAAATATATCAAGGCATATGAAGATGTAAGAGCCGGATTAAATATTGAAGACCCTACATATAAACCAAGAGTCACTGAAACTATGCCTGAAATCATTGATTTCATTCAGGCATTAATTGATAAGGGTTATGCCTATGAAGTAGATGGAGATGTTTATTTCCGTGTTACTAAGGTGAAAGAATATGGTATGTTATCTGGTATTAAGGTAGAAGATTTAATTGCCGGTGCCAGTGATCGTACTCTATCTGAAGATGACAAGAAGAAAGAAAGTACAACTGACTTCGCATTATGGAAGAAGACAAACGAAGGTATTCAGTTTGATACACCTTGGTCAAAAGGTAGACCAGGATGGCATACTGAATGTGTTGTCATGATTAATAAGTTATTCAAGGATGGTAAGATTGATATCCATGGTGGAGGACAGGACTTAAAGTTCCCTCATCATGAAAATGAAATTGCCCAGTCTATGGCTTATAATGGTCATCCAATCGCTAACTATTGGATGCATAACCAGATGATTAATATCGATGGTGAAAAGATGTCTAAGTCTTTAGGCAATGTATTATGGGCTAAAGATTTAATTGTAGAGTTTGGATGCAATGTATTTAAATGGTTAATGTTATCTACTCATTATCGTAATCCTTTGAATATGACTGATGATGTCATTGCAGGGGTACGTAAAGAAGTATCTAAGGTAGAAAATGCGACTAAGAATGCATCTTTATATTTACAGGTGAACCATGTCCCAACTCATGATTATAAGAAAGAAACTGTGGATACTATGGTTAGTGCATTAGAAGATGACTTAAATACATCTCTTGCCCTTACACAGATTCTTGATCAGGTAAAAGTACTCAATCAGGTGATGCGTGTAAGAGAAAAAGACAATGATGTCATTGCGACTGAATATGCCACACTTGTAAAGATGGCTGATGTCTTAGGCTTCTTATTTGAAGGTGCTAAGTTAAGTGAAGAAGATATCGCTTTATATGAAGAATGGAATGCTTATAAGAAAGAAAAGAACTTTGATGAAGCAGACCGTGTGAGAAAAGAATTAACTGAAAGAGGCATTCTCTAATGCGTCCAGAGCTAATGAATGCACTCGCTGTCGCTTATTTAGGTGATGCAGTCTTTGAAGTATATGTCCGTGAATATCTACTCACCCAGAAGGGTATTATGAAGCCTCATGAATTACAGAGAGCTTCTATCAAGTATGTCAGTGCTTATGCTCATGCAGGCTTTATGAAATATGCCCTTTCTAAAAACTTCTTCACTGAAGAAGAAGTGCGTCTGTTTAAGCGTGGACGTAACTGCAAAGGACATTCAGTAAAGAATAAATCAGTTGTTGTACATAACCAGTCTTCTGGTTTTGAATCAATGATTGGACATCTTTATCTTACTAAGCAGACAGAAAGATTAGATGAAATATTTGAATTATTTAAGAAATATGTGGAAGAAGAGGAAGTGACAAAGTGAAAGAATGGATTTATGGTAAAAACACCGTCAGAGAACTATTAACAGGACCAAGACAGGTTTATGAAGTGATGATTCAGAACCAGTCAAAGAATGATGATATTGTGAAGTTGTGTCGCAAGAATAATATAAAAATGAGGATGACGGATAAGAATGGCTTTATTAAACTTGTAGGGAATGTAAACCATCAGGGTGTTATGGCACTTATTGATGGGTATGACTATACACCTTTGGAAGATATTGTACGTAACATTCCAGAAGGAAAGCAGCCATTATTATTAATGCTTGATGGTATGGAAGATCCTCACAACCTAGGGGCTATTATTCGTACATGTGATGCGATTGGTGTAGATGGTGTTATAATTGGTAAGAAGCGCTCTGTTGGCTTAAATGCGACAGTTGCTAAAGTATCTACAGGCGCTATTGACCATGTTCCTGTTGCACAGGTAACAAACTTATCTCGTACCCTTGATTCTCTAAAGAAAGAAGGATTCTGGGTTGTAGGGTGTGAATTAGATAATTCTACAGATTATCGTGCTGTAGATTACAATATGCCACTTGTTCTTGTGATTGGATCAGAAGGATTTGGTATTTCTCGTTTAGTAAAAGAACATTGTGATATGAATGTCATTCTACCAATGGTAGGTCATGTCAATTCACTCAATGCGTCTGTTGCAACGGCCGTATTACTTTATCAGGTATATAACTCACGTCATCCTCTCTAAGAGGAGGATGATCTATGGATGATCGTATATTAAGAGAATTGATTTATTTAGCAAGATCCAATGATCCTGTCGCACTACGAAGCTTGTATTCCTATTATGATGCTTTAGTAAGAACAGTGATGAGAAAGATGAAGTATGTCTCATCTATGTCTTTAGAAGCACAGGATCTATTACAGGTAGGGATGATTACTTTTGATAAAGTGTTCTGGAGTTATCGTGAAGACCAGGATACGACGTTTGAAGTATATGCAAGAAGCTGTATCATTAAGAAGATGCAGTCATTACTTAAGAAGCAATATACTTTCTTTATACGTTATGAAAAGAAGTCCATCTCTCTTGATAAGATTGTGAATTATGAAGACTCACGCACTTATGGTGAATTGATTGCAGATCAAAGAGTGGAGTATTCTCCACAAAAAGCACAGAATCTAGAAAAAATCTGGGAACTGATTTATGCGATTATCCAGAATGAGACCTCAGAAAGGGACCAGAAGATTTTTCATCTTGTTTTGTTAGGTTATCCTGAAAAAGAGGTTGCATTGATGCTCGATATTTCAATAAAGTGTGTTTATAACAGTGTTTATCGTGTAATGAGTAAATTAAGGGCGCATCCCTTTGGGGAGTTCTTAATTATCAATTGACGATATTGTGTATTTATGATAAATTAATTTAGGTTAAGGAGTGATAAGATGAGAGAAAAAGTAATCTTAGTATGCACGGAATGCTTATCACGTAATTATTCAGTTTATAAGAATAACAGAACAAATGTAAAACGTTTAGAATTACGTAAGTACTGCAAGAAATGCGGTAAGCATACGATACATAGAGAATCAAAATAAGGAGGCTGCTTCCATGGATGAAAAGCAAGCTAGAAAAGAAAAGCTTAAGCAGGAACGTAAAGAACTTAGAAAAGCAAAGAAGTTAGAACGTCAAAAACGTTTAGAAGAACAAGAAGATAAGAATCCATTAAAATTCAAAGAATGGTTTTCACTTAAAGGTATTCGTCAGGAAATCAAGAATGTTCATTGGCTCACTAAGAAAGAATTGGCTCGTGATGCATTTGTAGTACTTGCATTTACAGTTATTCTTGGAGTTTATTTCTATGGCGCAGATGCATTAATTGCATTAATTTTAAAGACATTGGGGTTAAGTTAATATGGCAGAAGAATTAGAAACTAAAGTAGAAAAGACTGAAGAAACACATGATTCCAATAACGAAGGTAGACAGTGGTATGTAGTAAATACATATTCAGGTCATGAAAATAAAGTAAAAGAAAACCTTGAAAAACGTGTTGAATCAATGGGGCTTCAGAATATCCTTTTCAACATTGTTATTCCAGAACATGTTGAAACTGAAATCAAGAACGGTAAGAAAGTGAACAAGACAGTCAATATGTTCCCTGGTTATGTTCTTGTAGAAATGGTTATGACTGATGAAGCTTGGTATATTGTACGTAATACACCAGGTGTTACAGGATTCATCGGTTCATCAGGTGGAGGGGCTAAACCTTTCCCAGTAAATAAGAGAGAATTAGATCCAATCTTAAAATCAATGGGTATCCAGACTACAGCTGTAGAAGTTGATTTTGTTGAAGGTGATTATGTAGAAGTTCTTGCTGGTCCATTCGCTTCTAAGAGTGGTAAGGTAGAATCTATCGATAAAGAAAAAGAAACTGCAACAGTACTTGTTGATTTCTTGGGTAACCTTACTCCTATTGATATGGAATTAATTCAGCTTAAGAAGATCGAAGAATAGAGGCATGCATCAAGCATGTCTTTTTTTGTGCTTGAAGATAAAAATGGTATCACTTACAATAATATTAGGAGGTTGTATGTATGGATGCATTTATCGAATTAAGAAATGTTGTAAAAAGCTATACTATGGGTGATGTCACTATTTATGCAAATAATGGTGTGAATTTTAAGGTCAATAAAGGTGAATTCACAGTCATAGTAGGTGCCTCTGGTGCAGGTAAAACAACAATACTAAATATGCTAGGTGGTATGGATACACCTACAAGCGGAACTATTCTTGTAGATGGTCATAATATTGCGACTTATGATGATAAACAATTAACAGATTATAGAAGAGATGATATAGGATTCGTATTTCAGTTCTATAATCTTGTACAGAACTTAACTGCATTAGAAAATGTAGAACTTGCTTCTCAGATTTCTAAAGATCCGCTCAATTCATTAGATATTCTAGAACGTGTAGGACTTGGAGGACGTAAAGATAACTTTCCAGCACAGTTATCAGGTGGTGAACAGCAGCGTGTGGCTATTGCCCGTGCAATCGCCAAGAATCCTAAATTATTACTATGTGATGAACCAACAGGTGCACTTGATTATCAGACAGGTAAATCAATTCTTGGTTTATTAAGAAGTATGTGTGATAACTATGGAATGACTGTAATCGTTATTACACATAACTCAGCCCTTGCCCCAATGGCTGATCAGGTCATTCATCTTAAGAATGGAAAAGTGGAAAAACAGGAATATAATGAACATCCTGAATCCATCGAAAACATTGAATGGTAAAGAAGAGATTCTATTGGAAAACCGTCTTTAAGAACATCAGTCAATCTAAAGGACGTTTTTTCTCCATCTTTATGATTATCTTCTTAGGGGCAGCTGTCTTTTCAGGACTGAGAAATACCCCTTATACAATGGCTGCAAGTGCAGACGCTTATCTCAATAGTCATAACTATGCAGATCTCACTTATATTGCGACACTTGGCTTTTCTGATGAAGATATCGCAAAAGTAAGAAAACTTAAGGGTGTAAAGAAAGTAGTACCATGTTACCAGTTTGATGCTTTATTTGCACATAAAGATGGTAAATCAGGCGTGACTGTTTATTCACAGGAGAAATATGAAAAGTCGATGCTGGATCGTCCTGAACTATTAAAAGGACGTTATCCTAAAAAAGAGAATGAATGTATCATTGATGTCAATCTTGGTAAATATAATTACAAGTTAGGACATACAATTGAACTTTCTAATGATAATGGGACTAAGACATATAAGATTGTGGGTATTGTGAATGATCCTCGTTATATTAGTAATGTCGATCGTGGTACCAACACACTTGGTGATGGAACCAACAGTGGGTTTGTAGAAGTATTAAATGAGGGTGCGAGAGAACTTGGTTTAAATAAAAAGGTAGCTGAGTTAAGAAACAATGATCATCTCTATACTTCTTTACTTGTAGATGTAGAAGGTACAGAAAAGTACAACATGTTTACTTCAGATTATGATAATCTGATTGAAACGGTGAATACACGTGTTAAGAGTACGTTATCTGAAGAGATGAGTGATCAATATGACCAATTAACAGGTGATATGCAATCACAGTTAGATGATGCCAAGAAACAATATGAAGAAGGATATCAGGAATATAAACGTAATCTTGATTCTTTTAATAGTCAGATTTCTCAAGGCAAGATCAAGCTCGCAGAAGCACGTATTCAATTTTATGAACAAAAGAAAATTTATTTAAAGAAAGCCGCTCAGGTCAGCAATGCGACACAGCAGGCTTATAATGAAACAAAGAAAATAGATCAGGAAATCAAGGCACTTCATGATTCTATTAAAGATACTTTAGGAAATATCAAGGATAAGGATTCCGCTCAGGATGCCTTCTCAAAAATCTTGAATGATTTAAATGAAAACTTGAATAACTTCAATAACAAGCTTCAAGGTGTGGGACAGTTATTAGAAGGACGTATTCAGTTAGAAAAAGCACAATCTCAATTGGATGAAGCAGAAGCAGAACTTAATATCCAGCAAAGTAAGCTTGAAGTGACTGAGAATAATGCGAAAGTACAGCTAAATGCGGCTAAGGAACAACTAGATGCTGCAAAAGCACAGATTGATGAGGCACAGACACAGTTGAATCAGATTCCAAAAGGTGTTCTTTATTCACTCACTAAAAATGAGAACGTCGGTATTGCATCTTATGATTCCTATAAAGATGCTCTTGCCTCTATTGCAGATGTATTCCCATTGATTTTCTTCTTAGTGGCTGCTTTAGTTTCTTTAACTACTATGACACGTATGATAGAAGAACAGAGAGGCTATTGTGGAACATTAAGAGCCCTTGGCTACAGCAAGCAGGATGTCATTATGCAGTATATTGTATATGCATTCCTGGCAACATTCTTTGCCTGCATTTTAGGTATACTTGCAGGAAATCAGATTTTCCCTCGTATTATCTGTTTCTTATTTAGATATTTAATGTATGGAATGAATCAGTCAACTGTTCTTGTACAGAAATGGTCCATTTCACTAGTCACTGTTCTAATTTCGGTTGGTGTCACATTACTTGCAACATTAAGTGTCTGTCTTCAGGAACTTGTCTCTACGCCATCTGTCTTGATGCGTCCTAAAGCACCTAAGGCGGGTAAGAGAATCTTAATGGAACGTATACCTTTGATCTGGAAGCGTCTGAACTTCAATCAGAAGGTGACAATGAGAAACTTATTCCGTTACAAGAAGCGTTTCTGGATGTCCGTAATTGGTATTGCGGGATGTACAGCACTTATTATGTTGGGCTTTGGTGTAAAGAATAGTGTATCTGATATTATTCCTTCACAATATGAGGAGGTCTATAAATATGATGCATTAATTAAATTGAACAGTAATGTAGAAGATACAAAGAAGATTGAAAATAAAATCAAGCGTATTGAAGGTGTGCATAATTTAACAGGGGCTTATCGTCAGAACATTACAGTACTTGGCAATAGTGAAGATTACTATAGTACGATGATTGTCTATGATAATGCGGATGAAATTAAAAGTTTTATTAACTTCAATGATTATAAGACAAAAAAGAAGGTTATTTTAAACGATGATGGTGTTGTCATTTCACAGAAGCTTGCAGAAAAGCTGGGTGTGAAAAAAGGGGAAACTATGACATTCTCCTATGACAATACAAAATATACTGTCAAGGTTTCTCATATAGTACAGCAGTATGTCAATCACCAGATTTATATGAGTAAAACATTCTATGAAAATCTTACTGGCATGAGATCATCAGCATCTATTCTTTATGTAGATATGAATACAAAGAAGTCCAATATCAAAACATTAAAGAATTATCTCGATCACAATGACATAGGCAGTATGGAACGTTTAACAGCATCACTTGATGAATTCCAGCAGCGAATGTCTTCACTTAATATTATTGTGGCGATATTATCAGGATGTGCTGCATTATTATGCTTTATCGTTCTTTATAACTTAACTAATATCAACATTGGTGAACGTAAAGGTGAAATTGCGACAATCAAGGTTTTAGGTTTCCGTCGAAAAGAATATTGTGACTACATCTTTAGAGAAAATATCATTCTTTCTCTCATTGGTGCATCACTTGGTATGATCTTTGGCTATTTCCTTCATCGCTTTGTCGTATTAACGGTAGAAATGGATAATATGTTATTTATTCGTACAATGCCACCTTATATCTATTTAACTGCGTTTGGTATGACAATAGGCTTTACAATTATTATCAATCTAGCGATGCGTCATATTCTCGATCAGGTGAATATGGTTGAGTCTTTAAAATCAATTGAATAAAAAAAGTCAAAAAAAATTAAAAAAGCATTGATTTTTGCTTTGTATTATGTATAATTGGTAATCGACGCATGGCGTCAAATGCGTGGGAGGGCTTCGGCCCAAACGAACCACAGCACGGACAATATTTTAATGGAGGTGTGTACCGTGGCAAAAAATGGTAAAAAAGTAGTAAGAATTATGAAGATCCAGTTCCCAGCAGGTGGTGCTAAACCAGGACCAGCTCTAGCAGGTGCAGGAATTCAGATGCCAAAATTCTGTACAGCATTCAACGATCAGACTAAAGATCGTCATGGTGAAACTGTACCAGTAATTTTGACTGTTTATGAAGACAAGAGTTTTGATTTCGTATTAAAGACAGCTCCAGCTGCTGAAATGATCAAGAAGGCTTGTGGTATCAAGAAAGCTGCAAGTGATTCAAAGCAGACTGTTGCTACTCTAAGTGCTGACAAGTTAAAGGAAATCGCAGAATACAAAATGCCAGACCTTAACGCTAATGATTTAGAAGCAGCAATGAAAATCGTTGCTGGAACAGCACGTAACATGGGTGTCAAAGTAGAAGGCTTAGACGCTTAATTTATTAGCAATCTGATGGAGTTGAATTCCGTCATTACAGTGGGAGGTCTATCCGTTAAGACCACTTAAGGAGGAAAGAAAATGTCAAAAAAAGGAAAGAAATATGTAGAAGCTGCTAAGCAGATTGAAGCTGGCAAGCTATACTCAATCGAAGAAGCAATCGAATTAGTTAAGAAGACTAATACTGCTAAATTCGATGCAAGTGTTGATGTTGTATTCAAGTTAAACCTTGATACAAGACATGCAGATCAGCAGTTACGTGGAGCTATCGTGCTTCCTAACGGAACTGGTAAAACAAAGAGAGTTTGTGTTATCGCTGAAGGTCCAAAGGCTGAAGAAGCTAGAAACGCTGGTGCTGACGTAGTTGGCGGCCAGGAAATCTTAGATGAAATCGCTAAAGGTTGGTTAGAGTTCGATGTTATGATCGCTACTCCTGATCAGATGCCTAAGCTTGGTAAATTAGGACGTGTTTTAGGTCCTAAGGGATTAATGCCAAACCCTAAGACTGGTACAGTAACTATGGATGTTGCTAAAGCAGTTAATGAATCTAAGGGCGGTAAAGTTAATTATAGAACTGATAAAGATGGTAACGTACATCTTCCAATCGGTCGTGTATCATTCGACAGCGCTAAGCTAGTTGAAAACTATGAAGCTATCCATGCTTTATTATTAAGAATTAGACCTTCAGTAGTTAAGGGAACTTACGTTAAGAACTGCGTAGTTTCATCTACAATGGGTCCAGCAGTAAAAGTTGCTGCTTAATTATTAATGCCGCAATCAATATACCGTAGACAGTAACTGACGCAAGTCTCAATTTGTTACCGAGGGATATTGTCATGTATGAATGACAAACTCCTAGGTAATCTAGGAGTTTTTATATAACGAGTATATTGTTGCAATAAAATTTTTATGGAGGTGTAACAATGGCTAACGAAAAAGTATTAGTCGCTAAACAGGCAGTCATCGATGAAATCGCTGATAAGTTATCAAACGCTCAGTCAGTAGTAGTTGCTGAATACCGTGGCTTAACTGTTGATGAAGTTACTGAACTTCGTCGTGCTTTAAGAGCTGAAAATGTAGAACTTAAAGTTTATAAGAACAAATTAGCTCTTCGTGCTACAGAAGCTTGTGGTAAACAGGAATTAGATGAATTCTTAACTGGTCCAAACGCTATTGCATTTGGTCATGATGACGCTGTTGCTCCAGCTAGAGTACTAGCAAAATTTGCTAAGGATCACGAAGCTCTTGTAATCAAGACTGCAATCGTTGAAGGCAAATTATTGAGCAAAGAAGAAGTTATGGAACTTTCAAAGTTACCAAACAAAGAAGGTATGTTATCAATGTTATTGGCTTGCTTAAAGGCACCAGTATCAAAAGTTGCTAGAGCTGTTAAGGCTGTAGCTGACAAAGAAGCAGAAGGATCTGCAGAAGAAGCAGCTCCTGCAGAAGCAGAAGCAGCTGCTTAATATCGAAATAAAGGAGAATATTAAAATGGCAAAGTTAACAACTGATGAAATCTTAGCTTACTTAGAAGAAGCTACAATCTTAGAATTAAATGAATTAGTAAAAGCAATCGAAGAAAAATTCGACGTTACAGCTGCTGCTCCAGTTGCAGTTGCTGCTGCTGCTGAAGAAGAAGGACCTGCTGCTAACGTAACAGTAATCCTTAAGGAAGTTGGACCTACAAAGGTTAAAGTTATCAAGGCTGTTAGAGAAATCACTGGTTTAGGACTAGTTGAAGCTAAGGGCTTAGTTGACAAGGTTCCATCTGAAATCAAGAAAGACGTACCAGCTGAAGAAGGTGCTAAGTTAAAGGAAACTTTAGAAGCTGCTGGTGCTGTTGTTGAATTAAAGTAATTTAATACAAACACAATTATAAAAGCCCTATCTTAGGGCTTTTTTCTTATGAGGAATGAGAATGTCACACTATTATACAAATGATGAAATAGAAAGCAGACCTTCGATGATTCATTTTGATTTTCAAGGACATTCTATTGACTTTCATAGTGACCGTGGTGTTTTCTCTAAGGATAGTGTAGATTTCGGTTCAAGAACTCTACTTGACACCGTTAATCTAGAAGGTGTAAAATCAGTATTAGATGTTGGGTGTGGATATGGTGCATTAAGCATCAGCCTGAAGATGGTTCATTCAGATGTAGCATTTGATATGGTAGATGTCAACAGACGTGCAATGGATCTTGCAAAACGTACAATTGAAGATTATCATCTTGAAGATATGCATGTTTATGAAAGTAATGCATATGATCAAGTAGAGAAGACATTTGATATGATCATCTCTAATCCGCCAATTCGTGCAGGCAAGAATGTTGTGACTACTATTCTTAAAGAAAGTTATTCACACTTGAATAAGAATGGCCGCCTTGTGATTGTAATCCAAAAGAAGCAGGGGGCACCAAGCGCTAAGAAATGCATGGAAGAAGTTTTTGGAAATGCGGAAATATTGAAGCGAAATAAAGGCTATTACATAATTCAATCAATTAAATAAAGATAATGAGGGAAATTGTATAAATTTCCCTTTTTGGGTTGACACAAAAGTACCCTTGTGCTAGTATACTAAAATGCCTACTCATGTATAAAAGCAGGTCATTTTGACCCTTTTTAGCTTGCAGATAGAGATTAAAAAAGGAGTGGAACGGATTTTGGAAAAGAATGTAAGAACTGCAGAAAGCCGCATTAAGCGACGCAATTATTCTCGTATTAGTGGTTCTTTGAAACTACCTAACCTTGTCGAAATTCAGACAGATTCATTTAAGTGGTTTCAGGAAAAAGGTATAAGAGAAGTATTTGAGGATATTTATCCTATCACAAATTTTAACGACACATTATCATTGGAGTTTGTTGACTGTCGTTTTGATGAGCCTAAGTATGATGCAGATGAAAGTAAAGAAAGAGATGCAATCTATGCAGCTCCTTTGCGTGCTACTTTACGTCTTGTAAACAAGAAGACTGGAGAAATCAAGACAAGTGAAGTATTTATGGGTGATTTCCCATTAATGACAGATTCAGGTACATTTGTTGTTAATGGTGCAGAACGTGTTATCGTTTCACAGTTAGTTCGTTCTCCAGGAGCTTATTTTGGTAATGGAACAGACAAGATTGGTAAGACTGTCTTCAATGGACAGGTGATCCCATCTCGTGGTACTTGGCTTGAATTTGAAAATGATGCCAAGGATGTTCTAAATGTTCGTATTGACCGTCAGAAGAAGATTCCAGGTACTATTCTTTTACGTGCTCTAGGACTTTCTTCAAATGAAGATATTATTGAAGTTTTCGGAGAACACCAGTTCCTCTACAATACATTTGAAAAGGATCCAACACATAACACTGATGATGCGTTGATGGAAATTTATAGTAAATTGAGACCAGGTGAACCAGCTACTTTAGATGGTGCTAACTCTTTACTATTTGCGCGTTTCTTCGATCCAAAACGTTATGATTTAGCAAAAGCAGGTCGTTTCAAGCTTCGTAAGAAATTAAGCTTATTAGATCGTATTGCTGATCGTGTTCTTGCTGAAGATGTTGTTGACGTTGATGGTAACGTTGTAATGACAGAAGGTACTAAGATCACTAAAGATAAACTAGAAATCTTAAAGCCAGTATTTGAAGCAGGTGCACATACAAGAGAAATCAAAACAAATGAAAATATGCATTCTAACCACACTATTCAGGTTTTAGATGTATATACAGATGAATCAAAATCTATCAAGATGAGAGTTATCGGTACTGATCTTTCATTAGATAGTAAGTTTGTCACTATTTCAGACTTTATTGCTGCATATTCATATATGCTTAACCTTGTTGATATCTATGATTCTCAGGACTTAGCAGCTGAAGACAGAGTGTCTTTAATGAGCCGTATTGGTTTATTAGATGATATCGACCATTTAGGTAACAGACGTGTTAGAACTGTTGGTGAATTAGTTCAGAACCAGTTCCGTATCGGTTTATCACGTATGGAAAGAGTAGTTAAGGAAAGAATGTCTTTAGCTGAAGATGATTCAATGACTCCACAGTCATTAACTAACATTCGTCCATTAACTGCTGCAATCAAAGAATTCTTCGCAAGTTCACAGTTATCTCAGTTCATGGACCAGATTAACCCACTTGCCGAATTAACAAACAAGAGACGTCTTTCTGCCTTAGGTCCTGGTGGTTTATCAAGAGACCGTGCAGGTTATGAAGTACGAGACGTCCATCCATCACACTATGGTAGAATCTGTCCAATCGAAACACCAGAAGGTCCTAACATCGGGTTGATTTCTACACTTGCATCTTATGCAAAAGTAAATGAATATGGATTCATTGAAACTCCATATCGTAAAGTAAATAACTGCGTTATTGATGAAGATGATATTCGTTATTTAACAGCAGATGAAGAAAAGAACTATATTATTGCCCAGGCAAAAGTTAAGACTGATGAAAATGACCGTATCATTGATGAACAGGTTATTTCACGTCATTTAGGTGAAAACATCATGGCTAAGCCAGAAGAAATCGACTATATCGATATCTCACCTAAACAGATCGTATCAGTAGCATCTTCATGTATCCCATTCTTGGAAAACGATGATGCGACTCGTGCCCTCATGGGATGTAACATGCAGAGACAGGCTGTACCTTTATTAAATCCACATGCTCCTTATGTAGGAACAGGTATGGAATTCCAGGCTGCAAGAGACTCTGGTGCTGCCATTGTTGCAAAAGAAGAAGGAACTGTTAAATATGCTGACGCTAAGAAGATCATCGTTGAAGGTGAAAGTGGCGAAAAGACATATAAGTTATTAAAATTCACTGTATCTAACGCCGGTACATGTATCAACCATCGTCCAATCGTTATGGCTGGTGAACACGTTCTTAAAGGTCAGGTTCTTGCTGATGGACCAGCTATGGAACAGGGTGAATTAGCATTAGGACAGAACGTTCTTGTAGGTTTCATGACATGGAATGGTTATAACTACGAAGATGCTGTCATCATGAATGAAAAGCTTGTTAAAGAAGACTACTATACTTCTATCCACATTCAGGAATATTCAATTGAATGTCGTGATACAAAGTTAGGTCCTGAAGAAATTACAAGAGATATTCCTAACGTAGGTGAAGATGCTCGTTCTAACTTAGACGAAAACGGTATTATCCGTGTTGGTGCTGAAGTTAAGGAAGGCGATATCTTAGTTGGTAAAGTCACTCCAAAGGGACAGGCAGAATTATCTGCAGAAGAAAAACTATTATTAGCTATCTTTGGTGAAAAATCTAGAGAAGTTAAAGATAACTCATTAAGAGTACCTCATGGTGGTTCTGGTATCGTTCATCGTGTCAGAGTGTTCACTCGTAGAGGTAAAGAAAGAAAGACTGAGAATAAGTACGGTGAAGCAAACTCACTTGCTTATAAGGAAGTTGAAAGAGACGATTTACAGCCAGGTGTAAATAAAGTTATCAAAGTATATATCGTTCAGAAGCGTAAGATTTCTGAAGGGGATAAGATGTCAGGTAGACACGGTAACAAGGGTGTCATCTCTAAAATCTTACCAACAGAAGATATGCCTCATTTACAGGACGGTACTCCACTTGATATCATGCTTAACCCATTAGGTGTACCATCTCGTATGAACATCGGTCAGGTATTAGAATTACACTTAGGTTATGCTGCTAGACAGTTAGGTGGTCAGTATTTCGCAACTCCAGCCTTTGATGGTATCAATTCTAAAGACTTAGAAAATATCATGAAAGAATCTGGTATGCCAGAAAATGGTAAACAGAAAGTTATTTCTGGTAAAACTGGTGAATATTTCGATAACGAAGTATCAGTTGGTATCATGTACATGATCAAGTTATGTCACATGGTTGATGATAAGTTACATGCAAGATCAGTTGGTCCTTACTCACTTGTTACTCAGCAGCCACTTGGTGGTAAAGCTCAGAACGGTGGTCAGAGATTCGGGGAAATGGAAGTATGGGCACTTGAAGCTTATGGTGCAGCATATACATTACGTGAAATCTTAACAGTTAAGTCAGATGACGTTGTAGGACGTGTTAAGACTTATGAAGCAATTGTTAAGGGACAGAAGTTACCTGAACCAGGATTACCTGAATCATTCAGAGTATTAAAGAAAGAATTACAGGCATTGGCATTAGATATTCGTCTATTAGATGATGAAGGTAATGAAATCAATGTAGGTAATATCGAAGATGAAGATCGTCGTTTCCCTCGTTCATTCGATGCGCCTAAGAAGCCAAAAGAAGATGAAGAAAATGATGATAAAGAAGAAAAAGAAGAAGACGAAGTTGACACTCACGAAGAATTCGTAGCCGAAGGTGAAGATGATGTCGTAGAAGACAGCTTCGATGATGATGAAGCACCAGAATCAGTCGATGATATCATCGAAGGATTATTTGGAAAAAGCGGTGAGGAGGAAGAATAATGGCAGAGAATAATAATTTTTCAGCAATTCAGATCGGTTTAGCCTCTCCTGAGAAGATTCGTGAATGGTCATATGGCGAAGTCAAAAAACCTGAAACAATCAACTATCGTTCACAGAAGCCTGAAAAAGATGGTTTATTTTGTGAAAGAATCTTTGGTCCAACTAAGGACTGGGAATGTGCTTGTGGTAAATATAAGAAAGTAAGATATAAAGGGGTTGTCTGCGACCGTTGTGGTGTCGAAGTTACTCGTTCTTCAGTAAGAAGAGAAAGAATGGGTCATATCGAATTAGCCACTCCAGTTGCACATATCTGGTATTTAAAGGGAGTTCCATCTCGTATGGGACTTATCCTTGATATGTCACCTAAACAGTTAGAAGAAATCATCTACTTCGTATCTTATGTTGTTACTGATAAAGGTTCTACACCACTTGAATACAAGCAGGTATTATCTGAAAGAGATTACCGTAACTGTGTTGAAAAGTTCGGTGGTCAGTTCCAGGCTAAGATCGGTGCAGAAGCGATCAAAGTCTTATTACAGAAGGTTGACTTAGATGCTGAACTTGAAGATGTAGAAAATCAGTTAAAAGAAGCTCAGGGTCAGAAGAGACAGAAGTTATTAAAGAGACTTGAAGCAATTGATGCATTCAGAAGCTCTAATAACCAGCCAGAATGGATGATCATGGATGTTCTTCCAGTTATTCCACCTGATTTAAGACCAATGCTTCAGCTTGACGGTGGTCGTTTTGCGACAAGTGACTTAAACGACTTATATAGACGTGTCATCACTCGTAACAACCGTTTAAAGAAATTATTAGAATTAGGTACACCTAGCATCATCGTACAGAACGAAAAGCGTATGCTTCAGGAATCTGTAGATGCTTTAATCGATAATGGTAGACGTTCTAAGCCTATTACAGGTGCTGGAGGAAGAGCATTAAAGTCTCTATCTCATACACTTAAAGGTAAGCAGGGACGTTTCAGACAGAACTTACTTGGTAAGCGTGTAGACTACTCTGGACGTTCAGTTATCGCTGTAGGACCTACATTAAAGATGTACCAGTGTGGTATTCCAAGAGAAATGGCTGTTAACTTATTCAAGCCATTCGTTATCTCTGGATTAGTAAGAAACGAATTAGCAACTAATATCAAAGCTGCTGAACGTATGATTGATAAGATGGATGATAAGATCTGGCCAATCGTTGAAGATGTTATCAAACATCATCCAGTATTACTTAACCGTGCCCCTACATTACATAGATTAGGTATCCAGGCTTTCGAACCTAAGCTAGTAGAAGGTCGTGCTATCCGTCTTCATCCATTAGCTTGTCCAGCATTCAATGCCGACTTCGATGGTGACCAGATGGCCATCCATGCACCACTTGGTGAAGAAGCAATTCAGGAAGCAAGACAGTTAATGCTTGGTTCTAGAAATATCCTTGGTCCAAAAGATGGTAAACCTATCGTTACTCCATCACAGGACATGGTGCTTGGTAACTATTACTTAACAACAGAAAAAGCAGATCAGATTGGTGAAGGTACAGTATTCGCTGATGTAAACGAAGTATTAATGGCTTACTACAATAAGACTGTTAACTTACATACAAGAATTGCGATTCGTGCTGCTGCTTTAAAGAATAAGACATTCACTGAAGAACAGAACAACATGTACTTAGTCACTACAGTTGGTAAGATCATCTTCAACCAGATCTTTGAAGGTGAATTCCCATACTTAAATGACCCAGACAAGGCAAGCTTAAAGGGTACTCCTATGAAGTATTTCTTACCTTATGGTACAGATATTAAAGCCCATATTAAAGCTCAGCCATTAATCAAGCAGTTCACTAAGAAGACTCTTGGAGCAATCATCGATGAATACTTCAAGATTTGTCCAATTGATGAAATCCATGTCATGCTTGATAGATTAAAGAATCAGGGATTCTATTATTCAACTATCGCTGGTATTACAGTATCAGCTTACGATATTCAGATTCCTCAGGATAAGTATCACTTATTCGATGATGCTGATGAACATCTTGAAGTCATCAAGAAGTTATACAACAAAGGTAAGTTAACTGAACATGAACGTTATACAGCCGTAATCAAATTATGGAATGACGTTAAAGAAGAAGTTACTGGTATCGTTAAAGAAGAGTTCGAAGCTGACCGTGATAACCCAATCTTCATCATGTCAGATTCAGGTGCCCGTGGTAACATCTCTAACTTCACTCAGCTTGTAGGTATGCGTGGATTGATGAGTAACCCTAAGGGTGAAACTATCGAACTTCCTATCAAGTCTGCCCTTCGTGAAGGTTTAACTGCATCAGAATTCTTCATCTCTACACATGGTGCTCGTAAAGGTTCTACAGATACAGCCTTAAAGACTGCCGATTCAGGTTACTTAACAAGACGTCTTGTCGATGTAGCTCAGGAAGTTATTATCACAGAAGACGATTGTCATACTGATAAGGGATTCGAAGTATCTGAATTAATCAATACAGCTGATGGTAACGTTATCGTACCATTAGTAGACAGACTTGTTGGTCGTACTTCATTAAAGGATATCTGTGATCCAGCAACTGGTGAAATCATTGTCCATGCAAATGAATTAATGACTGAAAAATCAGCAAAAGAAGTATCTGATGCTGGTATTAAGAAAGTTGAAATTAGAAACATCTTCGGATGTAAGTCTAAGACAGGTATCTGCCGTAAGTGTTACGGTTTAAACTTAGCAACTGGTCAGGAAGTATTACTTGGTGAAACAATCGGTATCATGGCTGCACAGTCAATCGGTGAACCAGGTACTCAGCTTACAATGCGTACATTCCACATGGGTGGTGTTGCCGGTGACGCCGATATCACTCAGGGTCTTCCACGTATCCAGGAATTGTTTGAAGCACGTGTTCCAAAGGCTAAATCAATTATTTCTGAAATTAATGGACATGTTTCATCAATTACTACACAGGGTGACCATAACAACCAGCGTTCAGAAGTTACTGTCGCAAATGATCTTGAAACTAAGACTTACTTAACACCAATTGGTGCAAAAGTAGCCGTTTCAGAAGGAGATATCGTTGAACCAGGTGATAAGATTACTGAAGGTTCTATCTCACCAAAAGAATTATTATCTGTTGCATCTGCAGAAGCAGTTGAAAAGTACATCTTAAAAGAAGTACAGCAGGTATATAGATTACAGGGTATCGAAATTTCTGATAAGCATATCGAAATCATCATCCAGCAGATGATGAGAAGAATGAAGATTGTAGAAGGTGGCGATACAACTGCATTACCTGGATCACATGTTTCAGTTAAGAACTTCACTGAATTAAACAGACAGGTTCTTAAGGAAGGTAAGCATCCAGCTGTTGGTAGACCAATCTTACTTGGTATTACTAAGGCTTCATTAGAAACAGATTCATGGTTATCAGCTGCATCATTCCAGGAAACTACAAGAATTCTTACTGATGCTGCAATCAGAGGCAAAGTCGATAATCTTAAAGGTCTAAAAGAAAACGTTATTATCGGTAAGCTATTACCAGCAGGTACTGGCTTAAGAGGACCTTTAAAGTCTGAAGAAACAATCAAGAAAGAGGAAGAAGAAGCACTTCAGCAGGCTGAACTTGAAAAATCAAGAGAAGAAGCTGAAAACTTCACTCCTGACTCTGTAATGTTTGATGAAGAAGAAGAATTTGTATCTTCACATCATGACGCTTAATTCATAAGAAACACTATGGACCTTTGTCCATAGTGTTTTCGTCTATAAAGGAGTATTATATGGAATTTCAAAATAAAGTAGTGGTCGTGACTGGTGGGGCTCATGGAATCGGTCAAGCCATTGTAGAAGATTTTAGAAAAGAAGGAGCAGTAGTTGAGGTGATCGACAAAACACCAGGTGATTATTATGTGGGGGATTTAAGCAATAAAGAAACATTGGAAGCATTTAGTTCTTATGTGCTTGAGAAGCATGGTCATATTGATTATCTCATTAATAACGCATTACCTATAATGAAGGGCATTGATGAATGCAGTTATGAAGAATTTCAATATGCATTATCTGTAGGCGTCACTGCACCGTTCTATCTCACAAAGCTATTCAAGGACTCATTTGATGAAGATGCTGTAATTATTAATATTTCGTCTTCTAGAGACCGTATGAGTCAAGCCAATACAGAAAGTTATACTGCCGCAAAAGGTGGCATAGCAGCCCTTACACACGCTCTTATGATGAGCTTGAGTGGAAGAGTAAGAGTTAATTCTATCTCACCTGGATGGATTGATACTCATGGTAATATATATACAGGACCTGATGCTTACCAGCAGCCATCTGGAAGAGTGGGGAATCCTCAGGATATATCATCTATGGTTTTATTCCTATGTTCATCTAAAGCATCATTTATTAATGGTGAGAATATCTGTATTGATGGAGGAATGACTAAACAGATGATCTATCACGATGATAATGGCTGGTCTCTCAAATAATTCCTCGAATATTCATAAAAAAATTACTTAAAAAGAGCGAAAAAATTAAAAAAAGTTGTTGACGAGGACTTTTATTTGTCATATACTGACAAAGGTGTCCGTCGAGGGCACATATATAAAAACAAATTTGTGAAACACCCGGAATTGTGTGTTAGAATTAGAAAGGAGAAAATCATGCCTACAATTAACCAATTAGTAAGAAAAGGACGTAGCGAAAAGACTAAAAAGGGTAAGTCTCCAGCTTTAAATAGAGGTTTCAACTCATTAGCTAAAAAACCAACTAATGATAATTCACCTCAGAAGCGTGGTGTTTGTACCCGTGTTGCTACAATGACACCAAAGAAGCCTAACTCAGCTTTACGTAAGTATGCCCGTGTTAGATTATCAAATGGATTAGAAGTTACAGCTTACATTCCTGGTATCGGTCATAACCTACAGGAACACTCTGTTGTATTAATTCGTGGTGGTCGTGTTAAGGACTTACCAGGGGTTCGTTACCATATTATCCGTGGTACTATGGACTGTGCTGGTGTTAAAGATCGTATGCAGAGCCGCTCATTATACGGAGCTAAAAAGCCTAAGAAATAAATTATTAAATTAATAAAATAGAGAGAGGAGAATTTGCCGATGTCTAGAAAAGGACGTATTGCTAAAAGAGATGTTTTACCTGATCCAATTTACAATAGTAAAACAATCACTAAGCTTATTAACAACATCATGTTAGATGGTAAAAAAGGTGTTGCTCAGAACATCTTATATGAAGCATTCAAAAAAGTTGAAGAAAAGACTGGAAAGCCAGCTATGGAAGTATTCGACGCTGCTATCAACAACATCATGCCAGTACTTGAATTAAAGGTAAGACGTGTTGGTGGTGCTAACTACCAGGTACCAGTTGAAGTAACACCTGAAAGAAGAATGACTTTAGGTTTAAGATGGTTAACTAACTATTCTCGTTTAAGAAACGAAAATACAATGGTTGATCGTTTAGCTAACGAAATTATCGATGCTTCTAACGGTACAGGTGCTGCTGTTAAGAAGAAAGAAGATACTCATAAAATGGCAGAAGCTAACAAAGCTTTCGCACATTTCCGTTGGTAATATCTTTATTACATATAAATTAAAAGAAAAAGTATTTGAAAGGAGAAAATTATGGCTCGTGAATTTCCATTAGAAAAAACACGTAATATCGGTATCATGGCTCACATCGATGCTGGTAAAACTACTACTACTGAACGTGTTCTTTACTATACAGGTAAAATCCATAAAATTGGTGAAACTCATGATGGTGGTTCTCAGATGGACTGGATGGTACAGGAAAAAGAACGTGGTATCACTATCACTTCTGCCGCTACTACAGCTCACTGGAAAGGATATCGTATCAACATCATCGATACACCAGGCCACGTAGACTTCACTGTAGAAGTTGAACGTTCATTACGTGTACTTGATGGTGCCGTTACAGTACTTGACTCTAAAGCAGGTGTAGAACCTCAGACTGAAACAGTTTGGAGACAGGCTACTACTTATGGCGTACCAAGAATTGTTTTCTCAAACAAGATGGACGCTACTGGTGCTGATTTCATCATGTCACTTAATTCATTAAATTCAAGATTAGGTGCTAATGCTGTTGCATTACAGTTACCTATCGGTGCTGAAGATACATTCGAAGGTGTCATCGACTTATTAAAGATGAAAGCTATCTATTTCGATGGTGCTGAAGGTATCGATGTAATCGAAAAAGATATCCCAGCTGAATATGTTGATCAGGCTGAAGAATATCATATGACATTATTAGAAGCTGCTGCTTCATTTGATGATGATTTAATGATGCAGATTCTTGAAGGTGAAGAACCTGCAATCGAAGATGTTAAAGCTGCTATCCGTAAGGGTACAATCGCTGTTGAATTATTCCCAGTTCTTTGTGGTTCTGCTTACAAAGATAAGGGTGTTCAGCCAATGCTTGATGCTGTTGTTGACTACTTACCAGCTCCAACTGACATCCCTGCAATCAAGGGTGTTGATAGTGATGGTAACGAAGTTGATCGTCATGCATCTGATGAAGAACCATTCTCAGCTTTAGCATTCAAAGTTATGACTGACCCATTCGTAGGTAAGTTAACTTTCTTCCGTGTATACTCAGGTACTGCAACTGCTGGTTCATATGTATTGAACTCAACAAAAGATAAGAAAGAAAGACTTGGTCGTATCTTATTAATGCACGCTAATACACGTAAAGAAATCGAAGAAGTTTATGCTGGTGATATCGCTGCTGCAGTAGGTTTCAAGAACACTACAACTGGTGATACTCTTTGTGCGGAAAACGATTTCGTTATCCTTGAAAAGATGGAATTCCCAGAACCAGTTATCGAATTAGCAATTGAACCTAAGACAAAAGCTGACCAGAACAAACTTGGTGAAGCTTTAGTTAAATTAGCTGAAGAAGACCCAACTTTCAGAACATCTACAAACGCTGAAACTGGTGATACTATCATCGCTGGTATGGGTGAATTACACCTTGATGTCATCGTTGACAGATTAAAGAGAGAATTCCATGTAGAAGCAAACGTTGGTGCTCCTCAGGTTGCTTATAGAGAAACTATTACTCAGGCTGCTGAATGTGAAGGTAAATACATTAAACAGTCTGGTGGTCGTGGTCAGTACGGTCACGTTTGGATCAAGTTCGAACCTAATGAAGGTAAAGGATTTGAATTCGTTGACGCTGTTGTTGGTGGATCAGTTCCAAGAGAATATATCGGTTCTGTAAAAGTTGGTCTTGAAGACGCTTTAGAAACTGGTATGATCGCTGGTTACCCAGTACTTGACGTTAAGGCTACATTATTCGACGGTTCTTACCATGATGTCGATTCATCAGAAATGGCATATAAGGTAGCTGCATCTATGGCATTAAAAGCTGCTGGTAAGAAGTGTGCTCCAGTAATCCTTGAACCAATCATGAAGGTAGAAGTAACTGCACCTTCTGAATACTTAGGAAGCGTTATGGGTGATATTTCATCTAGACGTGGTATGATCGATGGTCAGGAAGAAAGAGGAAACGCTGTAATGGTTGAAGCTTCTGTACCTCTAGCTGAAATGTTCGGTTATGCAACAGACTTAAGATCATTCACACAGGGTCGTGGTAACTATACAATGCAGTTCGACCGTTATGAACCTGTTCCTAAATCAATCAAGGAAGAAATCATTAAAAAGAACGGCGTAAAATAAGAATAACTATGATTTTTATTGCAATTCTCAATAAAATCTATTAGAATAGTTATGTAAAATTTTAGAATTAAATAGGAGGAAACCCTTAATGGCTAAGGAAAAATTTAACCGTGAGAAAACTCACGTAAATATTGGTACTATCGGTCACGTTGACCATGGTAAAACTACTTTAACTGCTGCTATCACTACTGTATTAGCTAGTGAAGGTCAGGCTAAAGCTATGGATTATGCTGCAATCGATGCTGCTCCAGAAGAAAAAGAACGTGGTATCACAATCAACACTGCACACGTTGAATATGAAACTGCTCATCGTCACTATGCACACGTTGACTGTCCAGGCCATGCTGACTACATCAAGAACATGATCACTGGTGCCGCTCAGATGGATGGTGCTATCTTAGTAGTAGCTGCAACTGATGGACCTATGCCTCAGACAAGAGAACATATCTTATTATCTCGTCAGGTTGGTGTTCCATACATCATCGTATTCTTAAACAAGTGCGATATGGTTGATGACGAAGAATTAATCGACTTAGTAGAAATGGAAGTTCGTGATTTATTATCTGAATACGACTATCCAGGAGATGATACTCCAATCATCCGTGGTTCTGCATTAAAGGCTCTTGAAGGTGATCCACAGTGGACTCCTGCAATCCATGAATTATTAGAAACTATGGATTCTTATATCCCAGATCCAGCTCGTGAAACTGATAAGCCATTCTTAATGCCAGTTGAAGATGTATTCACAATCACTGGTCGTGGTACAGTTGCTACTGGTAGAGTTGAACGTGGTCAGTTAAACCTTAACGATGAACTTGAAATCATCGGTATCCATGAAACTCAGAAGACTGTTGCTACAGGTATCGAAATGTTCAGAAAGTTACTTGACTACGCTCTAGCTGGTGATAACGTTGGTGTTCTTTTAAGAGGTATCAACAGAGACCAGATCGAAAGAGGTCAGGTATTAGCTAAACCTGGTTCAGTACATCCACATAAGAAATTCAACGCTCATGTTTATGTATTAACTAAGGATGAAGGTGGACGTCATACTCCATTCTTCGGTAACTATAGACCACAGTTCTATTTCAGAACTACTGATATCACTGGTGTTATCGAATTACCAGAAGGAACTGAAATGGTTATGCCAGGCGATAACGTAGAATTCACTGTAGAATTAATTCACCCAATCGCTATCGAAAACGGTACTAAGTTCTCTATCCGTGAAGGTGGACGTACTGTAGGTGCTGGTAACGTAACTGAAATCATTGAATAATTTTAGTTCATTAGACTGTTGACTTATGTCAGCAGTCTTTTTTTATATTCTATTAAAAATGATATACGCTTACATTGTGCTTTTTTATCAAATGACCCTATTTGTAAATTGATAAATGACTAACGGTCAACTAAAATGACTACTAGTCATTAGGAAGATGACAGAAAGGAAAGGGTAATATGATTAAAGCAGAATGGAAAAACATTGCGAAAAGTACATGGTTAAAAATCGTACTTTGTGCAATTATGATCATTCCAATGATTTATGCTTGTGTTTTCTTAGGTTCTATGTGGGATCCATATGGTAAAACAGATCAGCTTCCTGTAGCCGTTGTAAATAACGATAAAGAAGTTGAATATAATGGTTCTACTATGGATATTGGTAAACAGTTAAGTGATAAACTTGCGAAGAATGATTCAATGGATTTCAATATTGTTTCATCTAGTAAAGCAAAGAAAGGTTTAAAAGACGGAAAGTATTACATGGTAATTACTATTCCTGAAAACTTCTCTAAAAATGCGACGACATTATTGGATGATGATCCACAGACAATGATGCTCACATATACAACAAATCCACAGACAAACTACATTGCAACTAAGATGGATGATTCAGCAATGGCTAAAGTAAAAGCTGAAATTTCATCAACAGTGACTAAGACTTATTCAAAGATCTTATTTAAAAATGTAAAAACATTAAGCAAAGGATTTAACACAGCCGCAGAGGGCTCACAGAAATTAAGTGATGGTGTCAACACTGCCAAAGATGGTAATGCCACTATTACAGAAAACTTGAATACACTTGCTTCAAGTGCATTGGTATTCAATGATGGTGCTGATTCTTTAGTGAAAGGATTAAGTGCTTATACTGAAGGTGTCTCTACTGCAAAAGCAGGTACTCAGCAGTTAGACAACAACAGTGCAACTTTAAACAATGGTGCTGCTCAGTTAAAAGCTGGTAGCTCACAGTTATTAAGTGCTGTTCAGGCAGCTGAAAAGCAGTTAGGTGATGGTATTAATGCGAGTGCTGGTCAGTTAAATACATTAACTTCTAGCAATAAACAGATGGCTGAAAGTTCTAAACAGTTATCTGCAGCATTAACTCAGATCCAGGGTGCTATTGATAGTAATAACTTAGTAGAAAATGATGCGCAGGCAGCTAAGAAAGTTGATGGTATGATTTCTACATTATCTACTACCATCTCAACAATGAATAACAATGCAAATCAGTTAAATCAGTTAGCTGCAGCAGAAAAGAAACAAGCTGAACAGCTACAGGCAACTCAGCCACAGGCTGCTCAGGAATTAATGTTGAAGGCTACAAGCCATGCAACTCAGGCTGCTACATTACAGCAGGTTGCTTCTCAGTTATCATCAAGTATTAATACAGATGATTTAAAACAGTTATCTACATTATTAAATGGTAATGCAGAAGTATTAAAGAATCAGACTGCAGCCAATGCAAAGACTCAGCAGTTATTAGCAAGCTCACAGCAGTTAGCAACTGCCAATAACACAGCAGTTGGTTCATTAGTAACTAACTTAAAGACTGTACAGGCGAGTATGAAGGGTACTTCTACTTCAGTTGGTATGGTTGGTGCAGTAAGCCAGATTGATAATGGTCTAAGCACATTACAGAGTGGTTTAAAGACTTACACAGGTGGTGTGAAACAGGTTAACAATGGTTTAGGTACACTTGCTTCAAATAATGCTACATTAAATAGCGGTGCATCACAGTTAGCTGAAGGTGCATTAAAGATCAGTTCTGGATCTAACCAGTTAGCAGCAGGTTCTGCAACTTTAGGTGAAGGACTAAATACAATCGGTGATGGTACTAACACTCTTACTAACAGCTTAAAAGATGCTTCAAAGAAGAGTAATATCAAATCAACAAGCAAGACATATAAACAGATGTCTTCTCCAGTTGATACAGAAAAGAAAGAATTAACTAATATGCCAAATAACGGACATGCAATGGCACCTTATATGATGAGTGTTGCATTATATGTTGCATGTATGGCATTAAGTTTAATGTATCCATTTGGTAAAGGTATGACTACAACTGATAGCCCAGCTAAGTTCTTACTTGCAAAAGCATCAGTTATGGTTCCATTATCAATTGTACAGGCATTAATTTTATACTTCAGTTTAAAAGGATTCTGTGGATTCACTCCTGCAAGACCAGGATTATGTCTCGCGTTTATGCTCCTATTATCACTTGCCTTTATGGCATTCATCGCATTCCTTGCAATCGCATTTGGTCGAATCGGTGAGTTCATCGCATTGATCTTCATGGTATTCAACCTTGGTGCTTCAGCTGGTACTTATCCACTTGAAACTGCACCACATTGGTATAAAGTATTACATCCATTCGTACCATTCACATATAGTGTTAATGGATTTAGATCAGTTATTGCGAATGCGACTGCAGTTCCTACAACAGAAATCTTCTTCTTCGTTGGTTTATTTGTTATATCTGTTATCTTAACTTACTTATTTGTAAGACGTAGAAGTAAAACACATAAAGTATTCCTTCCAGAAGTATTTGAAGGCGAATGTTAATGAGATGGGTAGAAATACCGAACCTTTAATTTTTAAGGGGGGTCAATAGAAAACTCGCTTTAAATATTTGGGGGTTTCCACTTGTAAAGGGCAGTCATTTCTGACTGCCCTTTACTGCGCTCATATTACTTCTATTTAAATG
>ERZ1026844.156-NODE-156-length-55398-cov-12.937228_pt1 | contig 55398 bp, 46 predicted proteins | sample MGYA00380152_ERZ1026844 | MGnify/ENA primary metagenome ERZ1026844 (study PRJEB33269, sample SAMEA4719788) | human gut metagenome | biome: human-associated habitat; feature: organic feature; material: feces | place: Cameroon | collected 2013-10 ... | reverse complement strand
TGGATAAGGACGGTGCAATGGTCATTACCCAGAATCCTACCCTTGCTCCGGCGGTGCAGAAATCAAAGTATGAACCGAAAGCACAGGAAGCCGATGTCAATGTCAGCTCCGATACAGTCAAAGACGCTACCACTTTCTTGGAAACATTCTTTAAGCTCTATCCGACAGCTACGGAAAAAGAACTTACCTATTATGTTAAAGACGGTGTGATTGCTCCTGTATCCGGTGACTATGTATTTTCAGAACTGGTAAACCCTGTCTTTACCAAAGATGGCGATAACCTCAAGGTCAGTGTGTCTGTGAAATATCTGGATAACAAATCGAAAATGACGCAAATTTCGCAGTATGAGCTTGTGCTTCATAAGGACGATAACTGGAAGATTGTAGAATAAATAATCAAGGCTTGCGTCATACTCTGTATAGTATGCTCCGCAAGCCTTATTTCCATTCCAGATTAGTATTTACAAAATTTGCAAAATAAGATGCGAATAGGAGTTAAAAGATATGATAGGGCTAAAAAAGAGAAATATTAAAAAAATGTTGAAACTTGGTGCTAAGGCTGATGGAGTATCGTTTGCTGATGTTCAAGCTGATATAGAAGCTACTATTGATGAAGCAATGACCAGTACAGACCCACAAGTACAGGAAAATTTCAAAAAGTTGTTTGGAAATAAGCGTCCCACGTCAGAAGAATATATCTATAAAATTACGAAGAAAATAAAACTTTAATTGGGTAAAGTGGAATGTGGGTATTTTACATACTGTTACGGGTATTTGAACTTAAAGTGCTTGCGATTGTTTTGGAGAAATATTAAACTTCTATTAAAGTACATGGAGGAAAGCATATTGAAACTGCAACTATTGGAAAAAAAAGATTTGGTTGAACCTGAAATAGATATACGATATTCAAGTATGACACAACCTTTAAATCGGATTGTTCAATATATCCGTCAACAGGAATATCTTATACAAGGAATTTTTGAAAAAAAGCTGTATCAGATACCATTAAATGAAGTCTTGTATTTTGAAACCGTTGATAAAAAAACATTTATGTACACTCAACAAAAAATATTTGAATGCAAAAAGACACTTTCTGCTATTGAACAAGATTTAATAAGGTCAAATGTTGTAAGGATAAGCAAAACAGCCTTATTGAATATTTCTTGTCTGGTCTGTGTTAAACCTTACCCTAACCACAGATTATTGGCAGAACTTAACAATGAAGAAAATCTAATTGTTTCAAGAAAATATATTCCTATTCTAAGAGATAAGATAAGGAGTGGCTATTATGAATAAATTTTTAAGGACATATCTTCCTGCATTTTCTATGGCGTTTACATTTATTATTTTGTATGCAACGATAAGCAATATTATAGCAGGATATTCTAAAGACAGATTTTGTTTTTTTATTTTGCAGGTGTCTGTTTATCTTATGGTGTCAGTGATTGTCGATTGGCTTCTATCATTTATAGATTTTAGCAAATATATATATCACTTTATTGCTGAAATGATTATATTATATCCAATAACTATTGGTGTGGCTTTTATAGGCAAATGGTTTGCGTTTAGTGCAATTAACATTACATGGTATTCATGTGTCTATATTTTAATTATGATAGCTATTCATTGCTATTTTTATCATATTTCCAAAAGACAAGCTGATGAAATAAACAATTTTTTAAAATTAAGGAATAAGAGGTAATAGTAATGGGCGATATGACAAAATTTAATAGTGCTATTGAATATTATACATTTAATGTGTTGCTAATTTGTTTACTTATTTCCGAAATATTTATTTTCTTTTATACACGTTCAAAACAAAATAGAACTGAAAAAATTGACACTAGAGATTTAGGAACGAAATGGTTGTTATATTTAAACTTTGTATTTTGCTTGATAATTAGTTTTCTATGTGTCAGTCAAAAAGCTCCATTTTACATAAGAGAATTGACGTTGCCTGCTTACTTTGCAAAAATTGGTATGTTAATTATAGCAGTCGGGATTTGTATTCGTATAAAAGCTGTTTTAACTTTAAAAAAGGCATTTACATTAAATGTTCAGATTAGTAAAGAACAACAACTAATAACAAGTGGTATGTATAAATTAGTCCGCCACCCTGCCTACACTGGAAGTATTCTGTCATTATTAGGCGTGAGTATTGCGTTAAAGAATATCCCTGCTATAGTGATAGTTGCTATTTGTAGCTTTGTTTGTTATCAAATAAGAATAAATGTTGAAGAAGCAGTTTTACAAAAATATTTCAAAGAATATAAGTTATATAAAGAAAAAACATACAAACTTTTTCCGTATATATATTAAAATTGCTGATGTTTTGGAGATAACTTTAGTAATGGTATTGACTAGTTATTTTTTATGAAGAAATAAAATTTGTAAGATTAAGCGAATATGAGAGGAGCTTTTATGAGTAATCAATCGTGGGTGTTTTGCCCTATTTGTAACAATAAGACACGAACCAAAATACGGAACGATACAGAATTGATAAATTTTCCGTTATTCTGTCCGAAGTGCAAACAAGAAACTATAATCAATATGAAACGTGGAAATATAATTATCAGAGAGCCAGACGCTAAGACGCAGAGCCGATAATTTGTAAGTTATTGTAACTTATAGATTGTCGGCTCATTTTTTAATTCCATGATTCTGTGTTTAGTTATGATATAGCATGAATTAAGAAATATACAAATCGAAAATCAACAAATTTTTCGAACAGTCTCATTGCATAGGAATGACAAACAGATTATTCTTAAAGCAGGAGGTGGCAGAAATGGCAAACGAAGATAAAAAAGATTTTAATGCTATGTTGCACGATAACAAGGATATGCCAAAATTTCAAATCATTACAGACCAGAAAAGCATTGAAAAATATGGTGGAAGTAAAATGTATTTTGCTCCGCCAATTGACTATGACAGAGTAATGAAAAAAGTCCCTTATGGTAAAGTGATTACTGTTGGGACAATACGAGAATACTTTGCGGAGTTGAGTGGTGCAGATTTTACAGAACCGATTACAGCAGGAATTTTTGTTTCTATTGTGGCATGGGCTAGTTATCAGCGTTCCGAAGATGAAACGCCTTATTGGAGAACATTAAAAGCGAACGGAGAACTGAATGCTAAATATCCAAATGGCATTGAGGCACAAAAAGAAAAATTAGAATCAGAGGGACACACTATTATTCAAAAAGGGCGAAAAAATATACGGTACTATGTAAAGGACTATGAAACTTTTCTCTTTGATTTGAAATAGGTAAGTTTTTCCTTTCATGTTCATAGGTGTTAAAGTACCTGTATAGAAAAACAGAGAAAATAAGAAGCAAATTACTTCTTATTTTCTCTGCTGTTCAAGATACCGTTAATTGTACCTTGAATGATTTTTAATTCGTTATCACTCAATAAATCAAGTGACGAATCTATCTGACGGCGGGCTGTATTTTTTTCAACATTCTTCGCTGGATAGAAATACTCGTCAACAGATATATTGAACATGGTAACTAAATCATGGAATAACTGAAAGCTAGGGTGTTTCCCAATATTTTCGATATCTGCGATATGACGTTCTCCATAAAAGACTTTATCGCCTAAATCATTTCTGGAAAGCCCTGCTTTCTCTCTGGCTTCTCTGATTGCCAGTCCTAAAGGACGAAAATCAAAGCTGTGTGTATCTTTCTTTTTTCTCATTTTTAATCACCTAGCATGAGTTTATACTTCATGTTGTGTGATTAGAATGTGTTAAAAACTCATATTATATGCACTATAAATTCAAATAAAGTATTACCTAGTTCGGTAAATAAAAAAACCGTTCTGTGGGTAATCTCTTTTATAATGTTCAAAAATATAAGGACGGTTTTGGTATAACCAGAGCTGTCCTTTTTCTTTTTTCACAGGCTTGCTCTGGTCAAGGAGCAATTTGTGATTCTAAGTAAAATAGGCAGTCTATACCGACAATCGAATTTATTCCCTTTTTTTCTTAGTACATCATCAGCTCTTGAACATGAATTAAAAACTCATATATCAGATGTTTTAAAAACAGCCCATTTGTTATTGTTGCAAATAGGCTGTTTTCATATTTATAAAAATTTTTTCAATCCTGCAACAAATCACACCCTGCCGTACAGATATGGTGCGGAAAGAGGGATACATACTTTTCACTTCATAGCGAAAGGGGGTGTGATTTTGAAACCATCAAACTTCCAAAAGACAATACAGTGTCAGTTTGACTGTAAGCTCAAAAAAGTTGTGAAAGGCATTGTCCGTAACTACCGCAAGGAATTAGCCAGACGACAGGCAAAGGAAGTATCCTTTTGTGAGCTTCCAGAGATTGTTGTTGAGAAATTGATTGTATGGGACGATTACGAAAGTGAATATACAACGTTCGATGTGTGCGGTACAGAAATCCGTGTACTTGATGAAGAACTTGCAGAAGCACTGAAACAGTTGCCGGAGCAGAGCCGAAACATTGTATTGATGTTTTTCTTCTTGGATATGAGCGATTCGGAGATAGGCGAAAAACTGAACATCAACCGAAGCACATCATACAGGCACAGAAGAAATTCACTTGAAGAAATCAGAAAGCAGTTAAAGGAGAAGAAAACAAATGAAGAATAAGCAACACACACTTCCATCATTTTTTCTCATATCATCAGCCGTGGACGGTAACGAAAACGCCATAGAAAAGCTATTGCTGTTCTATGAAGCCTACATATCAAAATGCTGTTTACGCCCATTTTACGATGAATACGGCAACGTATACATTGTGGTTGATATGGAATTAAAGGGACGTATCAGAGAAGCCCTTTTGAAAATGATATGTGAATTTGAAATAGACGAACATTAAGTAATATTTGAGCGGAGCATGATTTAATAAACTCCCCTCTTTCCTGTTCCGCTTTTTCTTATCATTCTGTATCAGTCCATTTGTAAAAATGAATTGATACAGGCTGACAAGAGCCTAACAGTTCTTTGACAACTGAATAATGCAGACAGATACGTTTGTGCTTGCAGTGAGCCATCAGAGATTGTACGCCGTGACTTTTCCAATCGGGAGATAGCGATTCATGCAATGATCTGGGAGCGACCGTTGGAAAAGTCGTTCTGCCATGACCTGCAACACAGGATAATGATACACCCGTATGACACGGTTCAGCCCACAGGAATGGGAATGGTTGAGATACCAGCGGAGCTTGCCGAAGCCGTCTGATTGCTTGTAAAACTATCTAACAACGATTTTGCAAGAAAAAATCATCTTAATAGAGCTTTTTTGTTCATCATTTGATATACTGATAGACAAGATATTGAGATTTCCTTATCTGGTCTATGGAAAGGAGGATTATGATTACCGTAACAAAAAAAGACCTCATAGCACTAGGTTATGGAACTTCTTTCTCGGCAGACATCATAAGAAAAGCAAAAAAACTTATGATTGAAAAAGGGCATACTTATTACCAATCCCGTAAATTGGACAGAGTACCCAAAGAAGCCGTGGAAGAATTATTAGGGATTACATTATCAGACACAAACGATTGATTGTACTTCTTGCATATCATGTAAGGAGTGAAATCATGGCAAAAGACCCTATTAAGAAAGCAGATAACGGAACTTATTATTTCAGAGCTAATTTAGGCTACAATCCCATTACCGGAAAACAGATACAAAAATACCGAAGTGGATTCAGAACGAAAAAAGAAGCAAAGGAAGAATATTCAAAACTGGTGTTAGCTTCTACCGAAGAATTAACAACAAAAAAAGATGGCGTTTCTTTTCAGCAATTTATAGAAGAAACCTACCTGCCATGGTATAAAACACAGGTAAAAGAAAGCACTTATCTTAATCGTTCTACTACCATCAAGAAACACTTTTCCTATTTCTACAAAATGGAAACAGACGAAATCGAACCTATCCATGTTCAAAACTGGCAGTTGAAACTTGCAAAAGATTTTAGCCCTAATTACATTCGTATCGTACAGGGAATGCTTTCTATCGCATTCGACAGAGCTATTGTTCTTGGAATTGCGAAGAAAAATCCCTCTCGTATGATAGGCAATATCAAAAGCAAGAAAACCAAAGTTGATTTCTGGACATTAGAAGAATTTCAAAAGGTTATTTCCTTACTCTGTAAGAAAGACTATTATGAACATTATCTGTTTATATCGTTCTGGTTATTATTTATGACTGGTATGCGAATTGGCGAAGCGTCAGCATTACATTGGTCAGACATAGATTTTGAAACAGGCTTGCTTAGCATTACCAAAACATTATATTACCGAACAATGACGGACTATAAATTCGTTGAGCCGAAAACACAGGCAAGTATCCGGACTATTTATATTGATTCAGATACACTCAATGAGCTAAAGGCTTGGCAAAGTGTTCAACAACAGGTTCTTCCCGATTGTCCACTTGTACTAAGTTATAACGGAACTCCAACCAGTAAAACAACGCTTCCCAGAGCTTTGGAAAAGTTGTCAAATTTAGCAGGTGTTCATCGTATTAAAATTCATGCCTTGCGACATTCACACGCTTCATTGCTTATCAGCATGGGCGAAAATCCTTTACTTATCAAGGAACGTTTAGGACATGAAAAAATACAGACAACACTCGGCACTTATGGTCATCTGTATCCAAATACGAATCTTGAAGTTGCTAAAAAGCTGACTGGAATATTACAAGTACAATCTGCTACTGAAAGCATTGCTAATTATACCAGCAATCAACATACAGCAATCTATCACAGAACAGTTGAAGAAAAATAATGCAATGAAAATGCAATCCTATAAAGGAAAAGCTGTAAAACCCTTGTAAACAAAGGCTTTACAGCTTAGCTCCAACTATTCGAACTCAATAGTTCCAGGTGGCTTAGAAGTAATATCATACATTACTCTATTTACACCACGTACTTCATTGATGATTCTATTCATAGTCTTATTTAATACTTCATAAGGGATTTCAGCTGCTTCTGCAGTCATGAAATCAATCGTATTAACAGCTCTTAATGCAACAGCGTAATCATAAGTTCTTTCATCACCCATAACACCTACTGACTGCATGTTAGTTAATGCTGCAAAGTACTGACCGATAGAACGATCTAATCCAGCATTCGCAATTTCTTCTCTATAAATCGCATCTGCATCCTGTACCATACGTACCTTTTCTGCAGTCACTTCACCAATGATTCTAATACCAAGACCTGGTCCTGGGAATGGCTGTCTGAATACTAAATATTCAGGAATACCAAGTTCAAGACCTACTTTTCTTACTTCATCCTTGAATAAGTCTCTTAATGGTTCAATGATTTCTTTGAAATCTACACAATCAGGTAATCCACCAACGTTATGGTGAGACTTGATAACTGCAGATTCTCCTCCAAGACCGCTTTCTACAACGTCTGGATAAATAGTACCCTGTACTAAGAAATCAACGGCGCCAATCTTCTTTGCTTCTTCTTCAAAGACTCTGATGAATTCTTCACCGATAATCTTTCTCTTGCTTTCAGGTTCAGTAACACCCTTAAGCTTAGAATAATATCTTTCCTGTGCATTCACTCTAATGAAGTTTAAGTCATAGCTTCCGTCTTTACCAAAAACAGCTTCAACTTCATCACCTTCGTTTTTACGAAGTAGACCATGGTCTACGAATACACAAGTTAACTGATTTCCGATAGCCTTAGATAATAAGACTGCTGCAACAGAAGAGTCAACACCTCCTGATAAAGCACACAATACTTTACCATCGCCAACTTTTTCTCTGATTGCTTTAATAGATTCTTCTACGAAAGAATCCATCTTCCAGTCACCAGAACATCCACATACATCGATAACGAAGTTTCTTAACATCTTCTTACCTTCTGCTGTATGTAATACTTCTGGGTGGAACTGAATACCATAAAGGTTCTTTTCTCTGTTTTCACAAGCTGCAACTGGACATTCACCAGAATGTGCTACAGATTTGAAACCAGGAGCTAAAGCTGAAATATAGTCATTATGACTCATCCAGCATACTGTCTTTTCAGATACATTTGAGAATAATGGTGAAGTTGTATCAACAACGATTTCTGTCTTTCCATATTCTCTAGTAGGTGCAGCTTCTACATTTCCGCCTAATACATACTGCATTAGCTGAGCACCATAACATAAGCCAAGTACTGGAACACCACATTCGAATAATTCTTTTTCGCATGTAGCAGCTCCTTCTTCATAGCAGCTATTAGGTCCACCTGTTAAGATGATTCCCTTAGGGTTGAGTTCTTTAATCTTCTGCATTGCAACCTTATATGAATAGATTTCACAATATACGTTGCTTTCACGAACTCTACGCGCTACGAGCTGATTGTATTGGCCACCAAAATCAATAACCAGTACTAATTCTCTCTTCATAATTTCTCCTTTACTATTATTTATTAAAATACTTCCTTAAGCACAATTGTCTGAGTACGATCAGGTCCAACTGAGAACATTGTCACTGGGCAGTGAATAAGTTCTTCAATCTTCTTGATATAGTTCTGAGCATTGACAGGAAGTTCTTCAAATGAAGTGACATTTGTGATATCTTCCTTCCAGCCTGGTAATTCTACATAAACTGGTTCTACTCTTTCTAATTCTTCAATTGTAGAAGGTAAACCATGGATTTCTTTACCATCTAACATATAAGCTGTACAAATCTTAATAGTATCTAAACCACTTAATACATCTAACAACATTAATGAACATCCAGTTAATGAAGCCATTCTTCTTGACTGGTTAACTACAACTGCATCGAACCAGCCGATTCTTCTAGGTCTCTTAGTAACTGTACCAAATTCGTTACCTGCAGTTCTGATATAATCAGCTAATTCACCTTCAATTTCAGTAGGGAAAGCACCAGAACCAACACGAGTAGTATAAGCCTTAATAACACCTACTACATCAGTTAAATAAAGAGGACCAATGCTTGCACCAGATGGTACACCATTCGCACCTGGGTTAGAACTTGTTACATATGGATAAGTACCATAATCAATATCAAGCATAGTACCCTGAGCACCTTCAAATAAGATCTTCTTCTTTGCCTGGAATGCTTCATCTAATAAGATACCAGTATCACAAACCATAGGTTTGATTACTTTTGCGTATTCTTTGTATTCTTCAAAGATTTCTTCTGCAGTACACTGTAATCCAGGATACTGTTTCTTCTTGAATGCTAAAGTTTCTTCAAGTCTCTTCTTGAATAATGGTTCATTAATGAATTCACCAATACGAATACCGATACGATCATATTTATCTACATAAGTAGGTCCAATACCTTTCTTAGTTGTACCGATACTTGCAGCACCACGCATTTCTTCTTCTAATTCGTCAATTTCAATATGATAAGGTAAAGTGACATGTGCACGATCTGAGATGTGCATCTTATCAGTCTTGATACCTGCATCATTTAAATACTTCATTTCTTCAAGTAAGGCTTTAGGATTGATAACCATTCCGTTACCTAATACAACTTCACCAGTTGTAAAAATTCCACTAGGAATAAGTCTTAAGGCAAATTTCTGGCCATTAAATTTAATAGTATGACCTGCATTATTACCTCCAGAATATCTCACTACTAGATCTGCCTGCTGTGCAAGATAATCTGTAACCTTTCCTTTTCCTTCGTCGCCCCACTGGCTTCCAACAACAACGACTCCTGCCATTTATGTTCATCCTTTCTTTCATTAAAATACAACTCTATTATAGAGGATAAAGAACGTTATGTAAAACATAAAACTCTTGTTAAAACAATGAAATTATGTGAATACGTGCTATAATCAAATCACACGAGGTGATTTAATGAAAAAACTAGCAGTTCTATTTCCTGGAATTGGTTATCATTGTGATAAACCGCTTCTTTATTACTCTAAAAAATATCTAAAAGCCTATGGCTATGAGATCATTGAAGTGAATTATACACACTTCCCTCATATGAAAGATAAAGATGAATTAATTGAACAGGCTGAAGATATTGGTTATAAGCAGGCGGAAGAAATTCTTAAAGATGTTCCATTTTCTAACTATGACCAGATTATCTTTATATCGAAAAGTATTGGTACTGCCATTAGTGCACGTTTTAATGAAGAACATCATGTGAATGCGTATTCTATTTATTTCACACCACTTGAGGCAACTTTCAAGTATAGTTTAAATGGTATTGCCTTCCATGGTACAAATGACCCATGGGCCAAAACGAATCTCATTCAATGTGCATGTGATGAAGCACATATTCCACTTATTCTCTATCGTGATGCCAATCACTCATTAGAGTGTGAGGATGTGCTTGTTGATATTTCTAATCTTCATGACATCTTTCTTCATGTCATAGAAGCGATTCAAACAGTTTATCCTTTATAAGATAAACTGTTTTTTAGATAACGATAAAGATAAAGCTGTAGTTTACTTGTGAGACGGTTCATTGAGAGATGATAATCCTTCAACATCCCATCCGTAAATCCTTTATCGTTATTCACATGGATAGTCACCTGATCACCTAAAGAGACATGCTCAACCTGAGAATAAATAACTAAATCAGCATCCTCTTTTACATAAGGCTTAAACCATGCAGGGACATCTATATCCCCTATAAATTGAATAGGGACCATGATGTCTTTGAGGGCTTTTTCTATAGAACCTCCTGGAATCAGATAGCCTTTTAGAATAGTTTCTATCTCATTCCTCATTGGGGTCATATGTTGATAGGCTTCTTCTTTTGTTTTGGCTTTAGTCGCTATGCGTACACGAACATAACCTTCTCCTGCATACATCGCAAGAGTGACATCTGTCTGTTTATATTGGGTTTCTGTTAATTTTTCATCAATCATACTTTCCCCAATACCCATAACGAGAAAGTCTTGTGTATAGATCTGTTCCTGACGGAATTGTTCTAGGTAGGGTTTTAAGGAATGTTCTACGACATAATTGAATTCCTTAGGTGGACCAGGAAGATTGATGATCATCTTACCATCCTTACTCATCACACAGCCATTGGCTGTACCTACATCATTCTCCAATATATAAGCATTTTCTGGGAAATACGCCTGTTTGAAGTTGTTGTCAGACACCTCATCCAGTCCTGTCACGAAACGACATTTTTCATCCACCTTGCGGGCTTCTTCTTCGTTATAGACTAGTTCTAGTCCTAGATACTCTGCTGAGAGTTCTTTAGTGAGATCATCCTGAGTAGGACCAAGTCCTGCAGTTGTAATCACACAATCAGCCCCTCTTTTAAACGCAATATCGAGACATTCTAATAAACGTTGTGGGTTATCACCAACAGTTGTCTGATGATAAATATCAAACCCTAATTCCTTACACATCTTAAAGAGTACCGGAGCTTCTGTGTTGATGATTTCACCAAGAAGAAGTTCAGTCCCTACATTAATCACTTCTACATTCATAAATCTCCAGATACATATCATTCCATTTTGCTTCTCCATGAGTAGATGAAGAGACACCAAGATGCTTATAGCCAAAGCTTTCATAAAAGCCAATCAAGTGATCTTTACATGTGAGGAAGATTCCTTTTTTTTCTCTTTCCTTCGCAAGAGTGATATAGCCATTCATAAGCGTATGTGCTAAGCCTTGATGCTGATAATCAGGATGTACATCTAAACCAAAGACTGTCATATAATCACCACTCGGGTCATGTAATGAAGCATCTTCATAGAATGCATCTGGTAAGCCTTTAATATTTGATGTATTCCCATTAATAAAGCCAATGACATCTTTGTCTTCTAATACAAGAAAGTTCTCTGAGAAGGCGTTAAAGCGTTCTTTAAACTGTTCATAAGTCGCTGCTTCCGCTTCAGGAAAACAAAGAGATTCTATTTTCGAAATAGCTTCTATATCATCCATAACTGCTTGTCTTAATATCATGATATGTTCCCTCCTTTCAAAATATTTTTTGTATCTTATACAAAAAAGACTTGATAGTCAAGAGACTATCAAGCTTTTTATTCTCCATTTTCAAATTGTGAACGATAAAGTGTTGCATAGAAACCATTTTCTTTAAGTAATCCTTCATGATTACCGATTTCTACGATATCACCATCACGCATAACAATGATTGTATCTGCATCTCTAATAGTAGAGAGACGATGGGCAATAACGAATGATGTTCTATTCTTCATTAATTCGTCCATACCCTGCTGAATCAAAACTTCTGTTCTTGTATCAACAGATGAAGTGGCTTCATCAAGAATAAGAATCTTAGGATCCTTTAAGAAGGCACGGGCAATAGTCAATAACTGCTTCTGACCTGCACTGATATTTGAAGATTCTTCGTTGATCATAGTGTTATAGCCATCAGATAATGTATGAATGAAGTGGTCTACATGGGCACTCGCACATGCTTTCTTTACTTCTTCATCAGTCGCATTGAGTCGACCATATTTTAAGTTATCCATGATAGTACCATTAAATAACCATGTATCCTGTAATACCATACCAAATAATGAACGAAGATCACTACGTTTCATCTTTGTGATATCTTCACCATCAATCATGATAGAACCACCATTGAGTTCATAGAAACGCATGAGCAGCTTAATAATAGTTGTTTTACCTGCACCCGTTGGACCAACAATCGCTACTTTCTGACCCGCATGAACATGAAGTGAGAAGTCATTGATGATGATCTTATCTGGATTATATCCAAAATGAACATCTGCGAATGTTACAGCACCCTTCATATTCTGTACTTCTTCAGTTGTAAGAGTCGCTGAGTCTTCTGTAAGTTCTTCTTCCTCTAGGAATTCAAAGACACGTTCTGCAGCTGCACCTGTACTCTGTAATAAGTTAGCAGCCTGAGCAATCTGTGAGATTGGCTGGTTGAACTGTCTTACATACTGGATAAATGCCTGGATATCACCAATAGTAATTGTCTTAGAACCAGCTAATATACCACCGATAATACATACACCTACATAACCGATATTACCTACAAAGTTACTAATAGGCATCATGAGTGATCCAAAGAACTGTGATTTCCATGCAGATGTATAAAGTGATTCATTGAATTTTTCAAACTGTTCAACAGATTTTTCTTCACCATTGAATGCTTTCACAACCTGGTGACCACCATACATTTCTTCAATATGACCATTGACATCCCCAAGTGAGTTCTGCTGCTGGATGAAGTATTTCTGTGAATGCTTCATAACTAAGGAAATCATAGTCATAGAAACAGGTAATACGACAACCGCAATTAAAGTCATCTGCCAGCTGATTGTCAACATCATAATAAAGATACCAACAAGAGTAACTACGTTAGAAATAAGTGTAGATAAAGACTGGTTTAATGACTGAGCGATTGTATCAATATCGTTAGTGACACGAGAGAGAATATCACCACTTGAATGCTTATCAAAATAAGAAAGTGGTAAACGGTTCATCTTTTCAGAAATATTTTTTCTAAGTGAGAAGGCTGCATCCTGTGATACACCAGAGATGATCCATCCCATGATATAACTAAATAGTGAACTTGCTGCATATAATACCACAAGAATAAGTAGGATCTTGACGATATAGTTGAAATCAATACCACCGGTATTGGCTACTTTCGCCATGATACCTTCTGATAATTTATCTGTTGCTTTTGCAAGAATTTTAGGACCTAGAATATTAAAGATAGTAGAACATACCGCAAATACCATAACCATACCAATCTTAAAATGATATGGTTTTAAGTATGCCAATAACTTCTTTAATGTACCACTTAAGTCCTTGGCTTTTTCATTATTACCACGGCCTCTGCCCATACCCATTGGAGAGCGACGATTTTTATTCATTGTCTAATTCCTCCTTTGATAACTGAGATAAGGCGATTTCCTGATAGACAGAACATGTTTTCATTAATTCTTCATGTGTGCCTTTTCCTACAATCTTACCTTCATCAAGTACGATAATCTGATCTGCATGCATAATAGATGCAATACGCTGACCAACAATTAAGACAGTGTTATGTGTCTTGGCAGTCATTTCTCCTAGACGTTTTCTAAGTGTTGCATCTGTCTTGAAGTCAAGTGCTGAGAAGCTGTCATCAAAGATCAGAATTTCAGGATTTTTCGCAAGTGCTCTCGCAATTGCAAGACGCTGTTTCTGTCCACCTGATACGTTTGTACCACCCTGGGCAATAGGTTCTTCTACACCTAAAGGTTTTGTTTCAATGAATTCCTTAGCCTGAGCAACATCAATTACTTCAGCAAGTTCTTCATCAGATAAGTCAGGGGCACCATATTTAATATTTGATTCAATTGTACCTGAGAATAATAATCCCTTCTGAGGTACAACACCGATACGGTCTCTTAGATCATGCATAGAGACATGTCTTACATCCACACCATCTACTGTCACTTCACCTTCAGATACATCATAGAATCGAGGAATGAGGTTAATAAGTGTTGATTTACCTGAACCAGTTGAACCAATAAAGGCAGTTGTTTCACCAGGACGGGCTGTAAAGTCAATATCAGTTAATACTGGTTCATCTGCACCAGGATACTTAAATGATACATGTTTAAATTCTACAAGACCCTTCTTGTCTTCATCAAAAGCCATTGGCTGTTCTGGATTTTCAATCGTAGGTTCAGTTTCTAATACTTCAGCTACACGATTAGCGGCAACACTTGCACGTGGTAACATAACCGCAATCATTGCGACCATTAAGAAACTCATAACGATGATCATGGCATACTGTAAGAAGGCCATCATTTCACCAATCGCAATATTTCCTAAATCAACCTGCTTTGCACCAAAGTAGATAATAAGTAAAGTCATACCCTGCATGATAAACATCATGATAGGCATTAATGAAACCATAACTCTATTTACAAATAAGTTCGTATGCGTTAAATCCTTGTTGGCCTGATCAAAACGTTTTTCAGATTCTTCTTCATTTCCAAATGCACGAATGACAAGAATACCTGATAAGTTTTCTCTCATAGCTAAGTTTAATTTATCAATTAACTGCTGAACAATCTTGAATTTAGGCATAGCGATAGAGAAAGTAACACCAAGTACACCAAAGATGACAATGACAACTAAGAAAATCATCCATGTCATAGATGGTGAGTTCTTGACAGCTTTCATAATACCACCAATACCATTGATTGGGGCAAGCATACACATTCTGACGATCATCACAAGAACCATCTGGATCTGGACGATATCGTTTGTACTACGTGTAATTAAAGAGGCTGTAGAGAACTTATTGAATTCGCTGTTAGAGAAGCTTTCAACCTTCTTAAATACAGCTAAACGTAAGTCTCTTGCCACTGCTGCACCAAGTCTAGATGCTAAAAATGCAACGCAGATAGAAGCAACAGCACCTAGTAAGGCGATACCTAACATCTGAATACCTTTATGGGCAATATACTGGTTCTGTACTTTATTGATATCAGCACCAAGCTTCTTATATTCTGCTTTGACACCTTCACCAGCCGCAATCTTCATTGTAGATTCACCCATAGTTTTCATCTGCTTATCGATGCTTTCAAACATCTTATTGCGTTCATCTTCACCCATTGAACCAATGAAGTAATAAATATCTCCATTGTTTAAGTGTGTTTCCATGGCATCAATCTGCGCTTTTGCTTCATCTAGCTTCTTCTTGGCTTCATCTAATTGAGGTTTTGCGGAAGCTACCTTTTCTTTAGCCTGATCAAGCTGTTTCTTGATTGTAGATGACTGGCTCTTCATTTGCGCCATTTGATTTGCAGAAGCGTTGAGTTTTTCATAACCTGCGACAGCCTGAGAGATACCAGCTAACTGCGCCTGAAGTTTTGTTTTCGCATCTCCATCAGGTAATGCATTATATTGTGCAGTTAATGTGTTCTGCATTTCTTTAGCCTTTTCATATGACCCAAACTGGCTGTTGAGTGTATTTAATGCACTATCATATTGCTTAATAGCTGTCTGCATCTGTTCATACTGCTTGACACCCTGATTGTATTTAGCCATGCCGGCATTATACTGTTCTAAGCCTTGATTATAGCCATCTAAGCCTTTTTGATAGCCTTCCTTGGCAGATGTAATAGCTGAATTGATTTTTGTCTCAAATGACTTATACTGCTTAGTCCCAGGTTTCATCTTATTCATAGAATAAACAATCAACATTGGTTTAGTCAGCACTTTATTCAGTTTATCTTCATCTGCATTTTTCTTTAAGATATATAAAGTCTGATTTTTTGCTTTTGTGAATGTCTTATAGTAAGACTTGTCCACATCCTTTGTGAGAGTCTTCTTATAAGCGTTTTCTAATACTTTTTGATCTTTTGAAGATACAAATAATAATAAATGATTATATGTTTCCTCACTTAATACATGAGATACAGCTGAATCAAATCCTCCTGCCTGAATACCGCTAGATACGATATCAGACATATAATCAGGAAGTGTTAATTCAGTATAGGCCTGTCCAAATATACAAACGATGGCTAATACAAATAATAACCAATATTTCTTAAAATATTTCTTTAGCTTAAGCATCGTCTTCCTCCCTTAATTCATCTTCCATATTCTTAATAATCATATCAATCATATGTAATACGGCATCATGATCTTCTTTTGTAATACCTCTATGACATACTTCTTCCATATGCTTCATCTTATCCTTACAGATTTCTAGATACTCTTCACCCATTTTACTTAAACGTACTGTAGAGTGACGTTTATCATTTGGATTCTGTTCACGAATAATATAGCCTGCTTCTTCTAGACGCTTGATTCTTACTGAAAGTGTTGCATCAGAGATATGAAGACATTGTGCCACTTCTTTTTGAGAATGACCATGTTCCTTAATCACAAATAACAAGCGTGATTGATCACCTGTTAAAGGCATATCCTTAAAATTACGCATCATATACTTTCCTACGACCTTTTTAAGTACTGCCACCTTATCCATCATCACTTTGACATTCTCTTCTATATCCATAGTACACCTCCTTATTATTAGTTAGTATGCTAAATATTATAGTTAGGGTGCTAACTAATGTCAATAAAAAAAGAGTAGTATTTTTTTACTACTCTCTGATCTGACCATTTCCTTCAATTTTATATTGGTAAGAACACATTTCTTTTAAACCAAGTGGCCCTCTGGCATGAAGCTTCTGTGTACTGATACCAAGTTCTGCCCCAAAGCCAAATTCTCCACCATCTGAGAATCTTGTAGAGGCATTATGATACACACAGGCACTATCTAGACTATTCATGAATAATGCAGCTGTTTCATCATTTTCAGTAATAATAGATTCTGAATGTTTTGTGGAATACGTATAAATATGATTGATAGCTTCTTCTACGGAATCAACAACACAAATATTCACAATATAATCATCATATTCTGTTGCATAACTGTCATCTGTGACATGTTCACAGTGAATGATCTGACATGTTGCATCATCCCCTTTGATTTCTACTTTTTCAAAAGCTTTTTTAAGTTCTGGAAGGAACTTGTCGGCCACATCCTTATGTACAAGTATTGTTTCTATCGCATTACATACAGAAGGTCTTTGAATCTTTGCATTGACTGCAATAGTAATAGCCTTATTAAGATCAGCATCTTTATCCACATAGAGATGACAGATACCAGCCCCTGTTTCAATAACAGGCACTGTCGCATTCTTAACAACAAACTGAATGAGTCCTGCACCACCTCTAGGAACTATGACATCCACATATTCATTGGCATGGATGAGTTCTCCAACAATGGCATGATCTAATTCTGTAATGAGTTCAATAGCACCTTCTGGTAAGATATCTTTAGTCGCATCTTTCATAATTTCAACTAATTTCTTATTTGTATGAATGGCTTCTTTACCACCTCTTAAAACACAGGCATTCCCTGACTTTAAGCAGAGAGAGGCAATATCTACAGTGACATTAGGACGGGCTTCATAGATGATTCCAAATACACCAATAGGAACTCTCACTTTAGAAATCTCTAGACCATTAGGTCTAGTCCATGATTCCATGACTTCACCAATAGGATCAGGTAATGTGGCAACCTTTTTTACCCCATCACTTACGCCTTCAATTCTTTCATGAGTGAATAAGAGTCTATCCTGCATCGCACTAGTCATATTGACTTCCTTGGCATGTGCCATATCTTTTTTATTGGCTTCTAATATGTCTTCACTATGTTCAAGTAATGCATTCGCTATTTTATCGAGTGCCTGATTCTTTGTGCTTGTTGACATATTCTTTAAAAGACGTGCCGCATTCTTAGCACGCTTTAATTGTGTTTCTAATAATGTATTCATCTTCTTTCCTCCAATACAACCATGTTATTCGCATGTACTACTTCATCATAGTCATGACGATGTAATATTTCATCTATTTCAGAAGACTGATGTCCTTTAATGAGTCTTATTTCATCACTGGCATAATTGACAACACCCTTCGCAATTGTATGTAATTCCTCATCCTTGATATCAACAACCTGTCCTTCTAGGAATCTTCCTTCTACATCTTTAATACCTGTAGGTAAAAGGCTGACATGCTTGTCTACAATCGCTTTTCTACATCCTGCATCAACAATGATTGTGCCTCTTGGTTTAGTACGATAAGCAATCCAGTGTCTTCTTGCATTCATATTTGTGCCAGAAGCTCCATTGAACCAAGTTCCTTCGTTATCCAAGGCATTGAGTATACTATTTTCTTTCTGTCCATTCACAATACACATATGACTGCCTAATGCATTGACCATCTGCGCCGCTTCGAGTTTAGTTGCCATACCACCTGTACCTAGACCACTGACTGCATCCCCTGCATAACTTAAAATTGTATCATCAATCTTATCTACATAGTGGATGAGCACTGCGTTAGGATCTGTATGAGGATTACCTGTATAAAGACCATCAATATCACTCACTAGAATCAACAATTGTGCTTCTACTAGAGGGACAATCAAAGATGCTAAGGTATCATTGTCTCCTACCTTGATTTCATCAACTGCCAAGGCATCATTTTCATTAATAATAGGAACAACACCATAATTGAGTAAGGCATTGATTGTGTGGTTTAAGTTCATGAGACGATGACGGTCATCAAAGTCATCATGGTTTAATAAGATCTGAGAACATTTCATATGAAAGACCTGGAATATTTCTTCATAGATTTCCATAAGTCTTGCCTGCCCAATCGCAGCTAAAGCCTGTTTTTCCGGTAGTGTTTTCGGTTTACTGTCTAATCCTAATGCGCCCATGCCTGCTGCAATGGCTCCTGAAGAGACAAGTACAACGATATAGCCTTCTCTTTTAAGTTTGGCAATCTGCCATGTTAACATCAATATCTTTTCTTTATTGATTTTTCCATCTTTGTCACATAGTGAGCTAGAACCTACTTTAATGACAATTTTCTTTACTTCTTCTATTCTACGTTTCATCAAAAACACTCCTTTATCATTGAGTCTATTATAGGGGGTAAAACACTTTAAAAGCAAATAAAACATACTGTTTTTTTTGTCTTTTCAAAAAAAAGACTCCCAGTAAAGGGAGTCAAATGTATTAGTGGCTTAAAGTTTTGTTTTCTACTTCTTTATTTAATAATTCTACGAATTCTTCAAAAGTCACTGTAGTCTGTTTCTTTTCACCATGTTTACGATAAGTCACAGTACCATTATCTCTTTCGTTATCACCAAGTACTAACTGATAAGGAATCTTCTTTAACTGTGCTTCTCTGATACGGTAACCTAGTTTTTCATCTCTGTTATCGTTGTTTACTCTGAAGTGTGCTTTTCTTAACTTAGCCACAACTTCTTTCGCATATTCATCATGGTATTCAAGTTTAACTGGAATAACCTGAACCTGAGTAGGTGCTAACCATAGAGGAAGGTTACCCTTTGTTTCTTCTAATAAGAAGGCAACGAAACGGTCTAATGAACCAAGGATGGCTCTATGAATAACAACTGGTCTTACCTTATCACCATTTTCATCAACATAAGTTAATTCGAATCTTTCTGGTAACTGGTAATCTAACTGGATTGTAGATAAAGTAACATCATGTCCTAATGCACTTCTTACCTGTACGTCAAGTTTAGGACCATAGAATGCTGCTTCACCTTCTGCTTCATAGAATTCTACATCCATTTCTTTTAATACTTCACGTAATTCGTTTTCACTCTTTTCCCATAATTCATCATTACCGAAATATTTTTCTTTGTTGTTCTTATCTCTTAATGATAAACGGAATGAATAATCTTTAAAACCAAAGTCCTTATATACATCTAGGATTAAATGTGCAACATTCTTGAATTCCTGAGCAATCTGGTCTGAACGACAGAAGATATGTGAATCGTTCTGTGTGAAGGCTCTTGCACGTTCAATACCAGTTAAAGCACCACTTGCTTCGAAACGGAAGTCGTTCGCAATTTCAGCAATCTTAACTGGAAGATCACGATATGAATGTAATGTAGATTTATACATAACCATATGGTGTGGACAGTTCATTGGTCTTAATACATAGGCTTCGTCATCTACTTCCATAGCTGGGAACATATCATCTTTATAATGAGCCCAATGTCCTGATTTCTTGTATAACTTAACGTTACCAAGAGATGGTGTCATAACGTGTTCATAACCTAATTCTAATTCTTTGTTCATGATGTAATCAGATAATAAACGTCTTACTGTGAAACCATTTGGTAACCACATTGGTAAACCTTTACCTACGATATCCGCAAACATGAAGATACCTAATTCTTTACCAAGTCTTCTGTGGTCTCTTTCTTTTGCTTCTTCTAATAACTGAAGATGTGCTTCTAATTCTTCTTTAGATGGGAAACATACACCATAGATTCTCTGAAGAACCTTGTTGTTCTTATCACCTTTCCAATAAGCACCAGAATGTTTGATTAACTTGAAGTTCTTACATAGTTTAACTGTTTCTACATGTGGACCACGACATAAGTCAGTGAAATCACCCTGTGAATAAGTAGTGATTGTACCATCTTCTAAACCATTGATTAAGTCTAGCTTATATTCATCATCCTTGAATTCTTCTAAAGCTTCTTCTTTTGATACTTCACGTCTTACGATTCTCTTACCATCTTTACAGATCTTCTTCATTTCTTTTTCAATCTTAGGTAAGTCATCATCAGAAATAGTTTCTTCACCTAAATCGATATCATAATAGAATCCTTCTTCTACTACAGGACCTACCCAGAATTTAGCCTGTGGGTAAAGATGTTTAACTGCCTGTGCTAATACGTGTGCACATGAATGATTTAAAGTATTTAAATCTTTGTCGTTTAAAAAATCGCTCATATTCTCCTCCTATAAATAAAAAGAGACTTCATCAAAGGACGAAGTCTCGTGTTACCACCTTTATTCGTTATGCAATGCATAACCTCTGATCTCTTAACGCGAGTAACGGAATCTCTTTCGAGTTCGGCATCACAGGGAGTACCTTTAAGTAAACATCTTGGAAGTTTCCACCTGTTCTTCCTCTCTGGTAAGCTTTTATCTTAAAGACATATCCTGTTTCATTGCTTGTGCTTTTATTGTACACCACTCTCATTAATTGTCAATAAAGAAAAAAAGGAATAGGTCGCCCTATTCCTAATTATCAAAAATTATTTGATTGTAACGATTTCTAAGTAGCTTGTTAAACCAGAAACACCTGGAGTACCACCAGTTACGATTACCTGTTCACCAGCAGTAATACCGTTTTCTTTAGCGATAACCATAGCAAGATCCATTAAACCTTCTCTTGATTTCATAGATTTGCAAAGTACAGGCTTAACACCCCAGTTAAGAGCTAATTTCTTAACTGTATCATCAGATGGAGTTGGAGCGATGATTGGGCAATGTGGTCTATAACGTGACATACGTTTAGCAGTAGCACCTGTTTCAGTGAATGCGATGATTGCAGAAACATTGAAGTTAGCAGCAATTTCAGCAACTGACATACAGATAGCTTCTGAAGAGTTACTGTTATCAGCAGTTCTGATAGCTCTTCTTAAGATTGAAGCGTAATCTAAGTTATCTTCAATTCTATGAGCAATCTTGTTCATAGTTGATACTGCTTCTTCAGGATATTTACCCTGAGCAGATTCACCAGATAACATGATAGCATCAGTACCATCATAGATAGCGTTAGCTACGTCAGATACTTCAGCTCTTGTTGGTCTTGGGTTTTCCTGCATAGATTCAAGCATCTGAGTTGCAGTAATAACAACCTTACCAGCAGCATTACATTTTCTGATGATTGACTTCTGGATTAGAGGTACTTCTTCAGCAGGTACTTCTACACCTAAGTCACCACGAGCAACCATGATACCATCAGATACTTCGATGATTTCGTCAATGTTTTCAACACCTTCAACACATTCGATCTTTGGTAATACTTTGATATCTGGCTTACCGTTTTCAGCAAGTAATTTCTTAATATCTAATACATCCTGTTTTCTTCTTACGAATGAAGCAGCAATGAAGTTAACATCCTGTTTGCAACCGAAGATTATGTCGTTCTTATCTTTTTCTGATAAGAATTCGAACTGTAACTTAGTACCTGGAACGTTGATACCACGAGTGTTCTTAACTCTACCATCGTTAGCAGCTACACAGTAGATATCTTTACCTTCAACATGGTCAACTAATAATGCAACCTGACCATCGTTAACTAAGATATAAGCACCAGGCTTAACATCCTTGTATAATTCCTTATAAGAAATTGTGAAACGATCTGCAGAACCAACAATTTCTTCTGGAGTGATAACTGAAACCTGACCTTTCTTGAATTCAGTGAATCCACCTTCGAAAGCACCAGTACGGATTTCAGGACCTTTAGTATCAAGCATGATAGCTACATCAGTACCAAGTTCCTTGTTTACTTCTCTTAAAGTATCCATCTTCATAGCATGTTCTTCATAGTCACCATGAGAGAAGTTACAACGCATTACGTTCATACCAGCTTTAATAAGCTTCTTTAACATTTCTTTATCCTGTGAAGCAGGACCAATAGTACAAACAATTTTTGTTTTTTTCATTTTTTCTTTAACCATTTTAGACTCCTTAATCAACCAAATAAATTTACACTCCGTTATATATATTTAACAAACACACTGAGAAATTAACGTAACTTCTTAGCGTCTTCGTAAATACCAGCATCAGCTACATGCTTATGACTTAATACTTCTGTGATAGGGAAAGCAGTAATGTTACCGTGTACTTCACCTACGCAAAGTCCACCTTTACCTTCTTCAAGAAGTTCTACAGCCTTAACACCCATACGGCTTGCTAAGACACGGTCTCTTGCAGTTGGTCTACCACCACGCTGTAAATGACCTAAGACATTTGCACGAGTTTCGAAACCTGTTGCAGCTTCGACTTTCTTTGCTAATTCATTGACATCAGTGATATGTTCAGTAATAACCACGATAGCATGGTCCTTATCAGATGCCTTTGACTGTTTTAATCTTTCGATAATCTTATCTTCATCATAACCAGTATCAGAAGTGATAACTAGTTCAGCACCAGCTGCGATACCTGCATTAATTGCAAGGTCACCACATCTTCTACCCATTACTTCAAGGATAGTACATCTCTGATGTGAAGAAGAAGTATCTCTTAATCTGTCTAATGCTTCAACAATTGTATTTAATGCAGTATCAAATCCAATTGTGAAATCAGTATCAGGAATATCATTGTCGATTGTTCCTGGAAGACCAATACAATTTACTCCCATTTCTGTAAGCTTTAAAGCACCATTGTATGAACCGTCACCACCGATGACTACTAATGCTTCCATACCTACTTTCTTCATCTGTTCGATTGCTTCTTTTCTGATTTCAGGATCTTTGAATTCAGGGAAACGAGCAGACTTTAAGATAGTACCACCATTATTGATGATGTTACGAGTACTATGACGATCGAATTTCATGAATTTACCTTCATGAAGACCCTTATAGCCAAGTCTAACGCCATATACTTCAATACCCTTGTTAAGACAAGTTCTAGCTACTGCACGAATTGCAGCATTCATTCCAGGAGCATCTCCCCCAGAAGTTAATACACCAATACACTTAACCATTTTTTTCTCCTCTCAACTTATGAATTATATTCAAAATCATTCTAGCATAATTGTTCGTTCCTTACCATCAACAATTCTATTCCAAGAAAATTTCTTAGTCAATAATTATTTCACAACATAGCGCTTTCATTTTAGAAACAATATTTTTCGCTCTTAACTGTTCACGTTTATCATTATATTTGCTCATGTAAATCGTTTCCAAGTCTTCAAAACCATAGGCAGAAGTCATGAAAGTAGGTAGTTCATTTAAGATACGATAGTCTAAAATCATTGCGAGAACTTCGTCTCTTGACCAGTTTGTGACATTTTCTTCACCAACACTATCTAAGAGTAGATAAGGTATGTTTTTTACAAGTTCTACTAAAGATGTATCTTCATTTGAATTAAAGCTTGCTTTGACATCTGCCATAAGTGTAGGGACATGACATAAACCGACTTCATAGCCACGTCTCGCAAGTTCATTCATCATGCCTGACATGATTCTTGTACGGTTTGGTCCACCACATACTAAAAATCCCTTAGTTTGTGGTTTATTGACATATTCAATGAGCTGCTTAGTTAAAATCATTGTACGTGCATCATTCTTATTCATTGCTTCACTTGCCATATCCTTTAAACTGATAAGTGCAAGTCTTGTAGACATGTTGTTGTAATGGAAGCGAGAAAGAAGCTGATCATTTTCATGCTTTTCAAGACCATAAATACAGCTGCGTACATCACGATGGACATAAGAATCATAGCTTAAGGTGATCTGCTGACCTTTATTCATCTTAGGACATTCATTGATTCCATGACAATGTAAACAAGGTTCATGATCATCTACGTAAGCAAGTAAGTCCACCCAGGCATCTTCTAATACCTTTTTAGTTAAGTGGTTCTTTTCTACGAATTCTCTAATATCCTGTCTTTTGATTAATTCCTGTAGACTTTGATTTCTTGTATTTTCTAATTCTTTATCAAATGAAAGAATCTGACCTGCTTTTATCATCATAGATCACCTCCTAGACCTTCCATCATTTTTCTTAGTTCCTCTTTATCTTGATCAGTGACTGTTTCAGGCTGAGTGACTTTTTTCTTTGTTGTCTTCTTTATTGTCTGCTGTGGTTTTGAGTTATGAACTTCCTGATAAGCATCACGAGCACTCTTTAAACCTTTTCTTACCCATGAAGCACCAATTGTTTCACAATAGTTCTTATCTAATCGGCCATTACTTCTACCTAAGACATATTCTATCAACATATTAGTGACTGCAGGTGTAAGTCCCATAGCCATCAATGATTCCGCAATATTGAGATCATGAAGGGCTGGTTCTTTGCCTCCCTGTTTATTCTTCAATAACTGATATGGAGAGATTGTCTCAAGGTATCTAAAATGTTTGTTGAGAGAATCGTTATTTGTCTGTGGGGAAGCATGCTGGATGGGCTGAGTATGATAGACTTCTTTAAGTGAGCTGACTGAATCAGCACTATAATAACGTTTGGCCTGTTCTACCAATGTTTTACGATTAAATTTACCTTCCACAATTGCATCCTTGACCATTAATGCAAGAGAGAGCTGATCAATCGCATAAAGTGTCGCAATCTGTTTGATTGTATCTTCATTACGCATTACGATCTTCATAGGAACCTGATAGTCCTTTAATGTTTCATAGAAGAGAGTGAAATCATAGTGAATAATAGGACGTTCACTTTCTTCTTCCTGATAACCTGATTCATGTCTTAATGGTTTATTCTGTGATAAATCGATTGTGAAGACATCTTCAAAACGAGATGTGACTTCTTCATAGTCAGTGACTTTTTCTAATCCTGAACGGAAGTAATTCTTTGTTTTGGTATATTCTTCTACACCAATTGTCTTCTGTAATAAACCCGCAAGAATCTGGTTTCTAAAGAAGGCATTGACACCTAAAGGTGTCATGAGATGGAAGATATAGACCCCCTGTCCTTCTGATTCTTTATAGTAGGATTTAAGAAGACTTAACCCTTCTAATGTCTTTCTTGCCCGGTCTAGTTCTTCTAGATCTAGATTTAAAGCCATAGTCAAGCGACTAATAGCGCAGGGCTGATGGAAATGACGCATACGCATAGATTCTACATTTAAATACATATAAAGGCTATAAGCCTGTGTTTTAAGTAATGGTGCATATAAATAAGTGAGGATATCACAATCATTGATACTTAATGGTAATGAACGTTCACTTAAATAGACATCTGTTGCATAAAGCATCTTATTCCACCTCCTTTAAGACTCTTAGTATTTCTTTTTCTAAATCATAATAGTTTGTATTGTTTCTAATAATATAGTCCGCACGTTTTTCTTTGTCTTCTAAAGACATCTGATTTCTAATACGATCAAGTGCCTGTGTACGTGTACAATGGTCACGTAATAAGACTCTTTGAATCTGTGTTTCCTTGTCACAGCTGACAACTATAGTTGAATCACATAAATCATCCCATCCTGCTTCAAAAAGAAGAGGAACATCTATAAAGACAAGGTTATTTTTAGATTGTTTGATTTTCTGTACAATGACACTTCTGATATAGGGATGGAGAATACCTTCTAGATAGTTCTTTTCATCCGGATTATTAAAGATAATATCTGCCAGCTTCTGTCTATTGATTGTTCCGTTTTCAAGTACAGGAAAGTGTTCAATAACCTGTTTAAAGGCATCTGTACCTGGTTCTAATGCATGACGAGAGATGTCATCTGCATCAATGACTTCATAGCCATGAGTCATCAAATAATAACTGACGGTACTCTTACCACTCGCAATACCACCAGTGAGTCCTATGACCTGCATATTGTTTCTCCAATACGTTCCATAAGTTCTATACAATCAATACTATCCTGATGACTCATACGATCACTTTCTACCTTGATATAGGCAATGGCTTCATGACATGCTGCAATTTCAGTATGGAAATCATCAATATCATAAGGGATTTCTCCTGTAAATGATTCACCATTAAATGAAATAGTCGCTTTTGTAGGACGATAGAATGGATCTAGTGTAATAGTTCCTTTCGTACCAGTAATAGTCATATCTTTTCTAACTGGTCCATCAAGTGAGGCTTCCATGAAAGCTTTGACACCATTTTCAAATTCTAAAGTGATTGCATCATGTACATCCACACCATGTTCCATCTTCACATCATTAGAAATAGAGACAACAGGACTCTTCACAAAATCAAGGACAGATGCAATATTATAAATACCTGTGTCATATAAAGCACCACCCTGCTTTGAGTCATAAATATAAGATTGTTTATTATAAGGCACAATGGATTGAAAATGGTTTTCTATAGAAACAATATCCCCAATAATACCTTTTTCTATTTCTTTATGTATTTGATTGATCATTGGAATAAATCTAGATTTCATGGCTTCCATAAAGAAGACATGATTCTTTTTTGAATACTCACAGAGTGTTCTTATTTCTTTACTTGTTAGAGTTGCTGGCTTTTCTACAAGAACAGCTTTATGATGCTTCATTGCTTCTAATGCATAGTGATAATGAGATGCATGTGGTAAAGCGATATAGACAATGTCTACATTCTCATCTTCAAGTAATTTGATATAGTCATCATAGAGTTTTTCTGGATGATAGCGTTCTTTAAATTGTTGTCTTTTTTCAGGATTATGAGATGCCCCTGCATAAAAGCATGCTTCATCAAAATGAGACAAGCTGTCACAGAATCTCTGGGCAATTCTTCCCAATCCTATTACACCCCAATTCAACATATTAATATCTCCTTTTCTGACAGTTCGGGCAGTAGTATGTGCCTCTTCCTGCAATCGTGATTTTCTTTATAGGTCCATTACACTTTGAACATGTTTCTTGTGCATGGACAGATAAAGTAACCTGGAATAATCCATGGATGCCATTGGCATCAAATGAATGGATGGTTGTACCACCCTGGGCAATGGCTTCCTTTAAAATAGTACTAGATACTTCTATTAATTCTTGTATACGTTTCTTCGAGAGTCTATCACCTCTTGTACGAGGATCCATACCCATTCTAAAACATATTTCATTCGCATAGATATTTCCAATTCCAGTAAAAATAGACTGGTCTAACAATAATTGTTTAATAGGCAGATGACTTTGATGAATACGAGGATAGATGTAATCAAAAGAAGCATCCATTGGTTCCTGACCCAAACGATTAAGTGGTGGATATTCACGATAGTGTTCTTTGTCTACTAACTGCATACGACCAAACTTTCTTGTATCGTTATAACGAAGATCTGTGCCATCTGTCATATGAAAGATAATATGATCATGTTTATCATAGGGTTCATCTTTCTGTTTTATATTGTATTTCCCTTCCATTCTGAGATGAGAAATAAATGCATTGTTATCTAGAATAAAGATCAAATATTTACCATAGCGATCGATATCACATATGGATTGATGAATGAGTGTAGAAACAAATGTTTCTACATCTCCTTCAATAATACGTGGATAACGTACTTCTATAGAGTCAATTGTTTTATGAAGTACGAAGTTCTTTAATGTTCTTCGTACTGTTTCTACTTCTGGTAATTCAGGCATTATTTTAATTCACACCAGTTCTTGGCATAGTTGCCTTCTACAATAAGAGGCACATCCATCTTAATGCAGTTTTCCATCTTTTCTTTCACAAGAGACATGACTTCTTCTAATTCATCTTCAAAGACATCGAAGATCAGTTCATCGTGTACTTGAAGAATCATCTGTGATTTTAAGTGATGAGCTTTTAATGCTTTGTCTACTTCAATCATCGCAAGTTTTAGAATATCTGCACCTGTTCCCTGGATTGGTGTATTCATCGCATATCTTTGTGCCTGCTGACGAACCATGAAGTTCTTATCATTGATTGTAGGAATATATCTTTTTCTATTGAGTAATGTAGAGACATAGCCCTGTTTTTTACATACTTCTACGACTTCATCCATATATGTTTTTACTTCTGGATATGTTTCAAAATATTTATTAATGAAGTTTCTAGCTTCCTGTATAGACATACCAATATCCTTAGAGAGTCTGAATTCACTCATACCATAGATAATACCAAAGTTAACGGCTTTCGCCTGTGAACGCATCTGTGGAGTGACTTCTTCATCCTTTACACCAAATACTAAAGCGGCAGTATGTCTATGGATATCCTTGCCTTGATTAAAGGCATCAATCAGGTTTGTCACATGAGCCATATGGGCCAATATTCTTAATTCAATCTGAGAATAGTCGAATGATACAAGATAGCCATTATGTGAAACAAAAGCTTTTCTAATGAGTTTCCCTTCTTCGCTTCTTACAGGAATATTCTGAAGATTTGGATCTACAGAAGAGAGACGTCCTGTATGAGTAAGTGTCTGTTTATAGATTGTATGAATCTTATTGTCTGGGAAGACCTGTTCCTGTAGTCCTTTTAAGTATGTAGAAGAGAGTTTAGTCAACATTCTATATTCTAATACTAATGGGACAACAGGATGGGCATCAATGATCTTTTCTAAGACATCCTGGCTTGTAGAATAACCTGTCTTTGTCTTCTTGCCACCCTTTAAACCTAGATCTTCAAATAAGACCTGACCTAACTGTTTAGGTGAAGAGATATTAAATGTAGTACCTGAGATACGATAGATATCATTTGATAACTTTTCAATTGTTTCATCAAAGGCTTCATCCATTTCCTTTAATACATCTAAGTCTATTTCAGTTCCCGCAAATTCCATTTCTCCCAAGATTCGTGTGACAGGAAGTTCAATGTCTTCATATAGTTCATACTGATTTTTATCTTTTAATTCTTTTGTGACAACATCTTTTAATTCATAAATAGCCTTGGCTTTAGAAACAGTATGCTGGGCAAGTAATGCATCATCTGGAATATGTTTCTTAGCACCTTTTCCAAATACTTCCTCATCATATTGCACACCATCATAATCAAAATGTGTACATACATATTTAAGTTCTTCTTTAATAGCTGGTTCTAATACATAGGATGCAAGTGACAAATCAAATGTATACCCATTGATTTCTACACCATTCCATCTAGAACCAATGACCGCACTCTTGATATCATAGCCATATTTCTTCTTATTTTCATCTTTTAGATAAGCAAGGAATGATGCATCCTTAAGCGCATTCTCATAAGAAATGAAATAAGCCTGTTCATCATTATAAATCCCATAACCTAGAATAATAGAACGATGATAGTTTGTATCATATATAGACGCATAAACAGCACTGTCTTTTGTGATTTCAGGCATATGATCCACTATTTCTAGCTTGAGTTCCTTTTTAGGTGCTGCTTCAATGGTCATAGATTTAATAAGAGAGTTCATATCATATGTTTCATAGAATGACTTGAGCGTTTCATAGTTATAGCCTTCATATAGTGCTTTATTTAAATCAACATCTAAAGGAACATCTCTTAGTATTGTAGCCACCTTCTTACTCATTAAGGCATCTTCCATACCCGCTCTGATCTTTTCACCCATCTTACCTTTGAGTTCATTCTGGTGTTCTTCTAATCCTTCAATGGTTTCATATTGGTGTAATAGTTTTAAGGCAGTCTTTTCACCTACACCTTTAATACCTGGGATATTATCAGCAGTATCACCCATTAATCCTAGAAAGTCTCTGATCTGATCTGGCTTTAAGCCATATTTATCAAGTAAAGTCTGTTCATTATAAATATCAAGTTCAGTCACACCTTTAACGGTACGATAGATTGTGGTTTGAGGTGAGATCAACTGGAATGCATCTTTATCTCCTGTATAGACAGAGACTTTTAAGTTATTCTTTTCACCAAAGTCTACAAGTGTACCAATAATATCATCACCTTCAAAGCCTTCTACTTCATACCATGTGATGTTATGGGCTGTTAAGTATTCTCTTGCGAGAGAGAACTGAGGAATCAGTTCTTCTGGTGTTTCTTTTCTTTGTGCTTTATAGGTATCTAATAATTCATTACGGAATGTTTTCTTTCCATAATCAAATGCGACAATCACATACTTAGGATTATTATCGAGGATCTTATCCACCATACGGGCAAATCCATAGACACCATTAGTAGGAATACCATTACGATTGACCATGTAGTTTCCTGTATAACTAGTGGCATAGAATGCCTTAAATAGTAATGAATTCCCATCTATTAAAATCAATTCTTCCATTTTATAGCTCCTTTACTTGATTGATAATAAGAGATAAACGATCACGGTATTGAACACGTACATTCATTTCCACAATCTTTCCTCTTTCTAATATATTCTTAAAACGTTCATACTGATTAGAGAAGCAGACAAATTCTACCTGCCCTGTTTCATCTTGACCTTCAATAAATGCCATTTCTCGACCTTTCTTATCTACAATGGCACGTACTGAACTAATAGAACATACAACGAGTATGTTACGATCCATATAGTTTTCTACATCTACAAGATTGACTAAAGGATGCTTGATCTTCTGTTTCACATAGACAATAGGATGTGTAGAGACATAAAGACCTAGTACGTCTCTTTCTCTTTCTAGACGTTCATATTTGTTTTCTCTGACTTCTTCAAAGATTGGCTTTTCATCCACCCCTAATTGTATATACTCCAACATCAGTGAAATATTCTTACGTAAATAAGCACGATTCTTATTAAATTCATCAAAAGCCCCTGCATCAATGAGACTTTCTAACATCTTAGATGAAAGAGAAGAGATACGGGCTAAGAAATCATACATATCTTTAAAGAGGCCTTTTTCTCTTTCATTAAGAATCATCTTATAACCTGCAGCTCCTACATTCTTAATAGAAACTAAAGAATAACGTATTCCTCCTTCTTCTACTACAAAGCGTGAATAAGAATAGTTAATAGAAGGTGGAAGGATCTTGACTCCATAGCGTTTAGATTCTTCTATAATACGCATCTTACTAGAAGCAGAACCTGATTCATTGGAAAGAATAGCTGCAAAGAAATAGAGTGGATAATTGGCTTTTAAATAAGCCAATTGATAAGCCATATAACCATAAGCGACAGAGTGGCTCTTATTAAAGCCATAGTTCGCAAATTTTTCTATCATCTGATACAGTTTCAAGGCAATCTTTTCATCAAAGCCTTTTTTAATAGCCCCTTGAAGGAATTCTTCCTTCATACCAGCCATCATGCTTTCATCCTTTTTAGAGACAGCTTTTCTTAATATATCTGCACGTCCTAAAGAGAATCCTGCAATGACCTGGGCAATCTGCATGATCTGTTCCTGATAGATCATAATGCCATAAGTAGATTTTAGAATAGGTTCAAGTTCCTTGACTAAGTAAATGATATTGTTTTTATTCTTTCTACCTTCTAGATAGAGAGGGATATTTTCCATTGGACCTGGTCGATACAAAGCCACTGCAGCGACGATATCATCAAAACGGTCCGGTTTCATCTTCATAAGTAATGAACGCATACCACTTGATTCTAACTGGAAGACACCTGTTGTATCTCCACGAGAGATGAGGTGATAAGTACGTGCATCATTAAGAGGGATATTATTGATAGAGAATGTCTGACCTAATCTTCTTTCAATATCCTTCATAATATAATCAATCATAGTCAGGTTCTTAAGTCCTAAAAAGTCCATCTTGAGTAAGCCTGTTTTTTCAATATAGTCCTTAGAATACTGGCTCATGATCATATCACTTGGACCGATGACTAAAGGCACCACATCTCTTAATGGTTCATAGGATAAGACAACTCCTGCTGCATGCATTGTGATATTACGTGGAAGATATTCTACTAAGCTCATAGGCGCAATAAGGCGTGATAAGACAGGATCTTTTTGAATCATATCCTGGAATGAGGCACTTGTAGAATAGACTTCAGTGATACTTTTACGATGTTTGGGGGCAGTAGGTACCATTTTCGCAATCATTTCAAGTCTTGGTAAAGGGATCCCCATCACTTTTCCTAAATCCTTGATAGCGACACGTGGACCATATGTAGAGAAAGCGACAATCTGGGCAACATGATCATGACCATATTTGTCACATACATATTGAATAACTTCATCACGACGATCATCCTGGAAGTCTACGTCAATATCTGGCATGGATACTCTTTCTGGGTTCAAGAAACGTTCAAAAAGAAGATCATATTTTAAAGGATCAATATTTGTGATTCCTAAGCAGTAGGCAACAAGTGAGCCTGCGGCTGATCCTCTTCCTGGGCCTACGAGTATACCATGTTTTTTCGCATATTGTACATAATCAAATACAATTAAGAAGTAATCATCATAACCCATTGTATGAATGGTTTTTAATTCATAGAGTAAACGGTCTTTATAATCATCTGTAATAGTTTGATTTTTAAAGCGTTGTTTCAATCCTTTGATACATAGATGTCTTAAATAAGCGCCACTATCACCATTAGGTGTTTGATAGTGAGGAAGACCGTTCTTTGTCTTTTGTATGGATCCATAACAATTATCAATCATTTCTTCTGTATTTTTAATAATATCTGGATAACGACTAAATAATTCTGTGATTTCTCTTTCTGTTTTTAAGTAACGTTCACTAGTAAGTGGTTCATGATCTTTAGTAAGTACATCTCCCTTTTTAGAAGCTTGTAAGAGATCAAGCGTAAAGGCATCATGAGGATGTAAGTAACGTACATCATTACCCCAGATACAGGGAATATCTAAGAACTGAGCATATTTAATGAGTGTCTGATTACGAAGTGTATGGCCCTTGAGACCATCTTCTACAATCATGACACGATAAGAAGCACCAAAGAGCTTCTTCATGATTTTCATAAAGGCAAGTACTGGACGTTCTGTTTGTGCATGAGTGAGCAAGTCTTCTTTACTTGTGGCTTCTTTTTCAATAAGGCGGTCTTCATATTCATGAGACACAACATAAAGATGATCACGATAGTTGGATAAAGCCTTCAATGTGATGGCTTTATTCTCATTAAGATTAATATCACTCACAATACGTACTAAATCCTTATAACCTACATCATCACGTGCATAAAGAGCAAGATGAATCAGATCATCATTAAACATAATAGAGGCATTGACACCAAGTATCGGCTTAATAGAAGCTTTTGTGCAGGCTTCATAGAATTCATAGGCCCCATACATGTTATTATCATCTGTTAAGGCAAGAGCCTGGATATGTTTTGATTTTGCGTTGTCTACAAGCGCATGAATTAATAGAGTACTCTCTTGAAAACTATAAGCACTTTTAATTTGTAAGTGTCCAAACATAGTATCCTCTCCTTCCTTGTTCCTCATTATACCAAATTATCCCTTTTATTTATAGTTAGATAAAAAAAGAACATGCCTAAGCATGTTCCTTGATGAGTTCATCCATTTTAGTCTGTATTCTTGATTGTACAAGATTAGCCACTTCTATACTGCTCATATCCTGATATTCTTCATAAGGAATTGGAGACAAATAGTGGATTCCACAATCAACTCTCTTAATAGAGTTACTGTCTAATACTTTAAAGCAGTTATACATAACACATGGAATAATTGGAACCTGTGCATCCATAGCTGGTTTAAATGAACCACCCTTGAATTCTAATAATTCATTTCCTTTTTTAGAGCGTGTACCTTCTGGGAAGATGACATAAGGGATCCCTTCAGACATTTCCTTTTTGACCTGTCTCATAAGTTTCATAGAGGCTCTTAAGTTTGTACGATCGATGGCTGGATATTCCATGAATTCAGCCACATCTCTAAGTAAGATGACATCTAATAGTTCTTTTTTAAAAACAATCTTGAAAGGACGTTCAATACTGTCAAATAAGGCAAGAACATCAAAGAGACCCTGATGGTTTGGGGCTACAAAGAAACCGCCTGTTTCAGGTAAATATTCTGTTCCTGTGATTGTGAGATTCACACGTGCTCTTTTTGTAGCTTTCTTTAAAAGTCTTCTCGTCCAGTCAATACGTTCATCAAAAGGAATCGTATCCTTATGCTTCTTGATATGTTTTAACTGGAAAATAAGTATAGGTAATTCAAAGAAAAAACGAAGCACAATTAATATAAGTCTTTTCATTTTTGATAGATTTCTAGTGTAAATGTCTCAAATGGCTTTTCTTCTACGAGACGGTAGTTATATTCAGAAAAGTCAGGGAAATAAGTTTCTCCTGTATAATCTCCAGGAATACGTGATAAAAGAATCTGATCACAATAAGGAAGTGCCTGTTTGTACACAGATGCACCACCTGAAATAAAGAGATCTTCATCGCGTTCTTTAAAGTCTTGAATTGTACCTACTAAGTCATCGACGACTTCTACTCTATCATCTTCAAAGTTATGAGAGAGGACGATTGTATGACGTTTAGGTAAAGGTTTACCAATAGCCTGGTAAGTTGTTTTCCCCATTAATAATGTATGATTCAGTGTTGTACTTCTAAAGTGTTTGAAGTCTTCACTGTTATGCCATGGCATCCCATTGTCTGTACCCTTCTTACCAATTAGATTATTCTTATCAGCTGCAACAATAATAGTGATCATACACTGACCTTACCTTTCAATGGACCATGAGACTGATAGCCTTCTAGCTTGATATCTTCAATCTTGAAATCAAATAGATTATCAATGTCTTTATTTAAGACAAGATGAGGTAGAGGAAATGGTTCTCTTTCAATCTGAGTCTTCACGACATCAAAGTGATCCTTATAAATATGAGCATCACCGATTGTATGAATAAATTCTTTTGGTTCATAACCACATACCTGTGCAAGCATACATGTAAGCAAGGCATAAGATGCAATATTAAATGGAACACCTAAGAATGTATCCGCACTTCTCTGGTATAATTGACAGCTTAAGTATTTCTTATCACTTGATACATAGAACTGCATTAAAGTATGACATGGTGGTAAAGCCATTTCATCAACCTGGCTAGGGTTCCATGCAGAAATAATATGTCTTCTAGAGAATGGATTATTCTTTAAAGAATCAATGAGTTTCACTAACTGGTCAGTGCCTTCATTATTGAAGTTACGCCATTGTGCCCCATAGACAGGGCCAAGGTTACCATGTTTCTTCGCAAAGTCATCATCATTCTTGATCTTTTCTACAAATTCTTCTAATGTTTCACCGTTGAAGTCTTCACTCTTCTTAAAGTCTTCATAAGGCCATTCATTCCATATTTTTACATTACGGTCTACAAGATATTTGATATTTGTATCACCTTTGATAAACCATAATAGTTCTTCCGCAATAGGACGTAAATACATCTTCTTAGTAGTAAGAAGAGGAAATCCTTCACGTAAATCATAGCGTGTCTGATATCCAAATACAGAACGTGTACCAGTTCCTGTACGATCAGGACGGTCTTCACCATGTTCTAGGATATATCGACACATATCTAGATATTGTTTCAAATTCTATTCCTCCTTTATGCATTTGACCCCATAATAACATAAATCTCCATAAAGATGTTAAACAAAAGCCTTATCTTTGTATAAAAAAGAAGAAGTATTTCTACTTCTTCATCTGTTCACGGTAGTTTTCCATCATACCTTTAAATATTTCAGCACTTGTAGGAGGTGTAAATGTGACTGCGTTCGCACCTGCTTCAATGACTTCTTTAATTGTTTCTTCAGTTGGACCACCAGTCGCAATGATTGGGAAATCTTTATCAATGGCCCTTAGCGCCTTAACGATTTCTACAGTCTGTTTTCCACCAGATACATTAATAATTCTTGCACCACTATGTAACATACGTTCTTCTAGATCTTCATCAAGTGATACAACAGTAAGGACAATAGGAATATCCACGAGGCGTGATAGTTCTCTAATCATTTCTGTATGGACAGGGGCATTGAGTACAACAGCGGCTGCACCATGTAATTCTGCATCCAGGGCAATCTTGAATACTCTTGCACCATTGGTCGTACCTCCACCTACGCCAACAAATACAGGCTGTCTGGCCACACCAATAATCGCATTAGTAATCTGGATTGTTGGTGTAAAGGGATAAACAGATAGAATCGCATCTGCGTTATTATTCGCAATAAGTGCGACATCTGTACTAAATAATAAGCTTTTTATACGTCTTCCATTCACATTAATACCACTGGCTTTGTACATCACTTCTGGTACTTCTACAGTATGTTTTAATGTGGACTGGATTCTTGGTGTCATTTTAGGGGTTTTCATTAAATCATTCATATATCTCACTCCTTTAAGTCATATTATACGCTCATTATAAAAACATTATATGAACAAAAAAACCAGTTTGTGATAAACTGGCTTAAATCAAGAATGCGAAATATGCGATAAATAGTAAGAATAGTACCCAGACCATCTTGTTGATTTCTTTAGCCTGACCTGTCGCAATCATGCTGATCACATAAACGATGAATCCTAATGCGATACCATTACTAATTGAATATCCAAGAATCATGAAGATGATAGTAACGAAACCACTTGCCGCAAAGATCAAGTTATCCCACTTGATATCCTTTAACTGTGAAGCCATTAAGATACCAACGATAACCAATGCTGGGGCAGTGACTGCTTCAGTGATCATAGATAATACTGGATAGAAGAATACTGTTAATAAGAAACAGATTCCTGTTGTACATGCAGTCAAGCCTGTACGTCCACCTACACCAACACCTGAAGTAGATTCTACGAAAGATGTAACTGTAGAAGTACCAATCATTGAACCAAATACAGTTCCTACTGCATCTGCAAGTAATGCACGTTCAACGTTTACTAATTCACCATTTTCATCAATAAGATCTGCCTTTGATGCAACAGCTACTAGTGTACCTGCAGTATCAAAGAAGTCTACGAATAATAATGAGAAAATCGCAACGATACACTGTGGATGAGTGAACATTTCGTTGAAGCCTCTCGCAAAGGCACCGACTAAGCTAAAATCAAAGTTAACTGATACAACTTTAGATGGTAGCTGTGGCATACCTTTTAAACCAAAGATTGAACCAAATACAACACCTACTACTGCAGTAATGATTAAGCCATAGAATACGGCTGCTGGCTTATTCTTTACTAATAATACAAGTGTGATGATGATTCCAAATAAAGCAAGTAATACTGTTGGATTCTTTAAGTTTCCTAGTGTTACAAATGTAGATTCACTTGCCACTACGATACCTGCATTCTTTAAACCTACAAAGGCTACAAAGAAACCAATACCTGCACCAATCGCAAGCTTTAACTGTGCAGGAATCGCATTAATAATCATACGACGGATGTTTGTCACTGTAATGATGACAAAGATAATACCTGATACGAATACACAGGCTAATGCCCCTTCAGGTGATAATCCCATCTGTCCTACAATCGTATAAGTGAATAATGCGTTAACACCCATACCTGGCGCAAGAGATACAGGATAGTTTGCCATTAATCCCATGAAGATGCTTGCGGCACCTGCAGAGATTGCAGTCGCAAGGAAGACACCCTGATGACTCATGTGTGCCTGTCCTAAGATGGCAGGGTTGACTGCAAGAATATAGGCCATTGCTAGGAAGGTTGTAATACCAGCAAGTATTTCAGTCTTAACATTTGTCCCATGTTCTTTTAGATGAAATAATTTTTCCATTGCTTTCTCCTCTCAAAACAAAGTCATATTATAGTATAAATTTACATTTTATGCAAACAAAAAAATCCCCTTATATTGGGGATTTATTGTATTTCTTCATGATATCTAGAATGGTATCTATGACCTTTTCAAGAGAACCATCATTTATAATATGATAGTCACATGATGACATATATTTATCTCTACGTTCTTTATCTAAGGCATAAAGCTTGTCGGGACCATCCTTTAATAGAGGTCTGCCACTTGGATCGACATCTTTCACAATATCTTCAATTGGACGGTCAATATAGAAAACAACACCATTCTTCTTTAAATATGCAATGTTTTCAGGTCTTTTAATCACCCCTCCACCAGTAGAGATGATCTTACCTTCTAACTCAGATACTTCTTTGCAGCACAAAGTTTCATTATTTCTGAAATAATTTTCAGAAATCGCAAACATATCTGGAATAGACATATTAAAGCGATTCACAAGATAATCATCTAAGTCAATCATTTCATGACCTGTTATTTGTGAAAGCATATGTCCGAATGTTGTTTTACCACTTCCCATGATTCCAATTAAAATGATATTTTTCATGATTCCTTCCTTTCATAGTTACCAATCATTCTAAATGTATTGGTATATGTTTTGATTTCCTGTAAGGCACGCTGTACATGATCCTGATTCAAGTTCCCATCAATATCTAAATAGAAATAGTATTCCCATGGAGATAATGGAAGTGGTCTTGATTCAATGCGGGCCATGTTGATGTTATGTTCCTTTACAACTCTCATGACTTCATAAAGGGCACCGACTTCATGATTGACTGTGAAGACCATGCTGATACGGTTAGCAGATGGTCTGATTTCATATTGTCTTGCGATAATGATAAAGCGTGTATGATTGCTTTGATCATTTTGTATTGCCTTGGCAATAATATCTAGATTATAGAGCTTCGCTGCTTCACTAGAGGCAATGGCACCTATTGTCTTATCCTGTGCTTCACTGATATATTTTGCAGCTGCTGCAGTATTGAGATACTCATGACCTTCAATATGATGTGCAGTTAAGAATTCAGAAGTCTGTTTTAAGCCCTGTACATGACTATAAACATCTTTGATATCTTCTAGAGTAGCTCCTTTGATACCAAGTAAGTTCTGGTCTATGGTGATAGATTGTTCACCGACAATATAAAAGCCATACTTAGTGAGTAAGTCATAGTTATCATTAATAGCGCCTGTAGAAGAGTTTTCTAGAGGAAGTACACCATAGTCTATATCTCCTTTTTCTAATGCCTTATAGACATCTTCAAAGTGAGGATAGTTGATACCTTCAATGTCTCCAAACCAGCTTTTCATAGCCTGGTTAGAGAAAGAACCAGGTACACCCTGATAACCTACTTTAAATTGTTCTTTCAGTTCTGTGGCTTCATATTTCTTTAAAGGAATAAAAGTAGACTGATAGCTTTTAGATAAGTTCATTGTATCCTGGACAAATGTTTTCGCATATGTCTCTAAAGACTTATCTTCTAGACGATCTACATTCTTCTGAATGACTTCTTTTTCTCTATCCTTCTGGAAGATCTGCATATCATGGGCTAATTTATATGTAATGACATCCTTAGCCACATGCATACGTTTTTCAAATAAAGCGATAATTTCCTTATCGATTGCATCTATTTCTTCTCGACATGTTTTTAAATCTTTCATAGAGCCTCCAACATGTCTAATACACCTAGTGCTGCCATGGCTTCTACAACGACAATGGCACGAGGAACGATACATGGATCATGTCTTCCAACGATTTCTAGTTCTGTATTTTCATGTGTTTTCACATTGATTGTATTCTGTTTTAAAGAGATAGATGGTGTTGGTTTGATACCTACTGTAAAAAGTAATGGCATACCATTAGTTATACCACCAGTAATACCACCATTATGGTTACTAGAAGTCTTGACTTCTTCTCCTTCATAATAATATGCATCATTGGCCTGTGAACCTTTGAGTAAAGTAATATCATCTAGATCACCAAATGAGACTGACTTGACTGCAGGAATACTAAAAAGTAATGGTGATAAATGGGCTTCGATACTATCAAAGAAAGGATTTCCAATTCCTGCAGGAATTCCTGTGACAGCACATTCAATTTTTCCACCTACGCTGTTGCCTTCTTTTCTTGCTTCTTCTATTGTTTCCTGCATCAAAGCATAAATATCATCATGAATAACAGGATAGTCTTTCTTGTTGAGTTCTTCTAAATAAGACGCATTCACATCTAATGGATAATGAGTATCCTTTACATTTTTAATAGAAAGAATATGGGCACCGACATGAATACCTTTTTCTTTTAGTATTTGTTTGGCGATAGCTCCCGCAAATACAATAGGTGCTGTCAGACGTCCAGAGAAGTGTCCTCCTCCTCTGACATCATTAAAGCCTTTATATTTAATATAAGCAGGATAATCTGAGTGTCCTGGACGCATATTATCCTTGAGATAAGAATAGTCCTTAGAATGCTGGGATGTATTCTTAATGATGCCACATAGTGGTGCACCAGTTGTATAGCCATCTAAGACACCACTGAGTATTTCTACTTCGTCTGCTTCTTTTCTTTGTGTGCTCATTTTGTTCTTACCTGGAGCACGTCTTTGCATATCCTTATTAATCGCATCCATATCTAGCTTGATACCAGCAGGTAAGTTTCCAATTGTGATACCAATAGCTTTCCCATGGCTTTCACCAAATAAAGATAATTCGATATGATGTCCCCAATTAGCACTCATGGTATTCACCACCTAGTGATTTGAAGTCTTCAAAGAAACCTGGATAGCTCTTCTTGACACAATCCTTATCATCAATAACGATTGCACCGTTAGCACGTGTAGATAAAATAGCTTCAGCCATGCACATACGATGGTCATTTGAGCTTGTTACTTCTGCACCGTTGTGTATTGATGAACCAGTAATAGTCATACTGTCTTCTTCTTCAACTGCATCAATTCCTGTAGCCTTTAATAGTTCTACAGAAGCAGTTAAACGGTCGCATTCTTTAATACGTAAACGTCCTGCATTGATGATGTGTGATATACCTTCTGCAAGACCACATGCCACAGATACAACAGGCATAAGGTCTGGACATTGTGAAGCATCAATAGTGGCTGGTTTGATTGTATCGCAGACTACTTTGATACCATCACGTGTTTCTACGATTTCTCCACCCATCTGTTCCATGATATCTAAAATAGCACGATCTCCCTGAGAAGAATGCATATTTAAATTAGAGATAGTGATATCACTGCCTAGTAAATCAGCAACTAGATAGAAAGCAGCCTGTGAGAAGTCTGCTTCTACATTGTAGTTACATGGCTTATAGTTCTGATTACCACGAATCTGGAATGCCTGATAATCATGATTGATGATTTCAATACCGAACTTTTCTAACATATCAAGTGTTAAATCGATATAGCCTTTAGATTCTAATGGTGTTGTAATCTTAATTAAAGAATCACCCTGTAATAAAGGTAATGTGAATAATAATCCACTGATAAATTGTGAAGAAACATTACCTGGTACTTCAAATATATCTGAATGAAGCTGACCATCTAAGATCACATCTAAACGTTCTGAGTCTTTTCTAAGATACGCAATCTTCTGTTTATCAAAGATATCATAGTATACATCAAGTGGTCTTTGTCCTAACTTTCCTTTACCGACAAAGTGTACACGAGAGAAGTTAACTAATGATAAAGGCATAAGGAAACGTAGTGTAGAACCTGATTCATGGGCATCTATTTCTACTCTTCCTAGTCCTAAAGTAATAGAACCATCAATAATTAAAGTATCGCCTTCCTGTTTAATAATTGCACCTAAGGCTTTCATACCTTCTATTGTGGCTTCAATGTCTTCTGAGTAATCAATTCCACTGATACGGCTCATACCTGGAGCAAGGGCTGCACAGATAATGGCACGATGGGCTAATGATTTAGAAGGGGGAACCGCAATTGTTCCTTGAAGTGTTTTTGGTGTAATAGTGATTTTTGTCATTATATGTCCTCTACTTCCAGAATCATCTCTTTCTGATCCTTATGTACATAATACTCTCCTATTGTTTTAAGTAAAACAAAAGATAATGTAGAATTGATGTTTTTCTTATCGAGATCAATGGCTTTAAGTAGTTCTTTTGTAGGGACATCAGCACGAATAGGAAGGTTATAATGTCCTAGAGCTTCTTCTATGCGCTTAGTTGTTCCTTTTTCACATAAGCCTTTTAGTTCTGCGATACGCGTAATAGCCACCATACCAATACCGACTGCTTCACCATGAGAATACTTTTCATAATGGAAATGCTGCTCGATTGAGTGTCCGATTGTATGACCGAAGTTCAAGCATAAACGATCACCAAAGTCATAGAGATCCTTTTCTACGACATCTCTCTTGATATCTACACATTTATAGATGATTTCATCAATGTCTTTGTAAAGATCATCAAAGTCCTTATATTGGGCTAATTGATCAAATAAAGCTTTATCTTTAATACAGCCATATTTAATGACTTCTCCCATACCATCAGTAATGAAATGAGGGTCCAATGTCTTTAGTGTTAATGGATCAATTAAGACAAGTAATGGATGTTTAAAAGCACCCACTAAGTTCTTTCCTTCAGGTAAATCCACAGCGACTTTACCGCCTACTGAAGAGTCAACCTGTGATAATAATGAAGTAGGAATCTGGACAAACTTAATACCACGCATATAAGTACTTGCCACAAATCCAGCTAAATCACCAATGACACCTCCACCTAGCGCAATAAGTAAATCAGTTCTTGTAATCTTAGCCTCTAATAACTGTGAATAGATAGAAGGGAGAATATCAAATCTCTTAGATGTTTCTCCATGAGGAATAACGACTGTAGAGACTTCATAAGAGTCTTTTAACTGATTGACCAACTGTTCTCCATAAAGTGGAAAAACGTTATCGTCAGAGACAATAACGATTTTCGCACCTGTGAAGACTTGGGAAATAAGTTCTTTGGCTTTACTTAAAATACCTTGTTCAATATATATAGGGTAACTATCTTTTCCTAAGTTCACATTTAATTTCATATTAGATTTCCTTTCCAACAACCTTACCGATTTCTCTTAATTCACCAATAAGTTTAGTATATTTTTCAGGTTTTAATGACTGTGCACCATCACATAATGCATGTTCTGGATCATTATGTACTTCAATAAGTAATCCATCACATCCTGCTGCCACACTTGCTTTAGCCATTGGTTCTACTAACCACCATTTACCACCAGCATGTGATGGGTCAATAATAACAGGTAGATGTGTCATCTTTCTAAGTACTGGAATAGCCTGTAAGTCTAGAGTATTTCTTGTATATGTTTCGAATGTTCTTACACCTCTTTCACATAGGATGACATTCTCATTACCACTTGCCATGATATATTCTGCACTCATGATCCATTCCTGATATGTAGCACTTAGTCCTCTCTTTAACAAGATAGGCTTCTTGACTCTTGCACCGACTTCCTTAAGTAAAGTGAAGTTCTGCATATTTCTTGCACCAATCTGAACTAAGTCTACCTTTTCATTGAATTCATCAATATCATCAGCACTCATAAGTTCTGATACGATTGGTAAACCTGTTTCCTTCTTAGCAGCTACTAAGTAATCTAAACCAGTAGAACCTAATCCCTGGAATGCATATGGAGAAGTTCTAGGCTTGAATGCCCCACCTCTTAACATATTAGCGCCTGCTGCTTTCACTTCCTTCGCAATCGCAATAACCTGTTCTTCTGATTCTACAGAACAAGGACCAGCAATGAGTGCCATATGGCCTCCACCTACTTTTACACCATCTACATCTACAATAGTATCTTCAGGATGGAATGCACGGTTTGCAAGCTTATAAGGCTGTTCAACTCTCATTACTTTTTCTACTGATGGAGCTACTTCAATATCTCTAGGATCAACCTTAGTTGTATCACCGATAACACCACAGATAGTGACATCATGACCGACTACTAAATGTGTTTCTAATCCTTTCGCTTCTACCTTTTCCTGGATCTTCTTTACATCTTCTTCACTTGTTTTTGGTTTGAATACAATAATCATAATCTTTTTCTCCTCTTATCATCTACCTGTATAAATAAAAGACTCTCATCCTATAAGGACGAGAGTGTATCTTCGTGTTACCACCTTATTTTATATATCTATCACTAGATATATCTCTACGAGTACTATCATACTCTGACAATGTAACGGTTGTGACCGGATACGCCTACTTCATTCAACGCTCTACTCCAAGACGAATTCAATATCCCTCAAACATCCTTTTACACCATCCAAGGACTCTCTATGCTTCTTTGAGATATCTACTATTTCTTTTCACTGTATTTATACTTAGTAGTTCTTAATTTGTGAACTCATCATACTGAATAATCACTACTATGTCAACTGCTTTTTCTATTTTTCTTATACTTTTCTTATTATTTTCTATTTTAACTAAATATTAACGCATAATTAAGTTAATACAATAATAGTGTGATCCACTCTTACAATACATATAGAGAGTATTACTTGAGAGTGTATCTACTTCACCAATGACTTCTAGTTCATATTGGGTCTTATAGCCTGAAATAGATTGAATAGTAAGAATGTCTTGAGTCTTAAGCGACTGCATCTGTTTTAAATACAAGCAAGGTATAACTATATTCTTATTCTTATAGTGTGGTAGATCATCTTCTTTACCTATGACCCACTTAATATCATTTACTTGAAGAACAGCTTGTATATCATGTCCTTCTACATCTAAATAGCCATTATCAGAAGGAATATAGGTATCGGGGATTAATGCAACGGTTTGGTTATAAAGTCTCTGTATGTCCTTTATTTCCTTATTTTGGCGATAGTTCTCATAACCAAACAAACAACAAGACACTAGGATGCATAAGCACCCTAGTGTCATGAATAAATGACTAATCTTTTTCATGTCTAAATAGTCTTCCTAATACAATCAGGAATAATCCTGATACAGTTAATAATGTCACCCAATGATTGATTCTTGTTGTATCCCCTGTTTTAACATGAGTTCCTTTTTTAGGTGTATCTGTACTTGTATTAGTAATAATATATTCAGTCTTAGAATCATTGCATACGGAAGAAACAATACCTTTATAGCCTTTGACACTCTTTTCTTTGATGCTGTAATTCATAACTTGATCACTTTTCCATGAATAAGCATAATTATTTTTAGCATCTAGTGTGATTGTCTTGATATAAGTAGAACCGCTATAGAGTTCTACATAGATTTTGTCCGGATGTTTAGACCCATTATCTACCCAATGTTTCACTATTTTATATTCATAAGAGGGATTCTTAGAATATTTTGTGAAGTCAATGGATACATCATAACTTGTCCCCTGTGGTAAAGTGATCAAGTAAGGTAAATAGGTATAGGTTGTCCCATTTAATTCTAAGTTATCTGTTGTAATAAGATAGAGTCCTGTTTTAAGACCTGTATAAGTAACTGTAGAAGATACTGCCTGTTTAGTGAGAGCTTCTTGACTAGCAGCATATCCCTTTAATGTGATAGCAGCATTCTTAAGGTCAACACTAGTCTTAAGCTGATCCAATTGAATATTTGTATTTGTTTCTGCTTCCTTAAAAGCATTGGTGTAATGATAACTACCATCATTCAAAACACTTGCGACACGATATAAATGAACATTTAACCCTGATAAACATTCATTAAGTGTCAAAGAGCATTTCTTATTGACATTGACAGCAGCTACCTGGAATGAATTAAACACAGCGACTGACAGTAGAACTGTAAAACATAATATGAATTTCTTTAATCTTTTCCCCATATAATTGCTGTCATCACCTTTCTTTATATTTTTTCTTGATTGATGTTAAATACCAGATAAACGCAATAATAATTGCAAGTACTACCCAGAATACATCAATGAGTACTGGATCTGCTTTGACTAAATCTCTTCTTACTCTTAGATTCGTCTTATTGATACGATGTCCTCTTACAAGCAGTCTATGTGTATTCACACCATAGGGCGTGCAAGTCATAAGAGTACAATAGTCCTGTCCTTCTACGATCTTCAGATCATCTGTTTCTGTAGGAAGGACTGTTTTAATTTGATCAACTTCATAATAAAGAGTTTTATCTAATACCTGAAGCATGAAGGTATCACCCTTCTTTAACTGATCGATATCAGTAAATAGCTGTGCACTTGGTAATCCTCTATGTCCAGATATGACACAATGTGTACTCTCTCCACCTACTGGTAATGAAGTACCTGGGATATGTCCTATCGCAATCTGTAAGATTTCAGCATCTGTTCCATGATATATAGGAAGAGAGACATTGATCTTAGGGATTTCTACATAACCCATCATACCTGTACCAGTGACATCAAGAGTAGACTCATAGAGTTTCTTTTCTTGATCATTTAAAGTAGAGAGTGTTTGTTTCAGGTTTGTATTGTATAGAGTGGCATCATTCCAGAGCTTTTGATATTGTTTGTCAGTCAGGTTTTCTACCTTTTCTTCATATCCAGCAATTGCTCTTGTTTGATGTCTTTGATTCCAATAGTTACTGAAACTAGGATAAATAAGTAAGGAAAGCCCCATAATGAATACTAAAGCTATAAATGCATTGGTTAACTTCTTTGTCATTATAGGACACTCCTTATTGTTTTATATTACTTACTTTCTGCTTTTTTCTTCATTACTAAGAATGCAGCAGCTGCAAGAATCATAAGTGTACCTGCAGCATATAATACTGTAGTACCCATACCACCTGTTTCAGGAAGTTCAGAACCTTTGTAGTTGATTACGTCAGTTTCTAATGTTCCTTTAGTAGTATTTGGTGTAAATAACACTTCACCACTTAATTTATTTCCAGTTAAAGTGTTTAATTGTGGATTATCACTTGTTTCATCATGATCTGCTTCAATCTTGAATTCAATTGGATCCATAGTGTTATAGTTTTTTGGAGTTTTTGTTTCTACTAATTTATACTCACCATCATCTAAACCAGTAAATGTGAAAGTTGTTCCATCTTTTTCTGTTGCTAAAACTTTTGTGACTTTTTCATATTTTCCATTAACTTTCTTATATAAAGTGAATTCAGCACCAGTTAATGGATTGTTAGCAGAATCTTTTTTATTAACAATTGCCTTATAAGTGAATACGATTACTTGATCTGTTGGTGTTTTACCCTTTTCTCCACCCTGAGTACTATTTGGGTTATTAGAGAACTCCATGAACATTTCATTTGGGTTACCGACAGAACCAATAACAGCATGTTCATTTAAAGTTGCTTCATATTCAACTCTAATCTTTTTAACTGTACCATCTAAAGCTTTAACATCCTTAATAGTTACATCAAATGTATGTCCATCAGCTCCAGGACAAGTTACATCATACTGATCTTCAGAAATACGATTTTCACTATCATTTGCATATACTTTAACTGAATTTTCATCAAATGTTAAACCTGATGATAAAGTATCATGGAATACTAACTGATAAGCAGCCTTATATTCTTTATAATCATCTGCAACAGTACCTGTTAACTGGAATGGTACCTTATCGCCAATATCCCAGTCAGCAGAATCCTGCCAGTCTGTTGTTTTACCTGTAGTATCGTTTGTATCCTTTACCTTTTTATAAGATTCAGGAACGTTATTTTTCACTGCTACAGTTTTATTACCTACAACCTGTAAAATAAACTTAGTATAAGAATCCTGTCCTGTAATTGGACCTTTATCTTTTACTAAATAATAGCCAGGTTCTAGTCCAGAAATTACATAATTTCCAGAAGTATCTTGAATATTTGCACTAGCTGCTGGAGTTGTTAAATATCCAGATACTTCATAAGCGAAGACTTTAGAATTGCCATTATTTAATGTTTTTGCTTTTTCCTTTGCATCTCCTAATGTTGTTTTACCTTCATCACTAACACCATTACCCCATTCAATATTTGAAAGTGTATTGCCTGATACTTTACCAGTAAAAATCTGATAAGCTTCAAAAGTATGACCAGCTTTAGCATTTGTAATAGTAATAGAACCTTTATCAGCCGCCATTACTACTGATGGCATAGCAATTGCCATGACCATTGCGAATGCAAGTATGAAACTTGCGAGTTTTTTAAATAGTTTCATATCGTTTTTCCTCCTTGTCTATATGATATCCATTTTTTAATAAAACTCTTTCCCTCATTGAAATACACATATTAATGTTTGTTATTACTAGTTATAAGCCCCCTTCTTTTTAATATTTGCTATATAAGCAAATAGAGTCGCTGTAATAAATAGGGCCCCTATTGCGTAATAACCAAAAGTACCGAATCCTCCAGTATCTGGAAGATCATAGTTATCTAACTTCTTGTTAGTAACTGTAATATCTCCTTCTTTAATACCATCATTGTTTGTATAAGAAACCTGGTATCCTGAAGGTACATCTACTTCTTCTACAGTGTAATAATAGTCTTCACCAGTATCTGATTTAGAAACTAAATTATTCCAAGTATGTGACCATCCATTAGCATCCTCTAATGTTACTGGGTCATACACAGGTTGTCTATTTGTTTCTATCTCAGGTTCATCATGAGTAATTGAAACAGTATCATTAAAGTAGAATGCTTCATTTTTAACTGTAATATCAATTACACAATCCTCAGTAATTGGTTTAGTTTGAATATTTACAAATTGTTGCCCATCGCTGCTATATGAACAATCAACTGACCCAAAATCATTTCCATTTTTTGTAACTTTAATATTCTCAGGTACAAAATTCGTACTAGATGGTGCCCATCTAGAATTCTTTATATATAATGGTCTATTCTGAGCGGCTTGCACTGTCTTTTTAAAAGTATTACTCCATGGATTATTAAAGCATAGTGTGACATTATATGTTCTCTTCCTCTTTGTAACTCTATATAACTGAAGTTGTACATTAGAAGCACCTGGTGTAGTTCCTTTGTTTTCCTGATCAACCCAGACTTTCTTTACAGAAATGCTGTTAGAGTTATTTGGAACATATAAAGATACTTCTTTATTGTTTGGAATGTATGATACATTATCAAGATTTACATCAGGAATACCCTGATGACTTAAAGCATCTTTCGCATCTTGTTTTGTCTTTTTTTGATCTGCTTGATAAATGACAAAGTAATGCGGATTCTCGTCTCTGTCATAACCAGAAGGCGCTTCTTTTTCTTCTAGCTTATACAATGTATTTGCTACTAAAAACTTTTCCTGGTTAGACCCAGAGAAAACAATCTCGCCATCTTCATTAGTTTTAAATACATCTGTTGAATCTCTTGTTACTGCTTCCCATTTTTTAGTCTCTGCAACAAATTTCCACAATTTGAATTTCGCATTTGGAAGTTTCTTAGAGTAGTCTTCACTATCTACCTTATAGATAGTCATCATACCTCTTACAACTCCTGCCGAAGAATCATTTGTATCAATCACTGTATTTACTGAAGAACTAAATTCTCCTTCTAAAGAAACAGTATTTCTTATAGTTGGACTAGCTGAGGTTCCTACATCAAAATCATACTCGTAGCCAAGAACACATGCTAACTCATCAGGAAGTGTTACTGTTAGTCTATGTGTCGTATCATCTATTTGAACTTGATATCGACTTGCATCTATCAATTTACCTTTATGATCATCTTTATCAGCATCATATTCATATAATTTCAAACTAGATAGAACTAAGTAAGGTGAAATTTGAGGGTCATAATAATTTAGTTCATCAGTAAGTGTTATCTTATCTGACTGAGGATTCAAATTATTAGCTGCAGGATTAATAACAACTGAATATTCTACCTTTGTAGAATTGTCAATCTGTCTTGCTGTTTTTGTTACATTCTGAGTTTCGCGTTCTACCTCAGTATGCTGCTCCTGACTGTTTCCTTCATACTCTAATGTATTTGTATATTCTTTATTCTCATTCTTTAGATCTTTCCAGAATTCATCAGAAGTAATATCAACTGCATAATAAATCGCAATTGGTCCATTAGGTCTCTCTCTCTTACCAGAACCATAATCACCATCAGTTTTGTTATAGCCTTTCTTAAATGTAAAGGTTATTTTATTAGTAGTTTCATCATATGAATAATTGAAATACTTTCTTATATCTGTTAATTCTGCATGTCCATCACAATACCATTCAGCATTTACACCATTATGATAAACTGCTTCAGGTGAACCACGATCTGCAGGATTGGATTGATAGCTGCTAGAAGTATAATTCTCACGTTCTCCCTTTTCAAATAGTTTTGTACCTTCAGGTAATATATCAGTTACACTGATTTGTTCATTTGAATCTGGAGTAAATATAATTCTATAATATAGTTTTCCATCACGACTTATATAATCTGTACTTACTTTACTAGAAGAATATTTATCAGTTGTACCACCATCAATCTTACCATATGCCTGTTTCACAAATTTCTTAGGCTTATTGTAAGTGACTTTACTTTCAGATTCTTTATCTTGCACAGTACCTTTATTCACAAAATAATAATCAACACCTTCTTTGATATCTTCTAATTCTGCAATTGTGTGATAAGAAGAAATATTTAAAGAACGTCCTACAAATTCACTGTTATCTTTCTTCTTTACAGTCACTTCAAATGCTTTAACATGTGCATCATTTGCAGTTACTTCAGTCTTCTTATCTTCATCTGAATAGAACTTAATACTAATATCAAGATCATCCTTAGAAATAGGAGTTCCACTCGCATCCTTAAGTTCAATATTGTTATTAATTTCCTCTCTTAATTCAGATAAGATTGCATAGTGTTCACCATTAAAATCGTTATCTCCAGTAGATGTACCATTCTTAATCACATCTGAATAAGTAACAGAAGTAATCGCATAATCAGGAAGCTTCATATAAGCCTGCCATTTATTAGTCATGGTTTGACCATCTTCTGAAACAGTATTACCTGTTGAAGATTTTGTAAGGCTCCAGTCTCTATGCTTTACACCAACACCATAACTACTTTCATAAGTTGTACCATCCTTACTAATAGTACCTTTATTCGTTACGGTAGTATTAGTACTTGGAGCATCTGTCTGATATTTAATTGTATAAGTTTCATTAGAACCTTCTGGGAATGTATATGGAAGTGATTCAATTTTTAATTCAGTACCATTACTTCCCTTTGCAATAATAGGAAGTGGAATATTTAAATCTTTATCAATCGTATCATTGAATACATAACCACCAATATCTTTCTTATCTGGATTTATTGTAATACTCCAGTTCATCTTTCCTGTATCCTGATCATATCCACCATATTTAGAAATCATTGAATTAGAAATAGTGATTGAGGTAGATGTTTCCTTTGAGGTGTTTCCACTTGTTCCTTTGACACTATTTGTAAGTGATCCAGAACCATCTTTATTATCAGGTGTTGCTTTTGCTGTATAAGTGATTTCATAGCTTTCACCAGCTTCAAGTTTTGGAAGATCATTAATAGTAAAGGACTCACCATTTATTACAGGTGTTGCTGTAACAGGTGTTTTATTACCATATTTATCAATCTTATTTACAGTAAAACTCTTTTCATCATATTGAGCTGTTGCAGAATCCCAATTCACAAACTTATCTTCAATCTTTACAGTACCTTCAGTACCATTTCTAGTACTTGCTTTTACTGTATAGCTAACTGTTCCATCATTATTTAATGAAGCCTGTTTAGACATATTCAAATCATATTGTTCTTTACTTGGTTTGACTGTAATTTCTCCACCATCACCATCAAATTTAATTGAACCGTTATCATCAGCACCATCTGATGAAACAGTTCCCTGGAATTCAATATATCCTGAGAATGGTTCCCCAGTCGCAAAATCCTCATTAAAATCAATAGTGATTTGTCCATCAGTCGTAATTAAATATGTACCAACTGCTTTACCATTAGATGCATATACTAAACCAGTTTCTTCTTTTAATGGTTTTACACCATTAGGAAGCTGATAAGAAATCTTATCTTTGCTGTTTGTGACAATATCTGCAGGCAAATTATAGTTAATATGTACTTTAACCTGATCCCCATCTTCAAATGTTTTAGATGAAACCCAGTTCGCATTTTGGATCTTGCTGACATCTGCTGATGTAATATATGGGCCAAAATCAGTACTGTTTTCAGCTTTTGGCTGAATAGTAGTATCGTTATCTGATACTGTGACTGGTGTTTCAGGTGTTACAGCAGCAGAATTGACTTCTGCAGTGGCAGGAGCATTATTCTTAACCTCTTCCACTATCTGTTCATCCACCTGATTAGTAACTGTTGTTTCAGTAGGCTGTTCTATATACTTATTTAATTCAATATTCTTAGTATTAAATGAAACAAGAGAAGAACCATTAACATCATAGATTACATGAGAAGAATCTGTTTCTAATACCAATGCCAGTTTCAATTCACTCTCTGCATTCGTATTGACATGATCTTCATCAAAATACATAGTCAATAAATTATTTCTAATCTCATAAGTACCAATAGAATGTACTAAATCATTTTCTAGATATAACTTATTTGTTTGTGTATCTTCTACCTTTAATTGTTCTGGTAGGTTATAAGTTAATGTTTGATTCTTTACAACTGTTTCCTGAGTTGTTTCTTCTTCACCTTCTACATTTTCTATTGAAGCAAGTGTTCCTTGAGGAACAGTTGCTTTAATAAGGAATGAAAGAGGTGTATTGTCTTCAAGATGGACATCAGCTGTATAATCCTTCATCACACCATTATTCTGATATTGTACAGTTGTATCAGTAATCAATGATGTAAAATCATCCATTCTTGCACTATTAATATAGAAGAATGCAATAGCTGTTAAAAAAACCAAGCCAAAAAATAACATCATTTTCTTTCTGCCTGGTTTGTTTAAAATATTATATTCTGTCATCTAAATGTCCCCTTTCCCTTAATAAACAGAAAAGCGGGTGATAGGATAAATCTTCATAACGACTTGACCAATAATCTTATCATTATCAATGCAACCTAAATCACGCATTCTTGAATCTATTGCATGATGTCTATTATCTCCTAATACAAATATTTGTCCTTCCGGAACTGTATAAGGAAATACTTCGTCACGTAGTGGATTGTCTTTTCTGTTCTGTATATAGTTTTCATCTAACTTTTTCTCATTCACAAATACATAACCCTTCTGATCAATGTTGATTTTATCCCCACTCAAACCAATCACTCTTCTAACCAGAAGCTTATTATTATACTGAAACGCGATTAAGTCTCCCTGCTTGAAAGACTTTGTTTTCTTAATACATACAACATCATTATTGACTAATGTAGGATCCATGGATTCGCCCTCTACTACATAGATTGGACACCAAGTCGTAATGATGAACATCACAATACAAACAACTATTAGACTAATAAAAACGCAATGCTTTTTCATAACAGTACCTTTTAACTTGTAAATAAATATACTATGCATATAAATTACCACATTCATGTAAAAAAAATAACCGTTTCCAAGGAAACGGTTACATGTTACATGATTTGTAACGCTATTTTATTTTGTTAATTCATAAATAATTCTCTCAATTGCATATAAGAAAGGAACAGCAGAAATAACTTGCCCCATTCTTACATCACCTTTTGATACGTATATCACATCATCGCATAGATTTGAAAGAACACCTATATTTTCATTCGCAATCATGATGATTGTGTAATGACAGCTCTTATATTGATGCATTATTTCAAATAGATTTTTCTCCTGTGACTTTTCATACACAATTACAATAACAGGATTCTGTTTCTCTGCCACTTCAACTACTGGATAACAATCATTATCAATTGCATAACAATAATATCCACTACGACAAAATGAGCGTGCTGCATGATTCGCAAAATCACTATGAATTCCAAAGCCCAGCATCACAAACAAATCAGAACGTTTAATGATATCTGCAGTTTTTTTGATACTATCTAAATATTCTTTTGATTTTATATATTCAATATAATCATAAAAATCATTTTTTTCTTCCTGATCTGTTTCCTGCACCTCTTCTATCTCTTTCAACCTATACTTTAATTCAGTAAAACCTTCACACCCCATCTTCTTACAAAAACGCATCACTGTGGCCGTAGATACATGTGTATTATTGGCTAATTCACGAATGCTTTCATTCAGCACCTTCTTTGTGTTCTTCACAACATAATTGTAAACGTAGGTTTCAGTCTCATTAAGACTTTCCACCTGACTGTAAGTAAATTCCAATAAATGTCTCCTCCCTATTGAATAATTTCTCCACACCTTCTTGTCAATTATTCTAACTTACTTTACTACCGTTTACATTTATAATTTAGGTATTTTCAAAATTTGTAAAAATATTTCATTTGTAGTCATATATATATATATATAATTCGTATAATAATACATAAAGTCACTTACATACGACATAGAGGTTCAAAGAAGCTGCATCACAGATGAATTCACCATAACCCTCTATAATATCAATTATATGTGTGCCATCTGTCATGCGTTTATATTGTTTACCTACAAACATACGTTTTATGCCACCTTTACTATTAGTAAGTATGACTGCCAATCCTGTTTCATATGTCCATCCTATAACATCAGGATCATCTATATAATCATGTCTGATTCCTTCTACATAGTGTCTTCTTAGTTTCATCATCTTATCTAATAAATCTTTCTTAGATGAAATATGATCATGAGGAATACCATAATAACCTTCCATTCCTTTCCGCCTGCAGCTCCAAGGCACACATAGTAATG
>ERZ1026844.151-NODE-151-length-55728-cov-18.828678_pt1 | contig 55728 bp, 48 predicted proteins | sample MGYA00380152_ERZ1026844 | MGnify/ENA primary metagenome ERZ1026844 (study PRJEB33269, sample SAMEA4719788) | human gut metagenome | biome: human-associated habitat; feature: organic feature; material: feces | place: Cameroon | collected 2013-10 ... | reverse complement strand
CCTTTTCGGACGCGGTTTCGATTACCGCCATCTCCACCAGGAAAAGCACTCGTTCTTTGAACGAGTGCTTTTCAGTTATATTCGCCTGCGGCGAGTTATATTGCTTCGCAGTGATATTCGGCATACGCCGAGTTATATTTGCTCCGCAAGCTTCGCGTCTTTTCTATGCTATTGATTTATTTTCGGCGAGACGCTATAATTTTAACCGAAAGAAACAGGAGGTGCCGCGAGCATGAAAATTTTGCAGATATGCGACTATGCCGCAAAATACAGGGGCAATTTTATCGAGTCTCTCGAATACTTCAGAAAAAACAGCCTCGGCGACGGCGATTCCATGCTCTATGCGTTTCCCGAAAGAATGGCAGAGCGCCGCAATCAGTGGTACTTTGACTTGGAAAAAGAAGTTCCCGCAGCGATATACAAAAGCTCCGTCAAAGAAAAAATCAGGGCTTTCAGAAAAATCATAAAAGAAAACGGCGTCGACACCGTTCACACACACTTCACCGACATGGAGACCGATATGTGCGTCAATATCGCCTGCCTCGGGCTTCGCGTGAAAAAATTCAAGCACTACAGAAGCAGCTTCGGCAGCTTCGGCACAATAAAGAAATTTTTCGCGCGGCTTTGCTACCGCAGCTGGAACGCCGTCATTTGCGTGAGCCCGCACATCATGCGGGAGGCCGAGAGCAATATAGTCTCCTGCAAGCCCGTGCTCTTAAACGACGCGGTATATTTTCCGCGAATGGACAACTACGAAAAGCTTTGTAAACCCGATTTGGGTGTTCCCGAGAGCGCCGTTCTCTGCTTTGCAATAGGCTATGACTACCGCCTCAAGGGCATCGACTTGGCGTGCGAGGCGGTCAAAAAGCTTCGAGACGAGGGGCTCAACATTTATCTTGCCGTCTGCACCGCCTCAAATACACAGACTATTGCAGAGCAAATCAGAGCGCAGTTCGGCGAATTTCCCGAATGGCTGAAGCTTTTGCCGCCGAGACAGGACATCGCAAGCTACTACCGCGCCGCCGACATATATATTCAGGCCTCCAGAAGCGAGGGCTTCTGCTATGCCATAGTCGAGGCCGCCTACTGCGGAAAAACGGTTGTGGCGTCCGACTGTCCAGGAATGAAGAGCCACGCGGAAAAGAATTTTGATTTTCTCTGGTTTAAAAACGGCGATTCCGACAGCCTTTCGGAGAAGCTCGGGCAGGCTGTCAAAATGAGCGAGAGCTCGGAGCTGTCGTCAAAAAACAGGCGTTCGGCCATAGACAACTACTCAATAGAAAATATGTCCAAAAAGCTGTACCGCATATATGCGGATATGTAAAAATAAAGAGCCGAGAGAGTATTTTTCTCTCGGCTCATTTTTATTTCAGCGTCAATCCGGCGTATAGGTGTAAGTGAAGCAATGCGAGCGAAGGACTGCCGCGCCCATTATATTGAGTCTGAACGCGTTGCCGCGCATAGTCCGATTGCCTATCTTCAAGCTCGAAATATAGCCGCATCCGCTTCCGCGCGCGCTGTCATGCTCGAGTATCTTTATCCACTGCGCGGGGTCGTTTTGGAGCGTTATGCGCTTTGATGCGTCAACCTTCGCGTTATACGCCTCAACCTTCTTGCGAATATCCTCGCTCGAAATAGTCAGAGTGCGCTTAACGTTGCCCTCGGGGCTTGTCCTGCCGCCCGCAAGATAGGGATATGTGCTCTGGCTGCCGCCCCATACGTTTATACTCGATGTGGTTTTGCCCGCCGCGGTCGAGAAATACGGGGTCAGTGCGGGCTTGCCGTTAAATTCAAGACAGTCTCCGAGCGTCTGCTTTATCGCGGTCTCGATAGATGCGCTCGTTCCCGCATAGCTTTCGCGGAACGCATGGTTTGCGGAGGTCAGCCTAAAGTTCTGGCGCTTTGCGTAGGTATATATCGCAACCATCTGCGACTTTATCGACTCAAGCGGCGCAGACGGACCGACCTCGGCGTAGGCTGTCTTTCCGAGATATTCGGCAAGGGAATAGCTCTTGCCGTTATATGTAACCTTGCTCGGTAAATCGGAATCTCTGACAAGGCTTATGCCCGGGTTATTGTAATAGTGGAGCAAAATCCGCTTATAGTCCCAGCCGCGGCGCGCATACTCCGAAGCGCCGTTCTGGCTCATACCGACTCCGTGACCGTAGCCGTAGACCGTAAAAACAAAGGTGCCCGTCTTTTTCGAAGAGCTGTTCGGCTTTGTGGTCGTAGGCTTTTCGGTGGGCTTTGAAGTCGGCTTCTCGGTCGTGCTCGGGCGAGTCGTCGGTTTTGTGGTGATAACAGTAGTCAAAACGGTCGAGCTCTCGATTATCGAACCGGGTACCGTGGCGCTTGTTTTCTCATCGGTGGTTTTCTCGGGGCGCGTACTCTGCGAGTCGGCAGTGTCGCCGTTTGGATGCTCTACGTCGGCAATGATCATATCGTCTATATCATCAATTATCCCATCCGTATCGCTCTCTGAGGTATTCCCCCACGATGTGTTGCCGCCCGACGCGCTGTTCTCAACCGTATCGCTCTCGCTTGTGTCGGACTCGCGTGCGTTAATGAGCGCCGCGCTGACCTGTGAGCCGTAGCCCTTGACCAAAAATGTAATCGCAGTTCCGATAAGCGCCGCGAGCAGGATAATAGCCGCCACTATGAGCGCGGTTTTCTTGCCAGAACGCACGGGAGCCGATTTATGATGGGTCGGATGCTCCCCGTCCTCGATTACTATCGCCGTGTCGTCGTCGACATTGTGCAAGACAAAGCCGTTTTTAGCATAGTCGGCAAGCGAGGAATAGAGTCTGTGGACGCAGGCATAGATAAACTGCTGGGTCGATTCGCCCTTTCGGCTGTATATCTTGAATACCCGCGCCTTGTTCTCGTCCGCTATGCAGATAAACATGAAATATTTGCTGTCCTCTTCGTCGCTGCGGAAGACATTAGATATTGCCGCACCGACTGATGCGCCGCTGTTCAGGCGGGCGCGTCCCGCCATGGCCGCCGTATATTCGCCGTGAGACTCGTCCTCCCGACGCTCGCCGTCGGCCTGCTGAGCAAATATGACGTCGGCAAAATCGGGCTCGTCATACGGGAGAACGGAGAACACAAACGGGCTGTTTTTGCCCGTCGCAACCGCAACGGAAATTCCGCGCTCCTTCAGCAGCTCCACAACCTCCTCGGGGTTGCACTTCTCCTCTTCGCACAGCTCTCCCTCGGGAACATCCTCGCTTTTTTCTGTCTCCTTTGCACCTGTGCCGGGTGCAAAGACCGCTCTCAACTGTTCGGCAATTTTGGCGCAGCGTCCGTCCGAAAGAGGCACAAAGACAAGAGTCTGCTTGCCGCTTTTTTCTATAAAGCCGCAGTATTTGCCGTCGTCGGTCATAAGTATCTGCGCATCGGCGGGCATAAGACAGAAGTCCCCGTCCCCGTTTTTCAGCACCTCGGCTATCTCGGCGGAGGGCTCTGTTTTTGTCTTGAGCGCGGCAAAGAGCAGCTTCTTTATCTGAAGATAGTACCGCTCGGTAACCGTCAGAACCACGGTCTCCGTCTTTCCGAACGCCCCGGCAAGCGCAGTAAACAGCTCGCGGCTGTCCGCGAAGCGCTCGAAACGGCACTCCCCGCAGGCATCGGCAAAAACGGACTCATATTCCGCTATTGCCCGATGCGGGAGAGGCTGATGAACAAAAGCCAGGAGCGAGATCTTATTTTCCAAAATATCACCTCATTAGTTGGGATACCATCTGTTTGCGTTCTTATAGGGATTCTGTTTATTGAGCTTATCATACCACGCCTGAGGATATCTCGGGTTCGGATTGGTCTTGACAAGCGAAGTGTTGATTTCCTCGCTCTCGCCCTCGCGCATCATTCGCGCCACGACGACAAGGCGTGCATTGTCAAACTCATAGAGACAGGTTGAAAGAGTAAGTATCTTATCGGTCGGCTTGATATCGACGCCCGTTGTGTAGAGCTTTCTCGAATCAAGCTCCTTAATATACTGCTTGAAGCTGTCCTCGCTTATATTTCTCCAGATATAGTTGAAGAAATATCCGTTGTCCTCGGCCGTGGTAGCGTTTGTGATAAACACCGCGTAGACCTTCCATTTGTAATCATGATAGATTGTGTTGAACTCGATTATCGGATTGTTTATGAATCCGCGCGTGGTGCGGTAATCGAAAAGCTTGCTGAAAATCTTATCCGATGCGCGGGTGCTGTGGCCGTAGATTATGCTGTTGCGGTCAAGCGTTTTAACGGAGTTCTCGCAAGCTAAGAACGGGTTTCCGAGATCAGTATATCTGTGGGTGAAGCTGCGCTTGAGATAATACGAATTGTTGTCGGTCTGGAGGATGGGGAAGTCCATCTTGAGCTTGCTTATCTTGAGCCAGCCGACAAGGTCGGTATTCTGCGCATACGCCTCGGCGTATTTTAGCTGCATACCCTCGGGGAAATCCACGTCGGGGTACTTCGCCTTTATCTCGTCCCACGGCAGCTTCTCCTCGGGCTGTATGCCCTTTATGTCGTTTTCAACGATATTGGGCTGAATGAAATATGTATTTATCAGCATTCCCGCGCTGATGACAACCGTGACCATCGCCACCATAAAGACTATCTTTCGGATTATCTCGGAGGCTCCGTCTCCCTTCATCGGGATTATGCCGCCTATAATCTTCTTGAAGCCCTTTCTCTTGCCGCTGTTTTTCTCGTTTTCGCTGACCTCGCGCTCATATTCGCGCAGGGAGCCGCGCTCGCGCTCGCTGAGGTTGACGGCAAAAACGGAGTCGGTGGGCATATCGAAATCGTCAAACGCCTGATGGGTCGGATACTCGGGCTCGGTGACCTTCGGGATATCCTCGCCGCTCAAATCGTCGGGCGGAATAAACTTATAAACATTGTCCGGCTTCGGCTCTGCGGACGGCTTGACCTCAGGCTCGGGAACATCCGAAAGCTCCCCGTCCTCGGGGTCGGAAACGCCAACGGGCTCCTGCCGCTCCTCTTCCGGCGCAGCGGCGCTTTCATGCCGCGTCTCATCCTCCGTCTGTGCATCGCCGCCGTCGAGATATTTATGGGCTATTTTCTCCATCTCGTTTTGCTCCGCAGGCTTTTCATCGTCCTCAACCGATGTGTAGTGCTCAAACATTTCCCTCATATCGGGCAGCGAAATTTCACTGTCTTTTCTGTTTTTATCAGACATACTCTTTCCTCCGATACAGGTTACTTTATTTTCTCTTCAAGCATGAGACGCGCAAGGTTCAGCGCCCTTGTCGCCGTAACGTGCCTGTTATATTCACGGTCATTTTCATGGCCGGTGACTATCTTTTCAACGAACACGCGGTCGCCGTCCGTGACCGCCACGAAGCTTAATCCCCCGGGCAGAACTCCGTCGCCGCCGGGGCCCGCAAGGCCGGTAGTCGATATCGCTATATCCGCGCCGCTCACGCGCTTTGCGCCGAGAGCCATCTCGCGCGCCGTCTGTTCGCTGACCGCGCCGTATGTATCGAGAGTCTCGGGCGAAACGCCTAAAAGCTTCATTTTTATGTCATTGGAATAGCTGACTATTCCGCACTCGAAAACCTCGGACGAGCCGGGGATATCCGTCAGTCTCTTGGGGAGCGTGCCCGCAGTGCACGACTCTGCGGTGGCTATTTTTTTGCCCCGCTCTCTGAGAAGCGACACCACCCGCTCCTCGATTTTGTTCATATCCGTACCGTAGACGACATCGCCGAGCCTGTCGCATATCTCGCGTATGACCGGGGCGCACAGCCTGTCCGCCTCCGCCTGAGTCGCCGCCTTTGCGGTTATGCGAAGCTGCACCTCACCGCTCTTGTCATAGGGTGCGACAGTCGGATTCTCTCTGTCGAACATATCCTCTACTTTTTCTGCGACTATGCTCTCGCCCATGCCGACTATATTGACCGTATGCGAAACTATCGTGCCGTCCGAATATTTTTTCAAAAAGCCGCGAACGCTCTCGTCAAACATCGGAGAGAGCTCGGCGGGCGGACCGGGCAGGAAGATGACGCACTTTCCGTCCCTCTCAAGCGCCGCTCCGGGAGCAGTGCCGTGGTTGTTTCTGAACACTGTGCCGCCCACGGGCAGCATCGCCTGCTTCAAGTTGCTCTCGGGCATATGAATGCCCCTCGCCTTAAAATAGCCGCGTATGCGCTCGGAAAGTTCTCTGTCCTCCGCAAGCTCAAAACCCATGACCTCGCAGCATACCTCTTTTGTCAGGTCATCGGCCGTAGGACCGAGACCGCCCGAGGTTATGACGATATCGCTGCGCCCGAGAGCCGCTTTAAGCTCCTGCGCAAGGCGAACGGGATTGTCCCCCACCGAGCTGCGGTGCAGGACGGATATGCCCAGCTGCGCAAGCCCTTTTGAGAGGAACTGCTCGTTTGTATTGAGGATGTCCCCGAGCAGAAGCTCGGTGCCGACACAGAGAATTTCACATACTGCCATGTTTAATCACCTTTTGAAAAAGCTTTTATGACTGTCACCTTAGTGCCCTCGACTGCGCGCTTTATGGGCTCGTCCCACTCGGTGCCGCGCTCCGCTTTTTCAATTCCGGCTATCGTCGGATGGGTGCGCGGATGCTTCGGAGTGAACACCGTGCAGCAGTCCTCATAGGGCTGAATGGATATATCAAACGTCTCTATCTTTCTCGATATCGCAATAACCTCGTCCTTGTCCATGCCGATGAGCGGACGGAACACGGGCATCGAGGTCACGGCGTCGGTGCAGGCTATCGCGGGCATGGTCTGGCTTGCGACCTGACCCACGCTCTCGCCCGTTATCAGCGCCTGGCAGCCCTCTTTTATTGCTATCTCCTGCGAGATTCGCATCATCATGCGGCGCATGACAAGGGTGAACACCTCTTCGGGGCAGTTATCTTTGATAAGCTCCTGAATCTCGGTAAACGGAACGACAAAGAGCATGATTCGTCCGCTGTATTTTGCGACCTGACGCAGAAGCGAATGCACCTTCTGCTCGGCGCGCTGACTCGTATAGGGCGGGGACGCGAAGTGAATCGCTATCAGCTCTATGCCGCGCTTTGCCATCATCCAGCCTGCAACGGGGCTGTCTATTCCGCCGGAGACGAGCAGAGCCGCCTTTCCCGCGGAGCCCGAGGGCATACCGCCCGCGCCCTTGAGCTGATTGCCGTGGACAAACGCGCACTTGTCGCGCACCTCTACATTTATTATAACATCCGGGTTATGAACATCGACCTTCAGATGATGGAACCTCGAGAGTATCTTTCCGCCGACCTCTCTGCATATCTCGGGAGAATTGAGCGGAAACTTCTTGTCCGCGCGCTTCGCCTCAACCTTAAAGGTCGAAGCCGCATTGAGCAGGGGAGCCGTGTATTCAACGCAGGTGTCGAGAATAACATCCATATCCTTTTCTACTGCGGCTGCGCGGGAGAGTCCGGCTATGCCGAACACCTTCAAAAGCCTGTCTGTCGCTTCGTCGAGGTCTGCGTCCTCGGGTCCCTCGACTATGATAGTAGACTGCGCGGGGGTGCAGGTGAATTTGCCGAGCGACGCGAGTCTGCGGCGTATATTTGCCATGAGCATATCCTCAAAGGAGCGTCTGTTCAGTCCTTTGAGAGCAAGCTCGCCGTTTTTGACGAGAATAACTTCCTTCATATTGCGATTCCTTTTTTACTTATTTTTTCTTATTGCCTTCTGCCCTGCCGAAATGCCGTCGATGAGCATATCTATTTCCTCTTTCGTTGTGAAGCGGGAGAAGCTGATCCTCAGCGGGCTCTTTCTGACCTCGTCACTCAGTCCCATATTCTTGAGCACCGAGCTCTGATGTCCCTTTGAGCAGGCCGAGCCGCTCGAGACATAGACGCCGCGTGAGGAGAGAAAATTGAGCATAGGCTCGGAGTTTATGCCGAGCACGGAGATATTTGTAACATAGGGCAGCGCGTCCTCGGGCGAGTTTATGACCACTCCGCCGAGGGAGAGAAGCCTTTCGCACATATAGTCGCGCAGCTCGGTGACCTTTTTGAGCTGAGCCGTAAGATTCGGCAGAGCCGCGGCCGCCGCGCCGAAGCCCGCTATCGCAGGCATGGGCTGAGTGCCGGGGCGCAGCTTTTCCTCCTGCAAACCGCCGAAAACTATCGGCGAAAGCCGCACGCCCTTTTTGACATAGAGCGCGCCTACGCCCTTGGGTCCGTGTATCTTGTGGGAGCTGACCGTCATCAAATCGACGCCCATCGCCGCGGGCTTCAGCGGCAGCTTGCCGAAAGCCTGCACCGCGTCGCAATGGATAAGCGCCGGCGACTTCGCCCGCGTCACAGCGGTTCTCGCCGCCTCGACCGGCTGAACCGTACCGGTCTCGTTGTTGACTGCCATTATGCTCACGAGCACCGTGTCCGGGGTCACTGCGTCAAAGAGTTCGCGCTCGCTGATGCGCCCTTTTCTGTCAACGCCCAAGCGTATAACCTCAAAGCCCTCGCTTTCGAGGTGCTTTACCGTCTCCTCGATACTCGGATGCTCGACGCTCGTCGTCACTATCCGTCTGCCGCGTCGGCGCATGGCATGAGCCGCGCCCTGAACGGCAAGGTTATTGCTCTCTGTCCCGCCGGAGGTAAAATACACCTCATCGTCCCGGCAGAAGAGCCTGCGCGCAATATTCGAGCGCGCGTTTTCGAGCATTTCGTCCGCCTCTATCCCCTTTTGATGCAGGGAAGAGGGGTTTCCCCAAAGCTCTGTCACAGCGGTTTTCATCGCCTCAACAGCCTCACCGCACACGGGTGTGGTGGCGCTGTTGTCAAGATACGCCGTCATAAGAAAAATCACTCCAAACAGCACAATTCCCAATTATACTTATATACACTATATTATACAACATAATCACCGGACTTGCAATATATTTGAGCCGATTGCGCCTTGCCGCAGAAAACTTTTTCCGCTCGCACATAAAACGCACGCTCGCTACATTATATGATATAAAGTGCAACAAGGACAGCAAATAAAGATTGACAAAAATATGCAATTTGCTATAATTAGACTGAAAACCAAACCATTACATAAAGGAGAGTTAACATTGACAAGACGAACAAAATCATGGGTCGCAGTGCTGCTTTTCATCGCAGTATTCGGCGCTCTGCTCGTGACCGCAACGTTCACCGACCTTCAGGTCAGCCATATTCTCACGGCAAAGGCGCTCGCTGCCCACACCTATTACACCAACGAAACCACATACGGAGTCGTGCTTGAGGCGGTCGGCTCGTCGCCTGTCTATCTCATGCTCGCGTTCAGCTTCCAGATTCTCTTCTGGCAGGTCATGCGCAAAATGAAAAAGCATCCGTGGAAAGAAATTCTTGCGATACTTCTTCTCGTCGCGGGAACGGCGGCATACTTCGTCATGTTCGACGACGCCGTAAAATATGCGCTCCAGCATATAGGCCCCGAGGCCGAGCTGTTCCGCAAGGCGGCATTCCTCAAGGGAATATCGATGTTCTTCGCGGGTCTTATGACCTTCTTTGCAACCTTCGCCATAAGGAACTACTCCGAGGAATCGGTCGGTAAGCTCGTTATGTTCGCGGTTGCGGTGCTCTGCGTTGCAGCTGTTTCCAACGGCATTATCGCCGCAGTCAAGGAGCCCGTCGGCCGTATGCGTTACCGCGCAATGAACTGCGAGGGCGGTGCCACAATCGGCGGATTTGACAATTTCACCCGCTGGTATGTCGTCAACGGTCAGCACATCCCCAAGGAAGAGATGAAAGCCCTCTTCGGTACAACCGATGCGCTCAAGTCCTTCCCCAGCGGACACACCTGCTCCGCCGGCACGGTCTACTGCCTGCTCATGCTCCTCGATGTTTTTGCAGTCAAGAGTAAGGGCAAGAGAGCGGTCTGCTGGATAGCCGCCATCGCCTACACCGGCATGGTCGCCGTCAGCCGCATAATAGTCGGCGCGCACTTCTTCAGCGACGTCCTCATGGGCGGCACGATAGCATTCGTATGCATGATAATTTCCAGAGAGATTTTCATCTGCAAGGGCGCGAATGTCAAAGCGATGTTCGGAAAAGAATAAAACACAAAAAGCAGCAATCACCGTCCCGTACGGCTCAGGTCATACGGGGCGGTTTCTTTTAAGAGAAAAGCACGGTGTATCTTTCGACACACCGTGCTCGTTTTTTATTTAGTCCTCGTGCTTTGCGAGGGGCTCAATCTTGCCGTATCTCGACGCGGAGGCCGCATCGGATCTAGGCGGACGGGAGGGAGCTGCGGGACGGTCGCCGCGCGGGCGGTCGTTTCTGCCCCTGCCGCCTCTGTCGCGGTTCTGATATCCGCCGCGCCCGCCTGAGCGGGGCGGTCTGGAGCCGCCGTTGAAGGGCTTTACGCCCTCTTCGAGAGTGATAACAACCTTGCGGTCATTCTCCGAGCCTACAGAGTGAGAGGTCACGCCCTCTATCTCCTGGAGAGCCGTATGGATGATGCGTCTCTCATAAGGATTCATGGGATCGAGCACAACATTTCTGCCGTACTTTCTGACCTTCGCGGCGCTCTTCTGAGCAAGTGAGCGCAGAGTCGCCTCGCGCTTCTCGCGGTAGTTGCCGATATTGAGCGACACTCTTCTCGACTTCTCCGCACCTCTGTTGACAACGAGGCGGACGAGATACTGGATAGCATCGAGCGTCTCTCCTCTGCGGCCGATGGCCGCGCCGTAGTCGCCGTCATATTCGACTGCGATGCTGACTTCCTCGTCAGTCTCTTCAATCTTTATCTCCGCGCCCTCAATGCCGAGGCTTGCAAGGATCTTTTCAAGATATTCCTTTGCGTCTGCGTTTGACGGGGCGTCGAAGCTCACTTTGACCTTTGCGGGGGTAGTTCCGAGCAGACCGAACATCTTCTTTGCCGGCATTTCGAGAACTTCGATTTCAATATCCGAATCGGCGGATATGCCGAGCTGCGCGATAGCGTCCGCTTTTGCAAGCTCGACTGTTGCGCCGGTGCCGATAGCTTCTTTTAACATCTCTGTTTTCACCACCTGAAAAATTTATTTTTCTTCTTTTTTCTGCGCACGTGCGCGCTTGAGATTCTCTTCCCTTGAGCGGCGCTCAACCGTCTCATCGACCATAGCCTTCGCTATCATCTTCTTCGGGCTGTGCGTAAATGAGAGCACAACGGTCTGAATAAGAGCGAAAACGTTGGAGGCTATCCAGTAAATACCGATGCCGGCGGGGAACTGGAAGGTGAAGTAGAGCGAGAACAGGGGCATACCGAAGGTCATGCAGCCCATAGTCGGGTTCTTTGCCATTTCGGGATTGTTCTTGCGCTGCTGGAGCATTGTAAAGAGGCTCGTGCCGAGAGAGGTGACGCCCGAGAGAATGGGGACAATCCAAAGGATTCCGGGCTCCTTTATCGAGGGTATCTTACCCAGCGGAATGCCGAGGAAGGTGAAGTTGAAGCTTGCGATACGCTCGATAATTCCCGCGCTCATGCCCTTTGAAAGGGCGATGGGGCTGATTTCATTGATATGGTTGATAACAAAAAGCTCTATTGTACGCAAATCCGTCTTTGCGTTGTAATCGGGGAGCGTTTTTGCTATTTCTGTCAGCGAGTTGATTGTTGTTTCATCGAGGGCGAGTGCCCACTTGAGGGGGTGATAAATAACGCCGATAAGACCGAAGATGATGACGAACTGGATAGCGAGCGGAAGGCAGCCCATGTTCATGGGGTTATGTCCCTCGCGCTGATAGAGAGCCTGTGTCTCCTCCTGTATCTTTTTCTGGTCGCCCTTGTACTTGGCGTTTATTCTGCGGATCTTGGGCTGAAGGCGCTGCGTCTTGACGGTACCCTTAGTCTGATAGATAGAAGTGGGGATCATAAGGAGTCTTGCGAAAAGGGTGAAGAGGATGAGTGCAAGACCGTAATTGTTAACAGCTTCGAATATGAATCTGAGAACATATCCGAACGGGATACCCAGTATTTCATAAATGGCGTCCATTATTTGTGAGTCCTCCGGTTGGATTTTTTGTCCCTCTTGGGAGGGACGGGATCATAACCGCCGGGGAATAGGATATTGCAGCGAAGAAGTCTGGCAACAGTCAGCAGAGAGCCTTTGAAGGCTCCGTGTATTTCAATAGCCTCTATCGCATACTGAGAGCAGGTCGGATAATACCTGCACATATCGGGCAGCTGCGGTGAGATATGCTTTCTGTAAAACTGAATAAGTTTTATCAGTATTTCCTTCATTTTCACTTCACAACTTTCACTCCTGCAGATATACCGATAACACCCAAGGCTTCCAGCTGTTTGCGCATGACCCGCTCGATATCGGTGCTCTTGCGGGAGACCGTCCTGTGACGGGCGACAAATACAATGTCCCATCCCCCGCAGCACTCGCCTTCGAGCTGCCGGAACGCCGCGCGTATTATTCGGCGGCACCGGTTGCGCTCCACCGCATTGCCGAGCTTTTTGCCGGTGGTTATCCCGATGCGCATGACGCCGTAACGGTTTTTGAGCGCATATGTGACAAGCACCGGGTCAGCGGCTGATTTGCCGCGCCCGTAAGTCCTGCGAAAATCGCTGTTAAGCTTGAGCGTTTGATATTCTGCCAAAGCAATCAATCCATCCGTGGCAATAATCCGCTCGACCTGTCATTCGGCCGTTTAAAAAGCCGATCAATAGGTGAGCTGCTTTCTTCCCTTCGCTCTGCGGCGGGAAAGAACCTTGCGTCCGTTTCTGTCGGACATTCTCTTGCGGAAGCCGTGCTCCTTCTTACGGTGCAGCTTCTTGGGCTGGTAAGTTCTTTTCATTTGCGGTAACCTCCGTTTCACAGGATATTAGTCACCGGCGGGCGCTTTGGTGGCACTCGTACCGCCGTGATCTTATTGCAGAAGCGGGTAAAGCTACTTCGCCTACCCTTGCAAGCTACTATTATATATCATACTTCACATCAATGTCAATCATTTTTTTGCGTCCTTGTGCAAACTGCTTGTTGAAAAAAAGGGCTTTTTATGATATACTTTATCCTATTATAAAGCATTATGATGGGGGAAGTTCATTAATGGATTCATTCAACGAGCTGTGGCAGGTTGTTTCCGACTACCTCAAGCAGACAAATTCGGAATCTATCTACAACGTCTGGTTCAGCGAGCTTGAGCCTATAAGCTTCGACGGAAGCCGCGCCGTGCTCATGACAACAGCGGAGTTTAAGCGCCGCATTTTGGCGCAGAAGTTCGGCGGCACTCTTCACAGCGCCTTCTTAAACGCGCTCGGTCTTGACGTGGACGTTGAATTTATAGCGCCCGGAGAGGGCTATTCGCAGCCCGACTCCATGAGCTCTGCGGACAGCTATGCGGAGATAGACGGCGGCAAACGTGCATCGAATTATTTTGAAAACACCTTTGACACCTTCGTTGTCGGCGCGTCAAACAAGTTCGCCCATGCGGCGGCTCAGGCTGTCGCGGCGAATCCCGGCAAGGCGTATAACCCGCTGTTCATCTACGGCAACTCTGGGCTCGGCAAGACGCATCTGCTCAACGCCATATGCCACGAGATAAAGAAAAACGACCCGTCGATGAAGATAGTTTTGACCGACGGCGAGGAATTCACCAACGAGTTCATCGAGGCACTCAATCACCGCACGACTACAGAGTTCCAGAACAAATACCGCAAGGTCGACGTTCTTTTGATGGACGACGTTCAGTTTATAGCCAGCAAGGAGCGCACGCAGGAAGAATTTTTCCACACCTTCAACGCTCTGACGCAGGACGGCAAGCAGATCGTCCTCTCGTCCGACCGTCCGCCCAAGGATATGCCTCAGCTTGAGGACAGAATGCGCACCCGCTTCGAGTGGGGTCTGCTCGCCGACGTTCAGCCGCCGGATCTCGAGACGCGTATGCTCATAGTCAAGCGCAAGGCCGACGCACTCAATTTTGACATAAGCGACGACGTCATAGAATACATAGCGCAGAAGCTCAAGAACAATATCCGCCAGCTCGAGAGCGCGGTCAAGAAGATGCAGGCTTATGTTCAGATTCAGGGCGCAAACGTCAACACCGCCACCGCTCAGCAGGCGATAAGAGATATTCTCAGCGACAACAAGCCCATACCCGTTGTCGTTGACAAGATAATTACGGAAGTCGCGCGCACCTACGGCGCAAATCCCGAGGATCTTCGCTCGAAGAAAAAGGATGCGCAGACTTCAAAGTACCGCCAGATCTCGATGTACATCGTGCGCGAGGTCACCGGCCTCTCGGCCAAGGCTATCGGCGCGGAGTTCGGCGGCAGGCACTATTCGACGGTGCTCTATGCTCTCGACGAAATAAAGAAAGAGAGCGACACCGACTCTACGCTCAGGACAACCATCAACGACATTATAAAGAACGTTCAGGAGAACTGATTTTCAAAGCATATGTCGCACCTCGGGGGAGGGATAAACGGTGCGCGATATTATTATAGCTTCGCCGTCCGACAAGGTACGCGCTCAGCTGCGCGGCTTCGTCGCGGACATGGGAATAATGGGCGTCATTGAGTGTCGCTCTGCCTCGCAGACTCTCGATTTTGTCAGACGTCTCCCCGCCGCTATAATAATCTGCCAGCGTCTGACCGATATGGCGCCCGCCGCCATGCTCCGTCTGCTTCCTCCCGGCGCGGATATGATCCTGCTCATATCCTCCGCTCAGTCTCCGCTTTTCGGCATGAGCAACGTTCAGTGCATGACCCTGCCCATCTCGCGCCCAGAGCTGCGAAGCTGCATAGAAAAGCTTCTTCGCTCCTCATCCGAGTCGCGCATACGCTCAAACGGGCTGCGCAATACGGCGGATCAGGAGATAATCGACAAGGCAAAACATTTATATATGAAGGTAAACGGTGTGTCCGAAGAGGATGCATACGCATATATTAGAAGAAGGAGCATGAACGAGAGCAGTTCGATAACCGCAACCGCCCGTCACGTTCTCAGCGAGCTCGCTAATATATAAATGAAAAGGGTCTTGTGAATGAAATTCGCCAAAATGCAGGGCACGGGCAACGACTACATATACGTCAACTGCTTTGAGGAGACCATTTTTGACCCGCCCGCTGCGGCGAAATTTTTAAGTGACCGCCACTTCGGCGTAGGCTCGGACGGGCTTGTGCTCATAGAACCGTCCGACAGAGCGGATTTCAAAATGGATATCTACAATTCCGACGGGTCGCGGGCGAGGATGTGCGGAAACGCCGCACGCTGCGTCGCAAAATATGTCTGCGACAACGGCTTGACCGACAAAAGCCTTATCTCGTTAGAGACTCCCGGCGGAATAAAATATATAGATATATATAAAGAAAACGGCAAGGTCGTTTCGGCGCGGGTAAACATGGGCGCGCCCATACTGAAAAGTCGGGATATCCCCGCTCTTTTTGACTCGGGCACCGTTATAGACCTGCCGCTCAAAGTCGGCGAAAAGTCTTATCGCGTCACCTGCCTGTCGATGGGCAACCCGCACTGCGTGGTTTTTTCGAACGACGCAGACTCTGTAAATATTCAAAAAACAGGGCCAGAATTTGAAAATCATCCGGCCTTTCCGGACAGGATAAATACGGAGTTTGTTCAGCCGCTTTCCGGCTCCCGCATAAAAATGCGCGTATGGGAGCGCGGCGCGGGCGAGACTCTCTCCTGCGGCACGGGCGCGTGTGCGGCGGCGGCAGCCTGCATTCTCAACGGTTATTGCAAGCGCGATACGGATATCACCGTCACCCTTCGCGGCGGCGAGCTCTCGGTCAACTGGAGCGCCGACGGGGCCGTTTATCTGACGGGGCCCGCCGCGACCGTCTTTACGGGCGAAATTGCCTGCTGCGGAGGCGCCCGATGATGATAAACCGCAACTTCTTAAAGCTCCGCCAAAGCTACCTTTTCTCGTCAATGAGCCGCAAGATAGGCGAATACAGAGCGGCTCACCCCGAAGCCGATATAATCGACCTCGGCATAGGCGATGTCTCGCGTCCCCTGCCCTTTGAGTGCATAAAAGCCATGCACTCGGCGGTTGACGAGATGGCAGACGCCGATACATTCAGAGGCTATCCGCCCGAACGCGGCTACGGCTTTCTTACAGACAAGATATTGGAATACGATTTTGCCGCGCGCGGGGTGACGCTCGACAGAGACGAAATCTTCGTCAGCGACGGCGCAAAGAGCGACACGGGCAGCATAGGCGATATCTTTTCGCCCGAATGCAGGGTCGCCGTCTGCGACCCCGTCTACCCCGTCTACGCCGACGCAAATGTGCTCGCGGGCAGGGGCGGCGAAAGGCTCGAAAACGGAAGCTTTTCAAAATTCGTGTATCTCGACTGTACTGCGGACAGAGGGTTCATCCCTCCCCTGCCGAAGCAGGAGGTCGATATCATATATCTCTGTTCCCCGAACAATCCCACGGGGGCGGCGATGAACAAAAATCAGCTGAATCTCTGGGTCGATTGGGCGAGGGAGCACAGCAGCGTCATTCTCTTTGACGCCGCATATGAGGCGTTCATAACGGACGGCGACATTCCTCACAGCATTTTCGAGCTTGACGGCGCAAAGGAATGCGCAATCGAGTTTCGCAGCTTCTCGAAAACCGCGGGGTTTACAGGGGTGCGCTGCGCCTATACGGTGATACCGCGCGAGCTCACCCGCGACGGGGTCAGCCTGAACGCTCTCTGGGCGCGCAGGCAGGCGACGCGCTTTAACGGCGTGTCCTATATCACTCAGCGAGCCGCCGAGGCAGTCTATTCGGACGAAGGCAGGCGGCAGATAAAAGAAAATATAAGCTGCTATCTCGGCAACGCAAAAGCAGTTGCGGATGGACTCGAAAGCGTCGGAATCCGCTGCTTCGGCGGCAAGAATTCGCCGTATATCTGGTTCGAAGTGCCGAACGGGCTTACCTCATGGCAGATGTTTGACAGACTTTTAAGCTCTGCGCAGGTGGTCGGGACACCGGGCTCGGGCTTCGGCAGAATGGGCGAGGGATATTTTCGTCTGACCGCATTCGCAGAACCCGAACGCACGCTCGAAGCAGTCAAAAGAATAAAAAACGGTCTTGGCTAAGACCGCACGGAGGATAAAAATGGGCATTTTTTCAAGAATAAACAAGGGACTCAAAAAGACCCGCGAGAATATGTCGGGAGCTATCGACTCTATGCTCCACGGCAAGACGGAGATTGACGACGATTTCTATGACGAGCTCGAAGAGATACTCGTCATGGGCGACGTCGGCTGCATGACCGCGTCGGAGATAGTCGAGAAGCTGCGCGAGCGCGTCGCCAAAAAGCACCTGCGCAAGCCCGAGGCGGTCAAGAACGAGATAAAGGAGATTGTCGCCGAGATGCTCGAGGGCGGCGAGGAGATGAGCCTTATTACTCTCCCCTCCGTCATTCTTGTTATCGGCGTCAACGGCGTGGGCAAGACCACTTCGATAGGCAAGCTCGCCGCAATGTACAAAAACGAGGGCAAAAAAGTTATCCTCGCCGCGGCGGACACGTTCAGAGCCGCCGCCATAGAGCAGCTTGAGGAATGGGCGAACCGCGCGGGAGTCGAGATAGTCAAACACCGCGAGGGCGCGGATCCCGCTGCCGTTATATATGATACTATACAGGCCGGCAAGGCGAGAAATGCGGACATAATAATCTGCGACACCGCCGGCAGACTTCACAACAAGAAGAACCTCATGGAGGAGCTTGCGAAGATATACCGCGTCATAGACCGCGAGCTGCCCTACAGCGATCGCGAGAGTCTTCTCGTGCTCGACGCGACGACCGGTCAAAACGCAGTCAATCAGGCGAAGGAGTTTAAAAACGTCGCCGAGATAACGGGAATAATTCTGACAAAACTTGACGGCACCGCGAAGGGCGGCGTTGTGCTCAACATCAAAAACGAATTGGGCGTGCCCGTCAAGTTCATCGGCGTAGGCGAAAAGGTGGACGACCTTCGCTCGTTCAACGCCCGCGCATTTGCCGAAGGTCTGTTTGACGCAGAGCCGGCAGAAGATGAGGAAGAGGAGAAAGAGGACAAGTAATGGATTTTCTCATAGCTACGCACAACATGAAAAAACGCGCCGAGCTTGAGCGCATATTGAAACCGATAGGCGTGCGCGTTCTGCTCGCCGAGGAGGCGGGAGTCGAGCTGACCGATGTTGATGAGACGGGGATCACGTTCGAAGAGAACGCATTTCTGAAGGCCGACAGCGGCTGCAAAGAGAGCGGTATGCCCTGCATAGCCGATGACTCGGGGCTTGCCGTTGATGCGCTCGACGGCGCACCGGGAGTGTATTCCGCAAGATATGCGGGCGAGCACGGAAATGACGAAAAGAACAATGAGCTGCTGCTCGAAAATTTATCCGATGTCCCTGCGGACAAGCGCACCGCGCGCTTCGTCTCGACTGTCTGCTGCTGCTTTCCCGACGGCAGGCACATGACCGTGCGCGGCGAGTGCGAGGGCAAAATCGCCTTCGAGTCCAAAGGCGAGGGCGGCTTCGGCTACGACCCGCTGTTTTTGCCCGACGAGTTTCCCGGCAAGACGATGGCGCAGCTCACCGCAGAAGAAAAAGACAGCATCAGCCACAGAGGCAAGGCATTGAGACTCCTTGCGAAAAAACTGGAGGAAATTATATGACAAGCAAAGAGAGAGCCGCGCTGCGCGCGCAGGCAAATTCGCTCGAGCCGCTGTTTCAGGTCGGCAAGGGCGGCGTCAATGACGCGCTGATAGCCCAGACGCTCGACGCGTTCCGCTCCCGCGAGCTGCTCAAGTTCAAGGTTCTGCTCGAAACCGCGCCGAAATCCCCGCGCGAAATCGCAGAAGAAATAGCCGCCAAGACTCAGTCCGAGGTCGTTCAGGTCGTCGGCGGGAGCCTTATATTCTTCAAGGAGAATCCGGAGCTGCACGAGCCCAAGGAAAAGAAGAAAAAGACCGTGACCGGCACGAAGAATCCGAACCGCCCGTCTGTGCGCAAAAAGATACACGAAAAGAAGCTCGCCGAGGAGAGAAAGACCGCGGCGCGCCGCAAGGCAGAACGCAATTTCAGGCGAAAAGGCGATGTTTAAGCAAGAATTTTAAGTCAATCGGTTCAAAAGCAGGCGTTTTTTGCCTGCTTTTTTGTGCATCGGGACAAATTGCATATTTTTTCATAAAAGCCTATTGACAGCGTAGGCATAAGGGGATTATAATACAGTCACAAGATACCGAGACGGGAGGAAGCGTCATGAAAAAGCTCAACGGCATTATGATGATGGAAATGTGCATGTTCTCCATGCGCATGTATATGCCCATGTCTTTTTCCGACGAGCTTCCGTCAAACGAATAAATCTGATATATGCAGAAATTCGGGGAGCTTCGAAGGAAGTTTCCCGTTTTTTATTTGCATTGAGGAGGAATAAATATGCAGTATCTTAAATTGTTTTCGCCCTTTGATATAAGGCATTGGCGAATGTGCCGCAAGGCGCATGAATTAAAGAGACCGTCTTAACCGATACCTTATAAATTAAAATACAAAGGAGACAACCAACATGAAAAAGACAATATCTATCATTCTTGCCGCAGTCCTCGCGCTGGGCTGCATCCTCGGCTTCGCCGCCTGCTCTTCGGGCAGCAAGGGCATCACCATCGCCGTTCCCAACGACGCTACCAATGAGGCACGTGCGCTCCTTCTCCTCCAGGAGCAGGGCATAATCAAGCTCAAGGACGGCGCGGGCATCACCGCAACCATAAGAGACATCGAAGAGAATCCGAAGAACATCACCTTCAAAGAGGTTGAGGCCGCTCAGCTTCCCAACGTTCTCAAGGATATTGACTACGCCGTTATCAACTCGAACTATGCTATCTCCGCGGGTCTTAACCCCGTAAAGGACAATCTCGCCATTGAGGGCTCCTCGAGCGCATATTCGAACATCCTCGCCGCCAAGAAGGGCACAGAGAATTCCGACAAGATCAAGGCTCTCTCCGCCGCTCTCCAGAGCAAGAAGGTCGCCGATTTCATCGCCTCCAAGTATGACGGCTCTGTTATCAGCGTTGTCAAGAACCCCGGTGACGGCTACGATTCCTCCGTCAACTATGACGCTCTCAAGGGTCAGACGATAACCGTCGCCGCCTCCCCCACACCGCACGCCGAAATCCTCGCCGTTGCCAAAGAGATACTCGCAGCTAAGGGCGTGACCCTTGACATCAAGGAGTTCACCGACTATGTCCAGCCCAACAACGTTGTTGAGTCCGGCGAAATTGACGCGAACTACTTCCAGCACGAGCCCTACCTCGATGATTTCAACAAGCAGAACAATACCCACATCGTCACCGTCTGCTATGTACACGTCGAGCCCATGGCTCTCTACGGCGGCAAGCAGACCACTCTTGACGCAGTGAAGTAAATGTTATAAAATATAATGCCGGGCTAAGTTGCTCTTAATCGGGCTGCTTTTCCGGCATTATCTTTTTATCCAGAAGTTCGGAGGCATAAAATGATCGAGATAAGAAATCTGTCAAAAACCTTCAAGACCGCCGACGGCTCGCTCGACGCGCTCAAGGATGTTTCCCTGACGATAAACGACGGCGACATCTACGGCGTCATAGGCATGAGCGGCGCGGGCAAGAGTACGCTCGTGCGGTGCATAAATATGCTCGAACGCCCGACCGAGGGGCAGATACTCATCGACGGAGTGGATATGGGCGCGCTTTCGAGCAAGCAGCTCAGGGACGCCCGCCGCAACATAACCATGATATTCCAGGGCTTTAACCTGCTCATGCAGCGCAACTGCCTGAAAAACATCTGCTTTCCGCTCGAGCTTGAGGGCATGAAGAAAGAGGACGCGAAAAAGCGCGCGCTCGAGCTGCTCGAAATAGTCGGCCTGCCCGACAAGGCGAAGGCTTACCCCGCTCAGCTCTCCGGAGGTCAGCAGCAGAGGATAGCCATAGCCCGTGCGCTCGCAACCAATCCCAAGGTGCTGCTCTGCGACGAGGCGACAAGTGCCCTCGACCCCAACACCACTCACTCGATTCTCAACCTCATAAGAGACATAAACAAAAAACTCGGCATAACGGTCATTATAATCACGCATCAGATGAGCGTTGTTGAAGAGACCTGCAACCGCGTCGCCATTCTCGACAACGGCACAGTCGTTGAGCAGGGCGAAGTCAGCACGGTTTTTGCCCATCCGCAGTCGGACGCCGCAAAACGCCTCGTGTTCCCCGACGCTTCGGACGAGATTTTCTCACCCGCCGCAGATGAGCACAGGATAAGAGTCGTTTTTAACGGCGCGTTTGCGACTAACACCCCGCTGATAACCAAGATGGCAATGGACGAGGGAATCGCCGCCAACATTCTCGCGGCATCGACCCGCTGCATCGGTGACAAGGTATACGGCAATATGCTCCTCGGCATCTCCGGGGAGGGCGACGAGCTTGAACGCGCGTCGAAATATCTGCAAAGTATGCCGGATATTCTTGTTGAGGAGGTCTGAAAATGTTTGACAATGCATTCACTTCCGAGGCTTTGACAGAGGCTCTCGATATACTGAAAACCGAATTTCCCTTAGCTATTTGGGAGACGATATATGTCACCCTGCTCTCCACGCTCTTTGCAATAATCATCGGGCTGCCGCTCGGCGTGCTGCTCGTTGCGGGCGAAAAGGGCGGAGTTCTCCCCCTGCCCAAGGCGCTGATGAAGGTGCTCAACGTTATAATCAACCTCCTGCGCTCGGTGCCGTTTTTGATACTGATGATACTCGTCTTCCCGCTGACCCGCCTTATAGTCGGCACGGCGGTCGGCACCGTCGCCTCCATAGTCCCGCTCGTTATAGCGTCGTTCCCGTTTGTGGCGCGTCTGGTCGAGAGCAGCCTGCGTGAGGTCAACCCGAACATAATCGAGGCCGCGCAGAGCATGGGTGCGTCGCCCATGCAGATAATCGTCAAGGTCATGATACCCGAGAGCGTGCCCTCGCTGCTCTCGAACTTCACAATAGCGATAACCACCATACTCGGCTACTCCGCGATGAGCGGAATAATCGGCGGCGGCGGACTCGGCAAGATAGCCATAAACTACGGCTACTACCGCTACAAATACCTCGTCATGCTCTTTGCCGTCATACTGCTTATCGCGCTCGTTCAGATATTCCAGAGCGTCGGCACGCACCTTGCGACAAAGACAGACAAGAGACTCAAGAAATAATCGAATAATCAGCCGCACCCGGTCGGGAGAAACTCCCTGCCGGGTGCGTTGTTTTTTTAATTTATGCCTTCTGCTTCGGGGTGAACAGCTTAGCGTCAAGCTTTTTCATCACAGCGTCAAAGGCAACAGCCATGAGCAGCGTGACGGCAAAGCAGAGAAAGAAGTAATCGGTATTGGCGTTAATAAATTCGATAGTCAAAAGCGCGGACACAGCTTTTTTACCGTGTCCGCGCTTTTCTTTAAGAAAGGTAATTTATCAGTTGAACGGGTTGTAGTAGAATGAATCGTTACTCTGCTGAGTTGTTTTCTCCTGCTGCTTTGAGGATGCCGAAGCGGTGTTGCCGGTGTCCTCGACGAGCTTTACCTTGACGTTAAATTCCTTCGTCTGATAGTTGCTCGAAATTCTGCACAGGGTCAGCGTCAAGGTGTCTCCGACCTTGGAGTTTTCTATCGCCTCGAGAAGCACCTCCGATGTACTCAGCTTCTTGCCGTTGACCGCGGTTATGAGGTCGCCGACCTGGGCGCTGCTGTTTGCAAGGTCGCTGTCCTCGTTGATGTCCGCGATTATGAGCGAGCCCGCCGGCAGACCCTTTATCTGCACTATCATGTTATACTGCTGATTCGATGTGTTGGAGAAGTAGCTGATGCCGAGCTTCGGGCGGTTCGGCACTCTGCCGTAGGCGATAATGTCATCGATTATCTCCTTTGCCGATGAAATCGGGATGGCGAAGCCCATGAGCTCATAGTTGCTGTCGCTGATTTTAAGCGAGTTTATTCCGACCACCTGGCCGTATTCGTTTATCAGAGCGCCGCCGGAGTTGCCGGGGCTGATAGCCGCCGTATGCTGGATGCACTCCATGGAGTAGCCTATCTGGCTGCTGACGGTTCTCGAAATCGCGGAGACCATGCCGTTGGTAAACGAGCCGAAGAACTCGGTGCCGCCGGGGTTGCCTATGGCATACACGGTCTCGCCGACGGAGAGCTTTGTTGAATCGCCGAATTCCGCGGCGGTGAAGCCCGTCGCCTTTATCTTGAGCACACCGATATCGGTGCGCGAATCGTAGCCGACGATTTCCGCATCATACTGCTTTCCGTCATGGAGCTGGACGACCGCCTTGACTCCCTCGCCGCTGATAACATGGGCGCAGGTGATTATATAAGTGCAGGTATGATTCTTATTCTCGCCCATGACTATGCCGGAGCCCTCGCCCGAGGCCGAGCTTGACGACTGGCTGTATACGACTATACCGACGTTGCTCGGAGAAACTTTGGCATATACCTCAGCCGAAGTGAGTGCGCTGCCCGTCTTTGAGGTCGTTGTCGCTTTCGGCGTATCCGTGATATTGAGCTCTGCGTCGCCCTCGGATGTTTCGGTTATCGAGGTACCGTTGCCGGCGCCGCCGGAATTGCCGCTTTTCGCAAAGACCGTGACTATCGCGGAGACCGCTACGACTGCCGCGAGTATGGCGGCAAAAATCGCAACGCCCTTCTTCTTCGCGCTCATCTTTTTCTTCTTTTTCTCGGGCTGCGGCTGAGTATAGCTGCCAGAATTATACGGGGGCTGAGCGTAGCCGTTCTGCTCGGGCTGATTGTTATACGGAGCCTGAGTACGGCTGTCCTGCCCGGACTCATGCGGTGCGGAATAGACCTTATCGGGCTCAAGCGGCGCAGACTGCTGCTCGCCGGTGTCCGTTGAGTTGTCCTCGGGCGGAGTCTCGCCCGAGCTGCCGAAATTATTCATATAATCATCATTGTACATAAATCTGATTTACCTCCATCCATTGCCTTCGGGATATCCTTCATCGTATGACACTATTATGGACTCTCAATATTACGATTTTTTTAACGGCGGGTAAATAACCTTTGGATCTTTATTCAACTTTTTTTGTATTTGTTTGATACAATAAGCTTTATCTCAGCGGAAGCCAGAACACGAACTGCGTGTACTCGCCCGGCTCGCTGTTGACGGTTATCTGTCCGCCGTGCATATCAATCACGGTCTTTACTATATAAAGCCCGAGACCTGCACCCTTTACGTCATAGCTGCGCGACTTGTCGGTCTTATAGAAGCGCTCAAAGACCTGCCCCGCATCCTCGTGAGAGATTCCCTTGCCGCTGTTTTTGATGGAGAAAATCACCTTTTCGCTGTCCGACTTTATCGCAACCTCGATATATCCGCCCTCGTCCGTGAACTTGACGGCGTTATCTATGAGGTTATATACGACCTGGTTTATCATATCCTCGTCGGCGCAGATATTGACAGGCCCGACCTTATCGAGTCCGCGAACCTCTATCTTCTTCTCGTCTATTATACGCTCGAAGCCGAGCATGGTTTTGAAGGTCATGGCGGAGATATCGAACTCCTTGGGCTGAATTTTCAGCTGGCCCGCCTCTATCTTTGACATATTGAGCATTCCCGTGACAAGGCGAGAGAGGCGCTTGACCTCGTCGGAGACTATCCTGAGATAATACGAACTCTTCGACGAATCTATCGTGCCGTCGAGTATTCCGTCAATGAAGCCGCCTATGGTCGTCATCGGGGTCTTAAGCTCATGGGAGACATTGGCGACGAAATTTCGCCTCGAGGTCTCGATTGCCGAGAGCGCATTCGCCATGGAGTTAAACGCCGTCACAAGCTCCGCGACCTCGTCCTCGTCTCCGCCCAGCACTTTATGATAGGGCACGGAGATACGGTTGCTGAAATCGCCCTTTGCATACTGCTTGGCGGCCGCCGACATCTCGCGAAGCGGCTTTGTCATCTGATAGGTCAGCACATATGTCGCGACGAACGCTATCGCAAGCGCGAGCAGAGCCGAGAACAAAAACATCTTGAGCACCGCTCTGACGGGCTCATGCAGGGAGTCCGTATCCTGCGCGGCAACGACCGCTCCGCAGAATTGACCCGATGCTATGATAGGCTCAACGCTTATAAAATGCGAGCTCTTATACATCCCGCCGAGCGTTCCCGTCTCGGTATATCCGCCGCCGTTAAGCTTATCCAAAGCCGCCCTTGGGACGGTATATTTGCTGTGAACAATGCACTCGCCCATATACATCACAAGGTCGGACTGCCATATATCCTTGCAGCAGATTATCTTGCCGTCTGTGTCGCAGATATAGATATCCGCGTCGATAGCCCGCGAGAGCTGAGCAGTCGAAACGCTCATAAGCATGGTGGCGTCCTTGTTCCCCCGCTCGAGCGGATAGCCCTTTTGGATAAGGGCAGCGGCGGTCTGCGCGACGTTCTGCGCGTTCTGCTTCAAAAGCGCCGTCTTTTCCTCGGACTGATTTCGCGCGATGAATATGAGCAGGGACGAACCGAGAATGGCAAAGCTGATAAAAAGTATCAGCACCGTAACATAGAAGTAACGGTGAAACAGACCCGAGCTTTTTGTTCTCGAGCCTGTGTTCTTTATATCTTTAAGTTCAAACTTTTTGCGTGCTTTTTTCATTGCACATCAATCCTTGGTCTCAAACTTGTAGCCTACGCTCCAGACGGTCTTGAGCTCCCACTTGTCGGACACGCCCTCGAGCTTCTCTCTGAGTCTCTTGACATGGACATCGACCGTTCTCGAGTCGCCGTAATAGTCGAAGCCCCAGACCTCGTCGAGCAGCTGATCGCGGGTAAACACCCTGTTCGGATTGCTCGCAAGGTGATAGATAAGCTCAAGCTCCTTGGGCGGAGTGTCGATGCGCTTGCCGTCGACCCAAAGCTCGTAGTTGGTCAGGTTTATCTTGAGCTTGTCGTATTCGACCTGCTTTATGTCCGTAGCCGGTGCGCCGGCGCTGCGCCTTAAAACCGCCTTGACTCGCGCCACGACTTCCTTTGCGTCGAAGGGCTTGACGACATAGTCGTCCGCGCCGAGCTCGAGACCGAGAACCTTATCAAAGGTCTCTCCCTTTGCGGTGAGCATGATTATCGGCTTGTCCGAGAACTTTCTGACCTCGCGGCAGACCTGCCAGCCGTCAAGACGGGGCAGCATTATATCGAGCAGCATCAAATCAGGCTGAATCTCGCCGAAGCTCTTCACGGCGCTCTCGCCGTCGTTTACTATGCTGACGGTGTAACCCTCTTTTTCAAGATAGAGGCGCAGCAGTTCGCAGATATTAACGTCGTCGTCAACGACAAGTATTTTTTCGTTAGCCATAAGTACCTCTCCTTTTGTTTTAAACGAACCCATTGTAATTATTATAAACCATTCGCAAAAGTTTGTGTGAATGGCAAAATAACATTTTGTTACAAAATTTCGTATATTTACCTGTGCAGATCCTCGCCCATGCTCACGAGCTTATGCTCAATAGAATCGACAAGCGCTATCCAGCTCGCGTTTATAACGTCCTGCGACACGCCTACGGTAGTCCAGATATCCTCGCCGTCCGACGACGTGATAAGAACGCGGACGCTCGCAGCCGTGGCATCCTTGGGCTCCATGACGCGAACCTTGTAGTCGATGAGCCTGAGCTTTCGAAGGCACGGGTAGAATACCTCGAGCGCCTCGCGCAGAGCGCGGTCGAGCGCATTGACGGGGCCGTCTCCGTCCGACGCCGCTATTCTGACTCTGCCGTCAACGCTCAGCTTTATCGTGGCGGTTGCGCTGTGGTCGTTATCATAGGGCAGCTCGTCGAGCACCTTGTAGCTGATAAGATTGAAGAACGGCTTGTATTTTTTAACGAGGCGGTGAACTATCAGCTCAAACGAAGAATCCGCGCCCTCATACTGATAGCCCTCGTACTCCTTCTGCTTGAGGATATCGAGCAGCTCCGCCACCTGCGGCGAATCCCTGTCGAAATCGGGATAAAGCTTCTGTATCTTCTTGAGCACAGCGGACTTTCCCGTGACCTCGGAGAGCAGGAAACGCCTGCGGTTGCCAACTGTCTCGGGGTCGATATGCTCGAACGATTCGCTGAATTTCAAGACGCCGTCCGCGTGCATCCCCGCCTTGTGCGCAAACGCGCTGCGCCCGACAAACGGCACATCCCTGTGCAAAGTTACATTGGCTATCGACGCTATCTTTATCGCCGATGAGGTCAGATTTTTCAAATTCTCCTGCGGGATACACTCATAGTCGGATTTTATCTGCAAATTGGGGATTATCGAAGTGAGCTTCGCATTTCCGCACCGCTCGCCGAAGCCGATAAACGTGCCCTGCACCTGCTTGGCGCCCGCTCTGACAGCCATGAGTGCGCCCGCGCACGCCATATCGGAGTCGTTGTGAGTATGTATTCCTATATTGGTACCGGGGAAAGCTTTTACTATTTCACCGGTAACTTTTTCTATGTAATCCGGGAACGAGCCGCCGTTTGTGTCGCACAGAGCAAGGCAGTCCGCACCGCCGCGCAGAGCCGCGCGCAGACTTTCGAGCGCGTAGCCGTCGCCGTCGGACATACCGTCAAAGAAGTGCTCCGCGTCGAAAATGACCTGCTTGCCGTGATTTTTAAAAAAGCGGCAGGTCTCCTCTATCATCAGAAGATTTTCCTCGGGGCTTGTCTGCAAAACGCCCTCGACCTGGATTTTTCTGCTCTTTCCGACTATCGACACGCACGGAGTCCCCGCCCTGAGCAGAGCTGCGCACGAGGCGTCCTCTTCAACGCTCTCGCCCTTTCTCCGCGTTGAGCCGAACGCGCACAGGCGGGAATGTTTGAGCCACAGCCTGCTCGCCTTCTCAAAAAATTCAAGCTCGCGCGGATTTGACGTGGGGTTGCCCGCCTCGATTATCGGTATGCCGAGCTCATCGAGCACGCGGACTATCTCCAACCTGTCGTTGACGGAAAAGGATATGCCCTCGCCCTGTGCTCCGTCGCGCAGGGTCGAATCGAGAAGTTCTATCTTTTTCAAGTCTCTTCCTCCCGTGTCAGTCGTTTATTACCGTGTCGCCGCTCTCAAGAGCGGTTATGCCCGAGCGCGAAAGCTCGGCTATTCCGTGGACGCTCATGTCCGCTATAAACGAATCTATTCTTTCCGGCTCGCCCGTAAGCTCCGCCGTGAGCATCGTGTGGCCTATATCCTTGACCCTCGCGCCGTAGGCTATGACGGTCTTTAATACCTGCGGCCTGTCCTTGTTGAGGCAGTGAACCTTTATCAGCAGCAGCTCGCTCGAAACGAGTTTTCCCTCCTCGAGGTGCGCCACCTTTATGACATCCTCTAATTTCAGCAGCTGAGCCTCAACCTGCTTCACCTGCTCCGGTTCGACCTCGGCGACAACCGTCATTCTCGAAAACTCCGGATGCTCGGTCTCGGAGACGGTGAGGCTTCGTATATTATATCCGCGGCGCGCAAAAAGTCCCGCCACTCTGAGCAGAACGCCCGAGCGGTTTCTGACAAGCGCCGAAACGGTCAGCCTTTGAATCATGCTGATTCCTCCTTATCTGTATATAGCCGTCGTGATATCGCCGCCGGGCGGTATCATCGGGAGCACCGCGCATTCGGGGTCGATGCGGCAGTCTATGACCACGGGCCTGTCCATGGCGAGCGCCTTTTTGAAAACACGCCTTGCCTGCGACGGATTTTTTATTCTCATCCCCTTGACGCCGAACGCCTTTGCGACGGTGACTATATCCGTCGCACGCTCCGGCTGAGTTGCGGAAAACCGTCCGTCATAGAACACCTTCTGCCACTGCCTGACCATACCGAACACGCCGTTGTTCATAACTACTGCGACAACGGGAATATTATATCGGCTCAGCGTCGCAAGCTCGCTCAGACTCATATGAAATCCGCCGTCGCCCGTTATGAGCACGGTCTTTCTCTCCGGCACGCCGAGAGCCGCGCCGAGAGCCGCCCCCATGCCGAAGCCCATGGCACCGAGCCCTCCGGAGGTTATCAGCGAGCGCGGGCGCTCAAAGTCATAATACTGCGCCGTCCACATCTGATTCTGACCGACGTCGGTCACTATGTTCGCCTCGCCCTTTGTAAGCTCGCTCAGGGTATGAAGAACGGTATAGGGCGCATACGGTTTCGGGCGCGGGATTTGTCTTTTAAACTCAGCTATCTCGCCGAGCCATTCGGAATTTTCGCCCGGCGGGAGCATTGCCCTGAGCTTCTCCAGTGTCTTTCTCAAGTCTCCGAGAATATGGGCGTCGGAGACTATGTTTTTGTCAAACTCCGCTGCGTCTATGTCTATATGTATTATCTTCGCCTTCGGAGCAAAGCTCGCCTTGCTCGCGGCGACGCGGTTTGAAAATCTCGCGCCCGCGGCTATGAGCAGGTCGCAGTTGAGAGCCGCAGTATTGGCGGCGGGGTTTCCGTGCATACCGACAAGCCCCAAGAAAAGCTTCGCCGAGCAGGGATAAGCGCCGAGCCCCATCATCGAGCACGCGACGGGGATTTGCAGCTTTTTTGCGAACGCCCCGAGCGCTTCGGACGCGCCCGAGCTTATCGCTCCGCCGCCGACATAGATAAGCGGTCTTTTTGCTTTTGCTATCATCTGCGCCGCGCGTGCGAGCTGAGCTTCCTCGGGCTCTTTTGCCCGCGCGGGCTCGCTCTTCGGGGCGCGCTCGTATTCCTCGCTCTGCGCCGCGATATCCGCCGGGATATCGACGAGCACCGGGCCTTTTCTGCCCGACTGCGCTATAGAAAACGCCTCGCGGACATCCTGCGCCACTCCGCGCTCACCCGACGCTATGAACGAATACTTAGTCACCGGCATAGTGACGCCCGCGATATCGACCTCCTGGAAGGAGTCGCTGCCGAGCAGCGAGGTCTTGACGTTCCCGGTTATCGCAACAACGGGACTTGAGTCCATGTATGCGGCGGCAATTCCCGTCACGAGGTTGGTAGCGCCCGGACCCGAGGTCGCAATAACGACTCCCGTTTTGCCCGTCGCGCGCGCGTAGCCGTCCGCCGCGTGAGCCGCCGCCTGCTCGTGGCAGGTTAGTATATGGCGAATTTTATCGCATTTGTAAAGTTCATCGTAGATATCGAGCACCGCGCTGCCCGGATAGCCGAAAACCGTATCGACTCCCTGCTCGAGCAGAACATCTATCAGCGCCCGCGCACCCGTTGAATTCATAAACTCGCCTCTGAAAAAATTATTTTACCGAGAATTTGAAGCTCGTGCGGCTTCTGAACGTCTCGCCCGCCTTGAAAATGCAGGGCGGGAAGTTCGGACGGTTCGGGGAATCGGGATAGAACTGGGTTTCAAGGCAGAAGCCCGCGTGCTTGTTCATCAGCGTGCCGCCCTTGCCGGGGATTTTATTGAGGAAGTTTCCGGTGTAGAGCTGAACACCGGGCATATCGGTAGTTACTTCCATAACGCGCCCGCTCTCGGGGTCGTATGCGGTCGCAAACGCGCCCTGCGTATCGGGATCTATGCAGAAATTGTGGTCATATCCGCCGTTTGCAAGCTCTATCTGGGTGTCTGCGCAGTTGATATCTCTGCCGATAGCCTTCATCTGTCTGAAATCGAACGCCGTTTCTGTGACGTCTCTTATCTCGCCGGTGGGTATACTGTCCGCATCCATGGGGGTGTAGTGCGAGCAGGACAGGCGAAGCTCCTGCGAGAGGACGTTCGGGCGCTTGTATGAGCCGAGATTGAAATATGCGTGGTTAGTCATATTTATCGGAGTATCCTCGGTGCAGACGGCCTCATAGGAAATCGAAAGCTCGTTGCTGTCATCGAGAGTATAGGTCACCCTTGCGCTCATCTCGCCGGGAAAACCGTTTGAGCCCTCGGGGCTCGTATATTCGAGAACAAGGCTCTCTCCCTCGACTCTCGCCGCCCAAACCGCGTGGGAAAACTCGCCGCCGCCGTGCAGGCAGGTCTTGCCGTTTTCGTTTTTTATCACATCGAACTCTTTGTCTCCGACTCTGAAACGGCCGCCGCAGATGCGGTTTGCATATCTGCCGACAATCTGACCCTGATAGTCGGAGCGCTCGACATGACCCTCCAAATCGTCAAAGCCTATGAGGACATCCTCAAAATTGCCGTCTCTGTCGGGCGCAAAGAGCGACTGCCAGGTTGCGCCGTAGGTTATGACGGACGCGCTGACGCCGTTTGCATTTTTAAGCTCGTATATATCGACCTCTCTTTTGTCGGGAAGAGTACCGAAAAGTTTCTTTGAAATCATTAATGAATCCTCCTGTCGTTATATTAACTCATAATAAATTATACATTATTATATCGTCAAGTGTCAAGAAAAGCGAAAACTGCGCGGCAAAAAATATTCTGTTTTTATTGACACGCTTAAATCCGCAGTTTATAATAAAATTAATTTAGTACAGTAAAGTCTTGAATCTGCGGCCAAGAATGATTCGGGACTTACCGAAAGGGGAATAACAATGGGTTCGTCAAAGGCAAAATACATGGGCTTCAAGGAGATTGCGGCATATTCGCTCGGGCTTTTCGGCTTTCAGGCGATAGTCGGACTTCTCAACTCGTATCAGGCGGAGTTTGATGCGTCGATACTCGGCGCGGATATCGCGGTAGTCGGTATTCTCGTGCTCGTCGCCAAAATCCTCTCCGCGGTTTTCGATCCGTTCGTCGGCAACATGATCGACCGCTCGAAGAGCAAAAAGGGCAAGTTCAAATCGATGATAGCAAAGTCGATACTTCCCCTGCTCGTCATGACCTCGGCGGTGTTCATAGATGTGCCGTTCAAGACGAACAAGGTCGCCGTCTACATATGGATCTTCGTGACCTACCTGCTCTGGAGCTTTGCGATGACCCTCGGCGACGTGCCCTCGCAGGGCATAGCATCCGTCCTCACCCCCGACCCGACGGAGCGCACCAACGTCGTCTCAATTTCGAACACCTTCAAGCAGATAGGCTTCTCAGCCTGCGTCGTTATAGTGCCGATAGCCTGCCTTATCATTCCCGGAGGCTCCAAGGTGCTCGTCAAGAGCGGCGAGACGGATCTGCCGATGATAGCAAACGAGTATCTGTTCACAGCCGTCCTCACGGCCGTGCTCGGCTGTGTGCTGTTCATGCTCATCCCGCTCATCAACAAGGAGCGCGTGCCCTACTCGGCGGGCGAAAAGATTTCTTTTAAGGATATGCTGAACGCGCTCAAATCGAACAAGCCGTTCTTGCTCGTTATAATCTCATATTTCCTCGGCTTCGGCCGTCAGATGGCTATGGGCATTCAAGTTCAGGCCGCCAACATTCTTCTCGGCTCGCAGAACCTCGTCGCCGTGCTCGGCATCTCGACCGCGATAGGCACGATGATAAGCATGGCCGCCTGCCCGTTCCTCATAAAGAAGCTCGACGAAAAGAAGGTCTTTATCGGCCTGTCGGTCTACGGCTTTATAACATCCGTGTTCTCGTTCGTGATAGCCCACTTCTGGTTTATAAACCCCGGCAATACGGTGCTCACCGTGCTCTTCTATTTCTCGCTCTTCCTCTTAGGGCTGCAGTTTGCGTCCGTCAACCTCATGCCCATGATAATGACCGCCGACTGCGTTGACTACTACGAGTACGAGACGGGCAAGCGCATGGAGGGTACGGCATATTCGGTGCTCACGCTGACCATAAAGATCTGCCTTGCGCTCGGCATGGCGCTCGGTCTTGTTTTCGTTCAGGTCTCCGGCTACTCCGATACCGTGCGCGAGATAGCCGCGGGCACCGCCGCCGGCTTCTCGACAAAGACCAAGGACACGGTGTTCTTCGCCTATTCCGTCGTCCCCGGAATTCTCTCCCTGCTCTCCGCATTCCCGATATTCAAATACGATATCGTCGGCAAGAAAAAGCAGGAGATATCCGACGCGCTCCAGGCAAGAAGAGCCGCCGCAGAGAAATAAAAAGCAAAAAGCTATCCTCCGTATGAGACATACGGAGGATTTTTTGTTGGTGTTATTTTAGGCTCCCTGTATAAAGGGCGGCTGATAAAAGTTGCGATTATTTTATTCAAACATCGCCTTGAAGGCTTTTATCCACTCGCGTGCTATCAGCGCGTGACCGCTCTCCGTCGGGTGGATGCCGTCCCATATCCAGTAGGCGCAGTCGCGTCCCTCTGCGGCGCTGTCGAAAACTTTTTGAAGCGGGATAAAAAATATCCTGTCATCCTTTTCGGCAATGCGGCGGCAGATCTGCGAATATCTGCCCAGCTTCCTGCGGCAAACGTCCTCCTCCGACTTGTATCTGTCCCTTGTCGGCAGGAAAAACGGCTCCATGAGGAACACCTTCAGTTCGGCGTTCGTCTCAAAGGACTGCGAAAGCATATTTTCGAGATTGCTTTCATATTCCTCCGGCTCAATATGATTTTCGCCCTCAAGGAAGCAGTCGTTCGTGCCGATGAGCAGGCTCAAAACATCCGGCTCTATGTCGAGCGCGTCCTCGCGCCAACGGCGGAGCAGTCCGCGTGTCGTATCGGCGGAAATGCCGCGGTTTACAAATTTCAGTCCGGCATCCGGATATTCCGCGCCGAGCATCCCGCTGACAATAAACGCGTAGCTGTGCCCTATCTGATGGTTGAGATCGTGGCGGCGTTCGGGTTCTTTGTATCTGTTGCCGTCCGTTATCGAATCGCCCTGAAACAGTATCTTCATTTTTTCTCCTCCTCAGTCTATATCCGCAAAAACCGTGTCTGTTATTTCTCCGCGGCAGGTGCCGTTGCTAAGGTCAACGAGCCGCGCCTCAAACGCAGGCTCAAGTTCCTGCGGTATTCTCATTTTCACCGTCACCGTGTCCTCGAACGCCGTGTCCTCAACTATGCCGCCCTGCTCCGGGATAAGCGAGGCGAGCCGCCCGTAAAATGTGTAGTCGCAGCGGATTTTCACTATACTGCACTCGGCACGGGTCACCGTGCCCCCCGCGTCAACTGCGAGCTTCGCCGCGTGGGAATAGGCTCTGACAAGCCCTCCGCCGCCCAGAAGTATACCGCCGAAATATCTTGTGACCACAAGCACGCAGTCGGTAAGCCCCTCCTTTTGAAGGACGTTGAGCGCCGGCATTCCCGCCGTTCCCTGAGGCTCGCCGTCATCCGAAAAGCGGCAGATGTTGCCCTCTCTGATTATATATGCCGGGACATTGTGCGTCGCGTCCCAGTGCTTCGAGCGGATAGAGTCTATAAACGCCGCCGCGTCCTCATGAGTAGTGACGGGCGATATATAGCCGATGAACCGCGAACGCTTTTCAACGAACTCGGCACTCGCCGCCGCTCTTATGGTTCTGTACTGCATATTGCCGCCTCCCGTGCGTCTTATTCTTCCTCGCCGCCGTCGTTCTTCTCATACGGGAATTCGTAGACAACCTCTAATTTATGCCCGCGCATCCAAAGCGACGGCGTTACGCGCAGAGTGTAGCCGCAGCCGTTGGGAGTTATCCACTCGTGCATCGGAAGCTGCGGAAGTCCGAAATTCGTGAGCAGCGCCATCATAACACCGCCGTGGGTGACTATCGCAGCGCGGTCGGTCTCGGTCTTTATCAGTCCGTCAACTATTTTTATAAAGCCCTCGCACACGCGCCTTGCGAACGTCTCGTTGCTCTCGCCGAACGGCGGCTCGACGCCCTGCTCGCCGGCAAGCCAGCGCGGGAACATAGGATAATCCTTGAGCTCCTCCGCGTCCTTGCCCTCGAACTCGCCGAAATTGCACTCTATGAGCGAGTCTATTGTTATGCACTTGTTGTCGGGATAGAGTATCGCCGCAGTGTCCGTGCAGCGCTTGAGCGGGCTTGATATAACCGCGCCGACAGGCGGATAGACGAGCTCCGAGCGCATATTTTCGAGCTGCTTTCTGCCCTCTTCGCTGAGCTCGACGTCGGTATGGCCGATGTATTTTCCCTCGGTCTCCTCTCTTGTGGCGCCGCTTCTGATGATATATATAATATAGCTTTTCATATTTCCTCCAAAAATACGCCGAGTATTTTGTTGAACTGTATAATTGAAAATCGACGGATATCTGCTATAATGATTATACAGATTGTATAAATCAAAAGGGGTATCTATATGGCAACAGGTATAACTGCGCGGCTGTCCGCACTTCGAAAGGAAAAGGGCATAAGCCAGAAGGAAGCCGCAACGGGGCTGGGCGTCTCGCAGGCTCTGCTCTCCCACTACGAAAACGGAATACGCGAATGCGGGCTTGATTTTCTCTGCCGCGCGGCCGACTACTACAATGTCACCACGGACTACCTTTTGGGCATAAGCGAATCGAAGCGCGGCTTTGAGGGCGCATTCGGCATAAACGACGACATCTACTCCGACGCGGAGCTCAGCACGCTGACAATATTCCGCGTTGCGGGCAAGCTCCGAAAGTTTCTGACCTTCCGCCAGGAGAACAGCGGCACCTCCTCGGACGTCATGCACATGATATACTGCCTGATTATGTACAGAATCATAATCGCAGAGTCCGCCAAAGGCACGCTCCCCTGCGAATGGGTTCCGAACGCCGAAGTGCTCAACGACCGAAATTACCTCAATATCATTGACCGCGTCGCAAACGAGCTGATAACCGCCGGCTCAAACGCGTCGCGTCAGATACCCAATAAGATACCTCTGTCCTTCAAAACCGTAATAGAACAGGCGCAAAGCATTATCAACTCCCGCTGCGAAAAGAGCGGGATAAAGCTCGGCGATATATACACCACCGAGTTCTGATTATATCCTCGCCACTCCGCTGTCTCTCGCAGCCTGCGCCACCGCCTCGGCGACCGTCCTTCCGACGCGCTCGTCGAACGCCGCAGGCAGGATGTAATCGGGATTCAGCTCCTCATCGCTGACGAGAGAGGCTATTGCCTTCGCGGCGGCTATCTTCACCTGCTCGTTTATGTCGCTTGCGCGGACATCGAGTGCACCGCGGAAAATTCCCGGGAACGCGAGGACATTGTTAATCTGATTCGGGAAGTCGCTTCTGCCCGTGCCGACTACCGCAGCGCCCGCCGCCTTGGCAATGTCGGGCATTATCTCGGGCACGGGGTTCGCCATGGCCATGATTATGGCATTCTCGGCCATGGACTTCGCCATCTCGGAGGTCACTATTCCGGGCGCAGAGACTCCGACAAAAATATCGGCTCCTTTCATCGCGTCGGCTAAAGTGCCGGTGCGGTGATTTTTATTTGTAAATGCGGCTATCTCCGCCTTTGCGGGAGTCAAATCGTCGCCCGCGCAGATTATGCCCTTGCGGTCGCACATGATTATCTCTCCCGCGCCCATGGAGTCAAACAGCTTCGCTATCGCAACGCCCGCGGCGCCCGAGCCGCTGAAAACAACGGTGCAGTCCGAGAGCTGCTTTTTGACTATTTTAAGCGCGTTCATAACGGCCGCAAGGCAGACCACCGCCGTGCCGTGCTGATCGTCGTGGAAAATCGGGATATCCGTGCGTTCCTTGAGCTTTCGCTCTATCTCGAAGCAGCGCGGGGCCGCAATGTCCTCGAGATTCACTCCGCCGAACGAGCCGGCGAGCAGAGCGACGGTGTTCACTATTTCGTCAACGTCCTTCGAGCGCACGCAAAGCGGTATCGCGTCAACATCGCCGAACGCCTTGAAGAGCACGCATTTGCCCTCCATAACGGGCATACCCGCCTCGGGGCCAATGTCGCCGAGTCCCAGCACCGCAGTGCCGTCCGTGACGACCGCGACGGTGTTCCAGCGGCGCGTTAAGTCGTAGCTTTTGCTGACGTCGTCCTTTATCTCAAGGCACGCCGCCGCGACTCCGGGAGTGTAGGCAAGGGACAGCTCGTCCTTGTTGCCGACCCCTGCTCTCGGCTTTATCTCCAGCTTGCCGCGCAGTTTATAGTGAAGCTTCAGTGATTCGCTCAGATAATCCATTTCAGTTTTCCTTTCCTGTTGCTCGGTATTTTTACGGCCGCCGATCAGAAAACCGGTCGGCGGCCAGATAATATCAGTCCTTCGCCCAGTCGCGTGAACGTTCGACTGCGCGTTTCCAGCCCTTGTAGAGCTCGTCACGGTGTGACTTCTCCATCTGAGGGGTGAATATTCTCTCGATTTCGCGGTTCTGCGCTATCTCAGCCCTGTCCTTCCAATAGCCGACGGCAAGACCCGCGAGATATGCTGCGCCGAGAGCCGTCGTCTCAACGGTCTTGGGTCTGTCAACTATCGTGCGAATCATATCCGACTGTATCTGGAGCAGGATATTGCTGACGCTCGCGCCGCCGTCGACGCGCAGCTCCGTAAAGGTTATGCCCGAATCGTCCTCCATCGCTTCAAGGAGATCCGTCATCTGATATGCTATCGCCTCAAGGACGCTTCGAGCGATATGGGCGCGGTTGACTCCGCGCGTGAGTCCGACTATGCAGCCGCGCGCATACATATCCCAATATGGCGCGCCGAGTCCCGTGAACGCGGGGACAAAATATATGCCGTTGGCATCGGGCACGCTCTCGGCGAGCTCGTCGCAGCGTTTGGCGTTGTCTATCATATGCAGCTCATCGCGCAGCCATTTGATAACCGAGCCTGCGTTGAACGCGGAGCCCTCTATGGCATATTCGACCTTGTCACCGATACCCCACGCGACGCCGGTGAGCAGATTGTTCTTCGACTTGACGCGCTTCTCGCCTGTGTTCATCAGCAGGAAGCATCCGGTGCCGTAGGTGTTCTTCGCCTGACCGGGCTCAAAACAGGCCTGACCGAACAGAGCCGCCGGCTGATCGCCTATTGCGCCCGAAATCGGAATACCCTCGAGACCCTCAAGGCCGATTATGCCGCCCGCGACCTTGCCGTAGACCATGCTTGAGGGCTTGACCTCGGGAAGGATGGACATCGGGATATTGAGATATTCGCACATCTTCTCGTCCCAGCAAAGATTGTCAACGTCGAAGAGCATGGTTCTCGATGCGTTGGAGTAGTCGGTTATATGCACTCTGCCGCCGGTGAGATTCCATATGAGCCAGGTCTCAACCGTGCCGAAGAGCAGCTGATCCGCCTCGGCGAGCGCGCGTGCGCCCGGGACATTGTCAAGTATCCACTTTATCTTTGTGCCGGAGAAATATGCGTCTATGACAAGACCCGTCTTGTCCTTTATGTACTCCTCCATGCCGTCCGCCTTTATCTGCTCGCAGAGCTCTGCCGTGCGGCGGCACTGCCAGACGATGGCGTTATAGACGGGCTTTCCCGTCTCCCTGTCCCACATGATAGTGGTCTCGCGCTGATTGGTTATGCCGATAGCCGCTATATCCTCGGGCTTCACTCCGCTCGAAGAAAAGACGGAGGTCAGCGCCTGAAACTGGCTGAAAAGTATCTCCATGGGGTCATGTTCAACCCAGCCCGCAGCAGGATAAATCTGATCGAACTCCTTCTGCGCTTTGGCTATAATGCTGCCCTTCTTGTCAAAAACGATAGCTCGCGAGCTGGTCGTTCCCTGGTCGAGTGCAAGGACGTATTTTGCCACTTGTATCCTTCCTTTCAATTTACAGATGTCTGTTCTCTGCCCGAGCGCCCGTTTTTCAAGCGTCACGCCGCTCGGCACATAAATTTTCATTATAAATAATAGCTCTAAACATACAAAAAGTCAATGTTATTGGCGAAACACTTCGGCACTTTAACTAAAAAAGTAAAATATTATCAGTTTGCCCCGTGATAGTTCTTTAGTGTAAATATTAAAAAGCTTTTTTGATATATAATATGCTCCGCAAGCTTAAATTAAAGGAGTGTATTTTACTAATGGGAGACAAGCTTTCAGTCGTCACGGGCGCTACGGGTCACGTCGGCTACGCACTTGTTAAGGAACTCGAGGCACGCGGCGAAAACTTCAGAATACTCATCAGAAAAGACAGCAAGATTTTTGACGGCATCAATTGCGAGCGCGTATTCGGCGACGTCACCGATCCCGCTTCTCTCGAAAAGGCTTTTGAAGGCGCGGACGTCGTCTATCACCTTGCAGGCGTTATCGAGATAAACAAGGGCAACGAGGACATGACCTGGAAGGTCAATGTCGACGGCACAAAGAACGTCGTTGAGGCGTGCAAAAAGTGCGGCGTAAAGCGCCTTGTCTACGCTTCCTCCGTTGACGCTTACCCCCCGCTCCCCGACAATCAGGTTATGCGTGAGATTTCTCACTTCAATCCCGAGATTCTTGACGGCACCTATGCAAAGACTAAGGCTACTGCCACAAACTATGTGTTTGAGAATAACGACGACAAGCTCGAGACAGTTGTCTGCTATCCCGGCGCGTGCTGCGGCCCCTATGACTTCAAGGTCTCTTCCGTCGGCGAAATGGTCAGAATGTTCTTTAACGGCAAGTTCCCCGTATCGCTCGCATTCGGCGCATACAACTTCGTTGACGTGCGCGACGTTGCCAAGGGCATGATCGGCGCCGCCGAAAAGGGCAAACCCGGCGAAGGCTATATCCTCACCGATGAGGTCGTCACCGTTGACGAGCTTATACATATGCTCGCAGATATCTGCGGCACAAAGGCTCCCGGCTTCAAGCTTCCTCTCGGCCTTGCAAAGGCGTTCGCTCCTCTCATGGAGGTCTATTACAACGCCGCTAAGAAGACTCCGCTCTTCACCCGCTACTCCATCCGCAAGCTGACCTCCAACTGCAACTTCAGCTGCGATAAGGCCAAGAAAGAGCTCGGATACGCTCCCATGGGCGCAAAGCAGTCCTTCACCGACATGGTCGCATGGATAAAGGAATACGAAGGCACCGGCAAGAAGAAATAAGCCGGCCGAATAAAAATGCCCCGACGTTAGCGGGGTGTTCATAAGACACAAAACCGATCTATGGCTCATAGGTCGGTTTTTTATATTATTGCAGGGTGCATAAAAGCACGCCCTTTATCGGTTCGGGGAAAATGAGATTGGCGGAGAGAAACTGCCGTTAGGAAAACGATTTTATATTGCAAACTGACACAATCGTGTCGGGACGGATATCATCCGCCCGCGGTTTACGCAGTAGCTACAGCAGGCGAGCCAAGCTCTCCTCTGCAAGGGGTTGAGGGAAGCTTTGTTTGCAGGTGGGCGGCGGCCTCGGCGACCCTTTGACGCGTCAGCGTCACCGAAAAGCTATTCATTTCGCCCGTGTCGTGTAATACGCTCTCTGCTTGAGGCTTGACCCCTGTGCCGCCTGCGGCGGTTTCTCCTCCCCCGCAAATCCCAATTAATAAATCTCTTTAATCACATCATACGGCTTCAATACATACAGAAAAGTCCCGACAGGCATTGTACTGTCGGGATTGAACCTGTTATACGTACGATCGGCGTTATCGCAGCAAAAAAAAGTGATTTTTTTTAAATTCCAGCACTCCGTCGTCCCTGAGCGCGCAGAGCTGAGCGGACATCGCGCTGCGGTCAACGCACAGATAGTCGGCGAGCTGCTGGCGGTCAAACGGGATATCAAATTCGTTTTTTCCGCTTTTCGTCGCCTGCGCGGACAGATAGGAAAGCAGCTTTTCGCGCGTCGTGCGCTTGCCCATGTGGCTGAGCTTCGAGTTGAAATTCAGATTTTTGCGCGCGAGCTCGTGTATTAAATTGCCGACGAGTGCCGAGTGCGCCGAGCACGATTTCGGGCATGATTTGAGCACATATTCGACCTTCAGCCGCATTATTTCGCAGTCGCTCTCCGCCTGCGCGCCGACGGTCAGCCTCTCGCCCGTGCACGCAAAAGACTCCGCGAATATCCCGCCGCGCGTTATCCGCGCGAGTATGTTGCGGTTGCCCCAGAAATCGTCCTGCACTATCAGCACGCTGCCGCTCAACACAAGCCCGAGCGAATCCGTTCTTTCGCCCTCGTTCAGTATTATTTCGCCCCCCGCATACCTTCGGCTCCTCGCTTCGAGTGCGCCGATCAGCTCCGGCAGCTCGGTTTCGGCTATTCCGTCAAAGAGCGGCGCCGATTTAATTTCCGCAAAATTTTCAAACATTTTTAATCCTCCGTTGTTTTTGCAACAGCATTTCTGTCTCAATTCTACTATAATTGACTTGTCAGGTCAAGAAAACAAAGCTTTAACTCGGAGGAATTTTTATGAAGCGCAGAATAATACATATTGACGAAGAAAAATGCAACGGCTGCGGAGCCTGCGCCGCCGCCTGCCACGAGGGCGCAATAGCCATGGTTGACGGCAAGGCAAGGCTTATACGCGACGACTACTGCGACGGACTCGGCGACTGCCTGCCCGCGTGCCTCGCGGGCGCGATAACCTTTGTCGAGCGCGAGGCCGCCGCCTACGACGCGGAGGCGGTCAAAGAAAATATGATGAAGAAAAGAGGCGGCGGACATCAGGGCTGTCCCGGGTCAAGGCTGATGACTATCAACCGCGACGAGAGCGCCGCTTCCCCGTCACAGCCGACGGAAATGCAGAGCCGACTGCGCCAGTGGCCCGTTCAGATAAAGCTCGTGCCGGTAAACGCTCCCTATTTTGACGGCGCAAAGCTGCTCATCGCCGCCGACTGCACCGCCTACGCCTACGCGGCATTCCACGAAAAATTCATAAGAGGGCACATAACCCTTGTCGGCTGTCCAAAGCTTGACAGCGTCGACTATTCCGAAAAGCTGACCGAGATAATCGCAAACAATAACATACAGTCCGTAACTGTAGTCAGAATGGAGGTCCCCTGCTGCGGCGGTATTGAGCACGCCGCAAAAATCGCGCTACAAAACAGCGGCAAATTTATCCCCTGGCAGGTCGTGACAATATCGACAGATGGGCGCATACTCGACTGATCGGTTGATTTATTTGCGCCTTTGCGGTATCATATACTGCGGAGGCGTTTAGAGATGAACAAGATAAATTATCAGCTCGCCCTCGACCGCGAGATCGAAGAAATAAAAAACAACGGGCGCGTGCCGACCCTGCTGCTTCACAGCTGCTGCGGACCGTGCAGCAGCTATGTGCTCGAATATCTGACGAAATATTTCGACGTCACCGTGCTCTACTTCAACCCCAACATCTACCCCGCCGAGGAATACGAGCACAGGCTCGGCGAGCAGCGCAGAATAATTTCACTCCTGCCCGCGGAGCACAATGTAAAAATGCTCGAATGTGAATATAATCATACGCAGTTCACCGACGCGGCAAATGGATATGAGCAGGAGCGCGAGGGCGGTTCGCGGTGCGAAAAGTGCTTTTATCTGCGGCTCGAACGCACGGCGCAGGAGGCGAAGGAGCACGGCTTCGACTATTTCACGACCACTCTTTCCGTGAGCCCGCACAAGAATTCGCAGATACTCAACCGCATCGGCGAGGAAATGGGCGAAAAATACGGAGTGCGCCATCTGCCCGCAGATTTCAAGAAGCGCGAGGGCTACAAGCGCTCGATAGAACTTTCGAAGCAGTATGATCTATACAGACAGAACTACTGCGGATGCGAGTTTTCAAAGCAGGGGTAAAATTATATAAATTTGTCCGCCGCATTTAATTATACGGCGGACGGTTTTATTATCAAAGAAAAGCAATACAGCTGTGGAAATTTCTTTGATTTTATGCTAAAATAATTGCAGATTACTTCAAGGGAGTGTTTCAGAATGAAGGATAACAAAAAACTTGTCAACGAGATAATCAGCGACGTCAAGCACGACATGAGCAACGAGGAGATAATCGCGCTGCTCGCGGACAGCCGAATTGCCGCAAACCCAGACAAAGAAAAATACACCTTCGGTCAGCGTGCGGCGGATAAAATCGCAAAATTCGCCGGAAGCTGGGCGTTCATATTCTCTTTCACCGCCCTGCTCATTCTCTGGATGGTCGGAAATGTCATACTCGCAAAGCGCGCCTTTGACCCCTATCCGTTTATCCTGCTAAACCTTGTGCTCTCCTGCGTCGCCGCACTGCAGGCTCCGCTGATAATGATGAGCCAGAACCGCCAGGAGGAAAAGGATCGCCGCCGCGCCGAAAACGACTACAAGGTGAATCTCAAAACCGAGATAATGATCGAGGACATTCACGGCAAGATGAACCGCATCCTCGCCCGTCAGGCGATATTAATGAAGCTGATGAAGATAGACGAAAGCACGATGAAGCAGATAACGCTCGAAATGCAGGAGGAGATGTGCGCCGAGGCGTGCAAAGCCGAGAAGAAAAAGAATAACCGCGGCGAAGAAAAAGAAAAGCCCGAAAGCTGATTTGCACCTTGTTTTTAGGCTCCGTTTATTGTATACTGACCCTTGACAAAAGCCCTTTGGAGGAGAAGAAAAATGAAACAGCTCAGCATTATTCCCAACCCCAACAAAATCGACTACCTCGGCGGCAGCGTCAACACGGAAAGCTTCGATTCCGAGAGCTTTTCCGCCCGTCTTTCGAACAAGCTGTCCGAGGAGAGCTATGTGCTCGAGGTGACGGAGAACGGCGTTGAAGCCACCGCCGGCGGCGAGCGCGGAGCGTTCTATGCAAGTCAGACATTAAAGCAGCTAAAGCAGCTCGACATCTGCCCCTGCGTGAGAATAGAGGACGCGCCCGCGTTTGAATACCGCGCGTTCATGCTCGACTGCGCACGCCACATGACTACGGTCGAAAACATCAAAAAGCTCATCGACGCCGCGGCGCTCGTCAAGATGAACACCATGCACTGGCATCTGACCGACGACCAGGGCTGGCGCGTTGAAATTGACAGCCACCCCGAGCTTGTCTCCGTCGGCTCGCACCGCCACCGCTCGGATTTCGGGCAGTACCACTTCGACGAGGAATATTCGGGACATTTCACCAAGGACGAAATACGCGAGATAGTCGCCTACGCGGACGACAACTATATTGAAGTCATCCCCGAGTTCGATATGCCCGGGCACACGCTCTCCGTGCTCGCCGCCTACCCCGAGCTCTCCTGCAAGGGAGTGCCGCTCAAGGTCGGCACAAAGCAGGGCATATACGACGACATTCTCTGCGCCGGAAACGACGACGCATTGAAGCTCGTTTTCGACGTGCTCGGCGAGATGGTTGAGCTCTTCCCCGGCAGATTCTTCCATATCGGCGGCGACGAGGCACCCAAGACCCGCTGGAAGGAGTGCCCGAAGTGCCAGGCGCGCATGAGAGAAAAAGGGCTCAAAAACGAGGAGGAGCTTCAGGGCTGGTTCGTGCTCCAAGCGATAGATTTCCTCAAAAAGCACGGCAAGACGGCGATAGTTTGGAACGAGAGTCTCAACAGCGGCATGATGCCCAAGGACATCATCGTTCAGCGCTGGATGGACAAAAAGGATCGCTCGGTCGAATTTGCCAACAACGGCGGAAAGATGATAGTCTCCGAGTTTTACTATTACTACTGCGACTACCCCTACGGCATGACCTCGCTCAAGAAAACCTACAGCCTCAACCCCTATATCAAGGGCTTGACCGAGGAGGGGAAGAAGAACGTGTTCGGCGTCGAGTGCCCGATCTGGACGGAGTATGTCCGCGACTTTGACAGACTCTCGTATATGTGCTTCCCGCGCTTCTGGGCTGTTGCCGAGGCCGGCTGGACAAAGAGAGAGAATATGGACTGCGAAAGCTTTGAGGAGCGCTTTGAAGCTCTGCGCCCGATGCTCGAAAATATCGGCATAAAGCCCGCTCCCCGCTCCGATTGGAATCCCAATCCCCTGCGCTGTCTCTCCGAGCTTCGAAAGTTCTTCAAGGGCACGGCAAATCTGCCGGATATCAAAAACATGATCCACAATAACCACGCATAAATTTTCACTAAACGGCTCCGCATAAAAGCGCGTGTCCGTAAAGCAGAAAAGCTCCGACAGTATAATTTCTGTCGGGGCTTTTCCGATATATATTGAAGTCGTATGACAGATTGAACAGCTTGATGAATCGGGAGCGGCGGGAAATAAACCGCCGTCAGTCAAACAGCTTTAATATTGCAATTTTGACTCAGCCGTGTAGGGGCGGATATCATCGTCCGCAGTTTATGCAGTGATTTATTGATATGTACTCCATCGTCAAAAGGTAAGCAAGCGACTTTATAAACCCCGACAAGCGAGTTTCCAATAGCCGCGCCGCAGTGGAACGGGCTATCTGAGAACTGCGAGGGAACGGCGTACTTTGTACGCCGCACGAGCCCGCACTCGTTCAAGCTCCAGCGCGTTTGCGGGCGAATGTGCCGAGCTGCCTACTGAGTAGCACAAGCTATGTACTGCGGCACGGCGTTAGAGGGGGGTACAGGGGGTTCCCCCCTGTTTTGCTTTTCTTTTGCAGGCGTTTTCTTTTTCAAATAAAAAGAAAATGCCGAAACGCTGTAGAAAATAAAATATTTTGTTAAGGTAGGTCGCGAAGGTAGTGGATAAAAATTTACGACATCGCGTTATGCCGCTAATGCGTCAGAGGGTCGTCGAGTCGCCGACCCCTACAACGCCCCCTACAAAGGGAATTGAAAACTTAAACGGCCGGGGCAAGTTTTTTTGGCAAAATAACTAAAAATCTATTGTAACGCCCGAAGTAAAAGTATATAATTGTTGCATAAAGTAAGGAGGTATGAAAATATGGCAAACAATGCACCGCAAGGAAGAGCGCTCAAAACTTACACAAAAAAAGAGAGTGCGATGTACTATGTTGGTCTGGCCGGTCAGAATGTATTCTATAACATAATCGGCACCGCGCTGACCTACTATCTTCAGTTTACCATTCTTATCCCCGCATTCACAGTCAGCGTCATTATGGCTATCGCCCGCGTGTGGGACGCAGTCAACGACCCGATGATGGGCACGATAGTTGACAAGACCCGCACAAAATGGGGCAAGTGCAGACCCTATCTGCTTTTTGTTCCGTTCCCGATAATGATAATCACCATACTCTGCTTTACAAACTTCGGTTTCTATGACCCTGCGGCCTCGGCGACGAGTATGCACAACATCCTCATCGTCGCCTACGCCGCCTTTACCTACATACTTTGGGGCATGACCTATACGGTCGGCGATATCCCGCTCTGGGGCATAACCGCTCTCATGACCGAAAAGGACGACGACCGCAACAAGCTCCTCTCCTTTGCGAGAATCTGGGCGAGCGTCGGCGCGGGCATCACCCTGCTGACGATAAATTCCGTCGCGCTGAAGCTCGGCAGTACCTTTGCGGTCAACGGCAGAACTCCCGCTCAGGGCGAACGCCTCGGCTTCATAACCGCCGCTGTAATATTCTCCGTCGTCGGCTTTATTCTCTATCAGATGGCAGGTATCTTCGTGCGCGAGCGCGTCCCCGCCTCGAAAGAGACACGCACGATGAAGCAGAACTTCGCTCTCATGTGGCAGAACAAGCCCTTCCGCCAGATACTGCTCTCCGGCGTGCTCGGAAGTCCCAAGTCGACAATAGCTCTCGCGGCGATGTCGCTCGTCTCGTATTACTACGCGAGCAAGGATCCTCTGCTCGCCATGCTCTACATCCTGCTTCTCGGCGGTGCGCTGTTTATAGGTCAGTTCCTCTCGATGGGACTTGCGCCCATGCTCGTCAAGAAGTATGAGAAAAAGTCGCTCTACAACTGGTCGAACCTTATCGGCGCGATACCCTACGGCGGACTGTTCTTAGTCTATATGATAGCGCCGAACCACGATCTGACCACCGTTGCCTGCCTCATAATCTGCGCCGTACTGTTCTTCGGCAGCGGCTTCTCCATGGGTATTACAAACGCCCTGCAGTCGCTTATGATAGCCGACGCCGTCGACTACGAGGAATACTGCTCCGGCATACGCCCGGACGGCGTGTTCTTCTCGGGGCAGACCTTTATAGCCAAGATAACCGCTGCTATTGCGACAGTTATAAACGGTATCGCCTATTCGGTCGTCGGCTTCTCCGACGCCAAGGTTCAGGAGGTCAACGACTATATCGCCGCAGGCGGCATTCCGCGTCTCAATCCCGAATATCAGCCGTTCATGACCGTCCTGTTCTTCATCGTCTCCGTCCCGCCCGTCATCGGCTGCATTCTCTCCGTCCTGCCGACGATAAAATACGCCCTGTCCGACAAGGAGCATAAGCGTATCCTCGACGAGCTCAACGAGAGAAGACACGCGGCAGAAAATTAAACTCGGGTCATTTTTGAAAAATAACATAGACAACATTTTGAAAGGAGCAATTAAATGAGCCATGTAGATATCCGCTTCGCGGACAAAAACTCCGAGCGCTATATGCTTGCAAGAAGGATATATAAAGTAATAGAGGATCTTGAGAACGAATACCTCTATCCTGACAGCGAGACGCTCGGCGGCTTCAAGTTCCGCGACGGGCAGTACAAATTTTCACAGATCGACGAGGGCGAATGGACGGACTTCGACTCGGAGAACGATTACTGGGGCTATAAAGAGGACTACGCGTGGTTCCGCCACAGCTTCACAGTTCCCGAGCGTTTTGCCGGCAGACCCGTGGTCTATCAGCTGACCCCCTCCGCAAGCGGCCCGTGGAATCGCAGCAACCCGCAGTTCATCATGTACTTCAACGGCGAGCTGCGTCAGGGCGGCGACTCAAACCACAGCGAGATTCGCCTGCTCGACTGTGCCAAGGGCGGCGAGAAATTCGACTGCTGCCTCAACGCATATTCGGACGCTTGGGAGTTCAAAGGCAAGCTGAGAATGGGCGCGCGCCTCAAGGTCGTCGATGACCTTGTCAACCGCCTCATCTTCGATCTCAAAACCCCGCTCAAGGTGGCGTCCCTCTATAACGCGGACGATCTTCCGCGCATCGATATAGTCAAGGCGCTCAACGATGCCGTCAACCTTATCGACTTCAACACCTCCGACTATGACACCTTTGCGGCATCCGCCGAGGCCGCCATCGACCTGCTCGACAGGGAGATATATTCAAAGGACGCCATGGACGCCACAGCCTGCTGCATAGGTCACACACACATCGACGTAGCGTGGCTCTGGAGACTCCGTCAGACGAGGGAAAAGGCCGGCCGCTCCTTTGCAACCGTCCTCAAGCTCATGGAGGAATATCCCGAATACAAGTTCATGTCCTCGCAGGCGCAGCTCTATGCGTTCGTTAAGGAGGACTACCCCGAGGTCTATGAGGGCATCAAGAAGATGATCGCCGCAGGCCGCTGGGAGGTCGAGGGCAGTATGTGGGTCGAGTCGGACACCAACGTCACCTCCGGCGAATCCCTTGTCCGTCAGTTCTTAGTCGGCAAGCGCTTCTTCAAGGACGAGTTCGGCGTTGACAATAAGATAATGTGGCTTCCCGATGTTTTCGGCTACAGCGCGGCGCTCCCGCAGATTATGAAGAAGGCCGGCATCAACTACTTCATGACCACAAAGATATCCTGGAACGAGTTCAACAAAGTGCCCTATGACACCTTCATGTGGAAGGGCATAGACGGCACGGAGATACTCTCCCACTTCTCGCCGAGCACCGACTGCTTCGACGAGGGTGACTCCTGGCAGACTACATATAACGCATACTTGAACCCCGAGCACATCCTCGGCGGCTGGCACAGATATTCGCAGAAGGATTTGAACCGCGAGTATCTCTGCACCTTCGGTCACGGAGACGGCGGCGGCGGACCGACCCGCGATATGCTCGAAATGGGTCGGCGCATGGAAAAGGGCATACCCGGCTGCCCGAAGGTCAAGCAGGAATTTGCAATAGACTTCTACCGCGACCTCGAAAAGGACGTCAAGGGCTCGCGCAGACTGCCCAAGTGGGCGGGTGAGCTCTATCTTGAGTTCCACCGCGGCACCCTGACATCGCAGGGCAGGAACAAGCGCTACAACAGAAAGAGTGAGCTGCTCTATCACGACATGGAGACGATTTGCGCCGTTGCCGACTCAAACGGTATAGCGTCTTATCCTCAGCAGCTCATCAATGACGGCTGGAAGATAATACTGCTTAACCAGTTCCACGATATAATCCCCGGCTCCTCGATAAAAGAGGTCTATGAGGACTCAAAGGAGCAGTATGAAAAGCTCATCTCGGAGGGCAAGGCGGAGATTGCCGAGACGCTCGGAAAAATTGCCTGCACCCCGGACGGCAATGCGCTGACCGTTTTCAACACCTTCGGCGCAGAGCGCGACGATGTTGTTATCACCGATATGCCCGCTGACGAGCATTTCTCGATAGTCGATGCAGACGGCAACGTCATGCCGTGGCAGAAATCCGCCGACGGCCGCCTCGTATTCTTCGCAAAGGGCGTGCCCGCAAAGGGATACAAGACTTTCAGCATAATTCACGGCGGCGAGCAGGGCGAAAACACCGTCAAGGTCGAGAACAAAACTATAGACAACAGGTTCTTTACCGTCAGATTCGACAGGGATATGAACATCGCCTCTCTCATCCACAAGGCGACCGGCAGAGCCGTTGCTCCCGAGGGCGAGGTGCTCAACAAAATTTATGCCTTTGACGACAGACCGTTCAACCATGAGGCGTGGGATATCAAGGCGTATTTCGATCAGAAGTACACCGAGATAAACGACGTCAGCGCGGTTGACGTGACGGAGAGCGGTCCCGTCCGCACAGTCATAAAAGTCACGCGCAAGTTCCTCTCCTCGACCATTGAGCAGAGCTTTATCTTCTACGCAGACCTGCCGCGCATAGATATAGACTACACGATCGACTGGAAAGAGAAGAAGATTCTTCTCAAGGCGGACTTCCCCGTTGATGTCAACGCGACTCAGGCCACCTACGACATCCAGTTCGGCAACTACAAGCGTCCGACCCACCGCAACACGCTCTGGGATTTCGCGCAGTTCGAGGTCGTCGGTCACAAGTGGGTGGATCTCAGCGACAACAGCTTCGGTCTCTCCGTCCTCAACGACTGCAAGTACGGTCACGACATCAAGGACGGTCACATCAGAACGAGCCTTCTGCGCTGCGCCGTAAACCCGAACAGCGAGCAGGACAGAGAGATTCATCATTTCACATACTCCCTCTACCCGCACGCGGGCTCGGTCGACACCTCCGACGTTGTCAGCCAGGGCTATTCGCTCAACCTGCCGCTCTACTGCGTCAGCGGCAAGGCGGCGCACAGCAGCTACTCGCTCGTGAGCACCGATAAAGACAACATAATAATCGAGACTGTCAAAAAGGCCGAGGACAGCAGCGACACAGTCATCCGCGCATACGAGACTTGGAACAAGACTACGGACTGCGTATACACCTTTGACCGCGTCCCGAAGAGCGTATATGTCTGCAACCTGCTCGAGGAAAATGAGGAGCAGCTCGAGGTGAACGGCAGCACCGTCGCCCTTAGATTCAAGCCTTTCGAGATAAAAACGGTAAAGGTCACATTCTGACAGCGCAGATAACACACCGAAGCCCCGCCCCTAAAACGGGCGGGGCAATTTAATCCCCCGCGCAGCCAAAAGCCGCGCAAATAAAATTCGCGGCAAGTCACAATTCCGCTTGACAAAGCCCTGCGCATTTGCTAAAATATCATAGCCGTTAAAAAATACGGACAGGTATCGAAGTGGTCATAACGGCCCTGACTCGAAATCAGGTAGTCGCGCAAGCGGCTCGTGGGTTCGAATCCCACCCTGTCCGCCATAAGTCCACCGTAATTTTGATAGAATTACGGTGGGCTTTTTCTATACTCGAAAACCGCTTGAAATAAGGCTTTTCGGCTGTTTCAGCACATAAGCAAACCCCGCTGCAGGCAATTCTGCGGCGGGGCTTTGTGCGCTTTACGGCTGCTTCGGCACTTTGAGCCGAGGTAATTGTTAGCATAATCGTTAATTGACGGTTGAAGCGTTTATACCCTTGCAAGCGTCCAGCTTTGGCTCTCGGTCTGGAGCTGCACCATATGGGCAAAAATACCGTCCGTTTGCATAAGTTCCGCGGGCGAGCCCTGCTCGGCTACCGCGCCATCCTTGAGCACCACAATTTTGTCAGCGCCGGAGACGGTGCGCATACGGTGTGCGATGATGAGGACGGTCTTATTCTTGATTAGGAGGGACAGTGCCTCCTGAATGGCCGTTTCGTTCTCCACATCCAAACCGGCAGTTGCCTCGTCCAGCAGAATGATAGGCGCGTCTTTCAGGAAAGCGCGGGCAATGGAGATGCGTTGCCGCTCGCCGCCGGAAAGCTCGCAGCCGTTTTCGCCGATGTTGGCGTTCCATTTATCCGGCAGCTTTTCGACAAATTTGTCCACATTGGCGAGCCTTGCCGCCGCGATTACCTCTTCGTCCGTAGCGTCCTTGCGACCGATACGGATATTTTCCAGAATACTGTTGTCAAACAGCGTCACGTCCTGGAACACGATGGAGTAGAGACTCATCAGTTTTTCCGGGTCGATTTCGGACACGTCCATGCCGCCCACGGTGATTTTGCCCCGGTCAATGTCCCAGAACCGCGCTGCCAGGCGGGAAACGGTGGTCTTGCCGCCGCCGGATGGACCGACAAGCGCCGTAACCTGTCCCTGTTTCGCCGTAAAGGACACATCCCGAAGCACCGTTTCGCCGCTTTGATAGGAGAAGCCCACATGGTCGAATACGATGTCGCAATTCTGGTTGGTGAGCTGTTCGCTGCCGGTCTGCACAGGGCAATCTAAGAGTTCATTCATGCGCTCGATGTTGCTGTTTGTGCCGATGATTGCGGCGAGGTTTTGCAGCGTCCCCTCCAAAGGGTCATACAGACGGGATACTACCAGCAGGAACATAAAGAAGGTCAGAACATCCAGCTCGCCCTTGACCAGCAGAGATGCGCCCGCAAGAGCTGTGGTGGCGATGCCCAGCCGCAGCACAAGACTTGCGGAAACCACAAAGACAGCCGTTCCCAGCTCACTTTTGATGAGTCGGCCTTCCACCGCACGAATTTTCTTTTCCAGCCCTGCAAGATAGCTTTTTTCGGCATTGTTGGCACGCAGGTCGGGCAGGGCTTCCATGCACTCCTGAATGCCGTCCTCGCAGGCGATTTTTGCCGCCATTGCCTTGCGTGAAAGTCTTTTCTGCACATCGGAGGCAAACCCTACGATAGCAAACGCCACGGGCAGCGGCCAGATAGCGGCAAGCGCCATGCGCCGGTTAAAGAACATCATCGACACGGCAATTATCGCAGTGGAGAGGATCGCGCCGTAAAGAGGTGCAACAAAATGGGACTGGCTCTGCTCAAGCACGGCGCAGTCATTCATGATGGAGGAGGTCAGGTCGGCAAGGTCTTTTTTTTCGAAAAACGACAGTGGGATTTTGCGCAGCTTTTCCGCAAGTCCAACCCGGCGCACACCGGATTCCACATAGGTAGCGAGGTAGGTGTTGTCATATTCCAGCCGTGCGCAAGCCACAATGAGCAGCGCCGCCGCGACGCAGCCGATCACATAGAAGGGGATTCGCTCTGCCGTCAGCGTGCCGTTCATGAGATCACCCACCAACAGGTATAAAAGTCCCACCGGCAGCATGAAGGAAATGTTTTGCAGCGCGCAGCTTAAAATACCCTTGATGTTGTTCACCGCGCCCTTGCGGGAAAGCGCATAGCGTCTTTGTAAATACTTTATCATCGGTTAAGCCTCCTTTGCCACTTTCCACCGGACGGATTTCTGATAATCACGCCACATCGCACCGAACAGACTGTCCTTTTGTCCCGATAGCTCTGTAAAGCTGCCGCTCTCGGCGAGATGACCGTCTTTTAGTACAAAGATTCGGTCGGCGTTTACAACGGTGGAAAGCCGATGTGCGATCATAATAACGGTGCGGTGCTGTGCCAAATTGTTGAGAGCCGCCTGCACCTTTGCCTCGTTGTCGGGATCTGCAAATGCTGTTGCTTCGTCCAGAATCAGTATAGGAGCGTTTTTCAGCATGGCACGAGCAATAGCAATCCGCTGCGTCTCGCCGCCGGAGAGGTAGACGCCCTGCGAGCCGATAACCGTATTCACGCCGTCCGGAAATTTTTCAATGATGTCCATGCACTGAGCCGATTTGAGAGCCGCCAAAACCTCTTTATCCGTGGCGTTCGGCTTGCCCATCCGCACATTATCCAGAATACTGCCCTTGATAAGATGACTGTTCTGAAATACGAAAGAAACTGTGTCCATCAGCTCATTTTTGTCGATGTTCTTCACGTTTACGCCGCCGACAAAAATGCTGCCGCTCTGCGGGTCGAAGAAGCGGGCAATAAGTGCCGCCAGCGTGGATTTTCCGCCGCCGGAGGGACCTACAAGCGCCACAGTTTGACCTGCGCCGATAGAGAGGGAGATATTCTCGATCGCATTTTTTGCGCCGTCGTAGCTGAAAGTGACATTTTCGAGCGTCACAGAGCTGTCCTTGGGATGCTGCGGGGCATCCGGCTGAGAAAGTGACGGGCTTTGCAGCACTCCGTCAATGCGCGTGATTGCATCCTGCACTATCATACCGTTCTCGCTCATGAACATAAGCTTTGTGAGCGTCAGGGAGATGACCGGCGTGATGATAATATAAAACAACAGGTTCAGCAGCACATCGCTGTCCGCGCCGCCGTGAGAGAGCAGGAATCCTCCTGCAATCAGGAAAACAAACACGCTGTTGACCGCCAGGGTGTAGAAGGTCATGGGTCGGCGCGTCTGCTTTGTGTAGGCGATAACCCAGCGCTCATAGTTATCGATGGTGCCCTTGAACTTTTTGAAGGAAAATACCGTCTGCCCGAAGGTTTTGACAACAGGGATTCCCCGTACATATTCTACCGCTTCGTTGGACATATCTGCCAATGCGTTCTGATACTGTGTCATCTTATCTTGCATTCCTTTGCCGGTCATGCGGGTCATAACAAGAAAAGCGAGCGCCACAGGCACAAGGCTCAAAAGTCCCAGCCGCCAATCGAAAACCAGCAGCAGCGCCAAAAGTCCCGCGATGGTCGCCATAGCCTTGGCTTTGTCGGGCAGCTGATGGGCGAGATAAGTTTCCGTCGCCCCGGCAGTCTCGGAAATGGTGCGGCGCAGCTTACCGCTGCCGAACCGCTCAATGGCGCCCGGCGGTAGGGTAGCGATGTGCTTTGTCATCGTTATGCGCAGGTTTGTGGCGATTCGGAACGCCGCAAGGTGCGAACACATAAGCCCCGTTATATAGGTGAGCACGGCAGCAACGGCAAACACCACCGCCATCCAGCCGTAGAACGTCACATGAACGGCGTTTTTATACTGCGGTGCGACCTCGATAACCTCCCTCAGGATGCGCCATATGTACCAAAACGGCACAAGCGCCAGCAGTGCACCGGCGGCGGATAACACCCACGAAAGGTAGGTTAGGATTCGGTACTTCCCGGCATAGTCCAGCAGCCGGGATAAATTGGATTGTTTTTTCAAAGCAATACCTCCTGACTTGTTTATTAGTTAGCAGTTGCTAACTTTACTGTTTTTGAAAAGCCGCAAAAAGCGGCACTTCAAAGTCGGTCTTTATTTCTTCAGAAACGAGAACAGTCCTTTCTTCTCATACGGAGCTACACGGATTTCGCCCGCCGTATAACCTGTTGCGTCAATGGCGGCACGCAGGGCGTTTTCGTCCAGCGGCTCTTTAGAGACGATTACCGTCTCCCCCTTGGAGTGTGAGGACGAAACCTTCTCCACGGAAAATGCTCCGCGAATCGTGTCGTTGATGTGCGCCTCACACATAGAGCACGCCATACCGGAAACCTTTATCGTTGTTTGAATCATTTTCGTACCTTCTTTCAAAATTAAATCCTATCCCAGTGCTACATCCAGCGTCATCATAACACTGAAGCCCACCGCAAAGAAAATCGTCCCTACGTTTGAGTGCTTTCCCTGCGACATTTCCGGTATCAGTTCCTCTACAACCACATAGAGCATTGCACCCGCGGCAAAGCTTAGAAGATACGGCAACGCCGGAATCACAAGCTGCGCCGCAAGAAGCGTCAGCACTGCGCCGACAGGCTCGACTATTCCCGAAAGGACGCCGCCGAGAAACGCCCTGCCTTTGCTCTCGCCCTCAGCCCGCAGCGGCATAGAGATGATCGCGCCCTCGGGGAAATTCTGAATGGCGATGCCAAGCGACAGGACAAGCGCGCTTGCCGCCGCAATCTGCGTGTTTCCGGCAAGAAAGCCCGCATACATCACACCCACCGCCATGCCTTCGGGAATGTTATGCAGTGTCACCGCCAGCACCATCATCGTGGTGCGACCGAGCTTGCTTTTCGGTCCCTCCGCCTGGTCGCTGCCCACATGAAGATGGGGAATCAAACGGTCAAGCAGGAGCAAAAACAGCACGCCGACCCAAAATCCGATAAAGGCGGGGAGGAAGGACAGCTTACCCATATTTTCCGATTGCTCTATCGCCGAAATCAGCAGGCTCCAAATAGATGCCGCCACCATAACCCCCGCGGCAAAGCCCGCGAGCGCACGCTGCACCGAAACACCGAGTGACTTTTTCATAAAGAAAACACACGCCGAGCCTAATGTTGTGCCGAGAAAGGGGATTAATATTCCGAATAATACTTCCATTTGCTTCACCGCCTTTGTGTTGTGCTTTTATTTGTTTCTCCTGAATCCCGCCTCATCCCGGTATTCGGGATGTTCTTTTAAGTACGGATCTTTATCGCCGCAGATGGTATAGTCGCATCGGCAGCCGTCCACGCAGGTGTTCGTCCGTATAAGCCTTGCATGGAGCAGCTCCATAGACGCAAAGTCCACATTGCACAGGGCGGGCATAATATCCGTAAGACCGTGCCTGACGGCAAACTCCGCTGCCGGGCACGCCGTAAATTCATAATAAATAGGCTTGTCGGTTTCATAAGGCGCAACCGACATCTCGTAATCGTGCCATTTGTCGCAGCCGCTTTTCGCACGAACAAATGCCTTGTACATCAGCTTCCTCCAGAACGGCTTGTTGCAGTCCACAAATTTCAGCTTGCGGAAAGTCGGAAGAATCAGATTTTCCTCCATCTCTTCGATTTCACGGAACGAAGTAACTG